>Ga0209369_1000446_pt1 | contig 55889 bp, 47 predicted proteins | sample EBPBio142010_DNA_FD_185865 | JGI IMG/M metagenome (GOLD analysis project Ga0209369, IMG submission 185865) | Wastewater treatment Type I Accumulibacter community from EBPR Bioreactor in Madison, WI, USA - Reactor 1_10/4/2010_ DNA (SPAdes)... | ecosystem: Engineered > Bioreactor > EBPR >...
CTCGATAAGCAAAGGAAAACCCGAAGAGATAGATCAAAAGCCCGAACACGCCCGGTCCGCGCCCCGCCAGCCCCGGCCAGACCCGCCCGCGCAGCGCCAGCAACAGGCCAAGCATCGCGGCCCCGCTGACCAGCCGGATCAGCGCGAATTCCACCGCGCCGATATGGCCAGCCGCCACTGCCATCCGGTTCAGCACCGAATTGCCTGCGAAGGCCAGCATGGCCAGGCCGGTCAGAAGGAAAAGCCGCATCTTGCCTGGTCAAAGCGCGTAGGAGAAATGGCCGGTCCACCAACCCGCGTCGCCGGAAAACCGCGCGGCCAGCTTGACCAGCCCCGCAATCAGACCCAGTGGCGCAAGCACCAGCGCCGCGCTGCGCAATCCGCCTTCGGGCGCGGATTTCAGGATCTGCATCCATAGCACGGCAAGACAGACCGTCATCGCCAGGTCGAGACCAAGCTCCATATAGACCAGGGTCGCCGGGTCATATTCGTCTGCGGTGACAAAGACCGCGCTCAGCGCGCCGAAGATCAGAACCGCGCTCATGAAGATCACGATGTAGAAAGGCTGCTTCACCGTCTTTTCTGTCATCCCGTTCTCTCCCCTGTCCCTGCCGCCATCCTGCGCCCGTCCTGGCCCCTGCGCAAAGAAAAAGGGCGGCCCGAAGGCCGCCCTTTCCCATCCCGTTGAAGGGGCCGGATCAGAAGTCCATGCCGCCCATGCCACCGCCGGGCATCGCCGGGGCAGCAGCCTTGTCGGCCGGCTTGTCGGCGATCATCGCCTCGGTGGTGATCAGCAGCGAAGCGACCGAAGCCGCGTCTTCCAGAGCGGTGCGGGTCACCTTGGCCGGGTCGATCACGCCGAACTTGAACATGTCGCCATATTCTTCGGTCTGGGCGTTGAAGCCAAAGTTCTTGTCGCCCGATTCACGGATCTTGCCAGCCACGACAGCGCCATCGACGCCGGCGTTTTCAGCGATCTGGCGCAGCGGGGCTTCCAGGGCGCGGCGGACGATGGCGATGCCGGCGTCCTGGTCGCTGTTGGCGCCCTTGAGGCCTTCCAGAACCTTGCCGGCCTGGATCAGAGCCACGCCGCCACCGACGACGATGCCTTCCTGCACGGCCGCACGGGTCGCGTTCAGGGCGTCATCGACGCGGTCCTTGCGCTCTTTCACTTCGACTTCGGTCATGCCGCCGACGCGGATGACAGCGACGCCGCCCGCAAGCTTGGCCACACGTTCCTGCAGCTTCTCGCGGTCGTAATCCGAGGTGGTTTCCTCGATCTGGGCGCGGATCTGGCCGACGCGGGCTTCGATCTCGGCCTTGTCACCAGCGCCGTCGATGACGGTGGTGTCGTCCTTCTTGATGATGATCTTCTTGGCGCGGCCCAGCATGTCCAGCGTGACATTCTCAAGCTTCATGCCCAGATCGTCCGAGATCACCTGGCCGCCGGTCAGGATCGCGATGTCCTGCAGCATGGCCTTGCGGCGGTCGCCGAAGCCCGGCGCCTTGACGGCAGCGATCTTCAACCCGCCACGCAGCTTGTTGACGACCAGCGTGGCCAGGGCCTCGCCTTCCACGTCCTCGGCCACGATGACAAGCGGGCGCTGCGACTGGATCACCGCTTCCAGCAGCGGAACCATCGGCTGCAGCGACGACAGCTTCTTCTCGTGCAGCAGGATGTAGGCGTCTTCCAGGTCGGCAATCATCTTGTCGGCATTGGTGACGAAATAGGGCGACAGGTAGCCGCGGTCGAACTGCATGCCTTCCACGACATCGGTCGAGGTTTCCAGGCCCTTGTTCTCTTCGACGGTGATCACACCCTCGTTGCCGACCTTCTGCATCGCGTCAGCGATCTGGCGGCCGATTTCCGATTCGCCATTGGCCGAGATCGTGCCGACCTGGGCGACTTCGGCGCTGTCATTGACCGGGCGGGCCGCAGCCTTGATCGCTTCAACGACCTTCGAGGTCGCCAGGTCGATGCCGCGCTTCAGGTCCATCGGGTTCAGGCCGGCCGCGACCGACTTCATGCCTTCGCGGATGATCGCCTGGGCCAGAACGGTGGCGGTGGTGGTGCCGTCGCCAGCCTCGTCATTGGTGCGGGAAGCGACTTCCTTCACCATCTGCGCGCCCATATTCTCGAACTTGTCAGCCAGTTCGATTTCCTTGGCGACGGTCACGCCGTCCTTGGTGATGCGCGGCGCGCCGAAGGATTTGTCGATCACCACGTTGCGGCCCTTGGGGCCCAGGGTCACCTTGACCGCGTCGGCCAGGACATTGACGCCACGCAGCATGCGGTCGCGGGCATCGGTATCGAAACGAACGTCTTTCGCACCCATTGTGCTACTCCTCGAATTTCAGGTTGATGTGGGGAAGTCGGAAGGCCGGGCCTGCGCCCTGCCAAGCTCAGCCGATGATGCCGAGGATGTCCGATTCCTTCATGATCAGCAGCTCTTCGCCGTTCAGCGTGACCTCGGTGCCCGACCACTTGCCGAACAGGACGCGGTCGCCAGCCTTGACCGAGGGGGCGATCAGCTCGCCCGAATCCTTGCGCGCGCCTTCGCCGACCGAGACGACCTCGCCCTCGGCGGGCTTTTCCTTGGCGGTATCCGGGATGATCAGCCCGCCCTTGGTCTTTTCTTCGGATTGGACGCGGCGCACGAGCACGCGGTCATGCAGCGGTTTGAAAGCCATCTGGTAACACTCCCTAGGTTCCAGGTTGAATTCCGTTAGCACTCACACAGGGCGAGTGCCAACACGCGCCTTGAGATAGGCAAAGCCCCCCTTCCTGTCAACGGGCAGGCCCGATCCTCTCGGCAAATTTGCCCAGGGCCCTTTCGCCGGGGCGCTTCGGATGCCAGTTTGGGCGCTGACCCCGAACGGAAATCCCCCATGCGTCTTGCCCAAACCCTTGCGCCCCTTGCCTTCCTTCTCGGCCTCGCCGCGCCGCTTGCGCCCGTCGCGGCCAGCGCCGAATGCCAGGGCCGCGACCTGATCGCCAGCATGGCCCCCGAGGAACGGGCGCGGATCACCGCGCTGGCCGATGAACAACCCTATGCCAGGGGGAATCTCTGGTCGGCCCGGCGCGGCACGGAAAGCCTTGTGCTGGTCGGCACCTATCACCTTGACGATCCGCGCCATCCGGCAACGCTCAAGGCCGTCGCCCCTCATCTGGAAAAAGCCAGCGCCCTTCTGGTCGAGGCCGGGCCGGAGGAGGAAAAGGCGCTGATGGATCACGTCGGCAAGAACCCGTCGGCCATGTTCATCATCGATGGCCCGACCCTTCTGGAACGCCTGCCCGCCGAGACCTGGAACCGCCTGTCGCGCGCCATGGCCGAACGCGGCGTGCCGGGCTTCATGGCGTCGAAGTTCCAGCCCTGGTATGCGACCGTCGTCCTGGCCATTCCGCCCTGTGCCGTGGCCGAGATGACCGATCCCAAGGGCCTTGACGGGCTGCTGATCGACGCGGCCCAGGCCGATGGCGTGCCGGTCAAGGCGCTGGAACCCTATGACACGGTGCTGAAACTCTTCGGCGGCCTGACCGAGGCCGACCAGATCGCGATGATCGAGCAATCGCTTGCCACCGAGGATCAGGCCGAGGATTTCGCGGCCACGCTGGTCGAGGCCTATTTCCGCGGCGAAAGCCGCCTGATGTGGGAATTGATGCGCGACCAGGCCTATGCCCAGCCCGGGATGACCCGCGACCAGGTCGATTCCGATTTCGCGCTGATGGAGAAGCTTCTGATGGATGATCGGAACCGGGCGTGGATTCCGGTCATCGACGCCGCCGCCGCCGAGGGGCCGCTGGTCGTGGCCTTCGGCGCGCTGCACCTGCCGGGCCAGAATGGCGTCCTGAACCTTCTGGCGCAGGACGGCTGGACCATCACGCCGCTGGAATAGGGCGGGGAGAGGCCGGTCCCGTCCCGGCGCGGCCCGATAGCGCGGAATCGTCGTCCCCGGTTTCGATTCCGCTTTGCGCAGGCGGGCTGGCAGGGTAGAAACCCCGCGAACAAACAGGAAACATCATGCGCCTTTCGGACCACGGCCTTGGCGTTCTTCTGGTCACCGGCTCGGCTGTCGCATGGAGCACGGCGGGGCTTTTCACCCGTCTTCTGGCGATGGATGCGCCGACGATGCTGGTCTGGCGCGGAGTGTTCGGCGCGGCGGGACTGCTTGTGGTCCTGCTGCTGCGCGACGGCGCCGCCGGTCTGGCGGGGTTCCGGCAACTGGGCAGGGCGGGCTGGCTTTACGCGCTGGTCTCGGCTGCGGGAATGCTGTGTTTCATCACGGGGCTGACTTTGACATCTGTGGCGCATGTCGCCGTGATCTACGCGGTCGCGCCCTTTCTTGCCGCCGGTCTGGGCTGGGCCTTGCTGGGCGAAGCACCGGGACGGGACGGGCTGATCGCGGCCGCCCTGGCCCTGGCGGGGGCGGCGGTGATGGTGGGGCTGTCGGCCGACGGCGGGCTTTTGGGCGACCTCCTGGCCCTGGGCATGACCCTGGCCATGGCCCTGATGATGGTGATCGCCCGGGCCAGGCCCGGCATTCCGACATTGCCCGCAGCCAGCCTGTCGGCGCTGCTGTCCAGCCTGGCGGTCCTGCCCTTTGCCAGTCACAGCCTGCCGGTCGCCGCCGACATGATCGTGCTGGCCGGGTTCGGTCTGGTGAATTCGGCTTTGGGCCTGGCGCTGTTCCTGGCAGGATCGGCGCGGCTGCCCCCGGTGCAAACCGCGCTGATCGGCGCGCTCGACGCGCCTTTGGCACCCCTCTGGGTCTGGATCGTCTTCTCCGAGGCGGCAGGCCCGGCAACGCTTGTCGGCGGGGCGGTCGTCATGGCGGCGGTGATCTGGCACATCCTGGCGACGGCCCGACCGGCCGAGGCCTAGAAACGAGGCGCAGAAGTTAAGATTTGGTTAGTTCCAAAAATCAAGAGATTGATTTCATTATATATCCCGATTGTCTCACCGTGGGACAGGCAGCCGCACCCCTTCCCTTGGAGCGCGACCCCGCGCCGGGGTGACAATTTCCCTGCCCTCGGCTACAAGCCGCGCCAAATCCAACCGATGAGAGCCCCCATGACCACCCTCGTTTTCGGCCATAAAAGCCCCGACACCGATTCCACCGGCAGCCCGATCGTCTGGGCCTGGTATCTGAGCGAAGTGAAGGGCATCCCCGCCAAGCCGGTGCTGCTGGGCGAGCCGAACACCGAGGCCGCCTTCGTCCTCAAGCATTGGGACCTGCCCAAGCCCGAGATCGTCGCGGGCGTCGAGCCCGGCACTTCGGTGGTGATCGTCGACACCAACAACCCGGCGGAACTGCCCGAGGGCATCAACGACACCAGGATCGAGGCGATCATCGACCACCACATGCTGGTCGGCGGCATCAAGACCAAGACGCCCATCGACATCACCATCCGCCCGCTGGCCTGCACCGCCACCGTGATGCATGACCTGATGGGCGCCGATCTGGCCAAGGCCCCGAAGGCGATCAAGGGCGCGATGCTGTCCTGCATCCTGTCCGACACGCTGGAATTCCGCAGCCCGACCACCACGCCGCATGACAAGGCCGTGGCCGAGAAGCTGGCCGCCGATCTGGGCGTGTCGATCCCGGCCTATGCGGCCCAGATGTTCGAAGCCAAGTCCGATGTCTCGGCCTTCTCGGACGAGGCGCTGCTGCGCATGGATTCCAAGGAATACAATATCGGCGGAAAGGAGCTGCGGGTCTCGGTGCTGGAAACCACCGCGCCCAAGCTGCTTCTGGACCGCAAGTCCAGCCTGATGGCAGCGATGCCCGGCGTGGCCAAGGCCGATGGCGCCGACCAGGTGCTGCTCTTCATCGTCGACATCCTCAAGGAAGAGGCGACGCTTCTGGTGCCGAACGATCTGGTCAAGGGCATCGCCGAGGCCTCCTTCGGCGCCAAGGTCTCGGGCGATACGGTCGTCCTGCCGGGGATCATGAGCCGCAAGAAGCAGATCCTTCCCGCGCTGAAGATCTGAGGCGCTGGCGGATACAACCGGGGGCTTTGCCCCCGGACCCCCAGGATATTTGAGAACAGAAGAAAGCAGGAGGCCCGCATGGCCGAGATCGTCGCGTCACTGGCCGGGATCGGAGCGCGCTATGACGCGGTCTTCTGCGATCTCTGGGGCTGCCTGCACAATGGACGAACGCCCTTTCCCGCCGCCGTCGCCGCCCTGCAGGGCTATCGCCGCGCGGGGGGCACAGTGGTGCTGCTGACCAACTCGCCCCGGCCCAAAGCCTCGGTCGTGGCGCAACTGGACGGGATGGGCGTGCCGCGCGATGCCTGGGACGAGGTGGTGACCTCGGGCGATGCGGCGCAATTCGCCATGCTCTCGGGCGCGGTCGGCCGCCGGGTCTTCCATATCGGCGCCGAGAAGGACGAAGCCTTCTTCACCGATTTCGCCGCCGATCTGGCCGATTACGCCAGGGCCCAGCCGCCGATCACCCGCGTGCCGCTGCGCGAGGCCGAGGGCATCGTCTGCACCGGCTTGCGCGACGATATGGTCGAGACGCCCGACGACTACCGGGCCGAGCTGCTTCTGGGCAAGACGCTGGGCCTGCCGATGCTTTGCGCCAATCCAGATATCGTCGTCGATTACGGCGACAAGCGCCTCTGGTGCGCTGGCGCGCTGGCGCGGGAGTATGAGGCGATGGGCGGTCGCGCGCTGTATTTCGGCAAGCCGCATCCGCCGATCTACGACCTTGCCCGCCGCCGACTGGGCGCGCTGCGCAAAGGCGATCCGCAGATCCTGTGCATCGGCGACGGCATCGCCACCGATGTCCAGGGCGGCATGGCGGAAGGTCTGGACACGCTGTTCATCACCGGCGGCATCGATGCGGCGGCTTTCGGCCCCGATTCGAACCACCCCGATCCGGCCTTGCTGGAACCCTGGCTGGCGGCCCGGCAGCTTTCGGCGACCTTTGCCATGGGCCATCTGCGCTGAACAAAAGAATTGGCCCGATAACATAGTTGCGCCTTTCGTCGGATGTGCGCAAAATTATTACGCTGCAGAATTGCGCCGCGATGCAGCATCTGTTAGGCTCGCCGCCAGTTCCAAAGGGTATGTCCCAGGATGGCCGAGATGTTCGACACGACCCACAACCTGCCGCGCGGCACGATCTGCATCGAGGATCTCGAGATCGGGATGACGCGCTCTCTGACCAAGCAGGTCACCGACCGCGACATCGAGCTGTTCGCCGAGGTCTCGACCGACCGCAATCCAGTGCATCTGGATGACGGCTATGCCCAGGACACGATCTTCGAGGGCCGCATCGCCCATGGCATGCTGACCGCGGGTCTGATCTCGGCCGTGATCGGCGAACAGCTTCCCGGCCATGGCACGGTCTATCTGGGCCAAAGCCTGAAATTCCTCGCCCCGGTGCGGCCGGGCGATGTGGTCACCGCCGAGGTGAAAGTGCTGGCCATCGACCATGCCAAGCGCCGGGTGACCCTTGAAACCCTCGCTTCCGTGGGCCATACGCTGGTTCTGAAGGGCGAGGCGCTGGTTCTGGCGCCCAGCCGCAAGTTCGACTAGGGCGCCGCCCGCGCTCTGCCCCGCCGGAGAGCGTATGCGCATTCACCAGGACTGGCAGTGGCTTGCCCCAGAAGCCCGGGGCGCATCCTGCGCGCTGGGGAATTTCGACGGCGTGCATCTGGGCCATCAAAGCGTGATCGACCTGGCGCGGGGCCCAGCCCCCCTGGGCGTCGTGACCTTCGAGCCGCATCCGCGCCAGTTCTTCCAGCCTGACGCCGCCCCCTTCCGTTTGATGAATGCGGAATCGCGCGCCAACCGGCTGGCCAAGCTGGGGGTCGAACATCTGTTCCAGCTGCCCTTCAACAAGGCGCTGGCCGGTCTGACGCCCGAGGCCTTCGCCGCCGAGGTTCTGGCCAGGGGCCTGGGCATCAGCCATGTCGTGGTCGGGGCCGATTTCTGCTTTGGCCAGGGGCGCGCGGGCAAGGCGGCGGATCTGGTCGCGCTGGGCGAACGCTTTGGCTTCCGCACCAGCATCGCCCCCATCCTTGCCATCGCCGATGTCGAGATATCCTCGACCGCCATCCGCCAGGCCCTGAGCGAGGGCCGCCCGCGCGACGCCGCAGACATGCTGGGCCATTGGCACCGGATCGACGGCGCGGTGCTGCATGGCGAGAAGCGCGGGCGCGAACTGGGCTTTCCCACCGCCAACATGGCGCTGAACGGGCTGCACCTGCCCAAATTCGGCGTCTATGCGGTCGAGGTCGATGTGCTGACCGGGCCGCAGGCCGGGCGCTACAAGGGCGCGGCCAGCCTGGGCGTGCGGCCGATGTTCGCGGGCGAGGTGCCGAACCTTGAAACCCATCTGCTGGACTTCAAGGGCGACCTTTACGGCCAGCATCTCTCGGTCGCTCTGGTCGGCTATCTGCGACCCGAGATGAAGTTCGACGGCCTGACCGGCCTGATCGCGCAGATGGAGGCAGACTGCACCCGCGCGCGCGAAATCCTGTCGGCGCTGTAGCCCCGCCCCCTTCCCTTTTCCGCCGCCGCGGCGCAGGTTGCGGCGATGGAAAAGCTGCGGCCGAAATTCTGGGAAACCGTCCCCCTGGCGAAGATGACCTCCGCCGAATGGGAGGCCTTGTGTGATGGCTGCGGCAAGTGCTGCCTGAACAAGCTGGAATATGACGACACTGGCGAGGTGGTCTACACCTGCGTCGCGTGCCGCCTGTTCGACGATGCGACCAGCGGCTGTTCGGACTATGCCAACCGCAAGGCCCATGTTCCCGAATGCGTGGTGCTGACGCCGAAGTCGCTGAAGAAAAGCGCCTATTGGATGCCCGCTACCTGCGCCTACAAACTGCTGTGGCAGGGCCTGCCCCTGCCCGACTGGCACCCGCTGGTCACCGGCGATCCTGAAAGCACCCATCGCTCCGGCCATTCCATGCGCAATCGCACGGTCTCGGAACTGACCGTGCCTGAAGAGGACTGGGAAGAGTATCTGATCGAGGAAACCCCCTGATGCATTTCGCCTCTGACAACGGCTCGGGCGTCGCACCCGAGATCATGGCCGCCTTGGCCGCCGCGAATGGCGGCTATGCGCGCAGCTATGGGGCGGATGCGCTGATGGAGCGGGTGACGGCACAGATCCGGACGGTGTTCGAGGCGCCCGAGGCGGCGGTCTATCTGGTGGCGACCGGCACGGCGGCCAATGCGCTGTCAGTGGCGCTGACCTGCCCGCCCTGGGGCGCGGTCTTCTGCCATGACAAGGCCCATGTGGCCGAGGATGAGTGCAACGCGCCCGAATTCTTTGCGGGCGGGGCCAAGCTGGTGCTGGTGCCCGGCGCGCATGGCAAGATGACACCCGCCACCCTTGCCCCCGCGCTGGAGCGGATCGGGGCGGGGGGTGTGCATTCGCTGCAAAAGGGGATGCTGACGGTGACCAATGTCACCGAGGCCGGCACGGTCTACAGCCCGGCCGAGATCGCCGCCCTGACGGCGCTGGCCCGCGCCAAGGGCCTGCCCTGCCACCTGGATGGCGCGCGCTTTGCCAATGCCATCGTGGCCAGCGGGGCCACCCCCGCCGAGATGACCTGGAAGGCGGGGATCGACCTTGTGTCCTTTGGCGGCACAAAGAACGGCTGCATGGGCGTGGAAGCGGTGGTGATCTTCGACCCGGCCCGCGCCTGGGAGTTCGAGCTGCGCCGCAAGCGGGCCGGGCATCTGTTCTCGAAGCACCGCTTCCTGTCGGCGCAGATGGCGGCCTATCTGGAAGACGGGCTGTGGCTGCGGCTGGCCGCGCAGGCCAATGCCATGGGCGCGCGGCTGGCGCAGGGACTGGCACGGATGAACTCGGTCACCCAGACCCATCCGGTGCAGGCGAACATGATGTTCCCGGAATGGGCCGAGGGCACCAATGCCCGGCTGCAAGCGGCCGGGGCGCAGTACTACGCCTGGCCCCTGGCCGATGGCCGCGAGGGCGCGCGGCTGGTGACAAGCTGGAGCACGCAGGAGGCGGATGTCGACCGCTTCCTTGCCGCTTTCTGAGGCCGGGCCTCCCTTCAGATCACGTTGCCTTTCGAAGCGTCAGCCGATCTGCGGCTTCGCGCTGTCTGGCCGCAGCCGGAACGCGGTTCGGCTGTCCCGGCCTGACACTCCCAGATAAAACAACGCCCCCGCCGATCACTCGGCCGGGGGCGCCTGCCTGGGCCGATCCGTCAGGACCGGCCGGAATTCCCCTCGCACCGCCGGGGCGGGCCTTTCGAAACAATGGGTCCATCGCGGCAGAACGCACGCCCACGTCAACTCGTCACACGGCCCGAACCAGGTAACAGGGCACAACGGGCAAAAGACCGAACAAAACCTGGCAGAAACAGCGCACTCGTAAAGAACCGTAAGCTGGCCGCGCGAGGGGTTTGGCGCGGCCGTTACTCGTTACGGGGTCATCAGTCACACAAACACTTGCCTTGATGCCACTTTTACGCCACTAATGCGCCATTAGCAAGTCTAATATCAATCGCGTCGGGAAACAAACTATTGCGAAACACGCATCGCGCGATCCCGATGCGAAAATGCCCGCTCCAGCCGGACGGACAGCATGACCTTTCGGAAAAAGATGATTGCGGGCCGGGTTCTTGGAAGACCGCCATCCGGCGGGCGGCATCCCGGGCCAGAGCCCGCAATGCCGCCAGAGAGGCACGCCCTTGGCTTATGCCTGATCGAACCGGGCCGTTGCCAGATGCGGCTCGCGGGGGCGGACCGCTGCCGGAGTGCTGCGATAGCTTGGATCCTTGCACAGCTCTTCATGGACCGTATGCAGGTGCCGCGCCGGAATCTGCGGGAAGAGGTGGTGCACAAGATGGTAGGAGTCGTTGCGCGGGAAGAACACCAGGCGCACCAGCGTCGGCGCCAGCACATTGCGCGAGGCCTGAAGCTCGTCATCCGCCCCGACCAGACCGGCATGATCCAGACAGTCGGTCCAGAAGTTGATCGTCGGATAGATGTAGAACAGCGGCAGCACCGCGAAGATCAGGGCCGCCAGCGGGTTCACAATCAGGAACACGCCGATCGCCGCCAGCAGCGCCAGCCGCATCGCCACGAAGCCGCGCCCGTCTTCGGCCGACAGGTTGATGCCGGTATACATCGGCAGATGGCGCAGCGTCAGCGGTGTCACCAGATGGCGCAGGATCGTGCGCGGGGTCAGCGGCTCGTGCAGGCCGAATTTCTCGATCAGACCGAATTCGGCATCATGCTCGTAATCGCCATTGTTGGCATGATGCGACAGGTGGTCGTCCCGGTACTTGCGGAAGCTCTTCATCAGCAGGGCGGTGCAGAAGCGGCCGATCCGCACATTGTCCTGACGCTGCTCGGCAAAGGTCGAGTGGCTGCATTCATGCACGATATTGTTGATCCCGCGCAGGCGCGTGCCGATGAAGAACGCCAGCGCGACCATGCCCGCAACCGACCAGACGGACAACTGCAGGGAGAGCAGGTGCGTCCCTAGGGCAATCGCCCCCAGGATGAGCGCCACATAGCTGCCGACAACCACCCAGGCGACGGGGCGCGAGTAGCGCGACATCCCAAGAAAGCGGCGAATGTATGTTCTTCGTAAGACCTGACCTGACATGATGCCCCCATTCTTGCCACAATTTTAACCAAATCCCTTTTGAAATTAAACAGTTTCGGCGTCATGTTTATCATTTTTCAACAATGCATCAGTTGAGCTAATGCAGATTCAGCAATTCTCTTGAAGGCCGTTTAGATTGTAGTATTACTGATGGGGACGCATAAGGCTCGCTTATGCTGCGAGGTGAAGATGTCCCGCATCGACTATGACTCCCTGACGATTCTTGCTGCGGTTGTGCGCGAGGGAAGCTTCGAAGCGGCCGCGAAATCGATGAACGTGACCCAGTCTGCGGTCAGTCAGCGAATCAAGCAGCTTGAGGAGAAGGTGGGCGTCGTGCTGGTCGCGCGCGGCCGACCCTGCCTGCCGACGGATGCGGGCCTGCAATTCTGCCGCCATGTCGAACAGGTTACCCTGTTGCAGCAGGAACTGGCGGAACGGATGCGCGCACTGGTTGGCGGCGAGGATACCCAGGCCGCCACCGTGCGCATCGCGGTGAACAATGACAGCCTGGCCACCTGGTTTCCCAATCTGATCAAGCGGGCGACGCAGGAGCTGGACATCCGCTTCGACATCCTGCCCGACGATCAGGAACATACCGAAGACAGCCTGAAATCCGGCGATGCCCTGGCCGTGATCACCACGCTTGAAACGCCGGTGCAGGGCTGCCAGCGCATCTCGCTGGGAGCGATGGATTACGTCGCCGTCGCCTCGCCCGACCTGTACCGCCAGTATTTCTCGTCCGGCGTCTCGCTTGACACGCTGCACAATTCGATCTGCGTGGCCTTCAATCGCAAGGACACGATCCAGGACCAATGGATGGAGATGTGCTTCGGCGACACGGTGCCGTTGTCCACGCATTTCGTGCCGTCCTACGAAGGCTATCTCAACTGCTGTCTCAAGGGCGCGGGCTGGGGGTTGGTGCCGGTCATGGCCGGCCAGCCCTTTATCGACCGGGGCGAGTTGATCGAACTCAGCCCTGGCAAGGATGTGCGGGTCTCGCTGCATTGGCAGGCCGGGATGCAATCAAGCGAGATCCTGCGCCGGCTAGGCAATCTTGTGCTTGAAGAAGCCCGCACCCATCTGCGGCCTGATGCTTTCCGGCCCGACTGACCGCGCCACCACGCCCCGCACCGCCAGCGCCACCCCAGCCTTTCCCCGTGATGGGCGCATTTGCGCCATATTGCGCGCGCAGACTTGGGTCCAGAAGCCCCCGCATAGGGAAGGGGCGGTTCAGGATTCAAGGGCGGCAGACAGTGATCTCGCATATCTTCCAGCGCGGCGCGGAACCACGTTCCTTCACCTTCGATCAGCCGCCCGCGCGCCCCGCCACGCACCGCCACCTGAAAGCCTGGTTCCGCCAGGCTGCAGAGATGCCCGAACGGCTGACAGATGAGGTCCGCGTCCTGCGCGTGTTGATCGAAGAATTTGGCGGCGAGGCCTATGGCACGGCGCTTGACCGTTTTCTGGCCCAAAGGGCCGTCGTGACCGGCGAAGCGCTGTCCAGCAGCACCCGCACGATCTTGTCGGGCCTGGCCCTGCAGGGCGCGCTTTTCCTGGAATCCATCGCCGATGCCGAAATCGTGGCGCGGATCCTGCCGCAGGGCGCCGCCCTTGCCTATGATCCGGCCTTGCGCCGCTAGGCCAATTGACCGCCATTCTCGGCAGCCATGCCCGGGGCCTTGCAGATCAGGCTTCGGGCCTTTTCATTTCAACTAGTCATTTCAAGGCGCCGCCGACGCCAGGCGGCCAATCCGCCCGGGCATCAGTCCTCTTCGCCAAACGCGTCGCGATCGGCCGCATTGCGCATGGGCACCCGCACCGGCACACCCTCGGCCAGAATGACAGCGTCTTCGCCAAGATCGAGCGTGAAGTAGGTCATCACACCGTGAAAGGCCGTCGCGATCAAAGGATTGCGCGTCAGCCTATCCGCGCGGCTCTTATGCGCCTGGGGCGTCGCACTGCGCAGCTCAAGCTCTTGTGCCGGGGAAACCAACATGTCCTGCATCGGCAGGCCACGGCCCAGCGCGTTTTCGGGAATAAGGACCGGCTGGGCCGAGGGCCGCGCCAGCAGGAAACCGCGATCCAGCCCGATCCGGTCGATGCCGCGCACTTTCAGCACCCTGCCCTGCGGCGTCACCAGCGGGTCATTCACCCGAAGCGCCTCCACCGGAAGATCACCGAAGGTTGTGCGAAGGCGCGTCTTGCCGGCAAAGCCGGGGAGTGTCCAATCAGCCTCTGCCGCAGCAGAGGTTGTGAGCTCCGGCAGATGAGCACGCTCGATCCGCCGGAACACTGGCACAAGCACGTCACTCTGAAAAAAGCCCACGATAGACACTCCCCAAGTCAAACACATTACTCAGCGTAATGCATCATTAGAGACATTCAATTGAAGGAAATCTTGTGACCAAATTAAGGCAGCCCGTCACAATTTCCTTAGGATGGTTTCTATTTTTTTAATTATAATTCAAATATTTACGCCTAAAATTCGAGATTCTTGATCCGGAATCCACCGCCACAACTCTCCAGAAACGGATCGTTTCCAGTTTATGTTCCCGTATGGGTTGTGGGTCGAAATCCGGCCCTGAGACACGCACAGGCGGGTAATTCGCCCTCATGCCGCGCTGGCCGCGCCCTTTTTCCCCTTTTTCATCAGGGTCGGCGCAACGCCAAAACGGCTGCGGAAGCTTTTGGAGAAATGCGAGGTCGTCTCGAAACCGCAGGCCGTCGCGATCTCAAGCAGCGTCAGGTCGGTGGTCGCCAGCAGATTCCGTCCCCGATCCAGCCGCAACCCGCGGTAGAACTCGCCCGGTGTCTTTCCGGTCGCGTCGCGGAACAGCCGCTCCAGATGCCGACGCGAATATCCGGCGGCCTCGGCCAGATCGTCAATCGACAGGGGGCTGTCGATATGGCGGTTCATCAGGTTCACGCTGGCGATCAGCACCGGATTGCGCGAGGCCATGAGCGCGGCGGTCGAACTGCGCTGATGCGCCTCGACCCCGGGCATGACCGGACGCAGGCACATGTCCGAGACGATGGCCGCAAAAGCCGCGCCGTGATCGGCCGCGACGATCGCCAGCATCAGGTCGGTCGCCGCCGCCCCGCCGCCGCAGGTGACGATGCGGCCATCGGTCTCGAACCGCGCATCCGTCGGCTTCAGATCGGGAAAGGTCTCGGCAAAGGCGACCTGGTTTTCCCAATGCAGCGTGAAGCGGCGTCCCGCCAGCAACCCGGCCTGCGCCAGGGCCACCGTGCCGGTGCAGATCCCGCCCACCGTGCCGCCAAAACGGTGATGGCGCTGGACAGCGGCGACGATGGCGGGCGCGGCAGCGGCCATGGCCGGGTTTCCCGCGCAGACGAAGAGCCGCGTCTCCTTGGCGCGCGGGCCGATCTTGCCGCCGACGCCTACTGGAATGGCCGAGGATCCCGCGACCGGCGCGCCGTCTTCGGACAGGATCTCCCAGGCATAAAGCGGCTGCTGCGACAATTGGTTGGCGATGCGCAGCGGCTCGACCGCCGAGGCAAAGGCCAGAAGCGTGAAGCCGGGCACCAGAATGAAGGCATAGGCCCGGGTCGGGCCGGGGTTCTCGACCGGATGAAAGGCTGCGCCCAGGGGGACAAGGGCCTCAAGCCCGGTTGGCACGACGGTCTGTGACATGTCCGAACGGCTCTCCCCCTGTCTGTTCGGCAGGGTAGGTACCCCGCCCTCTTCATCAACGGCGCAGCCGCGTGATTTGCAAGCCCCGCCCGGGCATGGCTTGTGTCCGGCGGCGGCGCGCGCTAGTCGGGCCGCTTTCGCAAAAGCAGCAGCGCGGGGTGCATGATGCAATGGCTGGCCATCGACTTCGGCACTTCGAATTCCGCCGCCGCCCTGCCCTATCCGGGCGGCGTCTACCGCATTCCGCTGGAACCCGGCGCCGACACCCTGCCCACGGCGGTGTTCTTCCCCACCGACCGCGGCACGATGCGCATTGGCCGTTCCGCCGCCGAAGCGCTGATCACCGGCGAGGAAGGGCGTTACATGCGGGCGCTCAAATCCGTGCTCGGCCTGCCGCTGCTGCATGAGTCCCGCCTGATCGCGGGGCGGCGGCGGACGCTGGCCGAGGTGATCACCGCCTATCTGGTCGAATTGCGCAGCCGGGCCGAAGCCGCGACCGGCCTGACCCTGCGCCATGCGCTTTCGGGCCGCCCTGTGCATTTCCACACCGCCGATCCCGAAAAGGACGCCCTGGCCGAGGCCGATCTGCGCGCCTGCTATCTGGCGGCGGGGTTCGAGGAGGTGCGCTTCCTTGCCGAGCCCGAAGCCGCCGCCCTGGCCAGCCACCGCGCCGGGCCGGGCCTGGGGCTGATCGTCGATATCGGCGGCGGCACCTCGGATTTCTCGCTGTTCCGCAGCGCGGGCGGGCAGCCCGAAATCCTGGCCAGCCACGGCATCAGGCTGGGCGGCACCGATTTCGACAGCTCGGTCTCCTTGGCCCATGCCATGCCGCATCTGGGCCTGGGCGGGCAATTGCGGCGCGAGATGGGGCCGGGCCTCCTGCCCGTGCCGCGCGCGCCTTATGTCGATCTGGCGACCTGGGCCAAGATCCCGTTCCTTTACACGCCCGAGACCCGGCGCATGGTGGCAGGGATGCAGCGTCTCGCCGAAGATCCCGAAGCGATGGGCCGGCTGCGCGCAGTGATCGAGCGCGAGCTGGGCCATGCGCTGGCCCTCGCAGTGGAACGCGCCAAGATCGAGGCGAACGGGGCCGCCGCGCGCGGGCGGCTGGCGCTGGACGAGATCGGCCTTGCCGCCGAGATCAGCGGCGAGGGCCTGGAAGCCGCCCTTTCGGCTCATCGCGACGAGCTGCGCCTTGCCGCCGCCCAGACGGTTGCGCTGGCAGGCGCCGAACCCGCGCAGGTGACCGAGGTCATCCTGGTCGGCGGCTCCAGCCTGATGGGCATGGTCCGCACCGAAATGCAGGCCCTCTTCCCCAGGGCCGGCCTGCGCAGCGCCGAGGCCTTCACCGCCGTGGTCGACGGGCTGGCCATCGCCGCGCGCGACACGGTGGCGGCCTAAGCCCCCCGGGCCGGGCGCGGCTGCAGGGGCGGGCGCAGATCGGCGGGCAGCGGGCAGCGATAGGGCGTCGCCGCCAGCCGCTGCGCATGTTCGGCCTTGGCGCGCGCCAGCAGGTCGGCATCCTCGATCAGCCGTTCGGCCAGGCCCGCCATGGCGCGGGCGGCATGGGCCATGCCCTTATGCGCCGCCGGGCTTTTGCCCTGGGCGGTGATCTGCCAGCTATGCGCGGGCGTGCCGATGGCATGGGTGGCGACCAGCACCTCGGTGGTCGGCACGGCCCAGGTCACATCCGCCACATCGGTCGAGCCGATCATCTTCTCGCCGCCCGGACGCAGCGGCACGATGTAGTCGCATAGGGGCTCGTCCCGGCGCGGCACCATGGCGACGCCACGATAGGGCGCGGCGATATCCTCGTTGGACAGCGTGGCCTGGATGGCGCGCGCATAGGCGCGGTCGCCCTCGTCAAACGGCACGCCGCCCAGCGCCTCGAGCACCGAATGCATCGCGCGGTCCATGGTCTCGTTGACCAGATTGTTCGACACGGCGGAAAAGACCTGCATCTCGACCGTGGTGCCCGTCATCAGCGCCGCCCCGCGCGCCACATCCTTGACCCGCTCGACCAGGGCCAGCATGTCGGCCAGTTGCAGCGCCCGGATCGAATAGCGCACCCGTGCCTGGGCCTGCACCACGTTCGGCGCCTGGCCGCCCGCGTCGAGATAGGCGTAATGGATGCGGGCATCCTGAACCATATGCTCGCGCAGATAGTTGACGCCCACCGACATCAGCTCCACCGCGTCCAGCGCCGAACGGCCCAGATGCGGGCTGGCGGCGGCATGGCTGGCGCGGCCGTGGAAATGAAAGTCCATCCGCGTATTGGCCAGCGATTCCGGGTCATCCACCCGCGTCATCCCGTCGGGATGCCAGGTCACCGCCGCATCCACCCCCTCGAATGCCCCGTCGCGGACCATGAAGGTCTTGGCCGCCCCGCCCTCTTCCGCCGGGCAGCCGTAATAGCGCACGCGGCCCGGCCTGCCGGTCTCGGCCAGCCAGTCCTTGACCGCGCAGGCCGCCAGCAGCGCCGCCGCGCCCAGCAAGTTGTGGCCGCAGCCATGGCCATGCCCCCCCGGCACAACCGGCCTTGGCTCGGCAATTCCCGCAACCTGAGACAGGCCCGGCAGGGCGTCATATTCGCCCAGAATGGCGATCAGCGGTCCGCCCTCGCCCGCCTCGCCGATCACCGCCGTCGGAATGCCGGCCGGCGCCTCGGTGATGCGGAACCCTTTCTGGCGCAACATCTCGACATGCGCCTCAGCCGAACGGAATTCGGCATAAAGCGTCTCGGGCGTCTCCCAGACCCGGTCGGCCAGCCCTTCCAGATCGGCGCGATGGCGTTCGACCAATGCCCAGACCCGCAATGTATTCTGCATGGCTTGCCCTTCCTGCCCGTTGCGGGCCGCATCAAACCCCCGCGCCGGGGCCGAGACAAGCCCCGCCGTCGCGGCATGTTCTGCCTGCAGGCATCCCCACCGAAGGGTCCACCCCGCCCGGCGCGATCCCGCCTCAGACGTTGGACCAGCCGCCGTCGATCACATGGGCATGGCCGGTGGTGAAGGAACTGTCATCCGAGGCGAGATAGACCACAAGCTGCGCGATTTCCTCGGCCTTGGCCATGCGCCCCATCGGCTGGCGCGCGGTGAATGCCTTCATCGCCGCATCGAAATCGCCCGTCGCGCGCAGCCTTTCGAACAGGCTCGGGCTTTCCACCGTGCCGGGGCAGACGCAGTTGCAGCGGATGCCCTGGGTCACGAAATCCGCCGCGATCGCCTTGGTCAGCCCGATCACCCCCGCCTTGGTCACGCCATAGACGAAACGGTTAGGCGCCGCGATGATCGAACCCACCGCCGAGGCCATGTTGACGATGGTGCCGCCGCCTTGCGCGATCATGCCGGGCAGGAAGGCCTTGCACATGCGGAAGGCCGCCTTGACGTTCAGATCCAGCGAGAAATCCCATTCTTCCTCGGTGCAATCAAGGATCGTGCCATTGGCCACGAAGCCCGCGCAGTTGAACAGCACGTCGGTTTCAGGAAACTCGGCCGCCAGCGCCGCCACCGCCGCCGTATCGCGCACATTGAGATGGCGCGTCTCCATCCCCAGCGCCGCCAGTTCGGCCAGCGCCTTGTCGTTGATGTCGGTCGCGATCACCCGCGCGCCTTCAGCCTGCATCAGCTCGACCGAGGCGCGTCCGATCCCCTGCCCCGCCGCCGTCACCACGCAGACCTTGCCGTCCAGCCGCCCCATTTCCCGCCTCCCCGCCTGTTCGCGCCAAGCCTAGCGCCTGGCCAACTGACATGCCAGTTCGGCAATGCAGCAAGCCCACAAGTTTTTATGCAGAAGGGGGTTGAATTGCTGCACTGCAGCCCCGAGATGTGGCCTCGCGGGCCGGGCCCCTCTGACGATGCGCTGTCAAAAGGCGCCGTGATGTCGGACCGCGATCGGAAACCACGCGTTCCGATGGTCAGCCCGGCACTGCGCCTCGCCGCGTTGCGGCTGATCCTCGGTGCGTCAACAAAAGGCATCAGGGGAATGGAATTTCTCTCGACACTCTTTCTCGGCACACCCTTGTGGATGTGGGCCACGTTTTTAGCCCTTGTCGCAGCGCTTCTGGTGCTGGACCTGGGCCTGCTGAACCGCAAGGGCGGTGAAATCGGCATCACCCGCAGCCTCAAACTCTCGGCCTTCTACATCACGCTGGGCCTTGCCTTCTCGGGTTTCGTCTACACGCAGATCGGGGCCGAGGAGGCCAAGCTCTATCTGACCGCCTTCGTGGTGGAAAAGACGCTGGCGATGGACAACGTCTTCGTCATCGCGCTGATCTTCTCTTACTTCGCGATTCCTCGCCTCTATCAGCACCGGGTGCTGTTCTGGGGCATCCTAGGCGTGATCGTGCTGCGCGGCATCATGATCGGCGTCGGCGCGACGCTGGTGGCGCAGTATCACTGGATTCTCTATGTCTTCGCGGCCTTCCTGGTCCTGACCGGCATCAAGATGCTGGTGACCGAGGAGAAAGAGGTCGACATCTCGAAAAACCCGATCCTGCGGCTGATGCGGCGGATGTTCAACGTCACGGACAGCCTGCGCGGCAACGCCTTCTTCGTGCGCGAGGCCCATCCCAAGACCGGCAAGATCGCGACCTTCGTCACGCCGCTGTTCCTGGCCCTGGTCCTGGTCGAGATCGCCGACCTGATCTTCGCGGTCGACTCGGTGCCCGCGGTCTTCGCCATCACCTCGGACCCGTTCATCGTCTATACCTCGAACATCTTCGCCATCCTTGGCCTGCGCGCCCTGTATTTCGCGCTGTCGGCGATGATCCACCGCTTCCACTACCTGAAATACGCGCTGGCGGTGCTGCTGATCTTCATCGGCTCCAAGGTCTTCGTGGCCGATCTGTTCGGCTGGGCCAAGTTCCCGGCGGATGTCTCGCTTGGCGTCACCTTCGCGATCCTGGGCGCGGGCCTTGCCTGGTCCTTGTGGAAGACGCGCGGCACGGCCTCGCAGGGGGAAATCAACCCCCACTGACCGGCCGTGGGCCGCCCCTACGGGCGGCCCACAGTTCGCTTGCCGGAATCACGCAGCAGGCGCATCGTCCACCCAGGCTTCATCAGGAGGTTGCGATGCACTGTCTCAAGGCCCTTGCCATTTCCCTTCCCCTTACCCTCGGCCTGCCCGCCCTCGCCCAGACCGTCTCGGACGTTCATTTCGAGGCCGGAAATTATGGTGCGATGGTCTCGGGCACAGTGATCGGCCGTGAATATATCGACTACCGGCTTGGCGCGAAGAAGGGCCAGAAGCTCTTTGCCGAGCTGACCGTTTCGGGTACCAATGGCTCGGGTACGGTCTATTTCAATATCCTGCCGCCGGGCAGCGACGACGTGGCGATCTACAACAGCTCGGTCGAGGGTAATTCCACCACCGTCACCCTGACTGCCAGCGGCAACTGGACGATCCGTGTCTACCAGATGGGCAATGACAAGGATGCCGGCAAGACCAGCGGCTTCAACCTGGATCTGTCGATCCAGTAGCCCGGCGGCTTGCGGCGCCTTGCCCGGCTGACTAGCCTGCCGCCAAAGGCGGGAGGATGCCCATGACCCAGACCGGACCCACCCCTGCAAGCCTGACCGCTGCAGGGGTTTCGCTGTCCTTCCACCCGCGCGGCGGCGTGCTGTGCGACCTGAGCGTGCAGGATGAGGGCGCAACCATCGCCCCCCTGCACCGCGCGCCCTGGGCCGCGACCGAAGTGCCGCCCGATGCCCCGCCGCATCAGCGCTGGTTGCAGGGCGATTTCCTGGCCGCACCGATGGGGCCGGGGCCGCAGGGCCTGCACGGGCCTGCGGCGAATGGCGACTGGGCGCTCCTGCCCGCCGCCCCCGGCACTCTGCGCGCCGTGCTGGACCAGCCCGTCCTGGGCGCAAGCGTGGTCAAGGAACTGTCGGTCGAGGACGATCACCCCTTCGTCTATCAGCGCCATCTTTTCATCGGCGGCGCCGGGGCGCTGCCCCTGGCCAATCACGCCATGATCGCGCTGCCGGGCGGGGCGAAGCTGTCCTTCTCGCGCAAGCGCTGGTTCGAGACCCTGCCCGAAGCGCTGGAACCCGATCCCGCGCGCGGCCGCTCGGCCCTGGCCTATCCGCGCCGCTCGGAAGACCCGGTCGAGTTTCCGGGCGCCCAGGGCGGCACGGTCAACCTGCTGCGCTACCCCTGGGGGCCGCGGCATGAGGATTTCGTCTCGGCCGTCGAGGACCCGGCCTCGCTTCTGGGCTGGACCGCCGTGGTGCGGCCCGATCAGGGCGACCTGATCCTGTCCCTGAAGAACCCCGCCGCCCTGCCCATGACGATGCTCTGGCATTCCAATGGCGGGCGCGACTATGCGCCCTGGAACGGGCGGCACCTGGCCTGTCTGGGCGTCGAGGAAGGCGCGGCCCTGCCGAACCTGGGTCTTTCGGCCAGGGAGACCCCCGATCCCCTCAGCGCGGCAGGCCAGCCGCCGCTGGTGCGGCTTGATCCGCTGGGCACGACCGAGATCCGCCATATCCTCGGGGCGATCCACTGGCCCTCGGGTCAGGCGGTGGCGGGTGTGATGCTCGAAGGCGACCGGCTGACCGTCACCGGCGACTGGGGGGCCGAACGGCACCTGCCGATCCGGGGCGGCTGGCTGGGCCTGAAAGCCGCCGCCGCGCCCGCGCCGCGCGCCGCCCCTTCGGGCTGGGAGATCTGAGCGCGGGGCCTGTCCCACGCAGGGACAGAAAAAACAACCTTGAAAAGAAACAGTTATTTCAAGAATTTAACTGTTTCTTAACCCCAACATCCTGGCCCGAACATCCTGCGGGGAGGTCCGGAGGGCTGCAAAACCCCTCAGCCAGCAAGGCAAGACCAAGACCCCAGGATCAGCGCCGATAGGCGGGTTTCTGCGCCCAGGCCCAGGCATCGCCGATCATCTGGCGCAGGGTCGACCGCTGCGGCTCCCAGCCCAGTTCCTCGACCGCCCGTTTCGATCCCGAGACCAGCGTGGTCGCATCGCCCGCGCGCCGCGCGCCCTCGATGATCGGCACGTCGCGGTTGGTCACGGCGCGCGAGGCGTCGATCACCTCGCGCACGGTGAAGCCGGTGCCCGAGCCAAGGCAGAAGACCCGGCTTTCCTTGCCGTCCAGCAGCCAGCGCAGGCCCAGGACATGCGCCTCGGTCAGGTCGGTGACATGAACGTAATCGCGCACGCAGGTGCCGTCGCGGGTGGCATAGTCACTGCCGAAAACGGTCAGGGCCGGGCGCTTGCCCGCCACCGCCTCGAGCATCAGGGGGATGAGATGGGTTTCCGGGTGGTGCTGTTCGCCCAGCTCGCCCTCGGGGTCGGCCCCCGCCACGTTGAAGTAGCGGAAGATGACATGGTTCAGCCCATGGCTGGCGCGATAGTCGCGCAGCATATCCTCGATGGCGCGTTTCGAGCCGCCATAGGCGTTGATCGGGCGCTGCGGCGTATCCTCGTCCAGCACCACCCCGTCCTGATCGCCATAGGTGGCGCAGGTCGAGGAAAAGACGAAGTTCTTTACCCCCGCCGCGCAAGCCGCTTCGATCAGGTTCAGCGCGCCGCCCACATTCACCCGCCAGTACAGGCCCGGGTCCTTCATCGACTCGCCCACCAGCGACAGGGCGGCGAAATGCATCACCGCGACCGGGCGATGTTCGGCCAGGGCCGCGTCGATCGAGGCCCGGTCCATCAGATCGCCCTGCGCCAGCGGGCCATATCTGACCGCCTCGGCCCAGCCGGTCGACAGGTTGTCGAAAGCGACCGGGGTGAACCCGGCGCGCGCCAGCGCCTTGCAGGCATGGCTGCCGATATAGCCGGCGCCGCCCGTGACCAGAACCTTGCCGCCCATGCGCCCCTGCCGCCCCTTGTTGACCCCATCGGGTTAACCCAGCGCCGCCGCAATGTCGAATGGCCGTTTCCAGCGCCGCGCCCGCGACCCGGAGGGTCAGAAAACCCTGAGTTGAACCGTCTCGCGGAATATGCCAGCCTGCCGCCCGTAGAGTCCTTTTCCGGCGTGTCAGCAGGCGGTCCGATTTGCAGTATTGCCTGGCGTCCCGGGTCTTGCACCACCTTGGCTCCGGCAGGCGGGGCCTGGCCATGTCAGCGGCTGCGCTTTTTGCGGGTCTGGCCGCCCCTGCGACTGAAGCCCACGCCAAGCCCCGCGCAATCGCGGTGAATTGCCAGATTGCCGCCAAGATCGATGCGACGGCCGGCCAGCAGGTCTGCCGCGAATTCATCGCCTTCCTGCGCGAGTCCTTTCCGGAGCGCGATTTCCAGACAGGCACGGATGTGCTGCCGCGCCTGGATCTGACAGTCACGCGCGCCGATGACAGGGGCATCGGCTTCGGCCTGTCCTGGATCGGGGCGGATGGCAGCGCCACAGCAGGGATGCCGCTGTCGACAAGCTTCTACGACCGCGCGTCCGACGAAGCGCTGCGCCGCCGGTTCTTCAAGACCTTCCTTGGACAGAACCCCCTTCCCTTCTGACCTTCCCTTTCCTGCGAGGCTTTCAAATTGGCCGTTTCCCGTCTTGTCCCTGATCCGAACGCCCCGGCCGCCGCCGGCTACGCCGCCCCCGGCTCTTCCGCGCCCGACATGGCCCCGGCCACGCCCGCGGCGCTTGGCGACCGCTTCTGGCAGGGCATCGCGGCGGGGACCGAGACCGGCGATGCCGCGGCCTCGACCGCGACGAGCTATACTTTGCAAATCGGCCAATCCTTCTATGGCACGATCGGCAGCCAGGACGATGGTGACTGGATCGCGGTGCAGCTTGTCGCGGGCCAGAGCTATGACATCCGGCTGCTGGGCCAGGGCAGGAACTTCCTGTCCGACCCGAGCCTGCGCATCTTCGATTCATCCGGCATGCAGGTGGCCGCGGATAATGACGGCTTCACCTCTTTCAGCGACACGCATGAGAGGGATTCGCGCGCCACTTTCACCGCGGATTACACCGGCACCTATTTCCTCGGGGCGGATGCCTTCAGCACGCAGAGCGGAGACTATCTGCTCAGCGTGACCGATTTCAATCCGGGCGGCATGGTCTTCACCGCCGACGAGATCGCCTGGCAGCTGACCAACAATGGCCAGACCTATTTCGGCGCCGATGAGGCGGCGCGTTTCGATGTGGGGCCGGGCGGCACGCTGGGCGTGAACATCACGGCGCTGACCGCGCCGGGCCAGTATCTGGCGCGGCAGGCGCTGCTGGCCTGGAGCAATGTCACCGGCATCCTCTTTGAGGAAACCTCGGGCGCGGCGGCGATCACCTTCGACGATTCCGATCCGGGAGCGACCGCCTATGCCTATACCAATATCAGCGGGGGCGTGATCACCTCGGCCTCGGTCATGGTTTCGACCGGCTGGCTTGGCGCCTTTGGCACAGGCCTCGCCAGCTACAGCTTCGAGACCTATATCCACGAAGTCGGCCATGCCCTGGGCCTGGGCCATGGCGGCAATTACAATGGCGACGCGACCTATGGCATCGGCAACTATTACCTGAATGACAGCCTGGCCTGGTCGATCATGTCCTATATGCAGGCCGAGACCGACGAATTCGCCGGCGGCGGCGACTGGAACACCCATACCGATGCCGCCTTCCGCTATCTGGTGACGCCGCAGATCGCCGATATCATCGCGATCCAGAACCTCTATGGCAGCTATGGCGGCGCCTTCACCGGCAATACGGTCTGGGGCTTCAACGCGAATACCGGCATCGCCGCGCTGGACACGGCCGTCAACTCGGGCGCGCTGATGGCGATGACCGTCTATGACAATGGCGGCAGCGACACGCTGGACTTCTCGAACACCAACCAGGCCCAGGTGATCTCGCTCATCGCGGAATCGATGTCATCGGTGCTGGGCGGGCGGCACAATCTGGCCATCGCGCGGGATGTCACGATCGAGAATGCAAAGGGCGGATCGGGCAGCGACACGATCTACGGCAATGCAAGCGCCAATGTCATCTGGGGGAATTCCGGCGGCGACATGCTCTATGGCGGGGAAGGCAGTGACATCCTTCTGGGCGGCGCGGGGGCCGACAATCTGTATGGCGGGGACGGCGCCCACGACCGCGCCCAATACAGCGATGCCACGGTCGGCATCCTGGCGGATCTGCAAAGCCCCGGCGCGAATACGGGCTTCGCCGCGGGGGACATATATGCCGGAATCGAGGATATCTACGGCAGTTTCCACAATGACACCTTGCGGGGCGACGGCGGTGGCAATGTTCTGTGGGGCGATGCGGGCGCCGACGTGATGCTAGGCCGCAGCGGGGATGACGCGCTTTACGGCGGCAACGGCAACGACGTCCTCCTTGGCGGCGATGGCGCAGATCTTTTGGCAGGCGGCGAAGGAAGCCGCGACAGGGTGCAATATTCCGATGCGACGGCGGCGCTGCGGGTCGATCTGCAAAGTCCTGCCAGCAATACGGGCTTTGCCGCAGGCGACATTTTCACCGGCATCGAGGATCTCTACGGATCGTTTCATGCCGATTCCCTGCTGGGCAATGCCGAGGTGAACATCCTGTGGGGCGATGCCGGGAACGACGTGCTCCAGGGCCGCGGCGGCAATGACTCGATCTATGGCGGCGCCGGGAACGACGTCATGCTGGGCGGACAAGGCTTCGATCTTCTCGATGGCGGGGCAGGCACGCGCGACCGGGCGCAATATACCGATTCCGCCGCCGGACTGCAGGTCGACCTTTCTGCGCCGGGAACCAACACGGGTATCGCCGCCGGGGATACGTTCAGCGGAGTAGAGGATCTTTACGGCAGTTTTTTCGCCGATACCCTCCTGGGCGATGGCGGCGACAATGTCATCTGGGGCGACGCAGGCAACGACCTGCTTCATGGCCGTTCGGGCAGTGACTCGATCTATGGCGGTGCCGGTGACGATGTCCTGGCTGGCGGGGCGGGGGCGGACATTCTGGATGGGGGGGCCGGGCTTCGCGACCGGGTGCAATACGGTGATTCTGCGTTCGGCCTTCGGGTGGATCTGATGAACGCGGCCGTGAATTCCGGGATTGCGGCGGGCGATACATTCGCCTTCATCGAAGATCTTTCCGGCTCTTCCTACGGTGATACACTGGCCGGGGACAGTGCCGCCAATGTCATCTGGGGCGATGGCGGCAATGATCTGATCGACGGCCGACGTGGCAATGACACACTTCACGGCGGCGACGGCGCGGACACGCTGTACTTCGGGGTAAGCTGGGGCGACGACGTGATCCTGGATTACGAGAACGGCTATGACCGGTTGGACTTCCGCAATCTGGCCGGACAGGGCCTGCACGGTGTCGACGGCCTTGGCATCGCAACGGAGGCAGGAGGAACGATGATCACCTTCGCCGGTCAGAGCCTTTTCCTTCAGGACATCTTCGGGGTCGACACGTCGAACTGGGTGTTCGCTTAAGCAAGGCGACCCGTCACGGCACAATGGCGACAATCGCGACGGCTTGAGTTCCGCCGAAGTCCCGCTCAGGATCGTGGCATGTCAGTGCCGAAGATCAAGATCCTGCTTGCCAGCTTTCAGGGCGCCCCTTTCCTAGCAAGCCAGCTGGACAGCCTGAACGCGCAGCGGATCGGGCAGCTTGAGGTCGACCTTTCGGATGACGGGTCCACCGACGGCACTTTGGCACTGGTCGAGCGAAACAAGGCCGGATGGGACCGGCTGTCAATCCTGCTGCGGCGCGGTCCCGGGCAAGGTGCGGTTGAGAATTTCCGTAGCCTCGTTCTGGCGCAAACCGACGAGTCGAGCGACTATTTTGCCTTCTGCGACCAGGATGACATCTGGCATCGCGACAAGCTTGCCCGTGCCATCGCCTGGCTTGACACGGCAGGGGGACAGCCTGCCCTGTTCTGCGGCCGCACGCGCATCCTTGACCAGAACGGCAGGATCATTGGCAATTCGCCGCTCTTCGCCCGGGCGCCGGGGTTTCGCAACGCGCTGGTCCAATCGATCGCGGGCGGCAACACGATGGTCATGAATCGCGCCGCTTTCGGCCTTTTGCGCCAGAGCCTGCTTGCGGGAACCCCGGTGGTGCATGACTGGTGGTGCTACATCATCGTCAGCGGCGCGGGCGGACTTGTCCATTACGACCCCAAGCCGCTGGTCGATTATCGCCAACACCCCGGCAATCTGATCGGCGCGAATGACGGGTGGCGCGCTCGGCTGAGGCGCATTGGCGGTTTGCTGGCCGGGCGGCAACGCGCCTGGAACGACCGCCATCTTGGGCTTTTGCGCCAATGCGCGCCGCTGCTGACCCCCGAGGCACGCACCATCGCCGACATGTTGGCCGAAATGCACACAGTGCCCCTGTTGCGAAGACTTGTCCTCCTTCGCAAATCAGGCCTTTACCGCCAAAGCCGGATGGGACAGGTCGGCCTCATCTTTGGATGTCTTCTCGGTCGCATCTAGGCCTGTATCCGCCGATCACTGAAGCCTAAATCGCCTTGCAGGCGATTGAGCTTCCTCACCATTTGCGGGTATGCCAAGGTCGCGCCGCACCCCAGAAGGAAGTTCTCGACCAATGGCAAGACAAGCCAAATCCACAGAAGACAAGGTGCGGAAGAAGGCCGACGGAAAGCTTCATCACGGCGTCGACGGGGCACGCGATACGCCGGAAATGTTGGCCAACTCTGACGACCGTCCTGTCTGCCTGCTGATCCTTGGAATGCACCGGTCGGGGACAAGCGCGCTTGCGCGCACCCTTTCGCTTCTTGGGGCCGCGCTGCCCCGCCGCCTCATGGGTGCCGGCGAAGGCAATGTCGTAGGCCATTGGGAACCGGAGCGGCTGGTTCATTACCACGATCAGTTCCTGGCGGAATGCGGCACGTCCTGGCACGATTGGCGCCCGCTTGATCTGACCCGCCTGCCGGTCGCCAACCGGCTATCCATGCAGGCCGATATGCTGCGCCTGGTTAAGGAAGATTATTTTGGCCAGAAGCTTGTCGTCCTCAAGGACCCGAGGATCTGCCGCTTTCCGACCCTTTTCCTGGACGTGCTGCAACAGGCTGGCTATCGGACGCTGCCGATCCTGTCGCTGCGCAATCCGGTCGAGATTACCGAGTCGCTTGTGACTCGTGAAATCTACTGGCCGTCCGAGAAAGGGCGTATCGACGCTGCGATGCTCTGGCTGTCGCATATGCTTGAGGCCGAAGCCGCCACCCGCGACGTGCCGCGTGCCATCATCAGCTATGAGCGGCTTTTCGATCACTGGCAGGAACTGGCACCGCGGCTGGAAGCGCAGGGTGGTTTCCGCTTTCCGATCGCGGCCGAAGATGCCGCAGAAGAGATTGACGGCTTTCTTGATCCGGCGATGCGCCATCACGCGGTCGATGCCAGCTCGGTCCGTCTGGATCCGGTCCTGCGTGGATGGACAGCCGAAGTCTACGACATCCTGCGTCGCCAGGAGACCGGTCGGGCCCTGCCCTCTGACCTTCCCCGTCTGGATGCAATCCGCCACGAATTCCTGGGGCTTCTGCCGATTCTTGAAACCATATCGGCCGAACGGAACGCGGCAAGGAAGCAGTCGCAGGACAGCCAAGACGCGCTTGCCGGGGCCGAACAGACCCTCCACCAGCAAGAAGCGCGGCTGACGCAGATCGAAGCGGAACAGGCCGACCGTCAGCACAGGCTGCAATTGGCGCAGACGGAAGCCGATCACCTGCGGCGCGCCAGTGCGGAAAAGGATATCAGGATCAGCGCTTTGGATGCCGAGCAGGCCCGGTTTGCCGGGTTGATCGAGGCTTTGCGCGACGAACAACGGCAGGCGCAAGATCGCCTGGCCCAGAACGCTGTCGAACTTGACGAGCAACGGGCGCAGGCCGCCCGCAACGCGGCCGCCCTGGAGGCCGAGCGCAGCGAGATACAGGCGCTGCTTGACGATATCGAGACAGAACGCGGTGCAGCGGATCACGAGATCGACCAGCTGGGTGCCGCGCGCGACCTGCTGCGGGCGAACACGCGTGCGTTGGTCGACATGCTGAACCAGGCGCGTGACAAGGAGCGCGCCCTGCACCAGACCTATCGCGGCTCGACCTCGTGGCGCGCGATGGCACCGTTGCGCTGGTTCTCGTCGCGGCTGCGCGGCCTTGCGTCCGAGGCGCCTGCCGTTCCCGGCCCGCTTCGCCCCGAAGACTGGCTTGACAAGCCGGAAGCCGCGCTGGCCCCGGGTCAGGGGCGGTCCAACGCCCCCTCGCCGGGCGGCAAGGCCGGCAAGATCGTGTTCTTCACGATCTGCTCGCGCAATTTCATGGCCTTCGCCCGCACCTTGCACCAGTCGCTGCTGCGCTTTTATCCCGGCATCCACTTTCACGTCGCCCTGTGCGACGACCGCGACGACAGCCCGCCCTTCGTGGCCGCGCAAGAGAAGTTCGACTTCATCTATCTTGACGAACTCGGCATTCCGGACTGGCGCGAGATGAGCCAGCGCTACAACGTCACCGAGTTCAACACCGCGATCAAACCCTTCGTATTCCAGCACCTCTTCCAGAGCACCAATGCCGATCACGTTGTCTATTTCGACCCCGACATCTATGTGGTCGATCATCTGACCGAGATCGAAGCCGCCTTCGGTGCGGGCGCTGATGTGATCTTGACCCCTCATATGCTGGAACCGAATGAACGCGCCGAGATGAACGAGCGGCGTCTTCTGCAATACGGCATCTACAATCTGGGCTTCCTGGGTGTTTCACGTACGCCCAAGGCGCTTGAGATTATGGCCTGGTGGGCAAGACGGCTGGAACATGAATGCATCATCAAGCGGGATGAGGGTCTGTTCGTCGACCAGAAATGGGCCGATCACTTCCCCGCCTTCTTTGACGCCCCGGCCATCCTGCGTCATCCCGGATACAACCTGGCCTATTGGAACCTGTCGAACCGCAAGGTGACGTGGCGCGGGCAAGGTTGGTGGGCGAATGACAAGCCGCTGCGCTTTGTTCATTTCAGCGGCAACGATCTGGACAACCCCAAGCTCTTGTCGCGCCATAGCGGCGAACACCGCGCCGATACGATCGGCGAGCTGAAGGCCCTGCTTGACGAATACCGCGATGCGGTCTTTGCCAATGGCCATCACGATTTCCGCCGCATCCCCTATGCCTTCAGTTGGAACGGGGCTTCTGGCGTCAATGAGCATACCCCCCGTCCCGACGGCGGGTCCGAGCCGGAACAGGCGCTCGCCCCAGCCACGCCCGCGCGTTCGGGGACGACGCAGGTCGATATGTTGCGCACGGCGATCGACATTGCGGGCGGCCCGGGCAAGCTGATCGGTAAGGCTGCGCGCGCCATTTCGCGTGGCGATGTTGGGGTCATCCGCAACCGTATCGCTCTGGTGCGTGACCGCGCGCAAGGCCGCGCCGCCGCCCAGAACCGCCTCGCCCCCCAGAAGCGCGCCGATACAAGCGACGTGTTGTCCTGGCGAAAGCGCATTCTGGTGATCGAATGGACCACGCCACGCCCCGACGCCGATTCAGGTTCGCGCACGGTGTTCTACACCGCCGAGATCCTTACGCTTCTGGGCTATGACGTCACTTTCCTGCCCATCGACCTGAAACATGCAGGCCGTTACACCGAGGCTCTGGAACGCATCGGCATCACCTGCATCGACGCAAGCACAAGCCCGACGGCCCGCGGTTTCTTCCAGAGCCGCGGCGGAGAGTTCGATTTTGTGATGCTGAACCGGGTCTCTGTGGTCGGTCCGCATATGGCCGATATCCGCCGCTACTGCAGCAAGGCCCGGCTCGTCTTCAACACGGTCGATCTGCACTATCTGCGCGAATTGCGCGATGCCGAACTGAATGGCCAATCCACCGAAGCGGCGCTTCGGTTGAAGGCCGAGGAACTGGACATCGTTCGCGGCAGCGACGCGACAATCGTGCTCTCCTCGGCGGAGCATGACATCCTTCAGGCCGAAGTGCCCGAGGCCAGGGTCGAAGTCCTGCCTCTGGTTTTCAACGAGATCGACCCCAATCCCCCCGGGCATGCCGAACGTGCCGATATCCTTTTCATCGGCAGCTTTCCCCACAAGCCGAATGTCGACGCGATCCTGTATTTCGCCGACGAGATCTTCCCTGCGCTGCGCGCGCGCCTGCCCGGTATCCGCCTTCATGTCGTCGGCAGCGAGCCAACGCCGCAGGTGCTGGCGCTGGCGACACGACCGGGAATCGTCGTGCATGGTTTCGTGGCCGATCTGACCCCCCTGTTCCGGTCGGTGATCGCCACGATTGCACCGCTGCGCTTTGGCGCCGGGATCAAGGGCAAGGTGGCGACAAGCCTTGCCTATGGCGTGCCCTGTGTCTGCACACCTGTCGCCGCCGAAGGCATGAACCTTGGCGAAGGCCAGACGGTTCTGGTCGCCGAGACGGTTACAGACTGGTGTGACGCGATCGGACGCCTCTGCGAAGATCCGGCCCGCTGGGAAAGCCTCAGCGCGGCGGCGCAGGAATTTGCCGTGTCCGAGTTCTCGGTCGCGGCAAATGCCCTGCGTTTGGCGCGGCTGATGGCATCGGTCGATCCCGACCCCAGCGACCTTGTGATGCTGCCCTTCACATCGAAATCCGAGTTCGACAAGTTCTGGGCGCGGCAGGGCGGGATTCTGGCAAGACAACGCGCCGAAGAGGCTGAAATTCTGCCCGCAGCGGAAGAGGCTTTTTCAATTCCTGGCTTCTGCGCCGTCTGCGGCACCAAGAGCGAATTTGTCACCAGTTATCTTTATGCGCCCGAGGTCAGCCCCGGCGCCGCGCGCCAGCCAAACTGGCGAGAGCATCTTGCCTGCCGTGACTGCGGTTTTATCATGCGGCTGCGCGCGGCGATGCACCTGCTTCAGACCCGTTGCGCGCCCGGACCGGCCGCCGCGATCTATCTGACAGAAGAGGTCACCCCGCTTTACACTTGGCTCAAGGCGCGCCACCCGGGCCTTCAGGGCAGCGAGTTTCTAGGAGAAACCTGCCCTCGGGGCCAGACTCATAACGGCGTTCGCAACGAAGACCTGACGCGGCTGACCTTTGCCGATAGCAGTTTCGACGCGATCCTGTCTTTCGATGTGCTGGAACGTGTCAACGACGACCAGGCCGCGTTTCGCGAATGCTTCCGCTGCCTGCGGCCAGGCGGAACACTGCTGTTCACGGCGCCGTTCTCAAGCGACCACGCGCAGCAGGTTGTGCGGGCGCGCATCGGCAAGGACGGCACGGTCGAGCATCTGCTGCCGCCGGAGTATCATGGAAATCCGGTGGATCCGGAAGGCGCACTGTGTTTCCGCTACTTCGGTTGGGACGTTCTGGAGGATCTGAGGGCGGCAGGTTTTGGCTCGGTCGAAGTTGTCCAGTACTGGTCCAGGGATTTCGCCTATCTGGGCAACCAGGGCTTTGCCATTCTGGCGCGAAAGCCGTGACCGATCCGTTTAGCAAAACTGAAAACATACCCGCTCCGACGGACATCAATTTCCCTTCTTTAACTCAAAACGAAACGACCACGGGAACCTACTGTTGACGAAGCGGCTCTACCTTCACATCGGGCGTCACAAGACCGGCACGACCCAGATCCAGACGCAATTGTCCAAGAGGCAAGCCGAGCTTGCCGATGCAGGAATCTTGTACCCCACATCTGGGCGCGATACGGGCGCGGGGTATACTGCCGAAGAACGATCTGCGCATCACGCGATAGCGCGCGCCCTGTTCCTGCCCAGGGAGGATGCGAAGAAGCGGCTGGCAGAATTGCGGCCAGCATTCATCGCTGAAACCGCCAAGGCTGAAACTGTGCTGGTGAGCAGCGAAGGGTTCCAGAATATCCTGCACACCGATCTGCTGATCGAGTTCTTTGAAGGTTTCGAGATCCAGCCGATCTGCTATCTTCGTGAATATCTTTCGTATGTGGTCAGCTCTTACGCACAGGAAATCAAGGGGTCAGGGCTTACCGTCGATCTGCCATACTTCGAACGCACGTTCCAAATGAACCTTGAGGACTTCGTATCAAGATGGAACGCTGTTGGCCATTGTCACTGGCGGCTGTATGAACGCAGCCGCTTTCGTGGCGGAAGTGTCGTGAACGACATCCTTGACTGCATCAATATCTCGCTTGCGGCAGTCGAAGAGAATAGCGACAGCAATCTTTCGATTTCGGGCAGCCTGCTTTCCTACAAGCTGCTGCTGAATATCCTGGGTCTGGATCGAGCAGATATCGGCCACGCCATCAAGGCACTCGCTGCGAGCAACCCCGACTATTGCGGTACGATATTCATTCCTGAAAGGCTACAGAAGCAGCTTCGCGGTGGCAACGCGTGCAATCAGCTTCTGGAAAAACTTGTAGGCCCGCCCGAGTTGAGGGATTTCGAAACAGGTCGCCTCATGTTCGATCCTGTCCGGTTTCCGCGAGATTTCGAGGAAATCGCCAATGCGGTGCCGAATCTCATCGAGCTTCAATTGCATCCCGTCTATGCGCTCATGAAACGGGGCGGCGTGGCCATGGGTTATCTTTATGAGCATCCGCTGGTTAAGGCGATCGTTGAAAGCCAGAACCGGACGGCGCGATGAGTCCGTCGGTCAGAGCAAACATTGCGGCGTCAGACAAATGTCAGCTCAATGGGGCTTGAGCCGGGCGCAGTTCCACATTGCGACGATCGCTGACAGGACGCCGATTCACTTGCCGCCAATCATGGCTGCACAAGGAGTATGATTATGGACCAAGATCTTTCGCGCCGCCTGAAGGACTTTCTCAACGGGCCCTTCCCGCAGATCGAGGGATGGTGCAACCCCTATATCTTCCAGCTTCTCCAGCCCATCGCCGAGTTCCAGCGCAGCGTCGGCCTTGCCGCCCCAATCTGCGAGATCGGCGTGTTCAAGGGCAAGTTCTTCAATGCGCTGGTCAAGACCTCTCCGCTGCGCGAAGGGCATCATGCGATCGATGTCTTTGATCTTCAGGAATTCAACCTGGATTATGCCGGGGCCGGGAATCTCAAGGCGTTCAAGGACAACATCATCAGATCGGGCGAAGACCCGGAGAAGATGGTATTCATCGAACGCGACAGCACGACCTTCCGACGCCGCGACCTAGATGCGATCCGTGATCGCGCGGGCGGTTTCTCGATCTTCAGCGTCGACGGCTGCCACCTGGCCGAGCACACGATCAACGACATCCGCATCGCGATGGAGTTGACCGCCGATGCCGGGGTGATCTTCGTGGACGATTACTTCAATCCCAGTTGGCCCGGCGTGCATGAGGGCGTGTGCAAACTGTTCCTCACCGACGCGCCGCTATATGTGCCGCTCGCTTACACTGCGAACAAGCTGGCGCTTTGCCACATCGGCTATCACCGTCGCTATCTGAGCTATCTCAGCGATTTCATCGGCCAGCACTATTCCGGCGTGCAGATCAAGAAAGTCAGCCAGTTCGGCTATGAAAGCCTTGTGCTTCTGCCCGCGCAGGGCGGTGGCGGCGACACAATCATCGCCTGAAACGCAGGTCAGCCCGGCGGTATGTGATGAAGACGCTAGCCTTCGTGCAGCAGACCCTTCGCATTCCGCCGGAGCAGGAACAGGCCGCTCAGAAGCAGGACGAGCGATACACCACAGACATAGGCTGTCGAGACGTAGTGGTCATCGTAGCTGGGATAGAAGCCCGCCCTCATGCGACCGACGCAATGGACCAGGGGGTTGTACCACAGCCATACCTTCAAATCGGCGGGCAGCTTGTCATACATGAAGAACACGCCCGAAATGATGAAAAGCGGGCGAGAAATCAGAGACCAGGCCACATGCCAGATGTGGAAGCGCATGAAGAGATAGGCGTTCAGCGTGCCAAGGCCCAGACCGAACAGGCTGACCAGCGCAAGGCTTTCAACGATATGCCCGATGTCGGGCACGGCGCGCGTCTGATAAAAGAAGATAATGCCGCAAATCACCAGAACGAAAACCATCAGCTCTGTCAGCGCATTTACCAGAAACCGCGCGACGATCGCGTCGACGAAGGTCACCGCCGGAAAGGTGAGCAGCGGCTTTGAGAAGACCAGCGCCGTCCCCACCCGGTTTGCGATGGTGGTGAACATCGCGAAGGGCAGCATTCCGGTGGCATAGAACAGCTCGAAACTGGTGCCGATGGGCGGCTTGGCGAAAAGGAACGAGAAGGCGAAGGTCAGAATAGCCACGCCGGCGACCGGCTCGAAAATCGCCCAGAAATACCCCCCGGGGGACTTGCCATAGGTGGACGCCATCTCACGCAGCATCAGCGCGAAGATCGAGCGCAGACTGGCGAAACGCCGCTGCCTGACGATCCGGGGCCTTGCGGCCTGCGCGTATGTGAAACTGCTGCCCATGGGCCTTCCTGACGCTGCCCTGCCGCCATCTACCACCCTCCGCCGCCAGCGGGCAAGCGCGCAACACAATCTGGGCGCGTGGGCAGGCACTAGCATTTGCGACAGGGGATGCTAGTCTGGGGCCGACGATCCGCCTTCTGGGCAGACCGAAGATTGCACTATCGGGCAGAGAGCTGAATTGGTTGAACGTATTGCCCAATCGGGAGAGATGTCCGACAAGCCTGCCTTGACAGGATCTGTTGGCAGACTTTCTGGTCCGACGATGTCCATGCCACGCACCGACACCCCGGCGCTGTCAATCGTCGTGTCGCGGCAAGGCGCCGAAAAACCGCCCGGACCACCGCCCCTGCGTCACCTTCCCGCTGCCGCCCACCAGGTCGCACCGGTCCTGCGCGCGCCCGCGGTTACCGTGCCCGTCATAGACGAACCGGGCGCAATACGCCACTTGCCGCCAGCTTCGTCCAGCCGGATGCGGCGGCGCCATTTCGGGCTGATGATCAGTTTCGTCGTGTTGGTGGTGTTGCCCGCGCTGGTGGCCGCCTGGTATCTCTGGACCAGGGCCGCCGATCAATATGCCTCGACGCTGGGCTTCTCGGTCCATCGCGAAGGGACAACCCCCGGGCTGTCGCTTCTCAGCGGTCTTTCCAGCCTTTCGGGGTCCAGCTCAGCCGATACGGACATCATCTACACTTATCTTTCCGGCCAGCAGCTTGTCGCCGAGATCGACAAGAAGCTGGATCTGCGGGCGATCTGGTCCAAGGCGGAAGGTGATCCCTATTTCACCTTCGACACCACGGGTTCGATAGAGGATCTTGTCGAATATTGGGAGCGCATGGTCAGCGTATCCTATGACAGCACCACCCATCTGATCGAAATTCGCGTGCTGGCCTTCACGCCGGAAGACGCCCAGCGCATCGCCCAGGCGATCTTCGACGAGTCGACGGTGATGATCAACCAGCTGAACGACATCGCCGCGCAGGACACTGTGCGCTTTGCGCGGGAAGAGATGGACAAGACGCGGGCCGACCTGGTCGAAATCCGCAACAAGATGACCGAATTCCGCAACAAGAACCAGTTCGTCGATCCGGCGGCTGATCTTGTCGCACAGAATACGATCCTGGGGTCATTGCAACAGGAACTGGCTGCCTCGCTGATCGAGCTTGACGTGCTGAAGGAAACCTCGACCCCCAATGACCCGCGCATCCCGCCCGCCGAACGCCGGATCAAGGTGATCGAAGACCGTATCCAGGTAGAGCGCGGCAAGATGGGTGACGGGTCGCAAGGCGACAGCAAGGAAGCCTATGTCGCCATCGTAGCGACCTTTGAGGCGCTGACCGCCGATCGGGTCTTTGCCGAAACCGCCTATCAGGCCGCACGAACCGCCTATGAGGTGGCGCGGGCCGAGGCGAGCCGGCAAAGCCGCTATCTTGCCGCCCATACCGCGCCGACACTGGCCGAGACCTCGCGCTTCCCGGAACGCGGAACGCTGTTTGCCATCGTTTCGGCCTTTCTGGTCATGCTCTGGTCGATTGGCACCTTGATCTATTATTCTCTGCGCGACCGGCGCTAGTCCGTCAGCAAGGACGCATTCCATGATCCGGCTGGTCAATCTGACCAAGACCTACGAGCTTGAAGGCGTGCGCAAGACGGTGATCGAGAACGTCACCTTGAACCTGCCCGCCAATACCTCGATCGGCCTTCTGGGCCGCAACGGTGCCGGTAAATCGACATTGCTACGGATGATCGCGGGCACTCAGGCCCCGACCTCGGGCAAGATCGTTGTCGAAGGGTCGGTGTCTTGGCCTGTCGGCTTTGCGGGCAGCTTTCACCCTGATCTGACCGGCGGCCAGAATGCGCGCTATGTCGCCCGCATCTACGGCGTGGACAGCGATGAACTGGTCGCCTTCGCTAAAGATTTCGCCGAGCTTGGCTCGCATTTCAACTTGCCCCTGCGGACCTATTCTTCGGGCATGGTGTCGCGCCTGGCCTTTGCCATCTCGATGGGCATCGCCTTTGACACCTACCTTGTCGATGAAGTGACTGCCGTCGGCGACGCCGCCTTCCGGCAGAAATCGCATGACCTGTTCCGCGAGCGCATGAAGAATGCCGGAGCGATCGTGGTCAATCACAGTATGCCCTCGATCCGCGAACTTTGCACCAAGGCGATCGTGCTGGAGCAAGGCCAACTGATCTGGTTCGAAGATATCGAGGAAGCGATCCGCTATCACAACAAGAACATGGTGGTGCGGTAGGGGCCGACTGGATCGCCCCACCCATCACGCCAGATCGAAACTGCCGACAAGCGCCTGAGCGTCGGACAGACCTAGGATGCAAAGGCTGTTTCCCATACCGAACACCAGGGTGACGCTGTTCTCGTTCACATTCGCGACCGCAGCCTGAAGCAAAGCCGCGATTGCGGCTGGGCTGCTATCGGAAAACAGTGGATCGAGGCGAAGGCGATCCTCACCCACGGCAAAGGCCAGGATGCGGTCATTGCCACCATCGAAAACAAAGCAGTCCGCCCCCGCTCCGCCATCCAGAGTATCCGCCCCCGCCCCGCCCACAAGCGTGTCGGCGCCGCCGCGCCCGACGAGGTGGTCGTTGCCATCAAGTCCGCAGATCCAATTCGCGCCATGATCCCCGAGAAGTTGATCTCCGTATTTGGACCCGGCAAGCTGTTCAACAGCCTGAAACGTGTCACCCGCGGCCTCGCCCCAAGTCCAGGAGGGCGACAGAAGATCGGCGCGGACCGGGCCGGTCGCGTCCCAGAAATAGGCCAGGTCAATACCTTCACCACCGTAGAACCGATCCGCGCCCAAACCGCCTGACAGGCTGTCATTGCCAGCGCCGCCATCCAGCGTGTCGCTGCCGCCGCCGCCGAGCAACTGGTCGTCTCCGGCCCGACCGACCAGATAATCGTCCCCCCAAAGACCGCTGATCCAGTTCGCTGACGTATCGCCGAGCAACTGGTCATTGTAATTCGTGCCGGCCAGATTTTCGATTCCTTGGAACTGATCCCCGGCTGCATCGCCCCAAGTCCAGGCGGGCGCGTAGAGATCGGCACGGACGCCCGCCATGGCATCCCAGTAATAGGCCAGGTCAGTACCCTGCTGCCCGATCATCAGATCGGCGCCCGCCCCCCCGGCAAGACTGTCATTGCCATCGCCGCCATCGAGCGTGTCATTCCCTGCACGACCGACAAGATAGTCATTTCCCGCCATGCCAAGGATCGTATTGGCATCGGCGTCGCCCAGAAGCTGATCACCGAAACTCGACCCGGCCAGGATCTCGATGCCGATGAAGATATCCCCACCCGCATCGCCCCAAGTCCAGGCAGGCGCGTAAAGATCGGCCCGCACCGCCCCTGTCGCGTTCAAGTAGGTCACCAGATCGTTGCCCGATCCACCATCCAGAACGTCCGCCCCCGCGCCGCCGTCCAGCGTATCGTCACCGACGCCACCGGCAACAGAGTCATTTCCGCCGCGCCCGGCCAGAAGATCGCCGCCCCCACTGCCCACGAGCCGGTCGGCCGCATTGCCACCCCGAAGCGTGTCGCCGAAAGCCGAGCCGACGATGGCTTCGATACCCGAATAGACCTGCCGCGATCCGCTGGCAAAGGCCCCGACGCCGTTGAGAAGATCGACATCGACTGGTTCCCCGACCGCCGAAAAGTCGATCGTATCAAAGCCCGCATCGCCATGGATCGTGTCATTTCCAAGTGTTGCGAGGAAAGTGTCGGCATTTGCGCTGCCCCCGACATAGTCGCCATACGGCGTCCCCAGGAAGGCGCCAGTGCTCGTCACAATCACGGACCTGGCGTGCCAAAGCGCAAAGGGCAATGCTGCCTGCACCTGGGCAAGGCTGAGCGGCAGGCCGTTCGCGCTGGAGATGTCCAGAATTTCCGTCCCGTATGTGACTCGCGCGCCCCAGACGGTCGAGGTGACAACCAGTTCGGACAGATCCAGAAGCGGTGCCCAGCCCGAAAGATCCAGCCGGTCGATCCCGGGCTGGAAATCGCGGATCGCGTCCGCCGCGCCATCGGCGGCCAGCACGAAAAGGTCGGCCCCTGCCCCGCCGTAAAGCTGATCGCTGCCGGTTCCGTCGGCCAGGATGTCATCCCCCGCCCCGCCACGAAGCAGATCGTCGCCCGCCCCGGCCCAGATCAGATCGTCGGCGGTGCCGCCGGCCAGGTCATCCGCCGCCGCCGTGCCCAGCAGGGGCGCGCCCAGCGCGGTCAGCGCCAGAGCGAGGCGGGTGATGCCACCGCCCTCGCCGCCCACGAAGATCTCGATCCCCGCGACCGTCGGCTGCACCGCCAGCGCGGTGATCGCCTCCAGCGCGATCCCGGGCGTGTCGAGAATCTGCGCGCTCAGGACGAGTTGGCCATCGGGCAGAAGCTCAAACAGGCTCAGCCCGCCATCGCCCCCGCCCGCCAGCACGAAAGGACGGCCGTTGAAGCTGAAAGTCTCGACCGCGCCCACCCCCTGGAAGCGGGTGTCGAGCGTGTCGATCAGATGATCGCGCAGGGACAGCGTGCCCGCTTGCGAAACGGCAAGCACAGTGAGCGAGGAGGACGATCCCGATCCGACCACCAGAAAGCTGGTGCCATAGGCGGTCAGCGCCTTGACCGCGCCAGGGTCAGCGATTCCCAGGCCATGCGCCGCGCCGATCCTGTCGGCCAGGCCCAGTGTCCCGTCCGCCCCGATGCGCAACAGCGAAACACTGTCGGTCACGGGTGAGGTCACCGCCAGAAACTGGCCGCTGCCGACCGTGATCCGGGTCATGTTGGCGATGTTGACGCCCTGACTGTCATCGCCGAGCGCGAGATCCTGCAGCAGTGTCAGGGTGCCGTCGCCAGCGATGCGATAGGCGCAGATCGAGCCGTCATTGGCGCGCGCGGCATAGACATAGGTGCTGCCGCCCAGCACCACCACCTCTTGCGCGGATGTCACGCCGACCGGCCCGCCCGCGGGCCGGAATGCCCCGCCGATCGTGCCCGCCCATTCGATGCGATAACTGACCAGCGTGGTCTGGTTTGCGCCGCTGACCACCAGATAGGGCAGATTGTTCACCTGGATCAGATCCAGCGTCGGCGCGACGGGTAACTGGCTGGTGACGTTGAAGGACAATTGGTCCGCCACCGTCATCGCGCCGTCAATGTCAAAAGCCACCACCCCGCCGCCTGCGCGGGTTGCGGCATAGAGCATCCGGTTGCCGCCCTGCGTGGAGATCAGCATGTCGCCGATGCCCGAGATCATGTTCAGCGGCAGAGTGGTGAAGGTCTCGACATGGGTGAATTGCGGCATGGCCTGCCCCGGAGCTGCTGTTCCCGGTTCCCCCTCATAGCGCCGGGAAAACGCCAGATGATGAACGGGACCGGGCCGCCCTCAGGGATCTGTCGCGGATTTTCGCAAGAGTTGAACGATTGCGCGCGCCATCGCTTTGCGCCATCACGGGTCCCAGGCAAGGGGCGGGTCGGGCGCGGGACGTGACAGAGGTCGTGACCATCGTGATGGCAACGCGCAACGGCGCGGCCCATCTGCCCGAACAGCTGGCCAGCATTGCCGCGCAAAGCCATGCCGCCTGGCGGCTTTTCGTTTCGGATGACGGGTCGATCGATCAAACACTTGCGATTCTTGAGGAATTCTCGCGCGACCATCCGGTTCAGATCGTCGCTGGCCCCCGCGGCGGGGCGGCGGCCAATTTCCTGTCAGCCTTGTGCCATCCCGACCTGCCACCCGGTCCTGTGGCGCTGGCCGACCAGGACGATGTCTGGCTGCGCGGCAAGCTGGCGCGCGGGTTGCGGCGTATGGCAGCGGCGCCTGGCAACGGCCCGCTTATCTATGCGGCCGAGAGCCTTCTGGTCGATGCGGCGTTGCAGCCCTTGCGGCGGTCCAGCGCGAATGCGGCAGAACCGGGATTCGCCGCAGCGCTGTGCCAGAACCTCTTTGGAGGTCACACCACGATGCTGAACGCCGAGGCGCTGGCGCTGGTGCGGGCGGCGGGGCCACCGCAGCGCCTCGCCTATCACGACTGGTGGCTTTACCAGCTTGTCGCCGGGGCGGGCGGGCGGCTCTTGCTCGACCCTGCCTTGGTGGCGCGCTACCGCCAGCACGGTGCGAATGCCCTGGGCGGGTCAGGCGGCGGACGTGGCGCTTGGCGGCGGATGGCCCAGGGGCTGGATGGCACCTGGGGCGCGCAGATGAGCGCGCAAGCAGCGGCCTTGCAGGCGGTGTCCCGGCTGCTGACGCCAGAGGCGCGCGAGGTGCTGGAGGGGTTCCTCGATGCGCCCAAGGGCGGCCCGGCCCGCGCCCTGCGGCTTTACCGGCTGGGCCTGCGCCGGTCGAGCAGAGCAGGCACCGCGCTTATGCTGGCAGCAGCCTGCCTCGGTCGGCTCTGATCAGCGTCCGATGCTGGCATAGGCGACGAAACCCGCCGCCTGCGCTTCCTTGGGATCATAGATATTGCGCAGGTCCACCATGCGGGGCTTGGCCATGCCACGGGCAAGCTTGCCAAGGTCAAGTGCGCGGAATTCGTTCCATTCGGTCAGGATCACCACCAGATCGGCGCCCTTGGCCGCCTGATAGGCATCGCTGGCCCATTTCACGCCCGGCAATAGCGCCTCGCCCTCATGTCGGCCCTGCGGATCGCAGACCCGCACCTTGGCCCCGGCGCCAATCAACGCGGGCACGATGGTCAGCGAGGGCGCGTCGCGCATGTCATCGGTATTGGGCTTGAAGGTCACGCCCAGCACCGCGATCTCGCGGTCGCGCAGGCTGCCATCGCATTGATCCTCGATCTTCTCGATCATGCGGCGCTTGACCTCGTCATTGACCTTGATGACGGTCTCGACGATCTGCATCGGCACGGCATGATCCTGGCCGATCCGCGCCAGGGCCTTGGTATCCTTCGGGAAACACGATCCACCATAGCCCGGCCCGGCATGAAGGAACTTGTTGCCGATGCGGCCGTCCATGCCCATGCCCTTGGATACGGCCTTCACATCGGCGCCAACCTTCTCGCACAGGGCGGCGATCTCGTTGATGAAGGTGATCTTGGTGGCCAGGAAGGCATTGGCCGCGTATTTGATCATCTCGGCGGATTCGAGGCCGGTATAGACGACCGGAAATTCGCGCAGGAACAGCGGGCGATACAGGTCGGCCATCACCCGCTTGGCGCGTTCGGATTCCACACCCACCACGACGCGGTCAGGGCGCATGAAATCGTCGATCGCTGCACCTTCGCGCAGGAACTCCGGGTTCGAGGCCACGTCGAACTCGGCATCGGGCCGGGCGGCGCGGACCACCTTTTCCACCTCGCGGTTGGTGCCGACCGGCACGGTGGATTTGGTGACGATCACCGCATAGCCGGTCAGCGCCCGGCCGATCTCTTCCGCCGCCGCCATCACGAAGGTCAGGTCGGCATGACCATCGCCCCGGCGCGTCGGCGTGCCGACGGCGATGAACACCGCCTCAGCCCCATCGACCGCCGCCGCAAGATCGGTGGTGAAGGACAGCCGCCCGGCCGCGACGTTCTTGGCCATCAGCGCATCGAGGCCCGGCTCGTAGATCGGCACCTCGCCCTTGTTCAGCCGCTCGATCTTGCGCGGGTCCTTGTCGATGCAGATCACATCATGCCCGAAATCCGAGAAACAGACGCCCGAGACCAGCCCGACGTACCCCGTTCCGACCATTGCAATCCGCATGACCCGCTCCTGCCGTGTTTGCGGGCCTAGCTAGACCGTGCAGGCGCAGAATGTCAAACGTGCCGGTGCTTACGCCGCTATCCCGACGCCCGCCGCCAGGCCGGAACAGTGCCAACGCCCATCTCGTAGAGCACGATCAGGTCGCTTGCGGTGGTGGTCGAATTGGTCGCCACCACGCCCGCGCCAAAGGCATTTGCGCTGGTGGTCGGCAGGTTGGTGGTCAGGGTGACATCCATCACGGGCGTGGCATTGGCGTTTTCATAGACGCGGAACCGCGCGGCGACGGCGGCGGCATCGACCTCGATATCAAAGGTGTAATGGCTGTTCGCGGCCAGCGTGTAGGTGGTGCCATGCGTCGTGCGCACCGAATTCGCCGCCGTCTTGGCGCTGACCTGATCGGCGGCGATCTCGAAATAGGCGCCGTTGTTGCTGTCGGCATTGCTGGTGGCATTTTGGAAGCCCAGCCGCACCGTGTTCGAGGCGGTCGCCCGCCACAGGCATTTTCCCCGGAACTTGCGGCTGGCCGCGCCGAAATAATCGCTCGCCGTGGTGGTGGTGTAGCGATAGCCGCTGTTCGCCGTGGCCGAGGAGCGCAGGAATACACCAAAGGGGTTCAGCCCATTCAGCGCCGCCGCCGGGATCGCGGTGGAATTGGTGCCCGAGGAAATTGCCGCGCCCGAGAATATCCCGACCGTGGCCGAGGTCGAGCCGAAGCGGGCGACCGACCAGAAATCCGCCGGCCCCAGGCTTCCCCCCGCGCCCAGCGTGACCGTGCCCCCCGCCACGCGCAGCCGCACTTCGCCCGCCGTCGTGTTCAGCCACAGCGTGCCATTGGCGGGGCTGGCCGGATCGCTGGCCTGCCCGCCCAGATGCAGGGGCTGCGGCAGGGTGACCTCGCCCGTCGCGGCGGCGGCGCTGAAGGCGGTGTTCCAGGCCACGCCATCGGCCGAGACCTTGACCGAGAAATCACTGCTGCCGACGGTTCCCATCTCGGCCCGGCCCGAGAATCCGGTCTGGAACAGAAGGCTGGCCGTGTCGCCCGCCGCAGCCTTGTTGATCTTGAGCTGATGCCCCGCGCCCGCATGGTTCAAAAGCACGGCGGGCGAGGTCACGGAAAGCCGGTTGGTCGCATCGGGCGTGGCCGAGACGCCCAGTTGCGCGAATAGCCCCGGCCCCTGCGACGGCGTCACCCAGGCCAGCCCGTTGAAAACCGCCGTGGCCCCTTCGGCCAGGATATGGGCCTGCCAGCCCGGCAGCGGCGTGGTGAACTGCCAGCCGGTCGCCGTCATCAGCGCGATCTTGCCATCCTGCCCCGCCCAGTCGACCAGCCCCCCCGCCGCGACGATGTGGCGATCCCCGGGCGCGGCCAAAGCGGGCGGTGTGGTCTGGTTGCGGTCGATCACCGCCAGTTGGACGGCCAGATCCAGCATGGCCAGCGCCTCGTTATGGGTGACATGCTTCTGCGCCTGGGCGGCAAGGATCAGGGGCAGGCCAAGGATCGTCGTGTCATCGGGCATGGAAAACCTCCGCAGGATCGCCTTGACCGGCGACCCTAGGCGGACAAGGCTAACGGAACGTCAGAGCGTCGCGCGCGCGTCAGGCTCGGGGCGCAACAGAGGCGCTGGCTGCGGCAACGGCGGCCTGCCTGCGTCCGCGCCGCGCCTCGATCATTGTATTGGCGCTGACCGCCGCCACGATCACCGCGCCTCCGGCAATGACCCAGGGGTCGATCCGCTCGCCAAAGACCAGCACGCCCAGAAGGCTTGCCCAGATGATCTGAAGAAAGACCACCGGCTGCGTCACCGCCAGCGGCGCGGCCTGGAAGGCGCGCGTCATGGCGTAATGCGCCGCCGTTGCCAGCAAGGCGACCAGCGCCAGCCACAGGATCTGCGTCGGACTGACCGGCACCCAGACCCAAAGTGCCATCGGCAATAGCCCCAGCGTCACGGAAAAGGACATCATGGCCACCACGACACCCGCCGGAACGACAAGGCTCAGCCGCTTGGCGCAGATATAGGTGGCGGCGAAGCACAGGGTCGCGGCAAGCTGGGCCATATGGCCCGGGCTGATTTCTCGCAGCCCCGGCCGCAGCACCATCACCGCGCCCAGCAGCGCCACCCCCGCCACGGCCAGCCGCCGCGCCGAAAGACCTTCGCCCAGAAGAAGCCCGGCAATGATCAGCACCAGCACCGGATTGAGAAAGCCGATCGCCGACATATCCGCCACCGGCACCCGTGCCATGGCATAGAACCAGAACAGCACCGCTGCCACATGCAGCACGCCGCGCAGAAGAAACAGCCGCCAGATCGGCGCTGGATAGGCCGTGCGCAGCATGCCGGGCAGCATCGGCAGAAAGACGAATACGCCAAAGGCAAAGCGCAGAAAGGCCGATTGCGCGGCGGGCAGGTCGGTGCCCAGATGCTTGACGATGCCGTTCACGCCCACGAAGGCCAGGGTGGACAGAACCATCCAGGCGACGCCCTGCGCCGGTCTTCCCAGATCTGTTCCGCCCGTCGCCTGCATGGCACGGACATGCGTCGCCGCCTAGGAAAAGGCAAGCCCCGCCGCCAGAAGCCACATCGTCATGCCGACGCCGATCTCTAGCCAGACCCAGGCCTGCGGCTTTGCGAAGATCGGGGCCAGCAGCCGCGCGCCGAAGCCCAGGGCGGAGAAGAAGCTGAACGATCCCAGTGCCGCAGCAAGATAGAAAGCCAGACCATGCGGCTTGTACTGCGCCGAGATCGACCCCAGCAGCGCCACCGTGTCCAGCCAGACATGAGGATTGGCCCAGGTCAGCACCAGACAGGTCGCGATCACCCGGCCCAGCGGCACCGCCGCCGCGCCATTGGCAGGCTTCAAGGCCTCGCCGCCCTTGCGGGCCGCGGCAAAGCGCATGGCGCCATAGACGATCAGGAAGACGATCCCGCCCCAGCGCATCGCCTCGCCCAGCCAGGGCACGAAATGCGATGCCGCGCCAAAGCCCGCGACGCCAAGCCCGATCAGCAGCGCATCCGACCCTGCGCAGATCGCGACGACCCAGCCGATATGTTCGCGCCGAAGCCCTTGGCGCAGAACGAAGGCATTCTGCGCGCCGATCGCCAGGATGAGACTGAGTGAGGTAAAATAGCCCGCAATCGCCGCTTCAAGCACCACTCACCCCATGCAGTATCAGTCCAAATCAACGCCTGTTTTCCTAGCGGGCGCAGCAAGAATAATCGAGTTAATCATCTTTCATCTGGTTAAGATGCTCTTAATTGATCTTTGATTCCCATCGCCCCGGATTGCCGTGAATGCCTGATTCCGCCCAGCTTGCCGCGCTTTCGGCCATCCACCACCATGGGGCTTTCGACCGGGCCGCCGCCGCCCTGCATGTCACGCCCTCGGCCATCTCGCAGCGCATCCGGGCGCTGGAAGAAGCGCTCGGCACGCCGGTTCTGCATCGCGGCCCCCCCGCCAGCGCCACCGAGGCGGGCTTGCGCCTGATCCGCCACCATGACGAGATCGCGCTTTTGGAACGCGAACTGGCGCAGGACCTGCCGGGGCTGGTGGCCGCCCCGGCGCGGCTTCGCCTTGCGGTCAATGCCGACAGTCTGGCCACCTGGGTCCTGCCCGCGCTGGCCGCCACGCCCGGCTTTCTTTTCGATCTGGTGATCGACGATCAGGATGTCAGCCAGGACTGGCTGCGCCGGGGCGAGGTGGTGGCGGCGATCACCGGACATGCGGGTCCCGTCCAGGGCTGCGACACGCTGGCCCTGGGCGCCCTGCGCTATCGCGCCACGGCCAGCCCCGATTTCGCCGCCCGCTGGTTCGCCCGGGGCGTCACCGCCGAAACGCTGTCGCAGGCCCCCGCGCTGAACTACTCCGAGAAGGACCGGTTGCAGGAACGCTGGGTCGCCCGGCAAACCATCGGCGAGCGCCAGCCCGTCACCCTGCCCAGCCATCGCCTCGCCTCGTCTCAGGGCTTTGTCGAGGCCTGCCTTCTGGGGCTTGGCTGGGGCCTGAACCCCGAACCCTTGGTAAAACGGGCAATTGCTGAAGGAGAACTGGTCGAGATCGCGCCCGACAGCGCGCTGGATGTGCCGCTGTTCTGGCAGTTCACCCGGCTTGCCGCCCCGGCGCTGCGCGACCTGACAGCGGCGATCCGGGCGCAGGCCGCGCAGGTTCTGGTGCCGCGCGTTTAGCCCCGAGGATTGGCCAGTTACAGCGTTTGAGAATGGACCTTCCGTCCGGATCACCAGCGGATGCGCTTGGGAAAGACGAACTCGTCATTGGCCGCCGGGCCCTGCCCTCCGCTCAAGGCAAAGGTCGCCGCGCGCAACCGGGCGACGATGCCGCCCTTCTCCTCGCCCTGCATCGCCATCGGCTCGCCCACCGCCAGCCGCACCGCCCGGCCCATCCGCCGCGTCGTCTCGCGGAAGATCAGCGCCACCCGCAAGGGATAGGACCAGTGGCTGACCATCTGGAACAGCCGCGAATTCTGGCCATGGACAAAGACCGGCAGCACCTGCACCCCCGGACGCATCGCCAGACGCGACACGAAAGGATGCCAGGCCGCATCGGCGGCCCGGCGTGAGAAGGGCTTTTTCACCGTGGCGACGCCGCCCGCCGGAAAGATCACCACGACATGACCCTGATCCAGCCAGTCGACCGCCAGCCGCCGCGTCTCGGCGCTTGTCCGCCGCGCCTCGGCCCCCGCGCCGAAATCCACCGGCAGCAGAACATCCTTGGCCTCGGTCGGCTGGCACAGCAGCGAATGGACCATCAGCTTCACATCGGGCCGCACCGTCGCGATGAGATGCCCGATCATCAGCCCGTCCACGATGCCGAACGGGTGGTTCGCCACGACCAGCAGCCCGCCTTCGCGCGGCACGCGGGCATAGGAACCGGCGGTGAATTCCGGCCAGAGGTCCAGCTCGCGCACGGCGGCGGTGAAGATCTGCTCCTGCACCACCTGCGGCCGCTGCCGCCAGCGCCGGTACAGCCGCTCCAGCTTGTTGCGCCCCGAGGCGGCCTCGATCAGCCGGATCAGGCGGCGGCGAAAGCGCGACTGGCCGACATGGGAATAGGTGAAGACCACATCATCCGGCGGTGCGGGGGGCTGGGCCAGGACGGCCAGCGCCGTTCCCGTGTCGAAGTCTTCCGCCCGCATCATCCCGGTCATGTCGCACCCCCGCGCTTGGCAGCCGCGCCCGTCCGCAGCGGCTGGCGCGAGATATGCCGCGCGCGCATCACAAGAGAATGACGCCTCCGCGACAGGGCGCGGGCCTCAGGCCCGCAGGGCCGCCGCCACCGCCGCCAGCGCCGTCTGGCCGATCTCATCGGCGCGGCCCGCGCTGTCGGCCTCGGCATAGACACGGAACTCCGGCGCATTGCCCGAGGGGCGCAGATGCAAAACCTCGCCGCCTTCCAGATGCGCGCGCCAGCCATCGGTGCGGCCGACCGAGACGACCGGGGCAAGACCCGCTGCCGCCATGAGGGCCGCAGGGTCGGCCTCGACGCGCGACAGGAATGCCGCCGAGACCGCGGGCTCGACCCCTTGCAAGCGCAGCGTGGCGGTAAAGCGGGCGGGCAATGTCGCGACCAGCCCCGACAGCGACAGGCCCCGCGCCCGCGCTGCGGCCAGCGGGGCCAGAAGCGGCAACAGGCAGTCGCGGGTCATCAGCGGGGCCAGCGGCCCCGTCGGCCCCTGCGCCGCAAAGCCCAAGAGGAAGCCGCCATTCGGTTCATAGCCGACGACGCGCGCGCCCGCCGCCTCTTCCATCGCCGCGATGACATAGGGCGATCCGATCTTGGTGCGCCGCACCGAAAACCCGCCCATCAGGTCGACACAGGTATTGGCGGAAACCGTGGTGGCCACCACCTCTGCCCGCAGGGCCTGCGCGGTGAGCGCGCCCAGTACATCGCCCGGCACCAGTCGGCCCGTCTCATCCGCCATCATCGGGCGGTCGGCATCGCCATCGGTCGAGATCAGCGCATCCAGCCCCTGCGCCGCAACCCAAGCCCGGAACGCCTCGCGCCAGGGAGCCTCGACCGCTTCGGTATCGACCGGCACGAAGCTGTCGGACCGGCCCAGCGCCACCGGAACCGCGCCGCAATCGGCCAGAACCTGCATCAGAAGATCGCGCGCGACCGAGGAATGCTGCCAGACCCCGATGCGCAGGCCCGCCAAAGCGCCGCCATAGGCCCGCAGATAGCGCGCGGCAAAGGCCGGGGCGGCCGCCGCCCCGTCGGACCAGCCGCCCGCCCTGCCCGCCGGAGCGGCGCCCAGACCGGCAAGAATGGCGGCCTCGTCATCCTTGGTGATTTCGCCCGCTGGCGTGTAGAATTTGAGACCGTTGCGGTCAGCCGGAATATGGCTTCCGGTCACCATCACCGCCGCCGCCCCCGCCGCCATGGCGGCCATGGCCAAAGCGGGCGTCGGCAAGGCGCCGCAATCGGTGACATCCAGCCCCTCGTCCCGCGCCGTGGCCACGACCACCGCCGCCAGATCGGGCGACGAGGCGCGCAGGTCGCGGCCCACGAAGACCGCGCCGCCGGTCGGGCGGGCGCGCAGGAAGGCGCGGACATGGTCGGCGACCAGATCGGCGGTCAGCTCGGTCACCAGACCGCGCAGACCCGATGTTCCGAACTTGGGTGCCATGCCCGCCTCCCTTATCCGCTCAAAGCTGGGCGGCGACCGCTTCGGGCACGTCGAAATTATGCGTCACGGCCTGCACGTCATCGTCTTCTTCCAGCAGGTCGATCAGCCTCATCAGCTTCTGCGCCGTCTCGAGGTCAACCTCGGTGCGGGTCTGCGGGCGCCACACGAGCTTCGACTCGGTCGATTCACCCAGCGCCTTTTCCAACGCGTCCGAGACGGTCGAAAGGTCTTCGACCTTGCAATAGATCCAGTGGCCGTCCTCGTCGCTTTCGACGTCATCCGCCCCGGCCTCGATCGCGGCCATCATCACGTCATCGGCAGACCCGGCGCTGGCGGGATAGGTGATCTCGCCCACGCGGTCGAAGCCATGGCTGACCGAGCCGGTCTGCCCCATATTGCCGCCCGCCTTCGAGAAATAGCTGCGCACATTGCTGGCGGTGCGGTTCAGGTTGTCGGTCAGCGCCTCGACGATGATGGCGATGCCACCGGCGCCGTAACCCTCGTAACGGATTTCGCTGTAATCAGCCGCATCGCCCATCTGCGATTTCTTGATCGCGCGGTCGATCACGTCCTTGGGCATGGACTGGGCCTTGGCCGCCTTGACCGCCAGCCGCAGGCGCGGGTTCATGTCGGGATCGGGCATCCCCATCTTGGCCGCAACGGTGATTTCCTTGGACAGTTTGGAAAACGACGCCGAGCGCGCCTTGTCCTGCTTGCCCTTGCGGTGCTGGATATTCGCCCATTTCGAATGGCCTGCCATGGCCTCTTACTCCGGTCATTTTTCGATAATGGGCTGCCTTACACCGGCCATGGGGGAACTGGCAAGCCCGGCCGCCCCGCGACCCGGACCCTAACGCCCGCGCAGCCGCAGGAAGATAGCAAAGATCCACAGCACAATGCCCAGACCGGCCACGCCACCCGCGACCTGCCCGATAGTCTTCATCACATCGGCCTGGGTCAGCCCCTCGGCCGGGGGCAGGCCGTTATGGGTTCCCCAATAGAACAGCCCCGCCGCCACCGCGACGGGGACCGCACCAGCCATGAAAAGACGTGTCGATCTGCGCAAGACCCGGCCCCCCTGCCCCCATGCCGCGTCCGGCCCCCGGGGGCCGGTCGGCGGCCCTATCCCTCGACCGGCGCGGGCGAGGTGAAGACGAAATCGCTGCCCGCCGGATCGGTGATCACCACCTCGGCCTGCGGGGTCAGCACCCCCTCGGCGCCCAGGGTCAGGAAGACGCCCTCGACAAGCTGCCGCAGGATATTGGGCTTTTCCTCGACATGCACCGCATAGCCATAGCCCGGACCGCAAGTGTCCATCCGGCCCGACGGCGCCTGCGCCCAGTTCACCTTGCAGAGCGTGCCATCGGTCAGCCGCAGCGACAGATGGGTCGCGTCCAGTCGAACGCTGTCCGGCTGCACGGGTCCTTGCAGCGCCGCGCAGGCGGCCAGCGGAAGGAATGCAACGGCAAGGGCGGGGAAAAGGCGCATCAATTCACCTGGGGAAGAACGGGGGTCAGCGGCCACAGAAGCGGGATCAACAGCGAAACGACCAGCATGATCAGGATGTTCAGCGGCAGGCCGATCCGCACATAGTCGGTAAAGCGATACCCGCCGGGACCGTAGACCATCATATTGGTCTGGTAGCCCACCGGCGTCGCGAAGGCCAGCGTGGCCGAGAACATCACCGCCACCGCAAAGGGCCGCGGGTCCAGCGCCAGGTTTTCCGCCAGCTTGATCGCGACCGGCGTGTACAGCACGGCGACGGCATTGTTCGACAGGAACTCGGTCAGGATCAGTCCGATCAGATAGACGGTCAGGATCAGAAGGAAAGGCGGCAGCTCCCCCATATAGGGCGAGGTCGCATCGACGATCATCTGGACCGCGCCCGATTGCTCCAGCCCCTCGCCCACAGCGATCATCGCGAAGATCATCGCCAGAAGCCGCCCGTCGATGAAGGAAAAGGCCTCGTCGCTGTCGACGCAATGGGTGACCAGGATCACTGCGACGGCCAGGAAGGCCAGAAGCATGATCGGCGCCACATCCAGCGCCGAAAGAACCACCACCAGCAACAGCGCGGCAATGGCGATGGGCGCCTTGGCCCGGCGGAAAGGCCGGATAGACGGGCGGGTGACATCGACCAGGTCCATGTCGGCGGCCAGGCGCTGGATATCCTCGACCGCGCCTTCCAGCAGCAGCGTGTCGCCCACCCGCACCACCAGATCGTCAAGCTGCCGCCCGATATTCTGGTTGCGGCGATGCGCGGCCAGCACATAGACGCCATAGCGCCGCCGCAGGCGCAGATCGCCCAGCCGCTGCCCCTCCATCCGGCAACCCGGCCCGATCAGCACCTCGACCGTCTCGGTCTTGACCGAGGACAGCTTGTCGACCGTATGCACGTCCTTGCGCTGTTGCAGGCCCAGAAGCTCGGTCATCTCGGTGCGCAAGACCACGCGGTCGCCCGCTTCCAGCCGCACCGGCGCCAGATCGCGCCGCAGGCTGGCATCGCCGCGCAGCACGTCGATCAGCCGCACGCCCTCGCGGCGGAAGAGGTCGATCTCCTGCGGCGATTGCCCGATCAGCGGGCTGTCCTCGGGAATGGCGACCTCGGTGAAATACTTCATCCGGCGCCGGTCGCTCAGCAGCGTGCCCATCGACTGACGGTCGGGCAGCAGGCGATGCGAGAAGAGCGCAAGGTAAAGACCGCCGACCACCGAGACCGCAAGGCCCAGCGGGAAGATCTCGAACAGGCCGAAATGCGCCAGCCCCTTGTCATGCGCCACCCCGTCGACAAGGATGTTGGTCGAGGTGCCGATCAGGGTCATCATGCCCCCGAGAACGGTCATGTAGCTGAGCGGGATCAGCAGCTTGGATGGCGACATCCCGATCTTGATGGCGATCTGCATCACCACCGGGATCATCACGGCCACCAGGGGCGTGTTGTTCATGAAGGCCGAGGCCACGGCGACAAAGCCGAATAGCACCACAATCGTCAGCACAGGCCTTTCGCCGACATGTCGCTCGGCCGTGCCGATCACCATCTCGACCGCGCCTGTCCGCACCAGCCCTCCCATCACCAGAAACATCAGGGCGATGGTCCAGGGGGCCGAATTCGACAGGATCGAACCCGCCTCCTTGATCGGCAGAATGCCAAGCACCATCATCGTCGCCGCGCCGCCGATGGCCGTCACCTCGACGGGCATGGCTTCCATCACGAAAAGGGCGAACATGATGACCAGGATCAACAGGGCCATCCAGGGCATCGCTTCAGCAGGCAGGGTCAGGCCGAACATTCAAGTCCTTGCTTAGGGTCGCGCGCCCCCGCCGGCGATCTTGCCGGAGAACGCGGCTGCACCAATGCCACACCAAACAGCATGATAACAAGCGCAAGCCACAGGACCGGAGAAAACCTTTCGCCCAGAAGCAGCATCGCCCATAAAACGCCCGCTCCGGTGACGACATAGCTGGTCTGCGCCGCAAAGACCGCGCCCGCCCGTGCCGCCATCCAGACATAAGTGGCGTAAAGCAACGCATGAAGCGAGGACGAGGCCGCAAGCGCCAGCTCTGGCCGGCCAAGCGGCAGAGGCCAGAAGAACTGGCCCAGAGCCAGCGTCACCGGCAGGCACAGCAACAGCCCCGCGACCGAGGCGCCGAACATCGCCTGCACCGGGTCCATCCCCGCCATGCCATAGCGGGCGACATAGGTACCCTCCAGCGCATAGAACAGCGGTCCCACCAGGGCCAGCGGCAGAAAGGCCACCATGGCGCGGTCCGGCAGGCTCGCCCCGGGCAGGGCGATCATCGCCACGCCGCCCAGGCCCAGCAGAAGGCCGATCAGCCGACGGAACGAAAAACGCTCGCTGCGCAGGATCAGCGCCAGCGGAAAGGCGATCAGCGGCACGGTCGAAATCAGGATCGACATGATCCCGGCAGGCAGGCGGGTGACCGAGACATAGAAGGCGGCATTGGGCACAAGCGTGCCCAGCACCGCGACCACGACATAAAAGCGCAGCGCGGCGCGGCGCAGCACCAGCCCCCGGCCACGCGCCAGGCTGATCGTGCCCAGCACCAGAACGCAGACCACCAATTGCCAGAAGATCAGCCCGAAAGGTCCATGGCCAGATGAGGTGGCGATCTTGCCCAGGGGCTGGGTCGCGCCCCAGCCGATCCCGACCGACAGCAGGATGGCCGGCATGGCCCCGCGGCGGTTCACGGTGCGGCCTCCTGCAGGCGTCCGCCCTGCCGCACCATCGCCACCCGCAGCGCCCGGCCGGTCTTGTCATCGGTCTCGACAAAGACGCCCGACAGGGTCGCCGCGCCATTGGCCGGCTCGAACCGCGCCTTCGACATGCCGGTGACAAAGCGGCGCATCGGCTCCAGCTTCTCCATCCCGATCACCGAGTCATAATCGCCGCACATGCCTGCATCGGTCAGATAGGCCGTGCCGCCCGACAGGATCTGCGCATCGCCCGTCGGCACATGGGTATGGGTGCCTACGACAAGGCTCGCCTGCCCGTCGCACCAATGGCCCATGCCCATCTTCTCGCTGGTCGCCTCGGCATGGACATCGACGATCGCCGCCGTGACGGCCCGGCCCAAAGGATGCGCCTTCAAGACCGGCTCAATGGCGCTGAACGGGTCGTCGAAGGGCTGCTTCATGAACACCCGGCCCAGCACCTGCACGACCAGGACCTTGCGCCCGCCCGGCGCGTCAAAGACCCGCGCGCCATGGCCGGGGGCGAGTTTGGAATAATTGATCGGCCGCAGGATGCGCGGCTCCTGCTCCAAGAGCGGCACGATGTCCTTCTGGTCGAAGGCATGGTCGCCCAGCGTCACCACATCCGCCCCGGCCGCCAGCAGGCCCTTTGCATGTTCCGCCGAAAGCCCCATGCCGCCCGTGGCATTCTCGCCATTGACCACGATGAAATCGAGGCCCCAGTCGGCGCGCAGTTTCGGCAGCCGCTCCGCCACCGCCGCGCGCCCGGCCCGCCCCATCACATCACCCAGAAACAAAAGCCGCATCGCATCCGCAGGGCTCCCGCCCGCGCGGCCCCCTGCCCCTTCATCTTGGTCAAAATACTCTGCGGGGGCCGGGGGTGCAAAACCCCCGGGGGCCGACCACAATCCCTTTCGCCTTAGGCCCCCGCCCCCGCCCCTGCAAGCCCCGCGCCGACGCTTTCCCGCCGCAAACGGCCCATCCCCCCTTTGATCGGCGCATCGGCCCGCCTACCTTGGCCCGCATGCAGGCCCTTCCCGCCCCCCTTGCCACCTGGATCGCCACCCGAGGCTGGCAGCTTCATCCGCATCAGACGCAGATGCTGGCGCGGGCCGACGAACCCGCCAGCCTTCTCATCGCGCCCACCGGCGGCGGCAAGACGCTGGCAGGCTTCCTGCCCACATTGGCCGAACTGGGCGCCACCCCGCCGCCCGGGCTGCACACGATCTACATCTCGCCGCTCAAGGCGCTTGCCGCCGACATCCGCCGCAATTTGCGCACCCCCATCGAAGGCGCGGGCCTGGCGATAAGGGTCGAGGACCGCACCGGAGACACCCCGGCCACCCAGCGCAAGCGTCAAAGGGTCGACCCGCCGCATATCCTGCTGACCACGCCCGAAAGCCTGGCGCTTCTGCTCAGCTATCCCGACGCCCCGCGCCTGTTCACCTCGACGCAGCGCGTGATCCTGGACGAGCTGCACGCCCTGGCCGAAACCAAGCGCGGCGACCAGCTCATGCTGCTTCTGTCGCGCCTGCAAAGCCTGGCCCCCGGCCTGCGCCGCGTCGGCCTGTCGGCCACGGTCGAGGACCCGCCTGCCCTGGCGCGTTTCCTGTCGCCCGACACGCAGATCCTTCTGGCCGATCCCGGCCCCGACCCCGATATCGCCATGCTGGAAACCGCCGAACCGCCGCCCTGGGCCGGTGGCGGCGGCCGCTATGCCATTCCGGCCATTCTCGCCCAGGTCCGCGCCCACCGGACAAGTCTGATCTTCCACAACACCCGCGCCC
>Ga0209369_1000448_pt1 | contig 55481 bp, 39 predicted proteins | sample EBPBio142010_DNA_FD_185865 | JGI IMG/M metagenome (GOLD analysis project Ga0209369, IMG submission 185865) | Wastewater treatment Type I Accumulibacter community from EBPR Bioreactor in Madison, WI, USA - Reactor 1_10/4/2010_ DNA (SPAdes)... | ecosystem: Engineered > Bioreactor > EBPR >...
GTGGCGCTGCAGATCCCGCTGCTGGCGCTGGCTGCGGTGGCCGAAGGCTGGTGGATGCTGGGGCTGCTGCTGGCGGTGATGGTGGTGATCTTCGGCTCGATCCCCTTCACCGACGCGATGATCGTGCGCTACGTGGACGACCGCATCCGCTCGCGCGTGGCCGGCGCGCGGCTGACGCTGTCCATCGGCATCAGCTCGGCGGCGGTGTGGCTGCTGGGGCCGCTGGTCAAGGCCTCGAGCTTCGGCGCGCTGTTCGCCGGCATGGCGGTGATCGCCGCCTGCACGCTGGGTGTGGTGCTTTGGCTGCCGCGCGAGGACGCGGCGGCCTGAAAACGCTCAGGGCTGGCCGACGATCGAGGCCGTGGCTACCAGTTCGTCCAGCAGCGCGAGCGCGACACTGCCCGACATCGCATAGGGATCGAGCCGGGCCGTGGCCGAATACTTGAGCAGCAGCGACGGGTTCAGCCGCGACACGTTGACCTGGCCCATCGACCAGCCGGCAAAGTGCCGCTCGCCGATCTGCTGGTAGCTGAGCAGTTCCACGTCCTGGTGCCGCGGGTCGGCGACGATGCGGTTGTACAGCCGGTTCACCGCGGTGCGGCCGCCTTCCAGCACCTGCAGGTACATGTTGTCCGAGCAGCACAGCACGCCGGTCACGCCGGCACTCGGGTTGTTGGCCTTGGACTGGCGCAGGATGGTGGCCACTTCTTCGGTGGCGCCAGGCGTCGCGGCGCGGCTGGCGTAGAGGAGTCTGACGAGCATCGTGGGGCCTTCAGTCGGTCTTGCGGGGCAGCAGCGACAGGAATTCGCGGCGCAGGTTCGGATCTTTCAGGAACGCGCCTCGCATCACGCTGTTGACCATCGCCGAATCGCTGTCCTTGACGCCGCGCCAGTGCATGCAGAAGTGGTCGGCCTCCATCACGATGGCCAGGCCGTCGGGGCGCACGCGGTCCATCAGCTCGTCGGCCAGCATCGTCACCGCCTCTTCCTGGATCTGCGGCCGGCTCATCACCCAGTCGCAGATGCGGGCGTACTTGCTCAGGCCGATCAGGTTGCTGTGCTCGTTGGGCAGGATGCCGATCCACACCTTGCCGAAGATCGGGCAGAAGTGGTGGCTGCAGGCGCTGCGCACGGTGATCGGGCCGACGATCATCAGCTCGTTCAGCCGCTCGGCGTTCGGGAATTCGGTGACTGCCGGCATCGGCACGTAGCGGCCGCGGAACACCTCCTCGACGAACATCTTGGCCACACGCTTGGCGGTGTCCTGGGTGTTGTGGTCGTTGTCGGTGTCGATGACCAGCGCGCGCAGCACCTCGTGCATCTTGGCCTGCACCTCGGCCTTCAGCTCGGCGATCTCGCCTTCGCGGATGTGGTCGGCGATGTTGTCGTTGGCATGGTGGCGGCAGTTGGCGGCCACCAGCCGGTAGCGGATGCGCTCGGAGGCCGGCAGCTGCGCCAGCTCGGTCTCGCTGCGCGCGCCGCGCGCCGCGGGGGGCGGCACGGCGCTCAAGGGGGAATTGGACATGGCATCGGGTATGTCTTGGGGCGCTCATTGTGCGCGCGCCGGCGCCATCGCACGCGGAAGGTGCATTGGAGCCCCTAGACTGCCGTCGTGAGCGACGCGCCGAAGGCCCCACCCCTTGCCCGCCAGCTGGAGCACGGTGCCGCCGCGCTGCAGGCCGTGCGCGCCGGGCGCTCGCTGACCGAGGCCCTGACCGCCGTACCGGCCGCTTTCCGGCCCGGTGTGCAAGCACTGACTTTCTATGCACTGCGGCATCTGGGCACCTCGCTGCAGCTGCTGCAGGCCATGGCCGCCAAGCCGCCGGCAGCCCCGGTGGAGGCGCTGCTGTGCCTGGCGCTGCCGCTGCTGGTGCCGGGCGGCGACGGGCCGGCCTATGCGCCGCACACCGTGGTCGACCAGGCCGTGGCCGCCGTGCGCCGCCGGCAGCCCGGGCCGGCGCCCTTCGTCAACGCGCTGCTGCGGCGCTTTCTGCGCGAGCGCGACACGCTGCTGGCGGCCGCGCGCAGCACGCCGCAGGGCGCCTGGAACCACCCGGCCTGGTGGATCGCGCAGCTGCAGCAGGACTGGCCCGCGCAGTGGCAGGCGCTGCTGCGGGCCGCCGGCATGCACCCGCCGATGACGCTGCGCGTGAACCGCCGGCTCCACAGCGGCGCGGCCTACCAGGCCCCGCTGGCCGCGCAGGGCCGGGCGTCCACGCTGCTGGACGATCCGGCCTACGGCGGCCAGGCGCTGGTGCTGGACAAGCCCTGCCCGGTGGAGGCGCTGCCCGGCTTTGCCGACGGCGCGGTGTCGGTACAGGACGCCTCGGCCCAGCGGGCGGCGCTGCTGTTGGCCGCCGATGGCGCGCTGCCGCCCGGCGCCCGCGTGCTCGACGCCTGCGCCGCCCCCGGCGGCAAGACCGCGCACCTGCTGGAGCTGGCCGACATCGACCTGTTGGCCCTGGACAGCGACGCCGGCCGGCTGGCGCGGGTGCGCGACACCCTGCAGCGGCTGGGCCTGCGCGCCCGGCTGCAGGCGGCCGATGCCGGCCAGCCGACGGACTGGTGGGACGGCCGGCCCTTCGACGCCATCCTGCTGGACGCGCCCTGCAGTGCCTCGGGCATCGTGCGCCGTCACCCCGACATCCCCTGGCTGCGCCGGCCGGCCGATCTGCCTGCGCTGGCGGCGCAGCAGGCCCGGCTGCTGGACGCGCTGTGGCCGCTGCTCAAGCCCGGCGGCCGCCTGCTTTACGCCACCTGCTCGGTGTTCAAGTGTGAGGGCCAGGCGCAGATCGACGCGTTTTCGCAACGCCACGGTGCCGCGGCGGTGGCGCTGCAGCCGGCGTCGCCCGGGCATCTGCTGACGCTGGCCGACAATCCGGGGCAAGGCGCAGGCGGGGTGGCGCTGCACGACGGCTTCTACCTCGCCCTGCTGCGCAAAACCTGAGACTGCGAACGATCGAGCCCGTGACACGCCCCCCGAAGGTCCGCCGAACCGTGCTGCAGGGCCTGGGGCTCGTGCTGCTGCTGTGGGCGCTGGGCAGCGTGCCGGCGCGGGCGCAGGGCATCGAGCTGGCGTTGCTGCAGGTGCAGCGCACCGACGGCGAGCTGACGCTGGATTTCGACGCCCGGGTGACGCTGCCGCGCAGCGTGGAGGACGCCATGCAGCGCGGCGTGCCGGTGTACTTCGTGGCCGAGGCCGCGCTGTACCGCTACCGCTGGTACTGGCGCGACGAGCGGGTGTCCCGCGTGCAGCGCAGCTGGCGGGTGGCCTTCCAGCCGCTGACCTCCACCTGGCGGGTAGGCTTCGGCGGCTTCAACCAGAACTTCGCCACGCTGGAAGAAGCGCTGGCCGTGGTGTCGCGTAGCTCGCGCTGGAAGGTGGCCGATCTGACGGCGCTGGAGCCCGACACGCGCCAGTACCTGGAGTTCAGCTACCGGCTGGACAACACCCAGCTGCCCAGCCCGATGCAGCTGGGCCTGGGCAGCCAGGCCGAATGGGTGCTGGGCGTCGAGCGCACGCTGCGCCTTGACTGAGAAGCTGTGAACGAACCCAGCGCACCCGCGTTGCCCCCCGAAGGCGCCCAATCTAGGCGCAAAGCACAGCCGTGCCCGGCGGCACGGCGAGCATTTGCAACGACGAGTGGGCGCCTTCCGGGGGCAACCCGAAGGGCCGGGGTACCCAAGGGCCCTGTGCGTTGTTGCATCGCTGGCCCGCACGTCAGTGCGGGCGGCGCGCCGCGCCTAGCCCAGGGCCCTTGGCCACCCCGGCGCGGGCGCGCTGGGTTCATTCACAGCTTCTGAGACGCCGTGAACCGCAACGCGCGCTGGGTCTGGCTGGTGGCGGCGGCGGCCGTGCTCGGCGCGTCGCTGGTGCTGGCCTTCGTGTTGTCGCTGACCAGCCCGACCGAAGGCTTCTACGAGCGCAACTTCATCTGGCTGTTCTGGCTGAACGTGTCCGTGGCCGGGCTGCTGTCGCTGGTGGTGCTGGTGGCCGTGGTGCGGCTGGCGCTGCGCCAGCGCCGCGGTAAGTTCGGCACGCGGCTGCTGACCAAGCTGGCCGGGATCTTCGCGCTGGTGGGGCTGTTGCCGGGGCTGGTGATCTACACCGTGTCGTACCAGTTCGTCTCGCGCAGCATCGAGATCTGGTTCGACGTGAAGGTGGCCACCGCGCTGGACGCCGGCCTGGCGCTGGGCAAGGGCACGCTGCAGACGCTGGTGGACGAGCTGGGCACCAAGACGCAGCAGGCCGCCGAGCGGCTGGCCGAAGAGCGCAGCCCGCAGACGGCGCTGTCGCTGGAACGGCTGCGCCAGCAGCTGGACGTGCGCGACCTGGCGCTGGTCGGCGCGGCCGGGCAGATCCTGCTCAGCGCCGGTGGCAGTGCCGACGCGATGGCCCCCGAGCGGCCGGGCAGTGACGCGCTGCGCCAGGCCCGCGCGGCCGGTGTGACCAGCCAGATCGAGGGCCTTGACGAGGAGCCGGCCGCCAGCGGCCATGCCGGGCCACGGGTGCGCGCGCTGGCGCTGGTGCGCGACACCGAGATCACGCTGAACCCCGGCGAGGCGCGCTTCCTGCTGGCTGTGCAGCCGGTGCCGCGGCAGCTGGCCGCCGACGCGCTGGCGGTGCAGACGGCCTACAGCGAATACCAGCAACGCGCGCTGGCGCGCAACGGCCTGCGCCGCATGTACATCGGCACGCTGACGCTGGCGCTGGTGCTGTCGGTCTTCGGCGCGGTGCTGCTGGCCGCGTTGCTGGGCAACCAGCTGGTGCGGCCGCTGATCCTGCTGGCCGACGGTGTGCGCCAGGTGGCTGCCGGCGACCTGAGCAGCAAGCCGGTGTTCGCCTCGCGCGACGAACTGGGCGGCCTGACGCGCAGCTTTGCCGACATGACGGCGCAACTGGCCGACGCGCGCGAGGAGGTGCAGCGCGGCGTCACCCAGCTGGAAGGCGCGCGCACCCGGCTGCAGACCATCCTGGACAACCTGACCGCCGGCGTGGTGCTGTTCGACCGCGACGGCCGCATCGACACCGTGAACCCCGGCGCGACGCGCATCCTGAAGCTGCCGCTGACGGTGTTCGTCGGCCGCCGGCTGGACGAAGTGCCCGAGCTGGGCGACTTCGCGCGCAGCGTATGGCAGCGCTTCGAGCTGCACGCCTCCAGCCCCGAGGCCGGCGAGCGCGACCACTGGCAGGAAGCCTACGAGCTGCGCCCCGGCGAACGCGACACGCAGACGCTGCTGGTGCGCGGCGCCACGCTACCCAACGACGCGCGGCTGATGGTCTTCGACGACATCACCGAGGTGGTCTCCGCGCAGCGCTCGGCCGCCTGGAGCGAGGTGGCGCGGCGTCTGGCGCACGAGATCAAGAACCCGCTGACGCCGATCCAGCTGTCGGCTGAACGGCTGCAGCACAAGCTGCAGCCCAAGCTGGAAGGCAACGACCAGGCGCTGCTGGAACGATCGGTGGGCACCATCGTCAACCAGGTGCAGGCGATGAAGCAGCTGGTCAACGAGTTCCGCGACTACGCCCGCTTGCCGGCCGCGCAGCTGAAGCCGCTGGACCTGAACGCGCTGGTGGCCGAGGTGCTGACGCTGTACGGCGAGGCGCAGGAGCAGGGCCGCCTGCAGGCCGAGCTGGACGCGCGGCTGCCGGCGATCATGGGCGACGCCACGCAGCTGCGCCAGGTGGTGCACAACCTGGTGCAGAACGCGCTGGACGCGGTGGCCGAGCGGCCCGACGGCCGGGTGCGCGTGGTCACCTCGGCCGCACTCGGTGATGGCGGCACGCTGCGCGCCGTGCGGCTGACCGTGCTGGACAACGGCCCGGGTTTTGCCGAGCACGTGTTGCAGCGCGCCTTCGAGCCCTACATCACCACCAAGAGCAAGGGCACCGGGCTGGGCCTGGCGGTGGTGAAGAAGATCGCCGACGAGCACCGCGCCACCGTGCGCATCGCCAACCTGCGCGAGCCTGGCGCCCAGGGCGCCGGGCCGGCGCTGGGCGCGCGTGTATCGTTATCATTTTCTTTGTTCGCGTCCGCCCCGGCTGCTCCGGCGGCCGACGGCGCAGCAACGCAGGCGCATTGAAAGCACATGGCAATCATTCTTGTGGTGGACGACGAACTCGGCATCCGCGGCCTGCTGTCCGAGATCCTGACCGACGAGGGGCACACGGTGGAGCTGGCGGAAAACGCCGCCCAGGCCCGCAGCGTGCGCGAGCGCCTGCGGCCCGACCTGGTGCTGCTGGACATCTGGATGCCCGACGTGGACGGCATCAGCCTGCTGAAGGAATGGGGCGCCACAGGCCAGCTGACGATGCCGGTGATCATGATGAGCGGGCACGGCACCATCGACACCGCGGTGGAGGCCACCAAGCACGGCGCCATGGCCTTCCTGGAAAAGCCGATCACGCTGCAGAAGCTGCTGCGCGCAGTGGAGCAGGCGCTGGCCAAGCCGGCGCAGCGCATCGCGGCCGCGGTGGCCGGCGTGCGCCACGACGGCGCGGCGCACCACGACGCCCTGGTGGGCGGCGGCATCGGCCTGGTGGAGATGCAGCCCGACCTGGGCCCGCAGCCCGAGCAGAGCTTCAACCTCGACCGGCCACTGCGCGAGGCGCGCGACGCCTTCGAGAAGAGCTATTTCGAGTTTCACCTGGCCCGTGAAAACGGCTCGATGACGCGTGTGGCCGACAAGACCGGCCTGGAGCGCACCCACCTGTACCGCAAGCTCAAGCAGCTGGGCGTGGACCTGACGCGGGGCAAGCGCGGTGCCGCGCACTGAGGCGGCCGGCGCCGGCCGGATATAATCGTCGGTTCCCGGCCTGGTAGCTCAGTTGGTAGAGCAGCGGATTGAAAATCCGCGTGTCGGTGGTTCGATTCCGCCCCAGGCCACCAGCATCCGCAGCGCCCAACCCTAAGCCGGTTGGGCGTTTTGCTTTGCGGCCCTAAACCGTGGCGACGGCCTCGCGGCCCGCGTCGCCCAATGGCCGTGCACAGCGCTGCAAGGCGACCTGCAGCGCCGCCAGGTCCAGCGGCTTGGCCAGGTACTCGTCCATGCCGGCGGCCAGGCAGACCTGGCGATCCTCGGGCCGCGCGTTGGCGGTCATCGCGACGATCGGGATGCGTGCCTTGGGCCCGGGCAGCGCGCGGATCGCGCGGGTGGCGCCGGGCCCGTCCAGCTCGGGCATCTGCATGTCCATCAGCACAAGATCGAACGCGCCGGCCTGCAAGGCCTGCAGCGCCTGGCGGCCGTCGTGCACCGACCTCGGCACATGCCCCAAGTGGCGCAGCATCGCTTCGGCCAGCACCACGTTGACCGGGTTGTCCTCGACCACCAGCACGCGCAAGGCCGTGGAGGCGGGCGCCGCCGCGGCGGTGTCGCGGGCCAGCGCCGGCGCTTCGGCCGGTGGCGCAGGCGGCCGCGTGCAGGCCACGCGGGCGATGAAGCAGCTGCCTTGGCCGAGCTGGCTGCTCACCTCGATGCTGCCGCCCATGCGCTGCACCACCTCGCGGGTGATGGCCAGCCCCAGGCCGCTGCCGCCATGGCGACGCACGGCACGGCTGTCCACCTGGCTGAAGCGGCCGAAGAGCAACGGCAGGGCGTCGGGCGCGATGCCGATGCCGGTGTCGATGACACGCAGCTCCAGCAGCACGCCGCCGTCCTGCTCGATCTCGTCCAGCTGCACCTGCACCTGGCCGCGTTCGGTGAACTTCAGCGCATTGCCCACCAGGTTGAACAGCACCTGGCGAACGCGGGTGCCGTCGGCCACCAGGGTGGTCGACACCCTGGGCGCGGCATGCAGCGTCAGCGCCAGGCCTTGCTGCTGGGCGCGCTCGGCCAGCACGGCTAGGACGTCGGCGGCCAGCCGGCGCGGCTCGAAGGGGCCGGGCTTCAGCTCCAGGTGGCCGGCCTCGATACGCGACAGGTCGAGGATGTCGTTGATTAGCGCCAGCAGCAGCTGGCCGGAACCGTGCACCAGCTCGGCATGGCGGCGCTGCTCGTCGCTGAGCGGGCTGCGCAGCAGAAGCTCGTTCAGGCCCAGCACGGCGTTCAGCGGTGTGCGGATCTCGTGGCTCATGTTGGCCAGGAACTGCGACTTGGCCTCGTTGGCGGCCTCGGCGGCGGCCTTGGCCTGGCTGAGCTTGCGCTCGGCCGCCGACATGTCGCGGTAGACGCTGACCACGCCGCCCTCGGGCGTGCGCCGCTCTACGGCATGCACGGCGATGCCGCTGGGCAGCACTTGTTCCCAGACTTGATCGGCGCTGCGGTGCAGGCTGACGCGGCGTTCGATCCAGGCCTCGCGCACGTCCTCCGGTGCCCTGCCGTGCAAGGCCGCGGCGGCAGCCTCGGCAAGGCGCCGGAAGGGCACGCCGTCGGCCAGCACGCCGTCGAGCCAAGGGAACAGGTCGACATAGCGCTGGTTCCAGCGCAGTACCTGGTCCTGCGCGTCACACAGCAGGAAGGCATCGCCCATCGAGGCCAGCGCCTGGTCCAGCATGTGGGCCGAACGGGCGGCGGCGGCGCGCGCCTCCAGCACGCGCACGAACTGCCAGCGGGCCAGCGCGGCCACGGCCACGATCAGCAGCGCAAAGGCCGCGGCCACGCCCAGCATCACGCGGCGGCTGGCGTGGTAGCCGGCCAGCGCCTCGGCCAGCGGGATGCCGGCCGACACCAGCAGCTGCGGGTACAGCGTGGGCCGCGCGGCCAGGCGCGCCGGCTGGCCGCCGATGCGCGCGGCCTGTTCGTTGGGCACGCCATCGGCCCGGACGCGGTCCAGTGGTGCGGCCAGCGGTTTGCCCAAGGCCGCATCGGCCGCGGGCATGGCCATTAGCAGCGTGCCGTCCTCGCGCTCCAGCGTCACGCGCAGGCCGTCGGCGGCCGAGCCGGCGTTGAGTACCGAGGTCAGCAACGCGGTGGGCATCTCGCCCACGGCCACGACACGCTGGCCACCCGGCAGCGCCACCGCGCGCGCCAGCAGCAGCGCGCGTTCGCCGCTGGCCGGCCCGACCACCGGGTCGCTGAGCACCAGCGTGCCGCGGCCGTCCTGCAGCGCGCGGCCCAGCAGGCCCGCCGGCCAGCGCACGCCCGAATGGCGCGTGGCGGCCAGCGCGGTGGCCAGCAGCGTGCCGTCTTCGCGCACCAGCCAGACATCGGCAAGCAGCACCTGGCGGTCGATCAGCTCGCCGAGCATGCGCTGCGCGACGGCGGCGTTCAGCCGGCCGTGGGCATCGAGTGCCGGCGCCAGCAGCGTGGGCAGGCCCACTAGGTTCAGATCGGCGGCGGTCAGGCTGCGGTTGATGTCGGCGGTGACGCCGTGCACGGCCAGGCGCACCCGCTCGTCGGCGGCGGCGATCTCCTGAGCACGGCTGTTGGCCAGCAGCGAGGCCGTCACCGCTGCCACCGCGGCCAGCATCAGCGCGGCCAGGCCCCAGGTCAGCAGCGTCAGGCGGCGGCGGGCCTGCGCCACGGGCGCCGACGCGGAAAGGGCCGCCTGCTGCATGGCGGTTCAATGCGCTGTGGCGGACACGCCGGCCACCGGCGCCAGGGTGCGGTTCCAGACGTCGGCACAACCGGGCCCGCAGCGCTGCAGCCAGCGCGGCAGCACCTGCCGCGCCAGCAGTTCGCGGCGCAGCGCCTCGTCGGCGGCGCTGGCGGCTGCCAGCGTCATGTGCCCGGGCCGGCCGCCGCGGCAGCCTTCGAGCCCGGCGTTGCAGGCCAGGCCTTCGGTGGTCTCGCGGTCGGCTTCCAGCCAGATGGCCTGCTCCAGGCGGGGCAGCTCGCGCTGCAGCAGCGTGCGCAGCTCGGCCGGCAGGGCCTGCCAGGTGGGCCGGTGCGCTACGAAGGCCGACAACCCCCAGCTGACCGGCATCGTGTACAGCGAGCGGGTGTGCTCGTGCAGGCCGATGGTGTTGCCGGACATGGTGCCGGTGATGGCGCAGTCCAGGCTGCCGTTCTTCAGGTTGGGCAGCAGCTCGGCGAAGGGTGTGGTCAGCGGCTGGCCGCCGAGCGCCTCGACCCAGTCGCTCTGCGGCAGGCTCGAGGTGCGCACGCGGCGGCCCTTCAGGTCGGCCAGCGAGGCCAGCGGCTGCCGGCAGAACAGCACCTGCGCCGGATAGCTGTACAGCGCCAGCAGCTCGACGCCATGGCGCTCGCGTAGCAACTGCTGCAGGTGCGGGCGGAACGCCGCCACGCTGCGCCGAAGCGTGTCCATGTCGGGGTTCAGGCCGGGCAGGTCGGGCGCGGCGATCTCGATGTCGCGCGCGCCGCTGACGCTGAGCAGCAGCGTGCCGAAGGGCACCGTGCCCAGGCGCACCAGGCCCAGCATCTCCTGCCCGCGGATGCCGGCACGGTCGAAGGGCACGATCTCGGCGCGAAAGCGCCCCTGGCTCAGCTTGGGCAGCTCCTGCGTCCAGAAGGGCTGCTCATGGCGCACGTACTGGTTGATCGAGGCCAGCCCGCCCACCACCCGCAGCGGCGCAGCGGCCGGGGCCGTGGCCGGCTGGGCAGCCGCTGGGCTGCCACACAGCCACGCCAGCAGCGCTGCTGCGGCGCGCCAACGCCAGCCGGCGGGGTGGAGGGCCCGGGAAAGGGCAACGGGGCGGTGCGGCATCGGTTCTCCGGCAATCGGCCACGGCGCGGCGCGAGGACAGTCCTCGCGCGTGCCTGCGGCAGGTATCGGACATCCGCGGCGGCGGTTGAGGCGCCGGCCCCAATGCCGGGAGGCTGGCTCGTGGCGCCGCGGGCCGGTGCGCCGGCCGGGCGTGACGAAATGCGCAAGGCCACCCGAGGCGGTGGGCCTCAGCTCAGGGCTTCGGAGGCGAAGCTGGCGCCGCGGCGGGTACGGGCGATCTCATCGCGCGGCCACCACCGGGCCGCGCGCGCCAGCGAGTCGGCGTAGGCCTCGCCGGGCCGGCTGCAGCGATAACCGTGGACGGTGGCGCGGCTGGGCGCCAAAGGGGAGCCGGGCGCGTCCGCGACGGCGTGGAAGATCTCGAACCAGGGCGGATCGGCCGCCAACGCAATGCGGATCATGGCCAGCACGTCCTCCGGGCTGATCCAGGAGCCCGGTTCCACGTCCTGGATCTGCTCGCCCACCGCACCCAGGCGCAGGCAGGTGACGGCCATCCGGTGACGTTCGCCGTACAGGCGGCACAGGGCCTCGCCGTGCAGCTTGCTGGTGGCGTAGTGGCTGTCGGGGCGCGGGGGCATGCTTTCGTCCAGTGCCGCGGTGCGCTCGTACAACCCCATCACATGCATTGAACTGGCGAAGACGAAGTGCGTGACCTTCGCTTCGGCGGCACAACGCAGCAGGTTGTCCAGCGCCAGCACGTTGGGCGGCCAAAGCAGGGCCAGCGGCGCGTCCTTCGAATGCCCGGCCAGATGCACGATGGCGTCCGCGCCGGCCAGCACGCGGCGGCAATCTTCGATCAGGCACAGGTCGGCGCGATCGGTCCCCATACCGTGCAGATCGGTCTGGCGAGGCGCCGGCGCCAGATCGCCCAGCGCATCGTTCCAGCGGGGCAGCAGCATCGATGCCACCTGCCCGCCGGCGCCCGTCAACAGCACACGGCGTTGGCGTTGCGCGGCGCGCCTGGCACGGACGAGCCGTGTGGGCAGGAGCGACGGCATGCGCTACGTATCAGCGCGTGGCAGGTGCGCGCCCCTGTGCGCGGGCGCGGTCGATCGCCTTCTTGAAGGCCAGCAGCGCGGTTGCGCAATGCTCCTGGTTGGTCAAGGCGGCGGTCATGTTGCCGCCGTGACGGCGGACCTGGAGCGTGACCTGCGGCAGCCGCTCGCTGGGCAGACCGCTTTCGCGCAGACGGTTGTACCAGTCGGTGTCCTCGCCGAAGCGCATCGTGTAGTCGAACAGCCCGACGCGCTCGAAGACCTGGCGGCGGTACAGGCCCGCACCGATGTAGTACGGGAAGGATTCGGCTGGGTTGCCCTGGGGCACGTAGTCGTTGCTGCCGGGTTCCAGGGTGAGCATCTGAGCGTGGCCGTGCACCACCATCAGATCGGGCCGCGCCTCCAGGGCAGCCACCAGCGCCTGCAGATTGCCCTCGGGCCAGAGATCGTCGACATCCAGGAACGCGATCAGATCGCCTGAGGCGTCGCGGATGCCCCGGTTGCGCGCCGCCGCGGGCCCGGCGTTGTCCTGCCTGAAGAAGCGCACGTCCACCGGCAGTGCGGCCACGGCCGCGGCAATGTCCTCCGTCGAACCGTCGTCGACGATGATGATCTCCAGGCTGGGGTAGCCCTGCTGCAGGATGTTCTGCACGGCCTGCGGCAGGAACCTTGCGCCGTTGTAGACCGGCACGATCACGGATACCAGCGGGGCGGCTGCCGCCGGGCGCTCGATCGGGGCGGCGGCGAGGCTGCGCAATTCGGCGTCGGACTTCGCCAGCAGGTCGCGCAGCGCCTGCACGACGCCTGCCTGCTGCGAGCCCAGCCGGATCTCGAAGCCCGGCAGCCGGTCGACCATGGCCTCGATGAAGCGCTGCGTGCGCTGTCCCGCATAAGGCAGCTGCGACAGCGTGGTGAAGGCCGCGGCGCGGCGCAGCGACAGCGCATCGGTCGGCGCCACCTCGGTGTGGGTTTGGCGAACGACGCGAGGCGTCAGCACGGCGCGAAGCGGCATCGCGCGCATGATCTGCGCCTCGAAGTGCGGATGCAGGCGCATCACCGCCTTCTCTTCGCCGTTCATCGTTTCCAGGTTGGCCACGTGCGGGCGCAACTGCGGAAAGCGCTCCACGTCCTCGGCATTGAGCTTGGCCGTGCTGTACAGGCTGCAGACTGTGGGTTCGGGGTCGAGCCGGACCGCAAGGTAGTCGTCGGCGGCATAGGACATGCCGTGGACTAGCCCGGTCAGCGCGGTGGTGGACTTGCCCATGCCGCCCTTGGCCGTGATCAGCACCGCACCATCCGGCGTGCCGATCGCGGCCGCGTGCAGCAACTGGGCGCCGTCGTGCTCCAGGCACCAGTGCAGCAACGTGCGGAGCGGTGATGCCTTGGTCCAGTAGGGCAACTCGGCCGTGTCGCGCACCCAGAACACCCCTTGACCGGATTGCAGGTCCATGGTGTTGACCGAGTACTCCACCCAGTGGAAGGCCGTGCGATAGCGCGTGCTGGTGAAGCCCCACAGATCCCCGCGGTCGGTGAAATGGTCGCGCGGGCAGGGCGGTGGTGGAAAAGCGACCCGGGTCGACTTGCCGTCCCAAAGGCGCAGCGTCACCTGCCCAGGGGTTTCGTCCTGCACCTCGAGATGGCTCAGCGCCGGCATCAGCAGCGGTTGCAGCGCGTCACCGATGAAGAGCAGATCGATGCGCAGCCCGGCCACGTCCAGGGCCACGCGCTGCACCGGCGCCTGCGCCTCGGCTCGCAGGGTGGTCTGCATCACCTGTTCGAAGAAGGCTGCTTGTTCTTGTTCGGTGCGAATCTGGTAGTCCATCGTCGATTCCGGGGGGGGTATCCCACTCAGTTGGCCATCGAGGCGGCTTGTGGCGCCTCGGCATAGGGCTGCAGGCGGCCGTCCTGCATGCGGTAGGTGCGATCCACCATCTGCAGCACACGGCGATCATGGCTGACGAGGATGATGGTCGGCGACTGCGGCAGGGCGGACAGCTGGCGAAGCATCTCGCCCACGGCGGCCACGTCGAGGTGATTGGTCGGTTCGTCCAGCACCAGCGTGCGTGGCCGATGCAGCAGCGCGCGGGCCAGCGCCAGGCGCTGGCACTCGCCGCCGGAGAGGGCCTGTCCGCCGTCGCCGATCGGCGTGTCGTAGCCCTCGGGCAAGGCCTCGATGAATTCGGCAGCGCCGGCCACTCGGGCGGCTGCGCGCACCTCATCCAGGGTGGCCTCGGGGTGTCCGTAGGCCACGTTGTCGAACACCGAACCGAAGAAGAAGCCGGCCCGCTGCGGCACCACGCCGATCTGCCGGCGCAGGGCACTGGTATCCAGTTCGTCGTACGCCACGCCGTCGGCCCATGCCTGGCCGGCCTGCGGGCGCAGCAGACCGAGCAGCACGTGCAACAGCGTGGACTTGCCGGAACCGTTGGGGCCCAGGATGGCCACCCGCTCGCCCGAGCGGATGTCCAGGTCCACACCCTGCAACACCGGTTGCCGATCGAAGCGCACCTGCACGCCGCGCAGCATGAAGCCGCCGCGGAAGTCGATCGTCCGGGTGCCTTCGTAGCCTGGTGCTTGATCGGGTGCCAGCAGCGGCGCCAGCTTTTCGATCGAAGCGCGAGCAGCGATGATTTCTGCTCCGAAGCGCGATACGGTCGCCAATGCGCCATTGAGCATGGTCGCACCAAAATAGAAAATAACCAGGTCACCCAGCGACAAGGTACCTTTGGTAACTTGCCATCCTCCAACCACCAACAGGACTATCCCGGCCGTACCGGTAACTAAGGTTTGAACTTGACCATGAACAGCAAAACTCCATGACATCCGCTGTCCGGTCTTGGAAAGATTTTGAAGATTTCGACCTTGTCTTGTCAGCTCGGCCTTCTCATGTCCTTGAATACGAGTGAGATCGAGCAGGCGAATTACAAACGACACTCCCTTGTTAAACATTTCAAACGACGCCTGAAAACTATCGACATCGCGCACCACTGGCCGTTGTGTCAATTGGCCAGCGATCCAAAGTCCCGGCAGTACGAGCAGAGAGATCAATACCAAACTAGGACTCTGAATCGCCAAAAAAATGGTGACAGCTACCACCGTCCATAGCGCCGGCAGTACCTGTGAAAACATCGCATTGCAGAAAACATCTAGGCGTTCTGATTCTTGAACAATTCGGCTATGTAAGCGATCAATCTCTGTGCGATTCATGCCCTCACGCGATCTTTCGTAAACGCGCCGGAGCAAATGCAATCTCAATTCGAAGACGACTTGCTTGACTGACCAGATAACACGACGCCGTAATAGAAGTGCACAGATCATCGACATGAGTCGAATAATTACAATGGCCAAGCCGATCTTCAATAGCAACAAGCCATCGCCATTGGGAATTGCAGTATCGAACGCCATACGTACTAGCCACAGTGTCGGCATTACGGCAAGTGACAAAATGGCTGCACCCGCGGACGTCCAGGTTAGAGTGAACCGAACCGGGCGAATATACGGTCTCAACACATACCACACCCTGGGAAGTGCTGCGCCCCACGCCTTTACCGCATCGGCGTCAACGCCCACGACTCAACCTCGCCTGCAGGTTTCTCGCCGGATTGCGCAGGCTACGGGTGTACGTACCCCATGCAAGTTGGCCTATCAGCCTGCTCCAGCGCCCGCCACCCCATCGAATACGCAGAAAGTCCATAAGGAAGAAGACAGATTCAAGTCGCGACATACCATGCATTCGCCGACCAGCTTCTGCCAGTACAAGTTTCGCGGGACCAAGAGGTGTCTTGTAGATAACGTCGTAGTCAGCCATCGTTGTAGTTTGCTCAAGTCGTTGCAACCAGTCGACGTTTGCCCTGCGCAGGCTGATAACCGCAGACTGTGGAACTGCGGGAGAGAAGGTCTGTCGGATATAATCTAGACCCAAATGCAATCGATGATTCAGGCGAAAATCTATAGCCGCTCGCTCAAGAAGCCTCCAATTTATCTCATGCATTCTCTTGTTGAGTAGCGTAACGGCATCTGGAATCCATCTAACCGGCGGCTCTGGATTCCATCGCAAGCCGTGAACAATTACATGAAGAAGCATCCATGTTGGTTTCAGGGTTTCAGTCTCCACGTCCAGAAAGCGAATTGACTCCGTGTCCGACCAAAACAAGCGCTCACCTGCAAGATCCGGGCATTCTGCAATTACATCCCAATGTAGATCAATTTGTCGTCCATCCGCTGTTCGGAGATCAATAGAATGCCTGTACTGCAGCGTCGAATCGCTGATCTCTTGGGAAGGAGAAAACCCAATTTCAGATAAAGTATGCAACGCTTTCCAAACATCAGAGCGCCGGACGGCAATATCGACATCATCCATAGGGCGCAACGCTACGTTCTGATAATATGCCAGCGCAAGAGGTGCGCCCTTCAGAATCAATGTCCTAATTCCTGATTTCGATAGCGACGACAATGCAGGGCGAACATCATTCATAATGCGATGATTTCGAGCCCAGGCTTGCCGATATGCACCCTTCAGGCGGCCGGTTAGGTCATCGTCTACGCCAAGTCGACGTAAACGGTCATACATTAGCGGCAGCAAACGGAATACCTGGCGATCAAACGGGGCGGCTATATCGAGACCAGCCCGCCAACTCTGGTAGGCGCTGAGTGCATCTGATTCATCTCCCAACGCCGCTGTCAGGACCAGACTCTGCTCTCGGTTTGGCAGAAGACCAGGTAGATAAGTGGAAGACAATAGATCATCCATTGAGCAATTACAGTTTGCGCTTCTGATCCAATGCACTCTTCAATGCGCGAATATATGAGCGTCGATCTGAAGCGTGTCGCAAGGTGGTGTTGTTTCCATGAATCCTCCTGCGTAATACTACTTTTTCAAGTTGTTCCGTCACAAGTCCAGCACTTTCGGATCGAGCGACCCAATCAATCATTTCGCCAATAGCAAAACTGCAATTAAATGATCCCACTCTCTTAAAGGCTTTGGCGCGGGCTAATAGAGTGCCGGCAAATCGAGCGGCAGATTGAGAAAGGTCAATGGGTAGTCGGCTCCGATCGACATGATTCATCTCTGGACTATGAAATTGTTCCATTTGCCCATAAACAAGATCGGCATTCGGATTCCTGATAAATGCTAGAAAGCGGGCTTCCAGGCTATTGGGCGTCCACACATCGTCTGCGTCCAAGAATGCCAACCATGGAGCAGTCGACAGATCGATTCCCGAATTTCGAGCTGAAGCTATCCCTCCGTTGACCTTCGAGTGAATATGAACAATCGATCCAAAACTGCGAGCAACAGGTACGCTTTGGTCGGTGGATCCATCGTCTATAAATAAGATACGAATCCCATCCAGATTCTGCGAAATTACGCTTTCGATGGCCTCTGCAAGGTATGCAGATGCGTTGTAGCAAGGAATTACGACATCGATTGCAAAGGCAGGATCCCCTGGTAGAGGTTCCATCTAAATTGAGGCCTTATCAACTGGTCGCTTCGGCCATCCCTCTTCCGCCACGTCATGAATTGGATCCAGCATTAACAGATCTTTCATGTCCGTATACAGTGTCAGTTCTGGTTTAGCGTATGGTTGTATACCAATGTTGGCCGGTTGTCCGACCGCCCCAGAGCCATTCGCTATACCAAGCCTGATTAGCCCGTGACCTTGCAGCACATGTGCAAACTGCTCGAGATCATCTTCAAATTGTTCCCGGTCAACGTCAAATTGCCGCAATACTTCTTCAACTATCGCCTCACGCGAAAGCGCTCGTTCGAAGCAGGACCACAGGGTTGCTCCCACACCGGTGCCGCTGAAGTAATTTCCGGTCGCCAGATTCATGACAACCAACTCGCCATCGATCACCTCGCTAACCGCGGATGGTGAATCTATTACCCAAGTCTCTAAAGTCATACTGCGCCCTCGTATGGGAAAGATACCTTTCATCATACTAAACCACGGCTTCTTCCGCCTCCATGCCGCGAAAGGGGGGTAACCCCGCAAACGGGGGGCAAGGGGCCGCAGCAGGTCGGACGTTCTCAGTTCAGCGCAAAGAACTCCGAGTACACCAGCCGCTCTTCCACCACCCGGCGGCGGTAGGTGGTGTCGCCGCGCCGGTCCGGCACGGTGCGGTCGGTGTAGTAGCGCTCGAACTCGCGCAGCACCAGCCGGCCCTTGCCGTTGAAGGCCGGCACGACGACGGTGGCCTGCCAGATCACCGGATCGACGAACTGGGCCGTGGCCACGGTGCCCGGCTGCACGGCCACAGCCGCCGCGCTGCTGGCCTGCAGCGCGCTGCTGCCGGCCCGGGCTAGGTCGGAGCCCAGTGCCAGGTGGTCCTCGAAGCGCTGCAGTTCGCCCAGGCTGCCGCTGCGCGTGACCTGCGTCGGCGCCGGCTGGGCCGCCTCGTCGAAGAGACTGGGCGGCGCGGCCGCGGCGCCGCGCAGGATCTGCCCAGGCACGGTCTCCACCGTCGCCCCCGGCGGCAGAGCCAGTGCCGATGCCAAGGTCTGCACGTCGCTCCAGGCCAGGTCGCTGTCCAGGTTGGCGCTGCGCGCCTGCAGCACCAGCTCGAACTTGTTGCGGCCCGATTCCAGCGTGCTGCCCGGCATCGGCACGAACGAGATTTCCAGGTGCGCGCTGTCGTTGGTGTACGTCATCGGCCCGCGCTCGGGCACCGGGCCGCGCACCTTGACGGTGTGCACCGTCTGTGGCCGCTGCAGCAGGGTGGTCGAGGCGCTGCTCTGCAGCGTGGTGCCGGCGCGGCTGACGGTGGCGGTGCTGGCCACCAGCTGCGTGCTGCGCTGCAGGGTGGTCGCGCGCCGCGGCAGCACCTGCGCAAACTCGGCCAGCTGCACGCGCGAGATCTTCATGCCGCTGATCGAATGCGGCTGGTAGCGCACCACCGCCAGCCGCACGAAGGGCATGTAGGTGCGCCAGCCGGCATCCAGCACGATGTCGCAGAACCACAGCTTGCGATCGTCGTCCCACTGCACGCGGTGGCCCACCACGTGCACGTTGCTGCCGTTTTCCAGCAGCGGAATGGTCTCGCTGACGACCTGGGCGCTGAAGTCGCTGGCCCGCGCCATCGCCTTCGGCAGCACCGTGTCGAACAGCGGGTCCAGCCCCCACTGGGTGACGAAGGGCATCATCGGCTCGGGGATGGTGTCGAACGCGGCGCCGTCGCCCAGCAGCACCACGCCCAGCAGCTCGCCGTCGCCGGAGCTGAACCAGGGCCGCTCCAGGTAGACACGCAAGCCGTTGCCCAGCCGCGTGCTGATCTGCTCGGCCTGGCCCACCGCCAGGTCGCGCTGCCAGCGGAAGGTGGGCACCGTGTACACCACGCGCGGCACCTCGGGTGCCTGGGTGCTGCGGATGCGCGTGCCGTGCGGCGTGGCCTCGGCCACGTCGAAGAGCACAGGCGCGCCAGGGTCGTCCGCCGCGCCCAGCCAGGCGCGGCTTTCCAGTGCCGGGTCGCCCAGGCGGGTGATCTGGTCGCGCTGCGCGTACAGCGCCGCCGGCAGGTATTCGCGAAAGCGCGTCGTCGCCTCGATGCGGTACTTCACCAGCCGGAACTTCGTGTCGCCGAACTCGTGCCGGTTGCCGCGGGTGCGCTTGTCGCCGGTGTCGAGCATGCCGATGGCCGGCGGCAGCTGCACCGCATGGGCGGCACTGGCCAGCATGAACTCGTTCACGTGGTTCTCGGGCAGCGGGATCTCGCCCAGCGTGCCGCGCATCAGGTTGCGCACCGGCCGCGGGCGCTGCGGGTCGTCCACCCACTCGTGCCATTCGGCCACCACCTCGAACTTGCCGGTGGACGGCCCGTGCAGCTGCACGCCGGCCTCCAGGTCGGTGTAGGTCTGGCCGGCAGCGCGCGGCGCGCTCACCTTCTGCAGCCGCGGCATGCACACCGGCTGCTGCGTGGCATGCACCAGCACCAGCGGCCGGTAGGGCGTGATCATCCAGTGCACGCCGTGCAGCGCGAGCTCGGCGATGTAGGCGCGCTGCCCGGCGCTGTCGCTCCAGCGCGGCAGGCCGAAGGCGTCGATGAAGCGCTTGTCCACGAAGCTGGCATAGCGCAGCCGCACGATGTGGCCCTTGCGCAGGACCAGCGTCAGCAGGCGCTTGCCGGCGTCCCACTTGGGCCGGCCGTCGTCGGGGAAGCTCTCGGCGCAGGGGCCTTCGTCCAGCGTGTGCGCGCGCTCGTCGATCTGCAGCCGGAAGCCCTGCGTGTCGGGCCACTGCTTGCCGTTCTCGACGATCAGCACCAGCTCCTCGGTCTGCGGCACGCGCACGACGAAGGCGCCTTCGCCCAGCACCATCGGCTGCGTGATGCCGATGCGCGCCAGGTCCTCGCGGCTGTCGCCGCGCAGCGTGCAGCCGCCGGCGGCGCCGTCGGGCAGGTAGGGCGTGACCAGCCGCTCCTCGCGGTGCAGCACGTACTGCCCGCCCACCAGCCGCCCGCCGGTGGGCGCTGCCGCCGAAGGCAGCGCCGGCGGCGCGGTGGTGGTCAGCGCCTGGCTGGCCACGCTGGCCGGCGTGACCAGCTCGATCTTCGAGCCAGGCATCGCGTCGTACAGCGTGCCGGCCTCGCGCGCCGCCGTGCGGTAGGCCGCCTTGATGGCCGCCGCCGTGCCGTCGAAGGCCGCGTCGAACAGGCCGTGCTGTTCGCACTGCAGCTGCGAGGACTTGGGCGGCACCACGTGGCGCTCGTTGCGCGCCACGTACTCGAAGTCGCCCGAGGCCGGCAGCGCAATGGCCGCCTTGAAGGGCGCAGTCGACAGGTAGGCCTTCGGGTCGGCGTTGTAGTTCGAGCGCAGCACCATGCGCTCCAGCGATTCGCCTTCGCTGACGCGGTGCCGGTGCACCAGGGCTGGTGGGTCCAGCGGCTCGAAGCGCAGGTAGCTCACGGCCTCGGTGGCCTCTTCCAGATCTCCGGGTTCTTCAGGCGCCAGGCTGTTGCCGGCCAGGTCGACCACCCGCGCGCGCAGCCGGTAGTCGTGGCCGAAGCGCAGCCGCGGCAGCGTGCCGGGCTGGGCGCGGAAACGCACCGCCAGGCCGTTGCCGTTGTCGGCGGCCTCCATCCGGTCGGTGACTTCCTCGCCCTGCAGGCCGCTATCTTCGGCTTCCACCGGCGCGATGCGCCGGCCGGGGCGCGGTGCGGCCAGGCTCCAGCCCGTCCAGCGGAACAGCGTCTCGTGCAGGTAGTGGTCGTCGCCGCCGTCGCCGGTGGTCGACGCCCCCTTCACGTAGCCCTCGTCCGGCGGCATGTCCAGCGTGACGCCGGTCTTGTGCACGCGGTAGTCGCCGACGCGCCGGCACAGCGAATGCCACTTGCCGCGGTGCTGCACGTCCACCCGGTAGCCGCGCAGCAGGTCTTCGGCAAACAGCAGCACCTTGCGCGTGGTGTTGGCCGACGCGGCAATGGCCGCGTTCTTCAGCGTGGCGCCGGCGGCCTCCACCGCCACCTGGCCGGCGCGGCCGTGGCGCGACACGCCCAGGCCGCCAGAGCGCAGCGCCGCCACCGGCTGGCGGTCGCCGGTGGTGTAGGCCACCTCGCCGTGCGTGCCGGGCTTCAGGCTGCGCGCCACCAGGTTTTGCGCGGTCAGCAGGAAATCGGTGGTCTTCAGTGCGGCGCCATCCGGATCGAGCTGGTAGACGTCGAAGGGCTTCCGGAATCTGGTGTGGACCTTCGGGCCCAGCGTCGGATCCGCGACGCCGCCCAGGCGCAGCAGGCCTTGCACATGCTCGGCCGTGCGCTCGCGCGGCAGGAAGCGGCTGGCCGTGGCGCGGAAGGCGGTGCGCGGGTAGGCGTCGGCGCCCGGCACGTGGGGGTCGCCCCACTGCACCTCGACACCGAAGGCGCCTTCGATCATCGGTGCGTTGGCCAGCGCGGCGGCGATCGGGTTGTCGGCCGGCAGCACGCAGTCGATCACCAGGCCCAAGGCGCGCAGCACGGCCGGCATGTCGGCCAGCGACGCGACGATGCGGTGGAAGTCGAAGTCCTCCAGCACCACGGCCGGCGGCAGGTTCTTCAGGTTCGGCCGACGCAAGGCGCGCTGCGCATCGCTGGGCACCGTGCGCCGGTAGAAGCGGTTGGCCTGGTACAGCGTGTACTCGGCAGCCGTCTGGAATTTTTCCATCAGCGCCTTGTCGGGGCCGTTGGCGGCCGGGTCGGCCCAGTCGGGCGGCAGGGCGCGCACGCCCACCTGGCCGTCCGCAGGCTGGCCGTCGATGCCGACCACCGGCGCCTGGTAGTGGCTCTTGGTGCCGAACACCAGCGTGCCCAGTTGCTTCTCGATGCCGTCGCGCGACTTGTCGTCGAAGAAGCGGTCGAAGCCGGGCAGCGGCAGGTCCAGCGTGCTGTGCCCGGTGACCCACGGATAGGTGCGGGTGCCGGCGCTGGTGAGCATGCCCTTCAGCGACGGGTCGGCGCCGCGCCACGGCAGCAGCGTCGGGTGCGTGCTGGCCGCCGCCACGGCCAGCTTGCCGTAATGCTCGCGCAGGAAGCCCAGCACGTTGCGCACCGGGTACGAACGCAGGTTGACCCGGCTCATGTCCTTGTACTGGAAGCCGGCCACCGGCGTGTCGGCGCCGAACAGCGTGGTCCACAGCTCGCTGGACGCGCCGCCCAGCGGCTGCAGCGGCAGCAAACCCGGCAGGCCGGCAATCTGCAGTTGCAGCTTCAGCCGCGACAGCGTGGCCGGCCAGTCGTGGAATTCGGCATAACCGGGCGCGCCCAGCTTCTGCTCGGCGGCGGTCACCGGCGTCAGCCGCGGCGACACCACCACCGAGACGCGCAACCGCCCCTGCAGCGGGCCTTCGCTCACGCGGCCGTAGGGGACGGCGGTCCAGACGATCTTCTGTTTGGCCATGGTGGGTTCAGGCAAAGGCTTCGACGTATTCACGCCAGGCGTAGTCGGTGCTGCCGTCGATCAAGGCCAGCTCGTCGGCCAGCGGCAGTTCGGGCTGCAGGCCCATCAACTGGCGGAAGCTGGGGTCGCCGTTGGAGCCGGAGAACTTGCGTTCGCAGGTGATGGTCACGCTGCCGGAGAACACGAACACCGAGATCTCGATCGTCAGCTGCGCCTTGCCGACGCACTTGCCGCTCTCGAACTCGTAGCGCAGCTCCAGGTACAGCTCCAGCGAGGCGCTGGCGATGCACAGCACCTCCACATGGCCGGCCAGCCGGAAGTAGCCGGTCAGCGAGGCGGCGTCCTGCTCCATGCGGAAGTACACGCCGGCCATCACGCTGACGCCGCCCGAGGCCACGCCCAGGTTCACCTCGATGGCCGCGCCGAATTCCAGCGCCGCCTCCAGGATCTGCACGCCGTGCGGATCGATGGTGATGCCGAAGAAGCCGCCGCCGCCGAACATCGACACCGTCAGGTTGAAGGGCTGCTCGCGCGTGCAGAAGTTGAAGCGCACCGACAGCGGCTGGCCGATAAAGGGCACGGTGAAGCCGGCGCCCAGGCTCAGGTTGGTCAGCGAGAACATGCCCACCGCGATGTTGGGCAGCGCAATCGAGAAGCCGGCATCGATGCCCTGCGGCGTGATGTCCAGGTAGGGCGGGTCGGAGAAGCCGTCCAGCGGGATCAGGTCCTTCAGCGTCTCGACGAAGGACAGCGGGCCGACGAACTTGATGTCGTTCAGCAGCACGTCCACGCCCATCTTGGCGCCGGAGTCGACCTTGAACTCGATCTTGTCGAAGTTCAGCTCGATGAAGGCGGCCGGGTTGATGAGCACCAGGTCGAAGTGCTTCAGGCTGCAGACCACCTGGATCTTCGGTGCGCTGCCGCCTGACTTCTTGACGCGCGCCTCCACCGCGATCATGAAGCCGTGCGGGTCGTTGGCGCGGAACAGCGGCTTGTTCGGCTCGAAGCCCCAGCTCTTGATCTCCGGGTTCCAGTCGAAGCGCACCACCAGCTCTTCGCCGGTGAGCATCTCCAGCAGGTCCAGCAGTTTTTCGGTCGTGCCCAGCACCTTCAGCACGACGTCCAGCACCTCCAGCAGCGTCTGCTTCGGCGCGCCGTCCAGCAGCTTCAGGTTGCCCAGCGTCGTCTTGATCGGGCCGATCGCGGCCTGCAGGTCTTCCAGCTTGTCGGCCAGCCCGCCCGGGTTGCCGAACAGATCGCCCATGGCCGCGGGGTCGCCGACGATCGCATCGAGCGCCGCGTACAGTGTCTTGCCCTGCGGGATCAGCTGGGACAGCAGCTTGAAGTCGTTCAGGATCGCCTGCGCCTTGCTGACCAGGCCCAGCGCGCTCTGCTTGAAGCCGGCGGGCAGCGTGGCGCCGCTCAGCGCCGTGCCGACCGCAGCCACCTTGGGCAACAACCCGTCGATCAGCCCCGGCAGCGAGCCCAGGCTGGGCACTGCGTCGATGCCGCGCAGCGGATCGCCGGCCGATGCAGGCACCATCGCATTGAACTGGTTGCGCAGCTGGTTCAGCGCGGTCTGCAACTGCTGCAGCGCCTGCACTACGGGCGCCACCTGGGCCTGGGCCAGCGCCACCGCCTGCTGCAGCAGGTCATTCAGGATGCCCTGCAGCACGTCGATGGCGGCCTGCGCCAGCGCACCGCTGTGGCCGCCGACGTCGCGCACGAACTCGTAGGCGCGGGCCAGGCCGTTGACGAAGCTTTCCACCTGCGTGGCCGCCTCGGAGGCGAACTTCGGCACCTTCTGCGGGCTGCCGCTCAGGTCGGCCAGCGACTGGATCACGTCGCCCAGCGGAATGCAGCCGAACAGCAGCGGCAACGGCAGGTCCGACAGGTTGCTGGGGAACACGCTGGTCGGCTCGAGCTTGCCCTGCAGGAACTTGGTGGCGTCGCCGGCCACCGGACCGGTCAGCCGCGACAGCGCGCTGGGTTTCAGGTTCGGCTGCACGAAGCCGCCGGAACGATCGCCCTGCGTGCTGAAGTCCAGCTTCGCCATGTCGTTCTCGGGCTGGACGTCGGCGAAGACCTGGCCCTTGTTGGTGGCGTCGAAGCCCTTCTTCAGGTAGTGCAGGTTCCAGCGCAGCAGGTTGTTCCGGTCCGAGCCGCCCAGCTGCGCCAGCGCGCCGATGCGCACCCGCGTGCTGGCCAGGCTGGGATAGAACATCGGCCGCGTCAGCTTCTCGGAATAGGTGCGCAGGCCGTTGGCGGCGGCATCGGCCTCGGCGCCGAACTCGATGTGCTCGGCCTCCACCGAGGTGTCGCCGGCCTTCAGGCTCAGCGCCATCGCCACGCGCTGGCGCTTGAAGGCGGCAGTGCGGCGGCCGGCCCGTGGGCCATTGGCTTGCCACTCGGCCTGGGCCGCCAGCGCATGCGTGCGCGCGGTGTCGAAGTCCGGTGCCAGGCTGGGCAGGCGCGGGCAGGCCAGCGAGTTGTCCATGAAGATCATCGGCAGCTCGAACTGCACGCGGCGGCCGTCGATGTCGGTGCCCACGCAGCGGAAGGCGAAGGGCTGGGCGCCCACGCAGGGCCAGAACATCTGCTGGCCATTGCCGCCGATCTTGGCAGCGTCGCTTTCGGGCGTGTCGATGTCCGGCGTGACGGTGGTCAGCAGCCGTACGCTGTTGAACGGAAACTGCCGCTGCATCGAGCGGCCGTCGGGCGTCGTGAGCGCCGGGTCGACATAGCTGCGCTCGCGCTCGCGCACGATGATGAACATGCGCTGGCGCAGGTAGGCCGGGTTGCCGTCGATGCGGTCGGTGCCCGAGCGACCGTTGTGGAACTTGCGCTCGCTGACCTTGATCAGCGCCACGCGGTGGCCGAAGGGGAACAGGTAGCCCTTGTAGACCACCCGCACGTAATGGTCGCGGCCCATCGACGCGCGGTGCACCCATTCCTCCACCGACAGCCCCGGCGGATCCCAGGCGCCGCGCGATTCGAGCCAGCCGCCCAGGCTGGACAGCAGCAGCAGATTCGTGTCCAGCGGCTGCGGCGTGTAGCCGGTCTTCGAGAAGTTCGAAGACAGGTGGGTGATCTGGTAGCGGTCGAAGTCGCTGAGCGTCGCCCGGAAGGGCGACGGCGCGCCGGACGTGCTGGGCAGGTTCTGCGTCGTGATGAACGCGCTCTGCATCGGCTTGTCCCGGTCGGAGCCCTCGCCGGTCAGCGCCCAGACGGCACGCAGCGTGCGCGCCGGGTCGGGCCGCGGCGGCTCGATGAACTTGCCGTTCGGGCCCGGTGCCACCAGCCGGGTGTGCCACAGCTCGGTGCGGCCGTTCAGCGCCGAGGTCACCGGCTCGGCCGCATGGCGCCAGCGTTCGCCGGCATGCGGCGCCAGGATCAGCCGCCACGGCAGCTCGATGGCCGTCTGCGTGTCACCGGGCAGGCCCGGCCGCGGCTTGATGCGCAGCGTCGTCACACGCTGCATGCTCAGCTTGAAGCCCAGCGTGCTCCCCACCTGGCTGATGCGCGACAGCTGCACCGGCGAGGCGCTGCCGTCCACCGCCTGCACCGACAGGCTGCGCAGCGCAAAGCTGGACAGCGCGGCGCGCTGACCGGCGCTCATGCGGCGCAGCGCCGCCGCGCTGATGCGCAGGCTGCCGGTGTAGCCGGCGCCGCCGCCGGCCGGCAGGGCATTGGCCGGCACGCTGGGCGCCAGCTTCTCGCAGGCTTCCAGCACGTCGGCCAGCTGGTAGGGCACCGAGAAGCCCGTCGGCACCTGGAAGGCCAGCCGCGATTCACCGGCGATGCGCGCGCGGATCGGTGGCGGCAGCGGCGTCTCGTTGCTGCCCGCGGGCTTCGTGCCGGTGGGCGCCGACTGGAAGAACACCTGCTCCGCCAGCGCCTGCGGCGGAAAGTGCAACACGATGTAAGACGCGCCAGCGCTGGCCGGGCCGCGCTTCAGCAGCGCCGGCGGGCCGGCCTGCACCTGCATGTTGACCAGCTCGATGCGCAGGGCCAGCAGGTCGTTGGGCCGCACCACCGCCTTGCCGGGCCGGCTGGGGTCGAACAGGCTGGTCAAGGCGTGCGGAGCGAACAGCTGCGTGCCGACCACCGCACCCACCGACGGGTTGGTGGCGCTGACCGCCGCCGACGAAGACGCCCCCGACGACACCCCTGACGACAGCGCGCCGCTCTGCAGCGCCGGCGACGCGGGCGCGGTGGATGGCGAAGCCGCGACCACCGTGCTGGTGTTCAGCGGGGTGGCCACGGTGGCCGAGCTGGCCAACCCGCCCGGCCGTACGCTGAGGGTGCTGCCGGCCTTGGCCGCGCGGCGCCGCGGCGCCGCGGGCGCGCGCGGTTCGGTTTTCTTGGGCATGGGGTGGGGCGTCGGCTGCGGGCGAGCGTCGGACGCTACGCCTGGCCTTGCCCCAGCACACCCCCTACGGCTAGGGGCTGTGCAGCGACGTCAAGCTTCAGTCGGCGTAGCGCGCGCCGGCCTGGTCGAGCTTGCGCACCAGCGCCGCGTAGACGCCGGCGCACACCGCCGGCTCCAGCGGGCCGGCCTCGCGCTGGCATTGCGCGCGCGCGTCGGCGCTGATCGCATGCATCGTCCCGGCGGCGCTGGCGGCGATCTGCACGTCGCAGGCGCGTTGCAGCGTCCACAGCCACAGGAACGCTTCGGGGATGTCGCGGCCCCAGCTCAGCAGGCCGTGGTTGCGCAGGATCACGCAGCGCTTGCTGCCGATGCTGCGCAGCATGCGCGTGCGCTCGTCGGGGTTGACGGTGATGCCCTCGAACTCGTGGTAGGCCACTCGGTCCTGCAACTGCGCGCCGTAGAAGCTGTCGTGCGACAGGCCCTGCGCCAGACTGGCCACCGCCATGCCGGTGGTGGTGTGGGTGTGCATCACGCAATGCGCCTCGTCCACATGGCCGTGGATCGCGCTGTGGGTCACGAAGCCGGCGCGGTTGACCACGTAGTCGGTCGGCCGCACCGGCCGACCCTCGATGTCCACCGCCACCAGATTCGAGGCCGTGACCTCGTGGTACATCAGACCGAAGGGGTTGATCAGGAACACCCGCTCAGGCCCCGGCACGCGCAGCGTGATGTGGTTGAAGATCATCTCCGTCCAGCCCAGCAGGTCGAACACCCTGTAACAGGCTGCCAGCTGCACGCGGGCCTGCCATTCGGCGTCGGTCATCGGGATGATCGCGCCGCTGCGCGGCGCCTCCTGCATGGTCAGCGGCATGGCGGGCCTCCGGTGAAGGGAAGCCCAGGATGTTAGCCGCCAGGGGCCCGACTCCCCCTTCAGTGTGATGCGCCGCCACGCCGGCTGCACCACAATGAAGCCATGAGCCCGGCGACTTCCCGTCCGCCGGCCACGGCGGCCTGGCGACTGGCGCGCCGGGCCTGGCGGCTGTTGTACAGCGACTCGCAACGCTGCTTCGCGGTGGCCGACCAGGCCTTCGAGCGCGGCCAACGGCAGGGCGACCTGGGCGCACAGGGCTGGGCCCGCCTGGCCCGCGGCTTCAACCTGATCTGGTACGCCACGCCGCAGGAGGCCATGGCCGAGCTGCAGCAGGCCCGGGCCAGCTTCGAGGCCGTCGGCGACCGCGCCGGCGAACTGCTGGCGCAGGTGGGCCTGGCGCGCTGCGCCTGGCGCGACGGCCTGTTCCGGCAGTCGCTGGAACGCGTGCTGCCGCTGCGCGACGAAGGTCTGCGCATCCTGAAGCACGACGAGCGCGGCATGCTGCTGAACACCATCGCCGGCTGCTACTCCGAGCTGGGTGAATCGCAGCAGGCCTTTGCCTACATGTACCAGGCGCTGCGCGAGACCAGCGCCGCGCGCAGCAACGGCTTCGACGTGGTGGTGTACTGCAACCTGGCGCACGAGCTGATCCAGCTTGGGGATTACCCGCAGGCGCTGAGCTACCTGGACGAAGGCCTGGCGCGCTGCGAGCAACTGCAGAACGCCCGGCTTGTCAGCGTGCTGGGCATCAACCGCATCATCTGCCTGATCAACCTGGACCGGCCGGCCGAGGCGCTGCCCGACGTGCGCCGGCTGCTCAGCCTGCCCGCCGACAAGGACGGCCGCGGGCCGATGAACGCGCACTTCGAGAGCATGGCGCTGGCCGCGCTGCGCGCCGGTGACGTGGCGCTGGGCGAAATGCTGGTCGAGCGCGCGCGCGACATGCTGGCTCTGGGCGCGCTGCCCGACGAGCTGGGCACGCTGCGCGTGGCCGAGGCCGAGCTGCTGATGGCCCGCGGCCGCTGGGCCGAGGCCGCCGAGCGGCTGCTGCAGCCGCCGGAGGTGCCGGCGCCCGGCGAGAGCCTGCGCGTGCGCTGCATGCATTTCCACGCACTGGCCGCGGTGCACGAGCGCCTGGGCCAGGCCGGCGCGGCGCTGCAGGCGCTGCGCCTGTGGCAGGGCCTGCACACCGAGCGGGCGCTGCAGGCCTCGGGCGCGCGCTACCAGGCCGCGCAGCTGCAGACCGAGCTGCTGCGCATGCGCCAGGCGCTGGAGGACATCGACGCCCGCCGCCGCCGCACCGAGCGCGCCCATGCCGAGCTGGCCGCAGCCAACCGGGCGCTGAAGCAGAAGATCGCCGAGGTCGAGGCGCTGCAGCAGGCGTTGCAGCAGCAGGCCACGCGCGACTTCCTGACCGGCCTGTTCAACCGCCGCCACCTGGACGACGTGCTGCCGGCCATGCTGGCGATGGCGCAGCGCGACGAGCAACCGCTGGCCGTGGTGATCATGGACCTGGACCACTTCAAGGCCGTCAACGACCAGCTCGGCCATGCCGCGGGTGACCACCTACTGGCGGCCTTCGGCGCGCTGCTCGGCGCGCAGGGCCGCAAGAGCGACGTGGCCTGCCGCTACGGCGGCGAGGAGTTCTGCCTGCTGATGCCGCGCACGCCGGCCAGCGCCGCACGGCGCAAGGTGCAGGCGCTGCTGAAGCAATGGGCGCTGCAGTGCCAGGACGAGCCGGCCGCCGCCGCCGGGGCCGGCACCTTCTCGGCCGGCATCGTCGATTCGCTGCGCGTGCCGGGCGACGCGCACAGCCTGCTGGCCGCCGCCGACGCGCTGCTGCTGCAGGCCAAGCGGCTGGGCCGCAACCGCGTGCTGGTGCAGGACGGCGGCGACCGCGCGGCGGCCTGAAGCCCCTACCGGCCGGGCTGCCGGACAATGGCCCCCCGCCGAGCCCGCCCGCCGCCATGCCGATCCGCTACGACATCACCCACACCACCTGCTACCGCTACAACGAGCCGGTGGGCTTCGGCGAGCACCGGGTGATGTTCCGGCCGCGCGACAGCCACGACCTGCGCGTGCTGGCCACCGACCTGGTGTGCACGCCCGAGGCGCAGATCCGCATGATCCAGGACCCGCATTCCAACTCGGTGGCGCTGGTCACGCCGCTGGAGCGCGCGGCCGAGCTGAAGATCGTCTGCACCTTCACCATCGAACACGCCCCCGGCGACGGCACCGAGCTGGAGCTGTCGCCCAGCGCGCTGATCTTCCCCTTTGCCTATTCGGTGCAGGAGCGGCTGGACCTGGAGCATTACATGCGCCCGCTGCACGACGACCCCGACGGCGTGCTCACGCAGTGGGCGCGGCAGTTCATGGACGCCGGCGGGCCCACCGGCACGCGCGACCTGCTGCTGCAGATGAACCAGTTCATCCGCGACAACTTCGAATACAAGGCCCGCGACGAGGAAGGCACGCAGCCGCCGCTGCAGACGCTGAAGCTGGGCAGCGGCAGCTGCCGCGACTTCGCGCTGCTGATGATGGAAGCCGTGCGCAGCCTGGGCATGGCGGCACGCTTCGTCTCCGGCTACCTGTACGACCCGGCGCTCGATGCCGCGGCACCGGCCGGCAGCGACGCCGCCACCACCGGTGCCGGCAGCACCCACGCCTGGCTGCAGGTGTACCTGCCCGGCGCCGGCTGGGTGCCCTTCGACCCCACCAACAACCTGCGTGCCGGCACCTCGCAGCTGATCCGCGTGGGCGTGGCCCGCGATCCGGCGCAGGCCGCGCCGATCAGCGGCAGCTGGTTCGGCCCGGCCGAGGCCTACCAGGGCCTGACTGCCACCGTGCAGGTGCGGCGCGTGGCGGGCTGAGGGCCATGGCCATCCTGCTGGTGCGCCACGGCGAGACCGCGCTCAACGCCGCGCGGGTGATGCAGCCGGCCGACACGCCGCTCAGTGCCCGCGGCCAGGCCCAGGCGCAGGCCGTGGCGCAGCGCCTGGCGGCGCGCGGCGGCGTGGCCGCCGTGCTGGGCAGCGACCTGCCGCGGGCCTGGCAGACCGCCCAGGCCATTGCCGCCGCCACCGGCGCGCCGCTGCAGGCCAGCCCGCTGCTGCAGGAGCGCAACTTCGGCGCGCTGCGCGGCCAGCCCTACGACAGCCTGGGTTTCGACCCGCTGGTGATGGAAGCCGCGCCGCCGGGCGGCGAATCGGCCGCCGACTTCGACCGCCGCATCGCAGCCGCCTTCGAAGCCATGTGCCGCCTGCGTGCCAGCTTGTCGGCCGATCTGGTGGTGGTCAGCCACGGCCTGCTGATCCGCCGGCTGCTGGCCGGGCCGCTGGGCGTGGAGGCCGCCCTGCTGGACGGCTTGCACCTGGGCAACACATCGGTCAGCATCATCGACGCCACGCCGCCGCACGCGCTGCAACTGCTCAACTGCACCCGGCACCTGGACGAGCCCGCGCGGGACGATGCGCGCGGCCTGTCCGGTGGCTAGGGTCTGTTGACATATGAATCGCACCCGCGCCGGGGTGGCCAAGGGTCTTGGCGTAGGCGCGTCGCGCAGCGCGGGCTACATGCCCGCGCAAGCGGCGCAACACCCGCCAAGGCCCTTGGGTACCCTGGCCCTTCGGGTGGAGCCCCAGAAAGGGCCCACTCGTCGTTGCAGGGCTTCGCCGGGTGTCCAACCCGGCTGTGCCCTGCGTCTAGATTGGGCCCTTTCTGGGGCACCACGCGGGTGTGATTCATATGTCAACAGACCCTGAACCTACAGGAGACCCGATGCGCATCCGCCAGATCGTCTTTGCCGCCGCCGACCTGCGTGCCGGCGCCACCCAGCTGGCCCGACTGCTGGCGCTGGACCCGCCCTACCGCGACCCCGGCGTGGCCGAGTTCGGCCTGGACAACGCGGTGTTCGTGCTGGGCGACCAGTTCGTCGAGATCGTCTCGCCCACCCAGGGCGGCACCACCGCCGGCCGGCTGATCGAGCGCCGCGGCGACTGCGGCTACATGCTGATTCTGCAGACCGACGATTTCGACCGCGAGCTGGCGCGCTTCGAGCGCCTGGGCGTGCGCCGCGTCTGGGCCAAGGACCTGGACGACATTCGCGCCACCCACCTGCACCCCAAGGACATCGGCGGCGCCATCGTCTCGATAGACCAGCCGACGCCACCGGCCGCCTGGCGCTGGGGCGGACCGGGCTGGCAGGTGCAACCCGGGCTGGCCGGCCAGCAGCGCGTGGTCGGCATCACCGTCGGTGCCGAAGACCCGGCGGCCATGGCCGCGCGCTGGGCGCAGGTGCTGGGCCTGGGTGCGCCGGTGGCGCAGGGCGCCACGCAGCGCCTGGTGCTGGACGGTGGCTGGGTCGATTTCGAGCCGGCCGATGCGCGCGGCGAGGGCATTCGCGGCTACACGCTGGCGGTGGCCGACCGCGATGCGGTGCTGGCCCGCGCCCGCGAGCTGGGCCTGGACGTGGCCTGCCACGCGGTGACGCTGTTCGGCACGCGCGTGGAGCTGCGGGCGCTCTAGGGCCTGTTCACGCTACCGGAAGGGTCGCGAAGGCCCGCCGAAACGGGCCAATCTAGGCGCGGCGCGCTGCCCGCACTGACGTGCGGGCGAGCGATGCAACGACGAGTGGCCCGTTTCGGCGGGCCTTCCCGAAGGGTTGTGGCCAGATAGGCCGCATGCGGCGTTGCAAATCCTCGCCGGGTATCCAACCCGGCTCCGGTTTGCGCCTTGCCTGCGGCCTTTCTGACCCACAACGCGATCCCTTCCGGTAGCGTGAACAGGCCCTAGCTCAGCCGCCCCAGACGTCGCGCGCCACCTCGACCACTCGCTCCAGCTTGCGCCACTGGTCGTCCTGCGACAGTGCGTTGCCGTGGTGCGTGCTGGAGAAGCCGCATTGCGGCGACAGGCACAGGTCTTCCAGCGGCACGTAGCGTGACGCCTCGTCGATGCGGCGCTTCAGCTCGTCCTTCGATTCCAGTGCGCCGAGCTTGGTGGTCACCAGGCCGAGCACCACCTTCTTTCCGCGCGGCAGGGCGCGCAGGGGTTCGAAGCCGCCGGAGCGCACGCTGTCGAATTCCATGAAGTAGCCGTCCACGTCGGTGGAGAACATCGCCTGCACGACCGGGTCGTAGCCGCCCTCGGCTACCCAGGCGCTCTTGAAGTTGCCCCGGCAGGTGTGGATGGTCACGTGCAGGTCGGCGGGCTTGCCGGCCAGTGCGGCGTTGATGGTGTCGGCATAGGTCTGCGGCAGCGCCTCGGGGTCGTCGCCGTTGGCGCGGCAGTTGGCCTGGATCTTCGGGTCGCACAGGTAGGCGAAGGTGATGTCGTCCAGCTGCAGGTAGCGGCAGCCGGCGGCATACAGGTGGCCGATGGCGGCGCGGTAGGCCGCGGCCACGTCGGCCCAGAAGGCGTCCATCTCCGGATAGGTCTCGCGCGAGATGGCCGCGCGGCCGCCGCGCAGGTGCAGCATCGACGGGCTGGGGATCGTCATCTTCGGCGTGCGCGTGGTCTGCGACGCCAGGTACGCAAAGTCCGCCGCCATGATCGGCCGGCTGCAGCCGACCTTGCCGGTGACGGTGGCGATCGGCGGTTGCTCGCCGCCGTGCTCGCCCGTCTGGAACTTCGGGCCCGGGTTCTCGCGCAGCGTCACGCCGTCCAGCTGGGCCAGAAAGTCCAGGTGCCACCAGTCGCGGCGGAACTCGCCGTCGGTGATGCCCTGCAGGCCGATGGATTCCTGCCGGCGCACGGCTTCGGTGACGGCGGTGTCCTCGGCCGCGCGCAGCGTGGCGGCGTCGATCTCGCCGTGCTTGAAGCGGGCGCGGGTGTCGGCCAGCGCGGCCGGGCGCAGCAGGCTGCCGACCTGGTCGGCACGGAAGGGGATGCTCATCTGGATCTCCGCAGCGTTGGTACTCGGCGCTTCATGCCGAAATGCAATCAATCGTATCGGTCTTCAGTGTCGGCGACCGGCGCAACGCAGCCGTCCGCCTTCGTGGCTCTTGCGCGAGCCGAGGACGACGGGGAAACGAATCCGTCCATGTCCCCCGGCCGGGCTGGCGCCCAGCCTCCTCCTTTACTTCCCGGATTCGCTTCCCCGCCATCCTCGGCCGGGTCGCGCGGTGGCGTTCGTGGTCGAACACAACGAACGCTCGTTGTAGTGCGATGGTGGCCACCTGCGGGCGCAGGCCCCATTCGCGGTACGCTGGCTCGTGACCTGCCTGGTCGGGGTTGACGAGGAAACAGCCGCGCCCAGAAGCCGGTCGCCCGCGAGCGTGGGCCGGAGAACGCGGGTGACGCCAGCGCGCTACCGCAGCCGACCCGGCACGCCGGCATCCGCAATCAACAAGCCGCTGTCGGAGTCAGCCAAGCCTCCGATCCCAATGGCGAACCCACATACGGGAAAAAACAAACGGCGATCAGGGGTTGGTATCTGCGCCGGTCGGGCAGGCACTGCCGCCATCGCGCTGGATGCGCGGCGTGCCGCCGTCCTCGGGCCGCTTGCCCGGCGCATAGGGCGTATTCGGCGCCTTGAAGCGCGCCATGTAGTCGACCAGCGCATCGATGTCCAGCGCGCCGCCCAGCGGCGCCTTGCCGCTGGTGAAGACACCGAAGCTGTCGCCGCCGCTGGCCATGAAGCTGTTCACCGTGACGCGGTACTCGCGTGCCGGCTCGGGCACGCGGCCGCCGGCATCGACCAGTGTCTCGCTGCGGCCATCGCGCGCCAGCGTCACCGAGTGGATGCGCTCGCCGCAGGCCTTGGCGCCGTTCCAGCGGTACTTGAAGCCGGCCGACGGGATCATTAGCCGCGTGGCCGTGGGCAGCTGGCCGCGGCAGCCGGCGAACTGCTGCTCCAGCACGTCCTTGATCTGCTGTGCAGTCAGCGTCAGCGTCACCAGGCTGTTGCCGAAGGGCTGGGTGGTGAAGGCCTCGCCATAGGTGACGTTGCCGTCGCCCTCGGTGCCGCGCTGCTTGTAGGTGAAGCCGGGCGTGCGCACGCCGCCGCGGTTCATCAGCGCGATGGCCGCGCCGCCGAAGGCCGGCGCCGTGGTGGCGGCCAGCTGCGCGTCGGCAATCAGCTCGCCGGCCGGCATGTTGCAGGCCGCGTCCACCGCGTTGTTCGGCAGCTCGGTCGTGATGCTGCCGATGACCACCGCCGCGCGCGGCGCCACCAGCGCCTCGTAGCCGCGCACCACGCCGGCCACCGCGGGTTCGGGCGGGATGCCGTGGTCGACCAACCGGTTGGTCACCTGCACGGCGCTGACGTCGCGCGTCTTCGGGTCCATCTTCAGGTCGATGTCGCTGAGCACGCGGCCGAAGGCATTGGCGCTGCTGACCGGGATGGCGCGGCCCTTGGCATTGGGCAGCCGGCAGTTGTAGGCCGCATGGGTGTGGCCGCTGAGCACCAGGTCCACCGCATCGTCCAGCTGGCCGACGATGCGTGCGATCGGCGTGCCCTGCAGGTTGCCGGCGCATTCGTTGATGTCCTGCAGGCTGCCGGTCTGCACGCCGCCTTCGTGCACCAGCACGACGATGGCCTCGATGCCTTGTGCGCGCAGCTGCGGCACCAGCGCGTTGACGGTGGCCGCCTCGTCGCGGAACTCCAGCCCGGCCACGCCGGTCGGGATGACGATGCCCGGTGTGTCCTTCAGCGTCATGCCGATGAAGGCCACCGGCACGCCCTGGAAGCGCTTGATGCCATAGGCCGGCAGCAGCGTCTGGCCGGTGGCCGTGACCACCACGTTGGCCGACAGCCACTGGAACTTAGCGCCCTCGAAGGGCACCGGCGTGCCCACCTTGGCGCCCTGGCAACTGTTCAGGTCCACCCGGCCCTGCGAGTCGAGCTTGCAGCCGCCGCGCTGCAGGCGCAGCAGCTCGGCCGAGCCCTTGTCGAACTCGTGGTTGCCCACGGCGTTGAACTCCAGGCCGATGCGGTTCAGCGTCTCCACCGAGGGCTCGTCGTGGAACAGCGAGCTGATCAGCGGCGTGGCGCCGATCATGTCGCCGGCGCCCACCACGACATGGTTGGGGTTCTGCGCCTTCAGCCGGTTGACGTGCGCGGCAATGTGCGCGGCGCCGCCCACCGGCACCCGCTGCGCCGCCGGCACCGCCAGGTTGGGCGCAAAGCTGCCCGGCGACTGCAGGTTGCCGTGGTAGTCGTTGAAGCCGATGAGCTTGACGTCGAAGGGCTGCGTCGGCGTCGGTGTGGCGCAGCCGGCCAGCAGCAGGGGGGCGGCGAGCAGCGCCGCGTGAAACATCCTCATGAATCGCTCCCGGGGCGCCAGACTCCGGCCAGCGCCTTGAACTTGGCCCATGCGCCGAGCCGCTCGTCGGACAGCGCATCCAGAAAATCCGACAGCCGCTTCGACTTGGCCATGGTGTACACGGTCAGAGCGGTGGTGGCGGCAAACACCATGCCGAACAGCGCCAGCCGCTGCGACAACGGCGCATCGGCTTCGGCCAGCAGGTTCATGCCAAGAAAGCCGGTGGTCACCGTGCCGATCAGGCCGAAGATCGTCACCACCGTCAGCCGCACCACGGTGTTGGCCTGGCGCCGCAGGCCATCGGCTTCGAGGTAGCCGCTCATGTCGGCGATGCGTTCCTTGACTTCGGCATACAGCCCGTCCAGCCCCAGGTGCGAGGTGCACAGCCGGAACAGCGCGCGCGCCTGCGCCTGCTCGGACACGTCGTGGAACCAGTAGCGGTGGGTAAAGCCCAGGAAGCCGGCGAAGCTGTCGCGGATGGCGCGCTTGAAGCGGCGGATGCTGTCGGGGTCGGCGATGTCCAGGTGCTTCAGTGCCTCGGCCAGCCGGTCGCTGAACATCAGCAGCGCCGCCTTCTGGAAATGCGCGATCAGGAACAGCAGGAAATGCTGGTGGCGGAACTGCGCCAGCACGCCGCGCTCGGCGCATTGGTAGAACGCGGCGCGCGCGTCGCCCACCACCACCAGCGAATGGCCGCTGCACAGGTAGCGCGTGTTCGGCGCCACGCCGGCCTCGGTCCAGAAGCGGTCGTAGCAATGTCGCTGCTCGAACTCGGCCAGCTGCGGCTCGGCATAGGGCAGCAGCGCGTCGTTGTCGCCCTCGGGCGCGGCGGTCAGCAGGCCCAGGCGCACGAAGTCGCTGCGCGACAGCGCACGCGGATGGTCCAGCGCCAGGTAGGCCATGGTCGGCATGCGGTAGTACTCGATCTGGCGGAAGCGCAAGGGCCCCGGCCGGCCCGAATGGTCGCTGACCAATGGCTCGAGCAGGAAGGCCCAGTGCGCCGCGATCCGCGGCGCGCGGTGCTCGGCCACGTGCGACAGGAAGCGCTCGCGCTGCTGGGCGTCGCTGCGCGCCAGCACCGCGCCTTCGGCGTCGAGGAACTCCACGCTGTCCATGCAGTGCAGCGCGCGACCCTGCGCGTCCCAGCCGGCCGGATAGGCGCGACCGAAGCGGTAGAGCAGGTCCTGCGCGCGCGGCAGCGGCAGGTCGGCGGCGCTGACCTCGACGTTCAGCATCACCACGTCGATGTTGTAGAAGAAGATCAGGTCGACATGCACGATGTCCAGCAGCAGCGGCGCATCGCCGGGCCGGGACACCAACCGCACGCCGGCCACGTCGCGGCGCCGGAACAGCCGCATCGGCGAGCCCGAGGCATGCGCACCGCGCTGCGCGCGGCCGTCGCCGTACAGAAAGCGCTGCACGTAGGGCAGGAAGGTGACGAACTCGCTGTAGTGGCGTTCGTGGAAGTCCTCGGCGCTGCCGGTGTATTCGTCCACTTCCTCGCACCAGGGCGGCGTCAGCAGTTCCCAGGGCTGCGCCCTGTTGCCCGGCGGCAGCGGCATCAGCCGCAGCGGCCACAGCAGCACCTGACGCAGGTGGCGGACCTGCGGGGCGGCGGCCGGCGTCGGCTCGGGCGAGGACATGGGCCCGCAGTGTAGGCGCCGGCAGCCGGCCGAAGCGGCCGCGGGCGCGCTATCGTTGCGGCATGGCCATCAACAGCAACCTGAGCATCCTGCTGAGCTTCCTGTGCGTCGTGCTGACGATCGTGGTGTTCGAGAAGACGCCGATCGATCTGCGCGTGCAGGACCGCTTCTACGACCCGAGGCTGGCGCATCGACGCCCAGGCGCCGGTGCCGCGGCTGATCTTCTACCAGGGCCCGAAGTGGGTGCTGGTGGCCTTCGTGCTGGGGCTGGTGGCCTGCATGCTGGTGCCGGGCCTGCCGCTGAATGCCACGCAGGCCGGTTTCCTGATCACCTGCATCGTCGTCGCGCCGATCACCGCCTGGTTCATCAAGCGCCAGACCGGTGTGCTCTACCCCTGCTATATCGACCGCTACGGCGGCACCGAGCCTTACCGCACGCTGTTCGAATCGATCCCGCGCGTGCCGGGCCGGGTGCGCGGCCGCGGCTTCCCGGCGGCGCACTGCAGCGGCGCCTTCGCGCTGATGTCACTGTATTTCGTGATGCCGCCGCACCTGCAGTGGGCCGGCCTGGCCTTCGGCATGGCCACCGGCTGGATCGTCGGCATCTACCAGATGCTGAAGGGCGTGCACTACCTCAGCCACACCATCACGACCATGTTCCTGGTCTGGACGATCATCCTGGTGCTGTCCAGGTTCTACGGTTTCTAGGCCGGCTTCTTGTAGATCAGCACGTCGCGGTAGTCGATCTTCAGCCGGCGCATCAGGCCCGAGTACGAGGGCTTGACCACCAGCTTCTCGTAGCGCTGCTCGCACAGGTCGAAGACCGCCAGGTTGCGCTTGGAGTTGTTGGTCTCCACGATCAGGTAGCCGCCGGGGTTCAGCATGCCGTCGATCTTGGCCACCATCGCGGTGGGCTCCATCGGGATGTGCGAGATCACGGCCATCATCACGATGGTGTCGAACTTCTCGTCGGTCTGGAAGTTCTCGAAGCCGCTGATCTTGTAGTGCAGGTTGCGGTGCCGGCGCTGCAGCTTGACGTAGAACTTCTCGAAGTGCGGGTTCGGCTCCACCAGCGTGTACGACGGCACCTGCGGATAGAACTTCTCGAACAGGAAGCCCTTGTTCGGGCCGAGTTCGAGCACCTTGCGCCCTACCAGGTACGGGCCGATGTCCAGCACGTGGTTGCGGTACATGCAAAACAGACGGCTCTGGCGGATGTAATGGGTGTGCTTCATGGGTATGGTGGTGGGAATCCGCGCCCCCGGCGGGTGGATCGCGGCCGCGATGCTAAGCGACGCGACTGACGGGCAACCGCCCATCAGGCCAGTGCCGCCTTAATCCGGGGTTAAGCGGCGCTCAAGGCACGGCCGCGTCCACCCCGGCCTGGAAGACCTGAAGGTCGAAGTCGGACGAGCCTTCCTTCATCGTCGCGCACAGCACATGGCGGCCGTCGGTGCGCACGTTGACCAGGCCGTAGACCAGGTCGGTGGCCATCGGCATGAAGGCCAGGCGGCGGTAGCGGCCGTCGGGCGAGGCATCGAAATCCACCTCCAGCGCTGCGGGTGCGAAGGGCTGCTTCGGCTCGGCCACGGTGCGTGCGTGGGTGGCGAAATCCAGGCCCACCGAGCGCGCCAGCTCGGTGCTGTACAGCAGCGGCGGCATCGCCTCGCCGTCGGCGTCCAGCGATTCGCGGCCGTAGCGCGCGCTGGCGCCCATCACCCGCGGCCGCGGGTGGGCGTAGTCCTCGTTGTCGCCGGAGGAGATGACCGTGGCGCGCGCCGCCATCGCGCGCACGAAGCGCAGGTCGATGTCGTCGCTGCCATGGTGGCAGCCCTTGGCCATGTCGGCGCTGAACTCCTCGGCCGGCTGGCAGGCCAGCAGCAGCCGCTGCGAGGCGGTGTTCAGGTCGCCGGTCAGCAGCAGCCGGGCCTGGCCGTAGTCCACCCGCAGCACCACCGAATGGCCGTTGCGCGTGACACTGTCGCTGCCCAGCCAGCGCAGGCCCTTGCCGCCGCCGGCCAGCTTCTCGTGCACGGGCCCCAGCACGCGGATCGACGCGGCGCCCGGCGCCGGCGCATAGCCGGGCAGCCAGCCTTCGGCCTGCGATAGGCTGCTTACCTTCTTCGGCAGCTTGCCCACCAGCTTGGCCAGCGCGCCGAAATCGGTGGCGAAGGGCCGCTTCGGCCGGCCGAAATGTGTCTTGCCGTCCAGCAGCTCGACGATGAAGCGGGCCTCGGCCTTCGGTGCCGGGCTGGCATGCGGCAGCGGCGTCTGGCTGGTGTCGTTGCGCAGCGCGCCCAGCTTGTCACCGTCCTTGAAGCGGCCGATGCCGCAATGCCAGAAGTCCTGCACCTCGATGCCGAACGTGCGGCCGTCGGGCAGCAGGCCCGACAGCAGGTCGATCATGCCGCCGTAGTGGTCGGCATCGGGGTGGGTGACGATCATGTTGCGGAAGCTCACCCGATCGCGCTGCAGGTCGTCGATGAACTTCCAGCGCACGAAGTTGGCCGCGCCTTTGCGCGTCATCTGTTCGCTGGCGCGGATGCCGGCGTCGATCATGTGCCAGGCGTCGTCGTGCGGCGTGCGCATCAGCACGCCGTCGCCCTGGCCGACGTCGATGACGTAGATCTCCAGCAGCCCGGTGTCGGACACTGCGCTGGCCGGCACCCAGCCGGTGCGCTTGCGGGCCCGTACCTTCACCCGCTCCGCCGTGCCCGTGCCTTCGCGGGCCAGTTCCTGCAGCGGGTCGCCCCACAGCAGCGTGCACAGCGTCTTGCCGTCGTCGTTCTTCAGCGGCAGCTTGTAGCGGCCGCCGGCATCGTTCAGGTATTTCATGACTCGGCCCGTTTCTTGCGCCGCCCTGTCATGGCCGCGATCCACAATGATGCGCCAAGCACGACCTGCCCCGGAACCCTGCCATGCCCATCGAACCCATGTTCATCGCCCCGGCCCGCTTCGACGACCCCGCGCAGGCGCTGGAGCAGGTGCGCGACATCTACCGCCACAGCGTCGAGCACCTGCGCGATGCGCTGAACCGCTTCGTGGCCGGCGAGGATTTCGACCAGCGCGTGCGCGCCTGCTACCCCTTCGTGCGTGTGCACACCGCCACCGTGGCGCGGGCCGATTCGAGGCTGAGCTACGGCTTTGTGCACGGCCCCGGCACCTACGAGACCACGCTGACGCGGCCCGAGCTCTTCGGCCGCTACTACCTGGAGCAGTTCAGCCTGCTGCTGCGCAACCACCAGATCGAGCTGGAGATCGGCACCAGCGCGCAGCCGATCCCGATGCACTTCTCGCTGGCCGAGGACCACCATGTCGAAGGCTCGCTCAGCGCCGAACGGCGCCTGCGCATGCGCGACCTGTTCGATCTGCCCGACCTGGGCGCCATGGACGACGGCATCGCCAACGGCACGCACGAGCCGCGCCCCGGCGAGCCGCAGCCGCTGGCGCTGTTCACCGCGCCGCGGGTGGACTACTCGCTGCAGCGGCTGCGCCACTACACCGGCACCGCGCCCGAGCATTTCCAGAACTTCGTGCTGTTCACGAACTACCAGTTCTACATCGACGAATTCATCAAGCTGGGCCACCAGATGATGGCCGACCCCGGCGCCGACTACGACTGCTTCGTCGAGCCGGGCAACGTGGTCACGCGCCGCGCCGGCAGCCGCCCGCAGCCCGGCGACGAGGCCGGCAGCGCGCCGCCGCGGCTGCCGCAGATGCCGGCCTACCACCTGCGCCGCGGCGACCACAGCGGCATCACCATGGTCAACATCGGCGTCGGCCCGGCCAATGCCAAGACCATCACCGACCACATTGCCGTGCTGCGCCCGCATGCCTGGCTGATGCTGGGCCACTGCGCCGGGCTGCGCAATTCACAGGAGCTGGGCGACTACGTGCTGGCCCACGGCTACGTGCGCGAGGACCACGTGCTCGACGAGGACCTGCCGCTGTGGGTGCCGATTCCGGCGCTGGCCGAGGTGCAGCTGGCGCTGGAGCAGGCGGTGGCCGACGTCACCCAGCTGCAGGGCTACGAGCTGAAGAAGATCATGCGCACCGGCACGGTGGCCAGCACCGACAACCGCAACTGGGAGCTGCTGCCCAACCGCAACGTGGACACCACGCCCGAGCGCCGCTTCAGCCAGAGCCGCGCGGTGGCGCTGGACATGGAAAGCGCGACCATCGCCGCCAACGGCTTCCGCTTCCGCGTGCCCTACGGCACGCTGCTGTGCGTCAGCGACAAGCCGCTGCACGGCGAGATCAAGCTGCCCGGCATGGCCAACACCTTCTACCGCGAACGCGTGGACCAGCATCTGCGCATCGGCATCCGCGCGGTGGAGCTGCTGCGCCAGGAGCGGCCCGGCCAGCTGCACAGCCGCAAGCTGCGCAGCTTTGCCGAAGTGGCCTTCCAGTAGCCGGGGCCGGCCGGGTCAGAAGCGGTAGCCGAGTCCGATCGAGAACATCCAGGGGTTGATGTCCACCTTGGTCAGTTGCGCGCCGTTCAGCGTGACGTCGGTATTCATCCAGATGTACTTGACGTCGGCGTTCAGGTACCAGCGCGGCGCCAGCTGGATGTCGATGCCGCCCTGCAGCGCTGCGCCGAAGCTGGAGTTCGAGGTGTCGAGCCCGGCGATCGAGAAGCTCTGCGAGCTGAAGCGGGTGTAGTTGACGCCCACGCCGGCATAGGGCCGGAAAGCCGCATCGGGCATGAAGTGGTACTGCAGCATCAGCGTCGGCGGCAGCGCCTTGACGCTGCCGATGTCGGCCCCGGCCAGCGTCACGTCCATCTTCTGCGGCCAGGTCAGCACCAGCTCGGCGGCGATGTTGTCGGTGAAGAAGTAGCTGATGTCGAACTCGGGAATCCAGCGGTTCTGCACCTCGACCTGGCCCAGGCCGATGACGGGGCTGTTGGCGTTGTCGTTCTGCAGGTAGCTGGCGCGCACGCGCACCAGCCACGGGCCTTCGGTGGCGAGCGCGCTTTGCGCCTGGGCGACGGTGGGGACGAAGCTGGCGGCCAGCGCCAGGCTGAGCAGGGTCTTGCGGAACATCATCAATCCTTGTTGTTGGCATGAGCCCGGCGCGCGCAATGCACAGCCGGTGCAGCCACGGTAGCCCCGGCCCCACAGGCCTTTTTGATGGCCGTCAACGGGCCTGGAAAGGTCGCCGTGGTGCGTGGTGCCGGGCCGACAGCGGGGCCCGCCTCAGCGCCGCGCTGGCGTGTCGCGCAGCCCCTGCAGCGCGTCCAGCAGCAGCCGCACGCGTGGCGGTACCAGGCGTGAGGACGGCAGCACCGCGCTGATCGGCATCGGCGGCGGCTGCTTGTCGGCCAGCACCTGCACCAGCTGGCCGCCGGCCAGCTCGTCGGCGACCATGTAGTCGGGGATCTGCGTCAGCCCCAGCCCGGCGCGCGCCGCGGCCACCATGCCGTCGCCGTCGTTCACCTGCACCCGGTGCGCGGGGTGCAGTTCCACCACGCGGCGGCCTTCGCGCAGCTGCCAGGGCCGCACGCGGCCGCTGCTGGGCATGCGGAAGACGATGATGTCGTGGCCCGACAGCTCGTCGATGCGCCGCGGCGTGCCGCGCGCCGCCAGGTAGGCGGGGCTGGCCACGCAGACGATGTGCTGCCAGTCGAAGCGCCGTGCCACCAGCCGCGAATCCTGCAGCGCGCCGATGCGCACCGCCACGTCCAGGCCCTCGCGCACCAGGTCGGCATAGGCATCCTGCAGCCGCAGGTCCAGCTGCAGCTGCGGATGCTGCTGCAGCAGCGTCGCGAACAGCGGCATCAGGATGCGCCGGCCGTAGGCGATGGGCGCGTCGATGCGGATCGTGCCGCTGGGCGCGGCGCGGGTGCCGGCAGCCTCGGCCTGCAGGTCCTCCACCTCGGCCAGCACGCGTTCGCAGCGGCGGTACAGCCGTTCGCCGTCGGGCGTCAGGCTCACCTGCCGCGTGGTGCGGTGGAACAGCTTGACACCCAGTTGGGCTTCCAGCCGCCCCACGCTCTTGGCCAGCGTGGACGGCGCCTGGCCCAGGTCACGCGCGGCGGCGGCAAAGCTGCCGCGCCGCGCGGTCTGCGCAAAGGCCAGGAACTGCTGCAGGCCGCTCATCGCCGACGCCTTTGGATTGACGACATTCTGTCGGCAATGTTAAGGCTTTGAGGTCTCTTCCGGAGCCAGCCGCCGGCCGCGACACTGCCTTCCATCCGAGGCGCCCCGGACCGCAACGCTCCCCAACCGACCTTGAAGGAAACCGCGATGAACATCCTCGAACAAGCCCGTCCCGAAGCCACCGCCATCCCGGGCGTGGCCCACGCCACCTGGGCCGGTGCCGCCGATGGGCTGAGCCAGCTGTCGGTTTGGCGCCAGACCCTGGCGCCCGGCGCCGCCACGCCACCGCATCGGCACGACTGCGACGAAGTCGTGCTCTGTCTGCAAGGCCACGGCGAAGTGCATAGCGAAGGCCAGGTGCGCCGCTTCGGCGCGGACACTACCGTGGCGCTGCCCGGCGGCCGCGACCACCAGATCTTCAACACCGGCGCGATGCCGATGGAGATCATCGGCGTGTTCGCCGCCACGCCGGTGGCCACCCGCCTGCCCGACGGCCAGCCGCTGGACCTGCCCTGGCGGACCTGAAATGCCCCGTGCTCAGTGCTGCGGCCGCCACAGCGGCCGCAGCGCCCACACCCCCAGCAGCGGCCCCAGCCCCAGCCAGGGCAGCAGCGTGGCCAGGTCGTGGTGCTCGGCCAGCGTAACGAACAGCTGGATGCTCAGGATCGAGATGCCGAAGCCGATGCTGTTGACCAGCGTCAGCACGCTGCCCACCGCCTGCGGCGGCGCGTTCTGCGCGGTCAGCGCGCTGAACTGCGGCGAATCGCCGGCCACCGTGATGCCCCACAGCAGCAGCCACAGCCCGAACAGCGCATCGCCGGCCTGCAGCAGCCACGGCGCCAGCACGCAGCACAGGCCGCTCAGGCTCAACTGCCAGGCCGCCACCCGCGCGCTGCCGATGCGCCGCGCCCAGCGCCCGCCCAGGATGCAGCCCAGCGCGCCGGCCCCCAGCACCACAAACGCCGCCCACGACAGCGTCGCGCTGGCCAGCCTGGTCGCCAGGATCGCCGGCACCAGCACCCACATCGTGTACAGCTCCCACATGTGGCCGAAATAGCCGAACACCGACGCGCGCACCTTGCGGTCGGTCCAGATGCTGCCCAGCGCCTGCCAACGCAGGCTCGGCCCCTGGCCCGCGGGCCGCGGCCGCTCGGGCAGCGCGGCATAGAGCAGCAATCCGCCCAAGGCCGCCGCCGCCGCCACCGTGTGGAAGACCATCGTCCACGGCAAGGCCGCGCCTACCGCGCGCACCGCATGCGCGCTGGCGCTGCCCAGCACCAGCGCGCCGATCAGCCAGCCCAGCGCGCCGCCCAGCCCCTGCGGGAACCACTGCGACGCGATCTTCATGCCCACCGGGTAGATGCCGGCCAGGAAGAAGCCGGTGGCCGTGCGCCACAGCAGCAGCTGCTCGAAGCTGCCGGCGCTGAAGGCCCCGGCCAGCGTGCAGGCCGCACCGGCCAGCGAGCACAGCAGGAACACGCGCCGTGGGCTGAAGCGGTCGGCCACCGCCAGCAGCGCAAACAGCAGCGTGCCGGCGATGAAGCCCAGCTGCACGGCCGAGGTCAGCGTGCCCACCGCGGCGGCGTTCCAGCCGTAGTCGCGCTGCAGCGCCGGCATCACCGCATTGACCGCGAACCATGGCGACACCCCGGCCAGCTGCGCCAGCACCAGCACCGGCAGCACGTGGCGGGGCGCGGCGGCGGCGTTCAAGCGCCGGGCGGCCGCCGCGCCAGCCAGTCGCCGATGGCGGCCTCGTAGGCCGCGGCGGCGTTCAGCACCGCCAGGTCGCCCAGCGGCGGGCCGATCAGCTGCATGCCCATCGGCAGGCCGCGCTCACCGAAGCCCACCGGCACGCTCATCGCCGGCAGGCCGGACAGCGTGGCGTAGATCACCACCTCCATCCAGCGGTGGTAGGTGTCCATCGTGCGGCCGGCCACCTCGCGCGGCCAGGTCCATTCGGCCGGGAAGGGCCAGCACTGCGCGGTGGGCAACACCAGCAGGTCGTAGCGCTGGAACAGGCTCACCATGTGTCGGTAGTAGCGCGTGCGGTTGGCACTGGCCGCATAGACCTGCGGGCCGGTGAGGCCCTGGCCCTGGTCGTATTCCCACTGCGCCTCGGGCTTCAGCCCTGCGCGCTTGGCCGGGTCGGCGCCCAGCGGGCCCAGCGTGCCGGCGACCAGAAAGCGCCGCCAGGTCAGCCAGGTCTGCCAGACCTCTTCGCAGGGGTAACCCAGGCCAATCGGCTCGACCACCGCGCCCAGCGTCTCGAAGCGCTGCAGCGCGGCCTCGCACAGCTCCAGGATGCCCGGCTCGATGGGCAGGTAGCCCTGGAGGTCGCCCAGCCAGCCGATGCGCAACCCGCGCGCGGCAGGCTTCAGCGGCTGTGCGAAGGCGCTGCCGTCCTGCGCGATGCTGAGCGGCTGGCGCGCGTCGTAGCCGGCCTGCACCGACAGCAACATCGCCACATCGCGCACGGTGCGGCCCATTGGGCCTTCGGTGCCCAGCTGCGCGACATAGCCGTCACCGGCATGCGGGTTGTAGGGCACACGGCCCTGGCTCGGCCGCAGGCCGAAGACGTTGTTCCACGCTGCCGGGTTGCGCAGCGATCCCATCATGTCGCTGCCGTCGGCCACTGGCTGCAGCCGCAGCGCCAGCGACACCGCCGAGCCGCCGCTGCTGCCACCCGCGCTGCGCGTGGGGTCCCACGGATTCAGCGTGGTGCCGAACACCGGGTTGTAGCTGTGCGAGCCCAGGCCGAACTCGGGCACGTTGCTTTTGCCGATGACGATGCCGCCGGCCGCCTTCATGCGCGCGACCATCAGCGAATCGTGCGGCGCGATCTGCCCGGCCAGCAGCGGCGAGCCCATGCTCAGCGGCAGCCCGGCCACCGGCGACAGCTCCTTGATGGCCATCGGGAAGCCGTGCATCCAGCCCATGTCGTGGCCGCGCGCTAGCATGGCGTCGCGCTCGTCGGCCTGGGCCAGCAGGCCGTCGGGCGGCAGCATCGCCACCAGCGCATTGACCTTCGGGTTCAGCGCGTCGATGCGCGCCAGCGTGGCCTGCATCAGCCCGCGCGCCGAGACCTCGCGGCGGTGGATCGCCGCGCTCAGTGCGCAGGCGTCCAGCTCGTGAATCTGCATGCCGCTTGCTCCATCGCAAAGACGACCAGACTAGCAGAGCCCGCGCGCCCTGGCACCCGGCGGCGCCCTAGTACATTCAGGCCGACGACGCGCCGCAGCGCCGCAGGAGACGACCCCATGCCCAGCCCCACCCCCAACGGCGCCGTGCACGCGGCCGACGCCGTCGCCCAGATCCGCACCCTCGCACTGGTCGGCCCGGCCGCCGCCGGCAAGACCACGCTGGCCGAGGCCTTGCTGCACCGCGCCGGCATGATCGCCACGCCGGGCTCGCTGGAGCGCGGCAGCATGGTCAGCGATTTCGACCCGCTGGAGCGGCGCATGCAGCACTCGCTGAACGCCGCCGTCATGCACCTGCGCCATGCCGGCACGCGCGTGCACTTCATCGACACGCCGGGGGCGCCGGACTTTGTCGGCCAGTCGCTGCCCGCGCTGGAGGCGGTGGAGACCGCGGCGGTGGTGATCAGCGCGGTCAACGGCATCGAGCCGATGGCCGTGCGCATGATGGAGTACGCCGCCGCGCGCCAGCTCGACCGGCTGATCATCGTCAACAAGATCGACGCCCCGGGGGTGGACTTGCCCGGGCTGCTGGCGCAGATCCAGGCCACCTTCGGCAAGGAGTGCCTGCCGCTGAACCTGCCCGACGCCGGTGGCAGCAAGGTGGTGGACTGCTTCTACAACCGCGAGGGCCACAGCGACTTCGGCGCGGTGGACGCCGCACACCGCGCGCTGGTCGAGCAGGTGGTCGAGGTGGATGCCGACTTCGTCGACCGCTACCTGAACGACGGCGACATCGATGCCAGCGAACTGCACGCGCCGCTGGAGCAGGCGCTGCGCGAAGGGCACCTGATCCCGGTGTGCTTCGTCTCGGCGAAGAGCGGTGCCGGGGTGGCCGAGCTGCTGGACGTGATGATCAAGCTGCTGCCCAACCCGAGCGAGGGCAACCCGCCCGATTTCCTCAACGGCGAAGGCGCGGACGCCCAGCTGATGCACGCCGAGCCCGACCCGGCCAAGCACGTGCTGGCGCATGTCTTCAAGATCACCGCCGACCCCTTCGTCGGCAAGCTGGGCATCTTCCGCGTGCATCAGGGCACGGTCTCGCAGGGCAGCCAGCTCTATGTCGGCCACGGCCGCAAGCCTTTCAAGGTGGCCCACCTGTTCCTGCTGCAGGGCAAGGAGAACATCGAGGTGCCGAAGGCCTACCCCGGCGACATCGTCGCGGTGGCGAAGGTGGACGAGCTGCACTTCGACGCCGTGCTGCACGACGCCGCCGAGGACGAGCACATCCACCTGAAGCCGCTGGACTTTCCGGTGCCGGTGCACGGCCTGGCCATCAGCCCCAAGCGCCACGGCGACGAGCAGCGCATGTGGGAGATCATGAGCAAGCTGGTGGCCGAGGACCCGTGCCTGAAGGTCGAACACCTGGCGGCCACCAACGAGACCGTGCTCTACGGCCTGGGCGAGTTGCACCTGCGCATGCTGCTGGACCGGCTGCGCGAGGTCTACAAGTTCGAGGTCGACACGCGGCCGCCGCGCATCGCCTATCGCGAGAGCGTCACCGCGCCGGCCGAAGGCCACCACCGGCACAAGAAGCAGAGCGGCGGCGCCGGGCAGTTCGGCGAGGTCTTCCTGCGCATCGAGCCGCTGCCGCGCGGCGCCGGCTTTGAGTTCGTCGATGCGGTCAAGGGCGGCACCATCCCGGGGCAGTTCATGCCGGCGGTGGAAAAGGGCGTGCGCGAGGTGCTGCACAGCGGCGCCATTGCCGGCTATCCGGTGGTCGACGTCAAGGTGGTGGTCTACGACGGCAAGCACCACAGCGTGGACAGCAAGGAAATCGCCTTCGTCACCGCCGCGCGCAAGGCCTTCGTCGAGGCCATTCGCGCGGCCCGGCCGATCGTGCTGGAGCCGATCGTGCACATCGAAATCAATGCGCCCGACCATGCGATGGGCGACATCACCGGCGACCTGTCGTCCAAGCGCGGCCAGGTCAATGGCACGCACAACGGCGCGGCCTCGACGATGGTGGTGCGCGGCCAGGTGCCGATGTCCGAGCTGTCGGGCTACCAGTCGCGGCTCAACGCCATGACCAGCGGCCAGGGCCGCTACACCATCGAGCTGTCGCACTACGAGGCGGTGCCGCCCACGGTGCAGGCCCAGTTGGTGTCGGCCCACCAGGTGCACGACGACGAGTAGCGGCACACCGCCGCTCGGCAGCGTGCCTGGCGCGCCGGCAAGTGCTCAGTACGGCGGCGCGATCACCACGTACTGCCCGCCCTGCGGCTGGTACCAGGTGCTGCCGCACTGCTGGTAGACATAGCCGCCGTAGTTCACCGGCACGCAGCCCGGCGGCGGCACCCGGACGATCGAGCCGATGACGGCCGAGGTCACGGCCACGGTGGCCGTCACCGCCGCCGCGGTGGCCACGGGGTGGTAGTCGTTGTCCCAGCCGTTGTTGCAGCAGCCGCGGTTGTTGCTGACGTTGACGTTGACGTTCTTGTTGACGTTGACGTTGTTGACGCTGGTGCTGCGGACGTTGTTGGTGCGCACGTCGGCCCGGCTGTGGTTGACCTGGGCGTTGCCCCGGGCGCCGCCGCCCGCATGGACCCCGCCGCCATGCCCGCCGCCGCGGTTGCCGGCGGCCTGGGCCAGCGGCGCCAGCACCAGGCCTGCGACCATGCATGCGGCCAGTGCAGCCCGATGTGGGGTGCTGAATGTGTGCTTCATGGTCATGCCCCTTACTTGGTCTTCGGCGCAAGGATCTGCGCCTGGGTTGCGCCCTGCGGCGGCACGAAGCGGAACACCGCGTCGTTGAAGCTCGGCTTCAGGTTCCAGCTGATCAGCGACACCGATTGCGGCCTTGCCTCGTCGGCGCGGTTGGTGATGACCACCTTGCGCGGCAGCGGCTTCGCACCGGTGCTGATCCAGATCTGCCAGTCGACGTTGCCCTGGCGGAAGGCATAGTGGTCGCACAGCTCGTCACCGATGAAATCCTGCCCGGCGTTCATCGCCGATTCGATCTTGTCCAGCGGCGCGTCCGGCGTACCCCAGACGAACAGGTCGGCCAGCGGCACCTCGATGCCGAAGCGGTTTTCCAGCTTTTCCACCAGGCCGGCCAGCGAGTCGTTCAGCTCCACGGTCGAGTAGACCTTCAGCGCCGGCGTGTACAGCGTGGCGTTGGTGCCGTCGAAGTACAGCACGCGCTGCGAACGCGGGCTGCGCATCGTCGCGCGCAGCCGGTCCGGCCGGGCCACGTCCATCGTCGCGGTGGCGCTGTGCGTCAGCTTCTGGCCGTCGGCCAGCACGCGCTCGCCGCTCAGGTCGGTGGTCACGCGAAAGCGCTTCAGCGCTTGCAGCTGCGCGCCCATGTCCTTCAGCGCCTGCACCGAGGCCGGGTCGACCGGGTTGGCCGGTGCCGTCTGCGCGTAAGCGGCGGGCGCCCCCAGCGAAAGGCCCAACAGGCCCAACAGCAGCAGTCTTCGTGTCATCGTCCTCTCCTCGTTGAAATGCATCTTCGGCGCCGCTACACCAGCGCCTTGGCCAACTTGAGCAGCAAGTCCTTCAGCGGCACCTGCAGGGCCGCCACCACCAGCAGCGGCAAGGCCAGCGGCAGCAGGATGCCGATGACCGACACCTTGCCGATGGGCACGCGGCGCATCTTCACCACCGCCTCGTACATCGCCGCGGCATCGGCCACCGGGCCGATCTCGGGTGCGTCCAGGATCGCTTCGTCGGCCACTTCGCGGCCTTCGATCCAGCGCCGGTGCACCAGCGCGCCCTGCCGGCCGACCAGCGCCGAATAGGCCTGCAGCGCCTGCTTACGCGCACGGCTCAAGGCCGGCGCAAAGGCCAGCAGCGGCAGCAGCAACAGCAGCGACCAGACCGCGACGAACACGATCACCGCATGCCGGTAGGTGGCGATGCTGGCGCCGTGGTGCAGGATCTCGTGCGCCCAGCGCGAGGCCAGCATGGCCGACAGCGCCATGCCCACCAGCGCAAAGGCGCCGGGCAGCTTCTCGATGATCGCCAGCCCGCCAGCTCGGTCGGGGTGAGTGGGCACCAGGGTCAGGCCGATACGTCCGACCCTGCCCATCCACAGGGTCAGCAGCACGATGCGCCAAGCCCAAGCCAGCAGCAGCGCCAGGAACACCGGGCGCACGACATAGGCGAACCATGCGCCGCCGAAGCCCAGGCGGCCCTCGGCGTCGAGCGCCCAGGCCATGGCATCGCCATGCAGGCGCGGGTCGTCGGCCAGCGACCAGCCGATGGCCGCGCCCAGCAGCAGCACCCAGGGCAGCGTGGCATCGCGCAACTGCACCACGGCCTGGCCGGCGGCATCGAAGGCGGCGCGGGCCTCGGGCGTGGCCGCCGTGGCGGCCAGGCGCAGGGCGATGGCGCGAGTGGCACGGTGCAGCATCGGCTCGGCCAGGATCAGCAGCGGAATCACCAGCAGGCAGCGCACATGCACGCCGTAGTGGCGCAGCAGCGATTCGCCGGAGTCATCCAGGCTGCCCACGCGGCCGGTGGCCAGCGCCCAGGCTGCGATCGGCAGCCAGGTCAGCAGCGCCAGCCCCAGGGCGCGCCGGCCGGCACCCAGGCCCTGGCGCGGTGCCAGGTGCAGGCGGCGCAGCCAGCGCAGTGGCGCCTCGTTCTCGACCGGTGAGAAGGCGGCGTCGGCGGCGGGGCGGGAAGGCGGAACCGACATGTCTTGCGTGGTTCATCGGCCCGGCGCGTAGACCTGCTTCCAGTCGTTCTTCATGCTGACCAGCGTCCAGCCGCGCGCGCTGGCCTCGTCGAGGCCGCGGTCGAGCCGGCCGAAGGGCGACTTGCGGTCGTAGGCGAACTCGCGCTCGGCGTCGTCGTGGTGCACCAGCACGCCCAGCCGCGCGCTGGGGGCACGGGTGGTCCATTCGAGCATCTGGAAGTCGCCGTCCGAATTGCCGAAGGCCGCGATCGGGCGCTTGCCGATCGCCTTGTGGATGCCCACCGGCTTGCCGGCCTTGTCGTCGATGAAGGCGACCTTCGGCTGCTGCACAAGCACCGGCTGGCCGTTGCGCAGCGCGTACTTCAGCGCCAGGCTGGAGCCGACCATCTGCTGCGGTGGCACGCCGTAGGCCTGCTCGGCGAAGACGCGCATGAAATCGATGCCGCCGCCCGAGACGATCCAGGTCTGGAAGCCGTTGGCGCGCAGGTAGGCCAGCAGTTCCACCATCGGTGCGAAAGTCAGCTCGGTGTACGGGCGGTTGAACTTCGGGTGGCGCGCGGTGGCCAGCCAGTCCTTGACGACCGCGGCGAACTCGTCGGTGGTGAGGCCGGCGTGCGAGGCCGCCACCAGCTCCAGCAGGCCGCGCTCGCCGCCGGCGGCCAGCGTCTTCATGTCGCCTTCGACCGCGGCCTTGAAGGGCTGCTTGGTCTTCCACTCCGGGTGCTTGGGCGCCAGCGCACGCACGCGGTCGAGCGCGAACGCCAGCTGGAAGTACATCGGCTGCTCGCTCCACAGCGTGCCGTCGTTGTCGAACACGGCGATGCGGTCGCCCGGTGCCACGAAGTCCTTGCCTCCCGGCTCGGTCACCGCCTGCACGAAGGCCACGATGCGGGCCTTGGCCGTGCCGGTGTGCCACGACGGCAAGGGATCGACCGGCTGCGCCAAAGCGCCGACCGCCGCCATGCACCACAACAGGCCGGCAGCAAAGCGCCGCCGCAGGGATGAGACGGCACGGACCATCGCTTTACGCTCCAGGTGGGCCCTGCGGGCGCCGGCTCGGCGCCGCAGGGCCGCGCAGGCCTCAGTTGGAGGCGCCCTTGCGCAACTGCTCTTCGATCTTGCTCAGGTTGAAGGAACCCGGCGACTGGCTCGGTGGGAACTCCTTCATCGTCAGCAGGAACTGCGCCGCCAGGCCCTGGATCGGCACGATCACGAAGGGCCGCTCCAGGAACCAGTCGTTGTAGGTGTTGGAGTTGTGCTGCGCCTTCTCGAAGGGGTCGCGCCGCAGGTTGAACAGCAGCGGCACGCGCAATTCGGTGAAGGGCTCGCGCCACACGCCGAAGGCCTGGCCGCGGTTCTCCATGAAGGTGACCTTCCAGTCCTGCCAGCGTGCGGCCACCACCTGGCCGTCGTCGTTGACGTACCAGAACTCGTTGCGTGGTGACTCCTTGACCTTGCCGGCCAGGTAGTCGTTCTGGTCGTAGCCGTCGATGTGGTTCTTGTAGCTTCGGCCGTTCAGCGTCACGCCGCCCTTCTTGAGCCGCTCCTTGATGTCGGGCGCGCCGGCGATGGTGGCAAAGGTGGGCAGCCAGTCCTCGTGCGAGACGATGCCGTTCAGCGTGGTGCCGGCCGGCCACTTGCCGGGCCAGCGCACGAAGGTCGGCACGCGGAAGGCGCCTTCCCAGTTGCTGTTCTTCTCGCTGCGGAAGGGGGTGGTGCCGGCATCGGGCCAGGTGTTGTAGTGCGGGCCGTTGTCGGTGGAATACATCACCACCGTGTCGTTGGCCAGGCCCAGGTCGTCGATGGCCTTGAGCAGCGCGCCGACGTGCATGTCGTGCTCGACCATGCCGTCGCTGTATTCGTCCTGCCCCGACTTGCCGCGGTTGGCTTCCTTCACGTGGGTGCGGAAGTGCATGCGCGTGCCGTTCCACCAGACGAAGAAGGGCTTGCCGGCCCGGGCCTGGCGCGTCAGGAATTCCTTGGCTGCCTCGACGGTTTCGTCGTCGATGGTCTCCATGCGCTTCTTGGTCAGCGGGCCCAGGTTCTCGATGCTCTGGCCACCGTTGCCGTCGGCCTTGGTCTTGAGGATGCCGCGCGGGCCGAACTTCTTGCGGAATTCGGGGTTCTTCGGATAGTCGAAGTGCTCAGGCTCCTCTTCGGCGTTCAGGTGGTACAGGCTGCCCATGAACTCGTCGAAGCCGTGCATCGTGGGCAGGTGCTCGTCCAGGTCGCCCTGGTGGTTCTTGCCGAACTGGCCGGTGGCGTAGCCCTGGCTCTTCAGCACCGTGGCCATGGTCACGTCGGTTTTCTGCCAGCCTTCCTTGGCGCCCGGCAGCCCGACCTTGGTCATGCCGCTGCGCACCGGCACCGAGCCGCTGATGAAGGCGGCGCGCCCGGCCGTGCAGCTTTGCTGCGCGTAGTAGTCGGTGAAGGACACGCCCTCGCGCGCGATGCGGTCGATGTTCGGCGTGCGGTAACCCATCATGCCGCGGTTGTTGTGGCTGATGTTCCAGGTGCCGATGTCGTCGCCCCAGATGACCAGGATGTTCGGCTTCTTGGCCGCAGCGGGCGCCGTGGCCTGCTGGGCCCCGGCGGGGCCGGCCAGCACCAGGCCCAGGCCGGCGGCGGCGAGCAGGCGTTTGCAAATCGACAGCATCGATGACTCTCGTTTCATGGGTTCCCCTGCCGGGCTATTGCTTCGAATTGCTCATCACCGCTTCCATCACGCGGTCGAGGTTGAAGCTGCCGGGCTTCTGCCGCGGCGGGAAGTCCTTGAAGCTCTGCAGCCACTGCGCCACGTAGGCACCGGCCGGCGCGATGGCGAACATGCGCTCCATGTACCAGCGCTGGTAGCCCATCGCGTGCTCGTGCTCGGCGCGTTCGAAGGGGTCCATGCGCAGGTTGGTCAGCAGCGGCGCGCGCAGCACAGTGAAGGGCTCCTGCCAGACCCGCAGGCCGTGCGCCTTCTGCTCCAGGAAGGTGACCTTCCAGTTGTCGTAGCGCAGCGCGGCCACGCTGCCGTCGTCGGTCCAGTAGATGAACTCGCGCCGCGGCCAGGCGCCTTGGCCGCGCAATGCTGGGCCCAGGTCGTAGCCGTCGATGTGCACCTTGTAGCTGCGCCCGCCCATGCTGCGGCCCTGCTTCAAGTCGGCCTTGGCGTTGGGGTCGCCGGCGGCGGCCAGCAGCGTGGGCAGCATGTCCTCGTGCGCGCCGAGGTCGTTGACGATGGTGCCCGGCTTGATGGTGCCCGGCCACTTGATCAGCGTGGGCACGCGGTAGCCGCCTTCCCAGTTGGTGTTCTTCTCGCCGCGGAACATCGTGGTGCCGCCGTCGGGCCAGGTGAAGGTCTCGGCGCCGTTGTCCGACGAGTACATGATGATGGTGTTCTCCTCCAGGCCCAGCTCCTTCAGCTTGGCCAGCAGCAGGCCGACGTGGCCGTCGTGCTCGACCATGCCGTCGGCATACACGCCCAGCCCGGTCTTGCCCTGCGAAGCCGCCTTCAGGTGGGTGAAGATGTGCATGCGGGTGGAGTTCCACCACATGAAGAAGGGCTTGTCGGCCTTCTTCGCGCGCTCCATGAAGTCCAGCGCCTTGGCGTTGACCTCTTCGTCGATGGTCTCCATGCGCTTGCGCGTCAGCGGGCCGGTGTCGGTGATGCGGCCGTCGGCAAAGCTGTGGATCACGCCGCGCGGACCGAAGCGCTTCTTGAACTCGGGGTTCTGCGGGTAGTCGGGGTTCTCGGGCTCCTCCTCGGCGTTCAGGTGGTACAGGTTGCCGAAGAACTCGTCGAAGCCGTGCTTGGTGGGCAGCATCTCGTCGCGGTCGCCAAGGTGGTTCTTGCCGAACTGGCCGGTCATGTAGCCCTGTGCCCGCAGCAGCGTGGCGATGGTCGGGTCTTCGGGGCGCAT
>Ga0209369_1000449_pt1 | contig 55469 bp, 53 predicted proteins | sample EBPBio142010_DNA_FD_185865 | JGI IMG/M metagenome (GOLD analysis project Ga0209369, IMG submission 185865) | Wastewater treatment Type I Accumulibacter community from EBPR Bioreactor in Madison, WI, USA - Reactor 1_10/4/2010_ DNA (SPAdes)... | ecosystem: Engineered > Bioreactor > EBPR >...
CGAGTTCAGTGCGGTGGTGCAGGCGCATACGGACAGTGAGGGTGGTGAGGTCTCGAGTGACGCGATCTGGCGCATCTTCCAGGATGAGTACCTGCCAATGACCGACGCCTCGTTCGACCGCTGGGGGCAGTACGAGCTGTTCCGCACTGCCTCGAAGAGTGCAGGAGACGGGGTTACCGAGCTGAAGGTCGACTACCGTCGCGGCGATGAGGCGGCGCAGCTGAAAGCGGTAGGCAACGGCCCGGTTGATGCTTTCATTAATGGTCTGAACTTCACGGGGCACAAAGTCACCCTGTTTGATTACGTTGAGCACGCGATGAGCGGTGGCGGCGATGCGGTTGCCGCGGCGTATGTCGACCTCGAGGTAGACGGACAAAGGCTGTGGGGCGTGGGCATTGACCCAGACACGACGCGCGCGACGCTCAAAGCCATCGTGTCGGCAGTGAACCGTTCGGTGCGAGCCGGGCAAGCCGCCGACGTGCTCGAGCCTGCGGGGGCCTAGCGCTCTCGCTAAAGCCGCCACGCCTCAATTCGTACATATCTTCGAATTGGCGGCGTGGCGGCTCAGCGAATGTCGGCGGCGCCCCATAGGGTGAGACCGTGATTTCTTCGATTCGTGGCGAGGTGCTCTCTGTCGGCACCGGTTGGGTTGTGATCGCGGTCGGCGGCATGGGGTTTCGGGTCGAGGTGCCGACGCGCACACCGAACGCGCATGTCGATGCCTACCTCGAGCTGCATACCCAGCTCGTGGTTCGCGAAGACTCGCTGACTCTTTTTGGCTTCGCGACGAGCGAAGAGCTCGAGGTGTTCGGCATTCTGCTCGGCGTTTCTGGCGTCGGCCCGCGCAGCGCGCTCGGTGTGCTTAGCGAGCTTACCCCCGCCCAGGTCGCGCAGGCGGCAGCGAGCGAAGACGAGAAGCCGTTTCGCAAGGTTTCGGGTATTGGCCCGAAGACCGCGAAACTCATTGCTGTGCAGCTGGCAGGTAAGCTCGATCCGCGTATGTTTGGCGAGGATCGCCTTGCAGGTGACGGGGGTGCCCCGAATGGGCAGCTCGACGGCAAGGGCGACGCCGCAGCGAAGTCGATTGTGACGCAGGGGCTCGTTGGCCTCGGCTATGCCGAGGGCCAAGCAGCCGATGCGGTGCAAGACGCGATCGATGCGGGGGCGCCAGAAGACCAGGCCGGGTTGTTGCGAGCGGCGCTCGCGTTGCTGCAATCGCCCAGGCTCGGCTCGGCGCGATCCACCGCTACGACACAGCGAAGCGGTGATGCCTAATGACGGGGGAGCTCTCATCGCAGGCGGCGCCGAACGAGATCGGGTTCGAGGGCGCACTCAGGCCTGGTTCGCTGAATGAGTTTGTGGGGCAGGCGAAGGCGCGAGGGCAACTGCGCCTACTGCTCGACGCCGCGCTGATGCAACAGCGCACGCCCGATCACATTTTGCTGGCTGGCCCACCGGGTCTCGGCAAGACGACGCTCTCGATGATCGTCGCGGCCGAGCTCGATAAGCCGCTGCACCAAACCTCGGGCCCCGCGATTCAGCACGCTGGTGACTTGGCGGCGGTGCTCTCTGCGCTGACTCCGGGCGAGGTGCTGTTCATCGATGAGATTCATCGCATGGCGCGCAGCGCCGAAGAGATGCTCTATCTCGCGATGGAAGACTTCAAGATCGACATCATGGTCGGCAAGGGGGCGGGCGCAACATCGATCCCGCTCGAGCTTGCGCCGTTTACGCTGGTTGGGGCGACCACCCGCGCCGGGCTGCTGCCGAACCCGCTGCGAGATCGCTTCGGGTTCACGGCCCACCTCGAGTTCTACGCAGAAGACGAGCTCGCTTCGGTGGTGAGCCGCGCTGCCGGCCTGCTTGGCTTTGAGATCGACCCGGTCGGCGTCGAAGAGATCGCGAGCCGATCCCGCGGTACGCCGCGCATCGCGAACCGGCTGTTGCGGCGCGTGCGCGACTACAGCCTCGTGCACGGCACTCCGGGCGACCTCGCGGCGGTGAGTGCTGCTTTGGCGCTATACGACATCGATGCTCACGGCCTCGATCGCCTCGACCGCGAGGTGCTGCACGCGGTCGTCGAACGGTTCGGCGGCGGGCCGGTCGGTCTCACGACACTCGCGGTCTCGGTTGGTGAAGAAGCCGAAACCATCGAGGCGGTCGTCGAGCCGTTTCTGGTGCGTGCGGGATTGCTGAGCCGAACGCCCCGCGGCCGCATCGCGACGAGGCGAGGCTGGGAACACACAGGCATTCCGATGCCCGATGCAGTGTAGTCTTGTATGGTTTGGCGTGACTCGCGCCGCACTCTGCACGTAACGTGCCTTCGAAAGGAAAGCCGTGGCTCTGGATCCGCTCTCAATTGTCATGTTCGGCCTTATTGCCGTGCTCATCTTCTTCATGTTCCGTAACGGCAAGAAGCGTCAGGCAGCTCAGCAGGAGATGCAGAATAACCTGCGTCCCGGCGCTCAGGTGATGCTGCAGTCCGGCATTTTCGGAACCATCGAGTCGGTCGACGAAGAAGAGAACCGCGTCACCGTGCGCAGCGGCGACTCGAGCATCGTCGTGCACCGCAACGCAATTGGTCAGATCGTGACCCCGGCCGATGCTCCCGCAGAAAGCGCAGAGACCGGCGAGCTCGCACCCGACGACGATCCCGAATTCGGTGAGCGCGTAAGCGAGATCAAGAACGATGCTGCTGAGGACGCCGCCGAAGCTGAGCAGAGCAGCACCGAGGCTGCCGACGCCGCTGAAGCAGAGGCTCCCAAGACCGACGAGGGCGACGCCCCGAAGGCCTAGCCGTACAGCCGGGCGCTCAGGCGCCCGGCATATTCCGAACGTCAGGTGAGCTCGAGCGTGCGCTTGGGTTTGCAATAGAAAGAAGTTGATACGTGGCGCAGTCACCCGCAGTGAAGCGAGCCTGGCGCTCGCTTACCACGTTGCTGGTCATCATCGTTGCCTTGATTGGCGTGATCGCACTCGGTGTTTGGCGCGATGGCGCCACGTGGACGCCGAAGCTCGCTCTCGACCTGCAGGGCGGCACGCAAATCGTTCTCGCCCCGAAGCTCTCTGACGGCCAATCGGTGTCGGGCGAGCAGCTGCAACAGGCAGTCGAGATCATTCGTCAGCGTGTTGACGCCTCGGGCGTCTCCGAAGCTGAGATCACCACGCAGGGCAGCCAGAACATCTCGGTCTCGATTCCGGGCAAGGCTGATGACGCAACGCTGCAGCGCATTGAGGCGTCAGCGAAACTCGACTTCCGCCCCGTGCTCTTCCTCGGCGCGAACACTGGCGCGGCAGGCGATACTGCGTCAGGTGCCGAGGCCGACGCGGCTGCGACTGGAGAGTCGGTCACGGGGGATCCCGAGGCTGCGGCCGATGGTGCGGCGACCGACACGACCGCCGGTGCTGACGCGTCGACAGGTGCGGATGGCGCAGCAGCAGCTGACGGCGCCACCACGGATGGCGACACGGCAGATAGCGCCGACGCTTCCTCGGTCGATCCCGAGACCATCCCGAAGACCGCATACGACCAGGCTTGGCTCACCGAGGGCCTCATGAAGAAGTTCAACGACTTCACCTGCAGCGCTGAAGAGACGCTCGGCCTCAGCGAGGCCCCGGCTGACCGCCCGCTCGTCACCTGCGATGACACGGGTCTCTACAAGTACATTCTCGGCCCGGTCGAGATGGGCGGCGAGACCATCACCGACGCCGTGGCCCAGGTGGCTTCGACCTCGACGGGTGCAAGCACGGGTCAGTGGGTCGTGCAGATCACCCTCGATAAGCAGGGCACCAAGACGTTTGGTGAGATCAGCAGCCGCATGTACGGCCAGCCCGAGCCCTCAAACATGTTTGCTTTCGTGCTCGACAGCAAGGTGCTTTCGGCTCCGACAATGAACGGTGTCATTCTCGACGGTCGCCCCTCGATCAGCGGCAACTTCACTCAAGAGTCGGCCCAGGTGCTTGCAAACCAGCTGAAGTTCGGCGCGCTGCCGATCGGGTTTACCGTGCAGAGCCAAGAAGACATCTCGGCAACGCTCGGCTCGAACCAGCTGCAAGCGGGTCTGCTCGCCGGTTTGATCGGCTTGCTGCTTGTCGTGGTCTACTCGATGTTCCAGTACCGCGCGCTCAGCACTGTGACGATCACTTCTCTGGCAATCGCCGGAGTGCTCACCTATCTGATGCTCACACTGCTCTCATGGCGCCAGGGGTACCGGCTCTCGCTCGCAGGCGTGGCGGGCATCATCGTGGCTGTCGGTATTACCGCAGACTCCTTCATCGTCTACTTCGAACGCATTCGAGACGCGCTTCGTGACGGCTTTGTGCTCGATCGCGCGGTCGAGCACGGCTGGAAGCGGGCGATCCGCACAGTGCTCGCCTCGGACGGCATCAACTTCTTGGCCGCGGCGATCCTCTTCATTCTTGCCGTCGGCAGCGTGCGCGGTTTCGCGTTCACGCTCGGCCTGACCACCCTGGTCGACGTGCTTGTGGTCGTGCTTTTCACCCACCCGGTGATGGTGCTGCTTGCTCGCACGAAGTTCTACTCCGAGGGCCACAAGTTCTCGGGCCTTGACCCGAGGCAACTCGGTGCGGTCTACCGTGGCCGTGCGCAGTTCCGCGAGCCTGTCGTGGCTTCACGCGGTGCCGCGAAGAAGGCGAAGGGCGCGCAGAAGGAAGCCGCGAAGCGGCAGACCATCGCAGAGCGTAAGGCCGCAGAGTCGGCCGGCACTGCATCGACCGGAAAGGAGAGCTGATCATGGCTCGCAGCACATTCGCCGAGTTCGGCAACGCTCTCTACACCGGTGAGAAGTCGATCAACTTCATCGGACGCCGCAAAACCTGGTACCTCATCGCCGCGGTGATGATCGTGATCGCGATCGTCGGCCCGCTGCTGCGCGGTGGCTTCACCTTCGGCATCGAGTTCACCGGCGGTAGCCAGTTTCAGATTCACACCACTGACGGAAACCGAGACCAGTCGCTCGCCGTTGATGCGGTCGAGTCGGTGCTTCCGGGATCGGCCCCTCGCGTCTCGATGGTTGGCCAGAGCGACATTCGGGTGCAGACCGAACAGCTCGAAGACACCCAGTCCCGTGAACTGCATACGGCACTGGCTGAGGCGTACGGGGTGAGCCCTGACGAAGTCACGGCCTCATACATTGGCGCGCTGTGGGGCAAAGACATTACGAGGCAGGCACTGATCGGCCTCGGTGTGTTCATTCTCTTCGCGGCTCTCGTCATGGCCCTGTACTTCCGCACCTGGAAGATGTCGCTCGCCGCAATTATTGCGCTGTTCCACGACCTCATTCTCACGGCGGGTATCTACGGAATCTCGGGCTTCGAGATCACTCCAGCCGCGGTCATCGGCTTTCTGACTATCCTCGGGTACTCCCTGTACGACACCGTGGTGGTCTTCGACAAGATCCGCGAGAACACGTCGCCGGGTGAGCTCAACGATCGACGCACGTTTGCCGAGTCTGTGAACCTTGCAGTGAACCAGACCCTCGTGCGCTCGATCAACACCTCGGTGGTTGCGCTGCTGCCAGTTGCGTCGATCCTCTTCATCGGTGCGTTCGTGCTCGGAGCCGGAACTCTGCGAGACATCGCTCTCGCGCTGTTCATCGGTATTCTCGTCGGCGCATATTCCACGATCTTCATCGCCGCACCGATGTACGTGCAGCTTCGACAGAACGAACCCGAGATCAAGAAGCAGGCCGCCCGTGTGCTGAAGGCTCGCGCCCGTGAGGCCGATTCGAATTCGGAGCCAAGCTTGGTGTAACGTTCAATCACCATAGGTGAGGAGGCGAACGTGTCGAGCAACGAAACAGGTGCGCAAAACGGCGTTTCGCTGAGGCGCTTGGTGCCGCGCATCTTCTCACGCGCTGGTGCTCCGGGTGCGGTGGATCAGCTGATCCGTACCGTGCGCAGCAGCTGGCCCAAAGCCGACCTCTCGGTGATTGAACGCGCCTATACCGTGGCTGAGCGGGCACACCGCAGCCAGAAACGTCGCAGCGGCGAGCCCTACATCACCCACCCGATTGCGGTCGCACAGATTCTTGCAGAACTCGGCGTTGCCCCAGTGGCGATCGCCGCTGCGCTTTTGCACGACACCGTCGAAGACACCGACTACTCGCTCGACCAGCTGACCGCTGAGTTCGGCGAAGAGATCGCGATGCTTGTCGACGGGGTCACCAAACTCGACAAGGTGAAGTACGGCGAGTCTGCGCAGGCAGAGACCGTGCGCAAGATGGTCGTCGCGATGTCGAAAGACATCCGCGTGCTGATGATCAAGCTCGCAGATCGACTTCACAACGCGCGCACCTGGGGCTTTGTCGCTGCCGACTCTGCCAAGCGTAAGGCTCAAGAGACGCTCGAGATCTATGCGCCGCTCGCTCACCGGCTCGGCATCCAGTCGATGAAGACCGAGCTCGAAGACCTTTCGTTCGCGGTGCTGAAGCCGAAGCTGTACGCCGAGATCGAGAATCTCGTCTCGCAGCGCAATCCCAAGCGCGAGGAGCTCGTCGGGCAGGTGATTGCCTCGATTGAGGCCGACCTGCGAGAAGCCAAGGTGCGTGGCGAGGTGACCGGCCGCCCGAAGGAGCTCTACTCGATCTACCAGAAGATGGTGGTTCGCGGGCGCGACTTCGACGATATCTACGACCTCGTCGGAATTCGAGTGCTCGTGACGTCGATTCGCGACTGCTACGCAGTGCTTGGAGCCGTGCATGCGCGCTGGACTCCGATTCCAGGGCGCTTCAAGGACTACATCGCGACCCCGAAGTTCAACCTCTACCAGTCGCTGCACACCACGGTGCTCGGCCCGGATGGTCGCACGGTCGAGATTCAGATTCGGACCTTCGAGATGCACCAGCGAGCCGAGTACGGCGTGGCTGCGCACTGGAAGTACAAGCAGGGCGCGAACCGCAACTCGGCCTCGAACGACATGGCCTGGCTTGCGCACATCAGCGACTGGCAGGCCGAGACAGAAGACCCGAGCGAATTTCTCGATGCGCTTCGCTTCGAGATCGGTGCGAAAGAGGTCTACGTCTTCACGCCAAAGGGGAGGGTCATCGGTCTTCCCGAAGACGGCACGCCGGTCGACTTCGCGTATGCCGTGCACACCGAGGTCGGCCACCGCACGATGGGCGCGCGCGTCAACGGCCGGCTGGTGCCGCTCGAGACAGCCCTGCACAACGGCGATGTGGTCGAGGTGTTCACCTCTCGAGACCCGAACGCGGGGCCGAACCAGGGATGGTTGAATTTCGTCAAGAGCAAGCGCGCGCACTCCAAGATTCGCCAGTGGTTCACGAAAGAGCGCCGCGAAGAGGCTGTCGAGACCGGCAAGAACGAGCTCACCAAGGCGATGCGCAAGCAGAACCTGCCGCTGCACCAGCTCATGAACTCGGAGGCGATCAAAGAGGTCTCGGCCCAGCTGCGTTACGTTGACGTCACGGGGCTATTCGCCGGCATCGGCGAGGGCCATGTCTCTGCGCAGTCCGTGATCGAGAAGATCACCTCGATCATCGAGCGAGAAGAGAACGTCGCCGAGGCCGCGGAGCCGATCGTTTCGGCGCAGCCGTCGCGCGCCCGCAAGCGCGAGTCTGACTCCGGCGTGATCGTCGAGGGCGCTGACGACGTGCTCGTGAAGCTCGCAAAGTGCTGCACTCCCGTGCCGGGCGATGAGATTCGTGGCTTCGTGACGAAGGGGCAGGGCGTATCGGTGCATCGCGTCGATTGCCCGAACTTCGTTGCGCTCGCGAACCAAGAAGACCGCCTCATCAACGTTGCGTGGGCGCCAACCTCGAAGAGCGTCTTTCTCGTCCAGATTCAGGTTGAGGCGCTCGACCGTTCTGGCCTGCTCTCCGATGTGACCCGGGCGCTGTCTGAGCACCACGTCAACATTCTCTCCGCCTCGGTCAATACGTCGAGCTCGCGCCTCGCCATCAGCCGCTTCGTGTTCGAGATGGCCAACGCGACTCATCTCGACCACGTATTGAACGCAGTGCGGCGCATCGAGGGCGTCTACGACGCCTATCGAGTGAATTCGGGTTAGTTTTCGGTGCTTTTCGGCCTGATCCCGCGAAGCTGATGCGACTACGCCGTCGCCGCAGCGGCGGCTCGCCCAGCAGTGCGCCCACTGAAGATGCAACCGCCCACGAAGGTGCCCTCAAGCGCGCGATAGCCGTGCATCCCGCCACCGCCGAAGCCTGAGGCCTCACCAGCGGCATACAGGCCCTCGACGACAGAACCGTCGGCCGCGATCGCTCGACCCTGCAGATCGGTCTGAATGCCCCCGAGGCTCTTGCGTGTGAGCACGTGCAGCTTGACCGCATAGAGCGGGCCGGCGGCGGGATCGAGTAGGCGGTGCGGCGGAGCCACTCGAATTAGCTTGTCGCCGAGGTAGTGTCTCGCATCGCGTATCGCTGCCAGTTGCAGGTCCTTGGTGAACTTGTTGCCGTATGCGAGGTCACGCTCGCGCACGGCATCGCGCACCGCGTTCCCATCGAGCGGTGCGTCGGTGAGCTGATGCATCTTCTCGATGAGGGAGTCGAGGTCGTTCGCGTGCACGAAGTCGACGCCGTTGTCGATGAAGGCCTGCACCGGGCCAGGTGCACCCTTGCCCAGTCGCTGCTTGAGAAGCTCGCGCACTGACTTGCCGGTGAGGTCGGGGTTCTGTTCGCTCCCAGAAAGGGCAAACTCCTTCTCGATGATTCGCTGTGTGAGCACGAACCAGCTGTGGTCGTAGCCGGTCTGCAGAATCTGCTCGAGCGTACCGAGCGTGTCGAAGCCAGGCAACGCCGGGGGAGGCATGCGCTTGCCCGTCGCATCGAGCCAGAGCGACGATGGGCCCGGCAGAATCCGGATGCCGTGCATCGGCCAGACAGGGGAGTGATTGGTGATGCCCTCGGTGTAGTGCCACATTCGGTCGCCGTTGACGAGTGCCGCGCCCGCGTCTTCGGCGACGCCGAGCATGAGCCCGTCGACGTGCGCAGGCACGCCGCTGAGCATGCGTTCAGGCGCCGCGGGAAGGTGCGCCGGCCACTGCTCTCGCACAAGGGCGTGATTGCCGCCGATGCCTCCGCTCGCGACCACCACGGCTCCCGCTGTGAACTCGAAAGCGCCAATGACGTCGCGATTCGAGGTCACTCCGCGAGCCGAGATATCTGGCGCGAGCCGCTCGCCCCGCACTCCCTCGACGCGACCGTCGTGAGTCACCAGCTCGGTCACCCGATGCCGCGGGCGATACTTCGCGCGCCCCTCCGCAATGCCCTGGCGAAGCCGGCTCGCAAAAGGATGCACGAGGCCGGGCCCGGTGCCCCAAGTGATGTGAAACCTCGGCACGCTGTTGCCGTGACCAGACGCGGTCGATCCACCGCGCTCTGCCCACCCGACAACAGGAAAGAAGCCGACTCCGCGCTCGCGCAACCAGGCGCGTTTCTCGCCTGCCGCGAAGTCGAGGTAGGCCTCGGCCCACTGACGACCCCAGAAATCAGTGTCTCGGTCGAATCCGGCACTCGCGAACCAGTCTGATCTTGCGAGCTCGACGCCGTCGCGAATGCCGAGCCGGCGTTGCTCTGGCGAGTCGATCAAGAACAGCCCGCCGAACGACCACCAGGCCTGTGCTCCGAGGTTCGCCTCGTTCTCTTGGTCGAGCAGCAGCACCGAGCGGCCCGCATCAAGCGCCTCGGCCGCCGCAACGAGGCCAGAGAGCCCGGCCCCGACAATGATGAGGTCGGCCTGATCGTGTGGTTCGGGTGCTGTCATTGTGCCTACTCCTTCGGAGACATTCGTCTCGAGTCTAGGGGAGCGCCACCGCTCGTGCGTCGGCGACCTCGCGAAAGCGTTCGCGAGCGAGCCTGACATGCGGTCGGCGCAGGGTGAGAAGTGCTTCCCGTAATTCTTCTGCGTCGATGGCGGCAAGCGTCATGAGCTCTCGGCAGGCATCGCGTTCGTCGGGCCCAAATGACGGGCTCAGATGAAGCAGGTCGAGGATCGTGCGCAACGGAGTGGTCGCGCCGAACTCTCCAAGCACCGACACGTCTGCGGGGCTGAGTCGCAGTTCGTAGCGTTTCGCGCCGCCGGCCTGGTGCGCGCGGGAGCGACCCGCCGCTTTCGCGATGCTCAGGGGGCTGCCTGGATCTGTGGCGGCACCCCACACCCAGGCAGCGGTGAGCAGCGCCGCGACGTGACCGCCCGAGAGCACCCCCGCAATCGCGGCGAGGCGTACCCTTGGCGTGTCTGGCCAACCCACCCCACGAACGCCGGGGCCACACGGTATGAGGGCGCCGCGCAATCGCAGGGCGTGCTGCATCGCAACGGGCAGGCGGTCGTAGCGGGGCGGCGAGGGGTGCATGTCATCATGATCCCCGAAAAGCTCGGAGCCCGTGGGGCAAAAACGAAAACTGTGGATAACTCAAAAGAGCCCAGACACTGTCTGAGCTCTTTTGAGTAGATACTTGCTTGCGTATCGCCTGTGTCAGTCGCCGATCGCGGCGAGCCAGGACTCCTGGGTTGCGAGCTTCTGCTCGGCCTCGGCTTTTGCCTTTGCGTCTTTCGCGCCCTCGATCTCGGCCTTCAGCTCGGCGATCGACGCCTCGAGTTGCCCGCGAAGGCCCTCACTGCGTGCCTTGGTCTCGGGGTTCGTCTTGCGCCAGTGTTCGTCTTCGAGCGACTTCACGTGATCCTCGATCTTGCGAATGCGGCCCTCAACGTCGCGCACTGATTCGCGGGGAACCCGCCCGACCTCGTCCCACTTCAGCTGCAGCTCAGTGAGGCGCTTGCGGGCAGCAATGCGGTCGGTCAGCGCCAGCAGGGAGTCTGCATATTCGTCAAGCAGTGCCTGCTTCGCAGCCAGGTTTGCGGTGTACTCTTCGTTCGTCTGCGCGACCTCGGCAGCCTTCGCCTGGTAGAGCACATCGCCCGCCGCCTTGAAGCGAGCCCAGAGCTGGTCATCGAGCTTGCGGCTGGCGCGGCCGGCGCCCTTCCACTCGTCGAGCAGGGCGCGGTAGGCGGGAATGCCGTCGATGCCTCGGGGCGCGAGCGCCTCTGCCTGGGTGATGAGGCGCTCCTTGCGGTGCTTCACGTCTTTGTTTGTCGCATCGAGCTGCGCGAAGTGCGCGCGGCGTGCGGTGTCGAACACCTGTCGCGCTGATCGGAAGCGCTTCCAAAGTGCGTCGGCGACCGATTTTGGCAGCTGCGGGCCGCCACGCTGCGCGGCCTGCCAATCTGTGAAGAGCTGCTCAAACGCCTGGCCGGTCTCCTTCCAGCGAATCGATGCCTCGGGCTGCGCGGCGAGACGCTCGGCCTCGGCCACAATCGTCTCGCGCTGTTCGATTGCCTGCTGCTTCGCCGCTTCGCGCTCGGCCTGCTGCTTCTCGGTGAGCTCATTTGCCTTGCCGCCAAGCTTCTCAACGCGAGCGCGCAGCGATGCGAGGTCGCCCACCGCTGCGGGCGCGACAAGCTGCTCCTGCATTTTGGCGACGAGCTCAGCAACGTCTCCCGAGGCGGTGCCCAGTGCAACGCGAGCCTCGAGCAAGGTCACTACGCCCGCGAGGTCGGCGTACTTGCGCTCGTAATAGGCGAGTGCCTCTTCGGCGGTGCCGTCGGGAAACTGACCAACCTCTCGTTCAGTGTCGCCCTCGCGCACGAACACCGTGCGGTTCTCGTCGACCCTGCCCCAGGGCTGTTCATTCGTGGTTTCGCTCACCGTGCTCACCTGTTCGTTGTAGAGATGCCGACGCCTCGTCGACCGTGCAGTGCGTTCTCTACTCTAGCCTCCCGCTCACCTCTTCGCTGATCTGCCGAGAGGTAATGTCGGGCGTCGCCGGTAACATCGAAATCATGAACACATTCGCCGCAGCGACGACCGCCCCGCTTGCGGTGCGCATGCGGCCGCGCAGCCTCGACGAGGTGGTGGGTCAGCAGCACCTCTTGCGCAGCGGGTCACCACTGCGGGTGCTCGCCGAAGCCGGTGACGGGCAGGCCGGTGCGGTGTCTCTGATTCTCTGGGGGCCGCCCGGCACGGGCAAGACGACACTGGCACAGGCGATCGCCTCATCGAGCGGGCGGCGCTTCGTCGAGCTGTCAGCGGTAACGGCCGGCATCAAAGACGTGCGCACCGTCATGGAGCGCGCCCTCAACGACCGAGACCTGTACGGGGTAGCGACCGTGCTCTTTCTCGACGAGATCCACCGCTTCACGAAGGCCCAGCAAGACGCGCTCTTGCCCGGTGTTGAGAACGGGTGGGTGACCCTGGTTGCAGCCACCACCGAGAACCCGTCGTTCTCGGTGATCAGCCCGCTGCTCTCGCGCTCGCTGCTGCTCACGCTGCAGCCGCTCGAAGATGAAGACCTCGCGACGCTGCTGAAGCGGGCGGTTGAAGACCCGCGTGGCCTTGGCGGCACAGTCGAACTGAGTGAAGAAGCACTCGAAGCCCTCGTGCAGCTCGCGTCAGGAGACGCGAGGCGCGCGCTCACGGGACTCGAAGCGGCAGCAGCTTCGGCGCTCTCATCGCTGCCTGCGACAGAAGAGCCGGGCGAGGCGACCCCGCCCGTCGTCACCGCCGAGATCGTCGCGCAGTCGATCGATCGCGCGCTGCTGCGGTATGACCGCAACGGTGACGAGCACTACGACGTCATCAGCGCCTTTATCAAGTCGATTCGGGGGAGCGACCCCGACGCCGCGATCCACTATCTCGCGCGCATGATCGAGGCGGGCGAAGATCCCCGGTTCATCGCGAGGCGGCTCATGGTGCACGCCGCTGAAGACATCGGCATGGCCGACCCTCAGGCGCTGCCGATCGCGGTCGCAGCAGCCGAGGCGACGCAGCTGATTGGCCTGCCAGAGGCGCGCATTCCGCTCGCTGAGGCGACGATCTATCTCGCGACGGCACCGAAGTCGAATGCGGTGATCACCGCGATCGACGCCGCCATTTCAGATGTGCGGGCCGGCAAGTTCGGTCGGGTGCCGCCGCCGCTGCGCGACGCGCACTACCCGGGTGCGAAGCGGCTCGGCCATGGCAAGGGGTACAAGTACCCGCACAACGATCCGCTCGGCGTGGTGCGCCAGCAGCATCTTCCAGACGAACTCGTCGACAAGATCTACTATCAACCGAGCGAACACGGCAACGAGCGTGCCATCGCCGAGCGCCTCGAGAAGATTCGTCGCATTACCCGAGGGTGACGAGATCTGATAAGATCTTCTTTGGCCAACATGGCATTCCGCAGCTGGCTGCGAGTGGAAAGCACATGGCAGGCGCCCTGTAGCCGGGTTTCTGCAATGGTCGTTCCCTTACCGAAGCCGGTTCCTCGCCGAGTTTCGGTGCGCCGAGTCGCGTGCGCTGTGCAGCATCAGTTGCAATCAGTGCGGACTTGGTATGACCGAGAGAACATCGGGCGGGCAGCGCGAACGCGCTGCGATCCTCGCCCATGAACACACAGAAACCCGAAAGGAATACGAGTTGTCGAAGACCACCCGTACCCGCGCCAAGGTGCGTCAGTCGCGCGCCCTGGGCATTGCCCTGACCCCGAAGGCCGCACGCTACCTCGAGAAGCGCCCCTACGGCCCCGGCCAGCACGGCCGCACCAAGCGTAAGAGCGACAGCGACTACGCCGTTCGTCTGCGCGAGAAGCAGCGTCTTCGCGCCCAGTACGGCATCCGCGAGAAGCAGCTCGTCATCGCCTTCAAAGAGGCAAAGCGTCAGGACGGCCTGACCGGTGAGAACCTGGTCGAGCTGCTCGAGATGCGTCTCGACGCCCTCGTGCTGCGTGCAGGCTTCGCCCGCACCACCGCACAGGCTCGCCAGATGGTCGTGCACCGCCACATTCTCGTCGACGGCAAGATCGTCGACCGCCCCTCGTTCCGCGTGAAGCCGGGTCAGCTGGTGCACGTCAAGGAGCGCTCAGAGGGCACCGAGCCCTTCCAGGTCGCAGCTGCCGGCGGTCACGCCGAGGTGCTGCCCCCGGTTCCGGGCTACCTCGAGGTTGAGCTCGACAAGCTGCAGGCCCGCCTCGTGCGTCGCCCGAAGCGCGCAGAGGTCCCCGTGACCTGTGACGTGCAGCTGGTCGTCGAGTACTACTCGGGTCGCTAAACGACACGAGTAGTACTCGCAATAAGTACTGAGTTGTCGGCGGCCGCGCAAGCGGCGGCCGCTACTCGGGTCGCTAAACGACACGAGTAGTACTCGCAATAAGTACTGAGTTGTCGGCGGCCGCGCAAGCGGCGGCCGCTACTCGGGTCGATAAGCTTCAGCTTTCTGCAAAGAGCGCTGGGTTCCGTGAGGATCCCGGCGCTCTTTCCTTTTTGGGCAAGCGGCGAACGCTAGACTTGGCAGGCCAGTGCGCTTCGCGAGGAGCGCGCAAGATTTGTCGCACGCGCGCAGTTCGCGCGTGCAAGAAACACCACTGAGAACTGGAGAGAACACATGCGCAGACTGTCATGGCTCGTGGTCGGGGTAGCACTCGGCTTCGTTGGCGCGCACTTCGTGAACCAGACCCCTGGCGGGCGTCGCTTCTTCGACCAGGTGAACCGTGGCGCGCGCGAGTTCGGCGATGCACTCGCCGAGGGGTACCGCGTTGCGGAAGAAGAGTTTTCTGATGCGCTCGATGACGTCGAGCGCCGTCTCGCCAAGCTGGAGGCAAAAAAGTAGCATGCAGACCGCAGAGATTCGTCAGCGCTGGCTGAACTTCTTCGAGCGCCAGGGCCATACGGTGGTGCCGTCGGCTTCGCTGGTGAGCGACGACCCGAGCCTGATGTTTACGGTGGCAGGCATGGTGCCGTTCGTGCCGTACCTCTCGGGTTTGGTGCCGGCGCCATACGATCGAGCCACGAGCGTGCAGAAGTGCATCCGCACCAACGACATCGAAGAGGTCGGCCGCACTCCGCGCCACGGCACTTTCTTTCAGATGTGCGGCAACTTCTCTTTCGGCGATTACTTCAAAGAGGGCGCCATTCGATTCGCCTGGGAGCTGCTGACTACCTCTGAAGACGATGGCGGTCTTGGCTTTGACGCAAAGGATCTCTGGGTCACCGTCTACGAGGACGACGACGAGGCATTCGGCCTCTGGCGCGAGATCGCTGGCCTGCCAGAGGAGCGCATTCAGCGCCTCGGCAAAGACACGAACTACTGGTCGACCGGTCAGCCGGGCCCAGCAGGGCCCTGCAGCGAGATCTTCTACGATCTCGGCCCGGAGTACGGCATCGATGGAGGCCCGGCGACCGACGACGATCGTTACGTCGAGATCTGGAACCTGGTGTTTATGCAGTACCAGATCGCGAACGTGAAGTCGAAGATCGACTTCGATATTGTCGGCCCGCTGCCGAAGCAGAACATCGATACCGGCATGGGGCTCGAGCGCGTTGCTTTCATCAAGCAGGGCGTCGAGAACATGTACGAGATCGACCAGGTGCGCCCAGTGCTCGACGCTGCGGCGAAGCTTGCGGGCAAGACCTATGGTGAGAATCACGACGATGACGTGCGCTTGCGCGTTATCGCGGATCACGTGCGAAGCGGCCTCATGCTGATCGCCGACGGCGTGACCCCGTCGAACGAGGGCCGCGGCTACATTCTGCGCCGCCTATTGCGTCGTGTGGTGCGCTCGATGCGCCTGCTCGGTGTCGAGGGACCGACGTTCGAGACGCTATTCCCGGCATCCCGCGACGCGATGAAGGCCGCCTATCCCGAGGTCGAGCACGGTTACGACTTCATCTCGCGTGCCGCGTACGCCGAAGAGAAGACCTTCTTGCGCACGCTCAACTCTGGCACCCAGATTCTCGACAACGCGGTCGCCGCAGCAAAGGGCGAGGGCACCGCGCTGCCAGGCGACACCGCGTTTCTGCTGCACGACACCTACGGGTTTCCGATCGAGCTGACGCTCGAGGTCGCCGAAGAGGCGGGCGTGAGTGTCGACCGCGAGGTCTTCACCACGCTGATGCAAGAGCAAAAGGATCGCGCGAAAGCCGACGCGAAGGCCAAGAAGGGGCAGCGCGCCGACCTTTCGGTGTACAAGGAGCTGCGCGGCCTGGGCGAGACCGCGTTCGTCGGATACGACGAGTTCGTGCACGAGAGCCGCGTGCTCGGCATCGTCGTAGACGGTCTGCCGGTGGCGGCGGCCAGCGAGGGGCAGATCGCCGAGCTGGTGCTCGCCGAGACCAGCCTCTGGGCAGAGTCTGGTGGCCAGGACAGCGATCAGGGCGTGATCATCGGTGACGGTTTCGAGGCCGAGGTGCTCGACGTGCAGAAGCCGGTGCCCGGTCTCATCGTGCACACCGTGAAGGTCAACATCGGAACGGTGGCTGTCGATGCCCGCGCCGAGACTCACGTCGACGCCGACTACCGCAGGGGAGCCACGCAGGCGCACTCGGGCACGCACATCGTGCACGCCGCGCTGCGCGAGGTGCTCGGGCCGAACGCGCACCAGGCGGGTTCTTACAACAAGGCTGGCTACCTGCGGCTGGACTTCACGCACAGTGAGGCGCTCAGCACCGAGACGAAGAGCGAGATCGAAGAGATCTCGAACCTCGCGGTGCGTAGTGACTACGAGGTCGTGACGCGCGAGATGTCTCTCGACGACGCTAAGGCGCTCGGTGCGATGGCGCTGTTCGGTGAGAAGTACGGCGACCGCGTGCGCATGGTCGAGATCGGCGGCCCGTGGTCGCGTGAGCTCTGCGCGGGCACGCACGTATCGAGCTCGGCCGAGGTCGGCATGATCAACCTGATCGGCGAGAGCTCGGTCGGCAGCACGAACCGCCGCATCGAGTCGCTCGTCGGCATCGAGGCGTTTCGTAACTTCGCGGTTGAGCGCACGATCGTGCAGCAGCTCTCATCTGGGCTCAAAGTGCCGCGCCTCGAGCTTGTCGAACGCGTCAGCGATCTTTCTGCGCAGCTCAAGGCCGCGGAGAAGAAGATTGCGCAGCTCGAAGCCGCAAAGCTGGGGGAGCGCATGCCCGCCCTGCTTGCTGGCGCCGAACAGATTGGAGCGCTCAAGGTGGTGCTCGCCTCGCTCGGCACGGTCGGCTCGGCCGATGATGTGCGTGGCCTGGTGCAGCAGCTGCGCGACCGACTCTCGGCAGAAGCTGCGGTCGTGGTGCTCGCCGGCGACGCGGGTGGCAAGCCGGTCGTGATCGCGGCGACCACGCAGACCGCCCGAGACGCCGGCGCGAAGGCCGGTGCGCTCGCGAAGCTCGGCGCTCAGGTGCTCGGCGGCGGTGGCGGCGGCAAAGACGATCTCGCGCAGGGCGGCGGCGCCGATCCAGCGAAGATCGACGATGCGCTCGCTGAGATTCGTCGCAGTCTGGTCGGCTAAGCAATGCGCACGGGTGTGCGGCTCGGCATCGATGTGGGCAAGGCCCGCATCGGTGTCGCCCGCTGCGATCTGCACGGGATGCTCGCGACCCCGGTCGAAACGGTGCCGCGCGCGGCGTCGGGCGGCGGCGATATTGCGCGAATCCTTGAGCTCGCAACAGAAATCGATGCGATCGAGCTGGTAGTGGGTCTGCCACTTGGCATGAGCGGCCACCGCACGCCCTCGACGGAGGACGCGGAGAACTTTGCCGAGAGCCTCGCCGCGCAGCTCAAGCGGGCCGATGGTGCGGCCGCAGCCATCTCTGTGCGGCTTGTCGATGAGCGGCTCTCAACCGTCTCTGCGCAGGGGCAGCTGCGCCAGGCTGGCAAGAAGAGCAAGCAGAGCCGGGGCATCATCGATCAGGCGGCCGCAGTGGTGATCTTGCAGCACGCACTCGATATGGAGCGTTCTCGCGGGGAGGCACCCGGTACGTTGGTATCTCAGGACTCTGACCAAGCCGCAGAAAGTGACCGATCATGAGCCGCAGCAGCGACACCAAGAACCGAACGAAGAAGCGATTGATTATCGTGCTCAGCACGGTACTGGTGCTGCTGCTCGCGCTCGGCGGGGCAGGCGTCTATCTTTGGAGCCAGTACGGTGAGCGCGTGTCGCTCGCAATGGGCTGGACCACGAACGACTACGAGGGTGAGGGGCACGGCGAGGCGATCGTCACGATTCGCGAGGGCGATATCGGCGAAGATGTCGCAAAAACCCTCGCTGATGCAGGTGTGGTGAAGACTTCGCAGGCGTTCTACGAGTTGCTGCTCGCTCAAGACACTCCCGTCGATTTTCAGATCGGCTCGTACCGCCTGAAGCTCGAGATGAGTTCGCAAGCAGCGCTCGACGCGTTGCGAGACGAAGCGAACAAAGTCGAGCTCACTGTGGTGCTTCCCGAGGGCATCTCTGCGATGGATGCGCTGAGCCGCGCCGCCGAGGTGACGGGCCTGCCGATGAGCGATTTCGAGGCCGCAGCAAAGGATCCGGCAAAGTTCGGGGTTCCGGCAGACTTCCCGTCTCTCGAGGGCTTCCTGTTCCCGGCCACGTATGTGTTCGAACCGAGTGACACCGCAGAGACCATCATCCAGAAGATGGTCGACCGAATGTGGCAGGCGTTGAACGAGCACGGCGTGGCAGAAACGGACGCGCTGCGGGTGCTCACCCTCGCCTCGATCGTGCAGAAAGAGGCGGGCAGCACCGAAGACATGCCGAAGATCTCTCGGGTGTTCCTGAATCGCATCGACATCGGCATGAACCTGCAGTCTGATGCCACGGTGTCATACGGCACGGGCAACCCAGACAACACCGTCTGGACGAGCGATGCCGAGCGCGGTGACGCAAGCAACAAGTACAACACCTACGCGAATCCGGGCCTGCCGATCGGGCCGATCGGCCTGCCGGGCGATGCCGCGATCGCGGCCGCTATCGCTCCGGCAGACGGCCCGTGGCTCTTCTTCACCGCGATCGACCTCGAGAACGGCACCACTGCCTTCGCGGCAGACGAGGCCGGGCATCAGGAGAACGTTGCGAAGCTGCACGAGTGGTGCGACGCGCACGAGAGCGCCGGTGGCAAGTTCTGTGACTGATTCACGCCTCGAGTTGCCGAAGCACGCGAGACTCGCCGTGCTCGGCTCACCGATCGCGCACTCGAAGTCGCCCGCAGTTCACGCGGCTGCCTATCGGGTGCTTGGCCTCGACTGGCACTATGGCAGGCACGAGCTCGTGGCGAGCGAACTCGAGGCATATCTTGCGGGCCTCGGCGACGAAGTTCGCGGGCTCTCGCTGACGATGCCGCTGAAAGAAGAGGCGTGCCGCATCGCGCGTGTGCTCGATCCGATCGCCGAGCAGAGCGGCGTGGTCAACACGCTGCTTCGCATCACCGGAACCGGTGCGAGCGCAGCGTGGGCAGGCTTCAACACCGATGTCGGCGGCCTCGCCTCGGCGATCAGGCTCGAGGGCCTCGACGCGACGCGAACGCTCGTGTTCGGCGCGGGCGCGACCGCGGTCTCCGCGGTGCTCGCGGCTCGAGCGCTCGGGGCAGAGCGGGTCACGGTGCTCGCCCGCAGGCTCGAAGCGGCGCAGGCGCTCGCAGCGCGATTCGACGGCAGCTCAGAGCTCGGTGGGAAGGCGGTCGCTGTCGATGCCGCCGACCTCTTCGCGCGCGACGCCGATTCGCTGAGCAACGCCAGCTTGATCATCTCGACGCTGCCCGGTCACGGCATTGATTGGCATCGAGTGCCGCTCGTGGGCGTGGCGCCTACCTTCGATGTCGCCTACGATCCCTGGCCTTCGCCGCTCGCCGAACTCACCGGCGAGGCGGGCGTGCCGGTGTTCTCAGGGGTCGGCATGCTCATCGAGCAGGCGCTGCTGCAGATTCGCATCTTTGTGAACGGCGATCCATCGCTGCCACTCGAACACGAACCGGCGCTTCGCGAGGCGATGCAGCAATGCTGATCCCCGCACCCGCTGCCTTGCGTGACAAGCTGCACGCCGCGAACGACCCCGCGCCCGCGAAAGACGCGGCGACTATCGCCGTCGTGCGGGCAGGGCAGCGCGGGCTCGAGGTGTTTCTGATGCGACGCCAGGCGAGCATGGCGTTCGCGGCGGGCATGTACGTGTTTCCGGGTGGCGGAGTGCACGAGGCCGACGCGGAGCCGCTGCCGTGGTTCGGCCCCGATGCAGCGTACTTCGCTGCACGTTTCGGCTGCTCGCTCGAGGCCGCGCGGGCGCTCGTTGTGGCGGCAGCCCGCGAGACCTTTGAAGAAACCGGCGTGCTGATCGCAGGCCCCGACGAGTACAGCGTGGTGAGCGATGTGACGCCCTACCACGATGCGCGTTTGGCGCTCGAACGCCACGAGCTTTCGTTCGGGGAGTTTATGCGGGCGAACGGGCTGGCGCTGAGGGCCGACCTGCTCGGGGCATGGGCGCACTGGATCACGCCGGGTTTCGAGCCGCGGCGGTTCGACACGCGATTTTTCGTCGCGATGCTGCCGGCGGGGCAGAGGATCGACACCGTCAGCGACGAAGCAGACGCGTCTGAGTGGGTGCCGCTTGACGAGGTGCTTGCGCGCGTCGAGCGGGGAGAGGCCGCGATGATGCCGCCGACCAAGGTGACCTGCTCCGAGCTCGCTCGGGAGAGCGCCGAAACCGTGCTGCAAGCCGCCGCCGCGCGCCGTATCGAAGCGATCGAGCCGAGACTCGTCGAGATCGACGGCAAGCTCTGGCTCGACACCGGAACGGGAAGCTGACGATGACTGAAGAGGTGACGCCGCGCGCGACGCTCGTGCGCGCTGATAACCCAGGGGTGATGACGCTCGACGGCACGAACACTTGGGTGCTTCGCGAGCCGGGCCGTAGTGGGGTCGTGGTGCTCGACCCCGGGCCGCTTGACGAGGCGCATCTGCAGCGGGTGCTCGACGTGGCCGCGCACGATGGCGGCCGAGTCGAGCTCGTGCTCTATTCGCACTGGCACCCGGATCACACCGACGCAATCGACCGTTTCTTCGAGCTCACTGGTGCACCCGCGAGGGCGCTCGACGAGAAGTGGTGCAGGGGAGCCGCGCCGCTCGCCGACGGAGAACTGCTCGACGTCGACGGGCTCTCAATTCGGGTGATGGCGACTCCCGGGCACACGATGGACTCGATCTGCCTCGTGTTGCCGGCTGAGGCCTCACTGCTCAGCGCCGACACGATTCTCGGCAAGGGCACGACCGTGGTCGCTCACCCCGACGGGGCGCTCGGCCCCTATCTCGACTCGCTGCACGCGATCCGCGGCCTTGCTGCATCGGGTGAGGTGGCTCGCATTTTGCCCGGGCACGGGCCTGTCGTAGATGAGCCGCTGCGCGTCGTCGACGCGTATCTCGCGCACCGTGCCGAGCGCTTGCAGCAGGTTCGCGACGAGGTTGCGGCTGGCGACACCACGGCCATGCAGGTGGTCGAACGCGTCTATGCCGATGTGGATCGCTCGGTCTGGTTCGCGGCGGAGATGAGCGTACGCGCGCAGCTCGATTACCTCGCGCAGTCGTAGTTCCAGCTGAGGGCGACGTAACGAGCGCGGGCGGGCGCGCTGAGTGTGGGAGGATAGAGATTATGCTCAGATGGCTCACCGCCGGGGAATCCCACGGCCCAGAACTCATTGCCGTGCTTGAGGGCATGCCCGCGGGCGTGCCCCTGTCGCTTGACGCCGTGCGCGAAGATCTCGCGCGCCGAAAGCTCGGATACGGGCGCGGCTCGCGCATGAAGTTCGAGCAGGACGAGCTGAACTTTTCGGGCGGCGTCGTGCAGGGACGAACCATTGGTGGCCCGATCGCGATTCGTATTGGCAACACCGAGTGGCCGAAGTGGGTCGAGGTCATGAGCCCTGAACCGACCGAGCTCGGCGATCGTTCGCGCGGCCGCGGTGCAGCGCTGACCCGCCCCCGCCCGGGTCACGCCGATCTGACCGGCATGCAGAAGTACGGCTTCGACGAGGCCCGCCCGGTGCTTGAGCGCGCAAGCGCCCGCGAAACCGCGGCCCGTGTGGCCCTCGGTGCCGTCGCGCGCGCGTTTCTTGCTGAGCTTGGCATCCGCCTCGTGAGCCACACGCTCTCGATCGGTCCGGTGAGGGTTCCCGCTGGCTCGCAGCTGCCCAGGCCAGAAGACGTTGACGCGCTCGATGCCGATCCTTTGCGATGCTTCGACGCAGACACCAGCGCACGCATGGTTGAAGAAGTCGAAGACACGAAGCGGTCGGGCGATACGATCGGCGGCGTCGTCGAGGTGCTCGCCTACGGGCTGCCGCCCGGGCTCGGCTCGTACGTGCACTGGGATCGCAGGCTCGATTCGCGCCTCGCCGGTGCGCTCATGGGCATTCAGGCGATCAAGGCGGTCGAGGTCGGCGACGGCTTCGAGACCACGCGTCGACGCGGGTCTGAGGCGCACGACGAACTGCACCTGCGCGACGGGCGAATCACGCGCGACACCGACCGTGCGGGCGGCATCGAGGGCGGCATGACCACCGGGCAGGTGCTGCGCGTGCGCGCCGGCATGAAGCCGATCGCCACCGTGCCGAACGCGCTGCCGACGATCGACGTCGCGACCGGCGAAGAAGCGAAGGCGCACCACCAGCGCAGCGACGTGTCGGCGGTTCCCGCCGCCGGTGTTGTCGCCGAGGCGATGGTTGCGCTTGTGCTTGCCGATGCAGTGACCGAAAAGTTCGGGGGCGACAGCGTCGCAGAGACCCGTCGCAATCTCGAGAGCTATCTGGCCGCTATTCCCGAATCGCTGCAGACCGCCATCGAGTCGTGAGCGAAGAACCCTCAGCGCCGCACCCGGTGCCCGCGCCGCCCAAGCATCCCTTGACCCAACCGATTCCGGTGGTGGGCAAGGACGATGGCGGGCCGAAGCGGGCGAAGCGCCGTCGCAGACGACGGGGGCGCGGCAGGTTACCTGAACGGGCCATCGTGTTCGTCGGTCCGATGGCCGCGGGCAAGACGAGCCTCGGGCGCCGGGTTGCAAAAGACCTAGGCGTGCAGTTCGTCGACAGCGACGCGGTCTTTCAGTCGCGGCACGGGGTCATCACCGAGTTCTTCGAGCGGCAGGGCGAGTCGGAGTTTCGCCGCATCGAGGCAGAGATTATCGCCGAGCAACTGGCGCAGCCGGGCCTGCGCATTCTCGCGCTCGGTGGGGGAGCCGTGCTTACCGAGTCGACCCGGGTGCTGCTCAGGGACCACCCGGTGGTGCTGCTCATGACCACCCAGGCTGCGGTGCTGCGCACGGCGAACATTTCGCGCAGGCCGCTGCTGCGTGACGACCCCGAGGCCTGGGGGCGCATTCTCGAAGCGCGCAGGCCGCTCTACGAAGAGGTCGCCGACATCACTTTTCGCACCGATCGCGCCACGAAAGAACAGCTGAGCCGGCGCGTGATCGAGTGGGCGCGTGCACGCGGCAGGCGCGATGCGCGCAGGGCCGCTGCGCAACAGGCCGCGCAACAAGCACAGAGTCAAGAAGCTACGGGGGAGTAAACACGTGGAGAACCAGACCGAGGCGACGACCGAGATTCGCGTGACCGGCGAGAGCGAGTACGCGATCACCGTCGGGCGTGGCTTATTCGGCACGGTGGCAGGCGCGCTCGGCGACCGCGTGCACAAGGTGCTCATCGTGCACACCCCAACGGTCGGCCGCGTCGCCGAAGAACTCCGGGCTGAGCTGCAGGATCACTACGGGCAGGTGCTGCTCGCAGAGGTGCCCGATGCCGAGGCCGCGAAGCGCGTTGAAGTTGCGGCGTTCTGCTGGCAGATCATGGGTCAGGCAGACTTCACGAGAAGCGATGCGGTCATCGGCCTCGGTGGCGGTGCGGTCACCGACCTCGCCGGTTTCGTCGCCGCGACCTGGCTGCGCGGGGTGCGCCTCGTGCAGATTCCGACCACCGTGCTCGGCATGGTCGATGCGGCAGTCGGCGGCAAGACTGGCATCAACACCTCAGAGGGCAAGAACCTGGTCGGCTGCTTCTACGCGCCGAGCGCCGTGATCTGCGACCTCGACCTGCTCGAAACGCTGCCCCGAAACGAGATTCTCGCGGGCTTCGCCGAGGTCGCGAAGTGCGGCTTCATCGCTGAGCCTGAGATTCTCGACACGATCGAGGCCGACGTCGACCGCGCAACCGACCCGACGACACCCGAGTTTCGTCGTCTCATCGAACTCGCGATCGGCGTGAAGGCGCGTGTCGTGAGCGAAGACTTCAAAGAGGGCGGCCTGCGCGAGATCTTGAATTACGGGCATACCCTCGGCCACGCGATCGAGCACGCTGAGCGGTATCAGTGGCGGCACGGCGTCGCGATTTCGATCGGCATGGTCTACGCCGCCGAGCTCGCGCGCATGGCGGGTCACCTTTCAGACAGCGCGGTGGATCGGCATCGCCGCGTGCTCGGCTTGCTCGGCCTGCCGCTCGCGTACCCTGCCGGGCGCTGGCCGGGCCTGCTGGCCACGATGCAGCGAGACAAGAAGGCGCGTGCGGGCATGCTGCGCTTCATCGTGCTCGACGATATTGCGAAGCCGCGCGTGCTTGCCGGAGCAGACGACTCGGTGCTGCAGTTCGCGTACCAGGAGATCGCGAACTAGACGCGTTCCAGTCTCGACCCTGCTCCGTATCAGCCGTTAGGCTGAACGGGTGAGCGGGGCGGCAGGAGTCGATGAGGCGCAGGGGTGGCGCACATTTCTGCACGTGCTCATCAACACCGCCGTCGCGGGGCTCACCACCAACTTTCTCTGGTTCTCGGTGATCTTCTGGATCTATCTCGAGACGAAGAGCATTCTCGCGGTGGGTGTGCTGAGCGGGGTCTACATGATCCTGTTTGCCGCGTGTTCGATGTGGTTCGGTTCGCTCGTCGATCGGTACCGCAAACGCCAGGTGATGATCGCGTCGGCATGGTTCTCGCTCATCGCGTTTGCCATCGGCTGCGTGATCTACTTCGCCCTGCCCGCGGGGGTGCTGCTCGACTTGAGCGGGCCGTGGTTTTGGGTGTTCATTCTGATTGTGCTCGCGGGGTGCGTGGTCGAGCTGCTGCGCGGGCTCGCGCTCTCGACAACGGTGACGCTGCTGGTACCCGAACCGAAACACGCCAACGCGAACGGGCTTGTGGGTATGGTCCAGGGCCTTTCGTTCATCGTGACCAGCGTGTTCAGCGGTCTGTCGATCGGCATGCTCGGCATGGGCGCGACCGTCGTCATCGCGTTGGTTCTCACGGCTCTTCCGGTGCTGCACCTGCACCTGCTTCGCATTCCTGAGCCGGCCATTGTGCACGACCCTAACCGAAGCGCCGTCGACTTCAAGGGCGGTTGGGCGGCGATCCTCGCGGTTCCCGGGCTGCTCGGTCTGGTGTTTTTCACCACTTTCAACAACCTCACGAGCGGTGTGTACATGGCGCTGCTCGATCCCTACGGCCTGAACATGTTCTCGGTCGAGATGTGGGGCATCGTCTTCGGCATTGCTGGCACCGGCTTCATCGTTGGCGGCGCGATCGTCGCGAAGTGGGGGCTCGGCAAGAATCCGCTGCGCACCATGCTGCTGCTCATCGCGGCACTCGGTGTGCTCGGTGCCGGATTCACCCTGCGGGAGTGGCCCTGGCTCTTCATCGTCGGCATCTGGCTCTTCATGGTGATGATGCCAGCGGTCGAGGCCGCCGAGCAGACGGTGATCCAGCGTGTGGTGCCATATGAGACGCAGGGGCGCGTCTTCGGTCTCGCGATGACATTCGAAGCGTCTGCTGCACCGATCACTTCGCTGCTGATCGCGCCGATCGCGCAGTTCTGGGTGGTGCCCTACATGCAGGGCGAGCGCGGGCAGCAGCAGTGGGGATGGCTGCTCGGCGAGGGCGAGAGCCGCGGCATCGCGCTGATCTTTCTGTGCGCGGGTGTCTTCATGATTCTGATCGCGTTCGCGGCGATGCTGACGAAGACGTATCGCACGCTGGTGCGCTCGTATCAGCAGGCGGCTCCCGCGGTTCCCTATGTTCCAGAGCTTCCCGGGGTCGTTCCCGCATCACCTAAGATTGAAGAGTGACCGCGCAGCGCATCAACCCGAGCATTCTGTCCGCCGATTTTGTGAACCTGCAGGCCGAGCTCGAGGCGATCTCGACCGCCGACCTCGTGCACGTCGACGTGATGGACAACCACTTCGTGCCGAACCTCACGATGGGGCCGCCCATTGTCGAGCGCATCCAGGCAGTATCGCCGATCCCGCTCGACATGCACTTGATGATCTCAGACGCAGACCGCTGGGCCCCAGGCTACGCCGAGCAGGGCGTGTATTCGGTGACGTTTCACGCCGAAGCGACCGAAGACCCGGTGAAGCTCGCGCGACGCATTCGTGACATCGGCGCGCGCGCCGGCATCGCGCTGAAGCCCGGCACCGACCCTGGGCCATACCTCGAGCTGCTGCCCGAGTTCGACCAGGTGCTCGTGATGACCGTCGAGCCCGGTTTCGGCGGCCAGAAGTTCATGGCAGACATGATGCCGAAGCTGCGCCGTTTCTCAGAGGCGAAGGCGAAGAGCGGGCTCGACGTGTGGCTGCAGGTCGACGGTGGCATCACCGTCGACACGATCGGGATCGCCGCGGAGGCGGGCGCCGATACCTTCGTCGCCGGGTCGGCGGTTTACGGTGGCGTGCCCGAGCAGCGGATCGCCGAGCTGCGGCGTGCCGCAGCGAGCCATGCGCACTGACGCAGTACCCGCCGCCCGCAAACCCGATACGATTGGTCAACGTGAAGACATTCGACGAACTGTTCGCTGAGCTGAGCCAGAAGGCCGCTGAGCGACCCGAAGGCAGCGACACCGTGGCGAGGCTCGACGCCGGTGTGCATAGCATCGGCAAGAAGATCGTCGAAGAGGCAGCCGAGGTCTGGATGGCGGCCGAACATGAGAGCGATGCAGAGTGCGCTGAAGAGATCAGTCAGCTGCTCTACCATCTGCAGGTGCTCATGCTCGCCAAGGGCCTGAAGCTGCAAGACGTTTACCGATACCTCTAAGCAAAGGATCTTCACATGCTGCGAGTAGCAGTTCCGAACAAGGGTTCACTCTCAGAGATCGCGGCAGAGATGCTCGCCGAGGCCGGTTACAGCGGCCGCCGCGACAGCCGCAAGCTGGTGCATCGTGACGCCCGCAACGATGTCGAGTTTTTCTATCTGCGGCCGCGAGATATCGCCACCTACGTGGGATCGGGTGCGCTCGATGTCGGCATCACCGGTCGTGACCTGCTGCTCGATTCAGGTTCTGACGCGCGCGAGATCGCGCATCTCGACTTCGGCGATTCGACGTTCCGCTTCGCCGCTCCGGTAGGTGCGGGCTTCACCGAGCTCTCGCAGCTCGAAGGCAAGCGGGTTGCCACCAGCTACCCGAAGCTCGTCGATGACTTCTTGAGCGAGCGTGGGGTCACCGCGATCACGGTCAAGCTCGACGGCGCAGTGGAGTCTGCCGTGCAGCTCGGCGTCGCCGACGCGGTTGCAGACGTGGTCTCGACCGGGGCGACCCTCGCGACCGCGGGCCTCGAGATCTTCGGCCCGGTGATCCTCGAATCCACCGCGGTGCTGATCGGCGGCCCGAAACAGCACGAGGGCATCGCGAGGCTGCTGCGCCGCCTGCGCGGTGTGCTCGTCGCGCGCAAGTTCGTGATGGTCGAGTACGACCTCGAAGAATCGCTGTTGAGCGACGCAATCGCGATCGCCGGCGGCATCGAGTCGCCTACGGTGTCACCCCTGCGCGACAACGGCTGGGTCGCCGTGCGCGTGATGATTCCGGCAGATGAGGCCAATGAGGTCATGGATCAGCTCGCCGACATCGGCGCGCGCGCCATCCTGGTGACCGCGATCCACGCCGCACGGCTCTAACGGCGGCACGCATGTCTGTTGCCGTTCGCGTCATTCCGTGCCTCGACGTCGCCGCCGGGCGAGTCGTCAAGGGCGTCAACTTTCTGAACCTTCGCGACGCGGGTGACCCTGTCGAGCTCGCAGCGCGCTACGCCGAGCAGGGAGCCGATGAGCTGACCTTTCTCGACGTCACCGCCACGGTCGACGACCGCAGCACGACCTACGACGTGGTGCGACGCACCGCCGAGCAGGTCTTCATTCCGCTCACCGTCGGTGGTGGGGTGCGCAGTGACGAAGACGTGGCGAGGCTGCTCGGCGTAGGGGCAGACAAGGTCGGCGTGAACAGCGCGGCGATCGCGAGGCCCGAGTTGATCGGCGAGATTGCCGAGCGCTTCGGCTCGCAGGTGCTCGTGCTCTCGCTCGACGTAAAGCGCAGCGAGCGCATGCCCAGCGGCTTCGTGGTGACGACCCACGGCGGCCGTCGCGAGAGCGATCTCGACGCGCTCGAGTGGTGCCGAGAGGCCGTGGAGCGCGGTGCCGGTGAGCTGCTGGTGAACAGCATGGACGCCGACGGCACGCTCGCCGGCTTCGACCTCGAGCTGACCTCTCGCGTGCGCGAGCTCGCCTCGGTGCCCGTGATCGCCTCGGGCGGCGCGGGCAAACTCGAGCACTTCGCACCGGCGATCGAGGCGGGAGCCGACGCGGTGCTCGCAGCGTCAGTGTTTCACGACGGAACGTTTACCGTCGGGCAGGTCAAGCAGGCAATCGCCGAGAGCGGATTCGAGGTGCGACTGTGAGCGATCCCGCGATCCTCGACGAACTCGTCTTCGGTGCCGACGGTTTGCTGCCGGCGATCATTCAAGACGACGAGAACGGCGACGTGCTGATGCTCGCGTGGATGGACCGTGAGGCGGTGCGCCGCACGCTGACCACCGGGCGCGTAACGTTCTGGTCGCGCTCGCGTCAAGAATACTGGCGCAAGGGCGATACGTCGGGGCACCGTCAGTACGTGCGATCGGTTGCCGCTGATTGCGACGCCGACACGCTGCTCGTTCGGGTGGTGCAGATTGGTGCCGCCTGCCACACCGGCACGCGCACATGCTTCGACGGGCGCGACATCGAGGCCGTTCAGGGCGAGGCTTCTGGCAACTGAGCCGAACGGTAGGCTTATCGGGTGAGCCTCACCACCACGCGCGCCGCCTTCGACGCGGCCCGATCAACCCACTCAGTGATTCCCGTATGCCGAGAGGTGTTTGCCGATGCCGACACCCCGGTGAGCATCTACCGCAAGGTGGCGGGGAGCAGGCCGGGCACGTTCTTGCTCGAGAGCGCCGAGCAGGGCGGGGTGTGGACGCGCTTCAGCTTTGTCGGTGCAGGCAGCTTCGGCGTGCTCACCGAACGCGATGGGCGCGCGCGCTGGGTGGCCGACGAGACCAAGAATGTCGACCAGCATCGCTTGCTTGTGGGCGGTGTTGACTCGCTCGCGCCGGTCGAGGCTCTGCGCGCGGTCTTCGAGCGCTGGCAGCAGGCGCCAGCCGAGGGGCTGCCGCCGCTCTCGAGCGGCTTCGTGGGCTATCTCGGCTGGGAGTCGGTGCGCCAGTTCGAGCGCCTGACGAATGGCCCGAGCGAAGGGCCGGGGCTGCCGACTCAGGGCTTCAGCTTTGTAAGCGAGCTAGTCGTGATCGACCATCGCGAGGGCAGCGTCGTGCTGCTTGCCAACGTGCTGAACGATGATCCCGCAGCCGACGCAGACGCGCTCTGGGCCGATGCGCAAAGCCGACTTGACGAACTGCAGCGCGCGCTTGCCGCGCCGGTGCCGTCGCCGCTCGGCGCGCTCGATCGCGAGGCGCTGCCCGATCCGCGTCGCATCTGGGGAGCCGACGGCTACGAGGCTGCGGTCGAGCAGGCCAAACGCTACATCGTCGACGGCGATATCTTTCAGGTCGTGCCCTCGCAGCGCTTCGACCAGGAGTGCACCGCCGATCCTCTCGATGTCTACCGGGTGCTGCGTCACCTGAACCCGAGCCCGTACCTGTACCTGCTGCAATGCGAAGATGCAGACGGCAGGCCGTTCGCGGTCGTCGGTTCGAGCCCCGAGGCGCTCGTCACGGTGCAAGAGAGTGGTCACGTCATGACGCATCCGATCGCGGGCAGCAGGCCGCGCGGTGCGACGGTAGAAGAGGATCAGCAGCACGAGTGGGAGCTTCTTGCCGATGAGAAGGAGCGCGCCGAGCACCTGATGCTCGTCGACCTCGCGCGCAACGACCTGCTGCGGGTCTGCGACCCGTCGAGCGTCGAGGTGACCGAGTTCATGCGCATCGAGCGCTTCAGCCATATCATGCACATCGTTTCGACGGTCGAGGGGGTGCTGCGCGAGGGGCAGAACCCGGTTGACGCGCTGCGCGCGACGTTCCCGGCCGGCACGCTGAGCGGCGCTCCGAAGCCGCGTGCGCTGCAAATCATCGACGAGCTCGAGCCCGTGCAGCGCGGAGTGTACGGGGGAGTGGTCGGCTACTTCGGGCTCTCGGGAGCCGCCGATCTCGCGATCGCGATTCGCACCGCAACGATTCGCGACGGCGTCGCGATGGTGCAGGCGGGGGCCGGTATCGTCGCCGACTCGGTCGCCGAGCTCGAGGAGCAGGAGACGCGCAACAAGGCGGCCGCACCGCTTCGGGCTATTGCGATCGCGAACACGCTGACGGGGCTGGTGTCTCATGAATAGCAAACTCTTGCTGCTCGCCGGCATCGCACTTGCCGGGGGTGTGGCGCTGTACAGCGCGACTCAGGTCTGGGTTTCGCTCTCGCTCGCTGAGGGTGCTGCCGCGTTCAGCCAGCTCGAGGTGACGGGGCAGCAGGTGAACCAATCGCTGTCGCCGGTCGCGATTGCCGCGCTTGCGTCCGCACTCGCGCTCACCATTGCGGGCAAGGCGTTTCGTCGTGTGCTCGGGGTGCTCGTGCTGCTGCTCGGCGCGGGCATTGGGGCGATCGCACTCACGGTGCTGCGCGATCCGGCCGCGGCTGCGGCAGGCCAGCTCGCCGAGGCGACCGGGCTCGCAGGCTCCGCGCAGGCTGAACTCGTCATTTCGGTCGCCCTCTCGCCGATGGCGGTGCTCACACTCGTTGCCGGCGCCCTGCTCGTGCTGCTCGGAGTGCTCGTGCTGCTGCTCGGCGGCCGCTGGAAGACCGCGGGTCGCAAGTACGAGGCTGATTCGGGCAGTGTGAGACCAGCGACCGACGAGCCCGATCGCATTTCTGACTGGGAGGCGCTGAACGCTGGCGACGACCCTACGCAGTCGCCATAACTGGCATCGAGGGCGATGCCAGCGGCGTGGGCGCGAAACGCGATGCGTTTCTTCGAGCGCCCGGCCGGGCGACGACCCCAGCGAAGACTAGGGCGCGCGGCTCCCGCTGATCCCGATCTGCGGCGCGGTGATTCGCAGCGTCCGCCAAGCTCGGGATAGACTGTCAACGAACTGTTTGCCTTCAAGGAGATTCATGAGCAACCACCCCACTGATCCCGGTCACGGCGACTCGCCCGCTGCATGGACGGCCGTCGTCGTCATGCTGCTCGGCTGCGCACTCGGTACCGGCGCATTCATGATGCACCAGGCATGGCTGGTCTGGGTCGGAGTTGGCGTGGTCGTGGTCGGTGCGCTGCTCGGCTGGATTCTGGCCAAGGCAGGCTACGGCGCTCGGGGCCCGAAGTACACCCCGAAGCCAAGCAAACACTGACGTGCTCGATCAATTGCTCGCAGGATCGCTCGAAGACGCGCGAGCGAGACGAGAACTACGCACCCTCGCGGCCGTAGAAGCAGAGGCCCTTGCACGGCCAGCTGCGCTCGATGCGCTCGAGTCTCTCGCACCCGCAGATCACATCAAAGTGATCGCTGAGGTGAAGCGAGCGAGCCCATCGCGTGGCGACCTCGCGGAGATCGCTGAGCCGCAGTCGCTGGCCGCTCAGTACGAGGCCGCTGGCGCAAGTGCCGTCAGCGTGCTGACCGAGCAGCGCAAGTTCAAAGGATCGCTCGACGATCTCGAGGCCGTGCGCAAGGCAGTGAGCATTCCGGTGCTGCGCAAAGACTTCATCGGCGAGGAGTATCAGGTGCTCGAGGCGCGCGCAGCCGGCGCCGATCTCGTGCTGCTGATCGTTGCGGCGCTACCGCAGGACACGCTTCAGAGGCTGTACACCTTCATCCGTGAGCTCGGCATGACCCCGCTCGTCGAGGCGCACAGCGCCGACGAGGTGGCGCGTGCGGTCGACCTCGGTTCGCAGCTCATCGGCGTGAACGCTCGTGATCTCACCACATTCGAACTCGACCGCGAGCTCTTCGGCCGCGTCGCGGACCAGATACCGGCCGGTGTGATTCGCGTGGCCGAGTCTGCGGTGCTCGAGGTGAGCGATGTCGAGCGGTACCGTGAGGCAGGCGCCGATGCGATCCTCGTCGGCGAAGCGCTCGTTATCGGGGGAGACCCGACGGCGACGCTGCAAAGCTTTCTGAGCGTATAGGTCGCGGCCTTCGGGCTGCAGGCGGAGATGGAAATGACAGAAGAGCAATCATCAGGGAAGATTTCGTCGCTGCGAGAGCAGCACGGCCCGTTCTTCGGCGAGTACGGTGGCAGATTCATGCCAGAGTCGCTGATTGCGGCCATCGATGAGCTCACAGCCGCATACGACGAAGCCAAGGCCGACCCCGAGTTTCAGGCTGAACTGATCGGTCTGCTGCGCGACTACGCCGGTCGGCCATCACCCATCACCGAGGTGCCTCGCTTTGCCGAGCACGCGGGGGGCGCGCGCATTTTTCTGAAGCGCGAAGACCTGAACCATACCGGGTCGCACAAGATCAATAACGTGCTCGGACAAGCGCTGCTTACGAAGCGGCTGGGCAAGACGCGTGTCATCGCAGAGACCGGTGCGGGGCAGCACGGAGTCGCCACCGCGACCGCTGCTGCGCTTTTCGGCCTCGAGTGCACGATCTACATGGGCGAGGTCGACACCCAGCGTCAGGCACTGAACGTCGCGCGCATGCGCCTGCTCGGCGCCGAGGTCGTGGCGGTCACCGCCGGCTCGCGCACGCTGAAAGATGCGATCAACGAGGCATACCGTGACTGGGTTGCGAGCGTCGAGCACACGAACTACATTTTTGGCACCGCAGCTGGGCCCCACCCGTTCCCGGCGATGGTGCGCGACTTTCAGAAGATCATCTCAGAAGAGGCGCGCGCGCAGCTGCTCGAGAAAGCCGGCCGCCTGCCCGATGCCGTGATCGCCTGCGTCGGTGGCGGCTCGAATGCCATCGGCATGTTCGATGCGTTCCTCGATGACGACGGCGTGAAACTCTACGGTGTCGAAGCCGCAGGCGACGGGGTCGACACCGAGCGACACGCCGCCTCGATCGAACGCGGACGCCCGGGCGTGCTGCACGGCTCGCGCACCTACGTGCTGCAAGACGAAGACGGCCAGACCATCGAATCGCACTCCATCTCTGCTGGGCTCGACTACCCGGGCGTCGGCCCCGAACACTCGTGGCTCGCCGATATTGGGCGCGCCGACTACATTCCAGCGAGCGACGACGAGGCGATGCAGGCGCTGCGCCTGCTCAGCCAAACCGAGGGCATCATTCCCGCAATCGAATCGGCGCACGCGCTCGCAGGCGCACTGCGTGTCGGGCGCGATCTCGGCCCAGACGGCATCGTGGCGGTGAGTCTTTCGGGGCGCGGCGACAAAGACATGGAGACCGCGGCACACTACTTCGGCCTGATCGACGGGGAGAACGCGCAATGAGCGAGCAGGTTGCGTTGGCACAAGCATCACCCGTTGCCGCCGCGATACGTGCGGCGAAAGCCGAACGCAAGGGCGCGCTCGTCGGGTACCTCCCAGTCGGGTTTCCCGACCTCGACACGAGCGTAGAGGCAGCCATTGCGATGGCTCGCAGCGGCGCAGACGTGCTCGAATTCGGGGTTCCCTACAGCGACCCGGTCATGGACGGCCAGGTGATCCAGGAAGCAACGCAGACGGCGCTCGCGAACGGATTCAAGCTGCGCGACCTCTTCGACGCGGTGCGTCGGGTGACCGAGGCCGTCGACACGCCCGTGCTCGTGATGACCTACTTCAACCCGGTGATGCAGTACGGGGTCGATCGCTTCGCCGCCGACCTCGCGGCCGCTGGGGGCGCCGGCCTCATCACGCCAGACATCACGCCCGATGCCGCCGACGAATGGATCGCTGCGAGCAAGCGCTACGGGCTCGACCGCGTGTTCCTCGCCGCCCCGACCTCGAGTGACGAGCGCCTGCGCATGATCGCACAGGCTGGCACCGGGTTCGTCTACACCGTCTCGACGATGGGCATCACGGGCGAGCGCAGCTCGCTCGATGCCGCCGCGCGAACCCTCACCGAGCGGCTTCGCGCCGCAGAGGCAGAGCTTGCGTGCGTCGGCATCGGTATCTCGACTGCTGACCACGTTGCGGCAACGCTCAACTACGCCGACGGTGCGATCGTCGGCACGGTATTCGTGCGGGCGTTGCGTGATGGGGGAGTCGAGGGGCTCGCCGCCTCCGTGCGCGAACTCGCCGCGGGCACCCAGCGATGACCCTCAGCGCAGCCCGATAAGATTGACCCTACGCGTGCCTAGTCGGCACTGATGTGTGTGAAAGTGCAGTTCATGGTTCTTCCTCTTCCGATGAGTATTCCCAGCCCCGACCTTCAGTTCTTGCAGATCGGCCCGCTGCGAATCTACTTCTACGCGCTGTGCATTCTGACGGGCATCGTCTGCGCAGCAATCTGGACGGGCAGCCGTCTCTCGAAGCGCGGCGGTGAGCGCGGGGCCGTGATCGACTTCACTGTCTGGTCGGTCGTGCTCGGCATTGTCGGGGCTCGCATCTACCACGTGCTCACGCACTGGGGCTTCTACTTCGCCGAGGGGCGCCAGTGGTGGAACCCGTTCGAGCGCGATGCGATCTGGAACATCTGGGACGGCGGTATCGCAATTTTCGGTGCGCTCATCGGTGGCGGTATCGGAGTGTGGGTTGCCTCGCGCATCACGGGCATCAAGTTCTGGTCGTTCGCCGATGCGCTCGTGCCGGGCCTGCTGCTCGCACAGGCCTTCGGTCGCCTCGGCAACTGGTTCAACCACGAACTCTTCGGCGGCCCGACCACGCTGCCGTGGGGCCTTGAGATCGAGAGCGGCAACGCGGCATTTCCGATCGGCCTGCCCGAAGGCACCCTCTTTCACCCAACGTTTCTCTACGAGATTCTGTGGAATCTGCTCGGCCTTGTCGTGCTGCTGTGGCTCGAGCGCAAGCTTCGCCCGCGTTGGGGTAGCTTCTTCGGCATGTACCTGATCTGGTACGGCATCGGCCGATTCTTCATCGAGGGCATGCGCGTCGATCCGAGCCTCATCTTCCTCGGCCTTCGAAGCAACCAGCTCACCGCTCTGCTCGCGGTGCTCGTGGGCATCGCCATCATTCTGGTGCAGCGCCGCCGCCACGTCGGTCTTGAGAACACGATCTACCTGCCGGGGCGTTCGAACCCCAGCGATTCGAATGAGCGCCTCACGGCGAATCCCGAAGAATACTTCCACGTACTAGGAAAGAAATAGAGCATGCGCCACGCCAAGATCGTCGCCACCTGGGGTCCTGCTGTTTCGAGCTACGACCACACACTTGAACTGGTTCGTGCCGGCGTGAACGTGGCGCGGCTGAACATGTCGCACGGCGTGCACAACGTGCACGAGGGCATCTACCGCAACATTCGTCGCGCTGAGAACGAGGTCGGGCGACCGATCGCGGTGCTCGCCGACCTGCAGGGGCCGAAGATTCGCCTCGGCGTCTTCGGTGACGGCCCGCACGAGCTCGAGGTCGGTGACGAGTTTGCGATCACGACCCGCGATATCGTCGGCGACCGCACGATCTGCGGAACTACCCACAAGGGGTTGCCCGGCGACGTGCGAGTGGGTGATCCTCTGCTCATCGACGACGGCAAGGTCGGACTGCGAGCTACGCGCGTTACCGAAGATACCGTGTACACGGTGGTCGAGATTCCGGGCGCCGTGTCAAACAGTAAAGGGATCAACCTGCCCGGCGTCGCGGTGAACGTGCCGGCGCTCTCTGACAAAGACGAAGACGATCTTCGCTGGGCGCTGCAGCTCGGCGTCGACTACATCGCGCTCTCATTCGTGCGCGACGCGGCAGACGTCACCCGCGTGCACGAGATCATGGCAGAAGAGGGCATCAAGCTGCCGGTGATCGCGAAGATCGAGAAGCCGCAGGCGGTCGAGAACCTTGAGAGCATCACCGATGCGTTCGACGGGATCATGGTCGCGCGCGGCGACCTGGGTGTCGAACTGCCGCTCGAGCGCGTACCGCTCGTGCAGACCGAGGCGATCGCGATCGCACGCCGCCTCGCGAAGCCCGTGATCGTCGCAACTCAGGTGCTCGAGTCAATGATCGAGAACCCGAGGCCCACGCGCGCCGAAGCGAGCGACTGTGCCAATGCGGTGCTCGACGGTGCTGACGCAGTCATGCTCTCGGGCGAGACCAGCGTCGGGGCGTTTCCGGTGCAGGCCGTCGAGACGATGGCTCGCATTATCGAGGCAACCGAGGATCACGCGCTCGACCGCATCGAGCAGCTCACGGTGCGCCCGCGCACTCAGGGCGGCGCACTGACGCTGGCCGCGGCAGACGTCGCCGAGTTCATCGGAGCCAAGTTCATCTGCGTCTTCACCGAGTCGGGAGACACGGTGCGCCGGTTCTCGCGCCTGCGCAAGCCGATTCCGATCATCGGGTTCACTCCGAGTCGCTCGATTCGCAGGCGCATGGAGCTCACCTGGGGTGCGCAGAGCTTCGAGGTGCCGCGCGTGTTCAGCACCGATGAGATGTTCGAGCAGGTCGACAAGGTGCTGCTCGATTCTGAGCGCATCGAGATCGGTGAAAAGGTGCTAATCATCGCAGGTTCGCCTCCCGGGGTGATCGGGTCGACGAACACCCTGCGCATTCATCGAATGGGTGAGACGACCGGTCTGTTGCCAGAGGCCGGGCCTCGGAAACACACCATCGGACGCGGCCACGTTCCGCTGTAACCAAAAGTTGCAGTAGGCTTGTAAGTCTGAGCCGGATTGGCGGAATTGGCAGACGCGGCGCACTCAAAATGCGTTGCCTTCGGGCGTGGGGGTTCAAGTCCCCCATCCGGCACTCAACAAAATCTGGGACGGGGAGTAGGGTACTCGATATGACCGAACAGAACACCGCACGACGCGTAGTCGTAGCTGAAGACGAATCACTGATTCGCCTCGACATCGTCGAGACGCTTCGCGACAACGGCTTCGACGTAGTCGGCGAAGCCGGAGACGGCGAAGAGGCGGTGCGCCTGGTCGAAGAGCTTCGCCCCGACCTCGTGGTGATGGACGTGAAGATGCCGAAGCTCGATGGCATCTCGGCGGCCGAGCAGATCAACGCCTCGGGCAACATTGCTCCCGTCGTGCTGCTCACCGCGTTCAGCCAGCGCGAGCTTGTCGAGCGCGCTGCGGAAGCCGGCGCGCTCGCCTACGTGGTGAAGCCGTTCACCCCTGCCGACCTGATTCCGTCGATCGAGATTGCGCTCTCGCGTTTTCAGCAGCTCGTTACTCTCGAGAACGAGGTTGCCGACCTGGCCGAGCGCTTCGAAACACGCAAGCTCGTCGACCGGGCTAAGGGCATTCTGAACGACAAGATGGGCCTGTCGGAGCCCGAGGCATTCCGCTGGATTCAGAAGGCATCGATGGATCGCCGTCTCACCATGCAAGATGTCGCGAAGACGATCATCGACCAGCTGGGCGCGAAGAAAGACTAAGGCTCTTTAGCAATACGTGCACGCGAACCCGCTCATCTTGACAAACTCGATGGGCGGGTTCGTTCGTTCATCGAGCCTGTCGAGATGAACTTGCGACCTACTTGATCGGCTTGTAGAAGTTCGTGATGCGCACGGTCGAGCAGCGGCGCCCATCTTCGGCGGTAATCACGATCTCGTGCACGGCCAGCGACCGACCGCTGTGAATCGGTGTGCAGACCGCTGTCACGATGCCCTCGGTCGCCGAACCCGTGTGGGTCGCGTTGATATCGATGCCAACACCGACCATACCTTCGGGTGCCAGGTAGTTCGCGTGGATCGAGCCGAGCGACTCGCCGAGCACCACGTATGCGCCTCCGTGCATGAGGCCGAACGGCTGAGTGTTGCCCTCTACGGGCATGGTGGCGACGATTCGCTCTGCTGTGCACTCCGTTACCGTGATGCCCATGCGTTCGCCGAGCGCGCCACGCCGATGACTGTTGAGATAGTCGAGGGTGTATTGAGCCTCGCGGGTGGGGGCGGTGTCTGCCATCTGATCCTCGTCTCTCATGCCGGATGTCGGCGCTCGCTTGTAGGCTAGAAACGTGTCTCAGCCTACCCTTATGATCATCGACGGCCACTCGCTCGCGTTCCGCGCGTTCTATGCACTGCCGGTCGACAGCTTTCAGACCCAGTCGGGTCAGCACACCAACGCGATTCACGGTTTCATTGCGATGCTGATCAACCTACTCAGCAACGAGAAGCCAGACTCGCTTGCTGTCGCATTCGATATCTCGCGACACTCGTTTCGCACCGAGGAGTACCCCGAGTACAAGGGCACGCGCGGCGAGACCCCGCCCGAGTTCAAGGGCCAGGTGCCCCTGTTGCAAGAGGCGCTGCACGCGATGGGCATTCGCACCATCGAGAAAGAGAATTACGAAGCAGACGACATTCTCGCGACGCTCGCAACCCAGGGCGCAGCGGCCGACTATCGCGTGCTCGTCGTGAGCGGTGACCGTGACACGATTCAGCTGGTCGACGACAAGATCACGCTGCTCTATCCATCGAAGCAGGGCGTGAGCGAACTCACCCGCTACGACCGTGAGAAGGTGTTCGATCGCTACGGCATCAGGCCCGAGCAGTACCCAGAGATCGCGGCACTCGTGGGGGAGACGAGCGACAACCTTCCTGGTATTCCGCGGGTCGGTGAGAAGACCGCGGTGAAGTGGATCAACCAGTTCGGTTCACTCGAAGAGCTGCTCGAACGACGCGACGAGGTTACCGGCAAGGTCGGCGAAAGCCTGCGCGAATTTGCCCACCTCGCCGAGCGCAACCGCCGTCTGAACAGGCTCGTGCGTGATGTCGAGCTCGACGTCACCCTTGACGACCTCGTGCGCGGTGATATCGACATGGCCGCAGTGCAGCAGGTGTTCGCGAAGCTCGAGTTTCGCACCCTGCTGCAGCGCGTGGGCAAGCTTGCCGGTGCCGATGCTGTCGCGAGTGCAGAGCCTGCCGGTGCCGCTTCGCTCGCGCCGAGCAAGCCAGAGGCGAAGAACCTGCTCGACGAAGAGCTCGGCGATTGGCTTGAGAAGGCTGATCGCCCTGCCATCATGATCGCCGAGGGCATGGCCGGCTTCGAGGTCGGCCTAGCCACAGCTGATTCGACGGTGCTCATCAATTGGCAACCCGGTGGGCGGGACTACGCGCTCTTCGAGGCATGGCTCGCCTCAGACGCGCCGAAAGTGTGCTGGGACGCGAAGCAGCAGATGCGCCTCGCGGCAAAGGCCGGCGCGACGCTCGCCGGTGTGACCGGTGACGCCGCGGTCGCCGCGTGGTTGCTGCGCCCTACGAGCCCCGAGAAGACGCTCGCCGACGCTGCGTTCCGCTTTCTGGGTGAGCAGATGCCCGAGGGCGACCCGAACCAGCTGATTCCTGACGAGGGTTCGGTCGCCGGGCCTGAGGTGCAGGCCTGGTACCTGGTGCGCGTGAACGCCGAGGTGGAGCGCCGCTTCGAGGGTCGCACTGCTTCCGTCTTCACTGACATCGAGTTGCCACTGACCCCGGTGCTGCACGCGCTCGAGCAGCGCGGCGTGCAGATCGACCTGCCGCTGCTGCAGGCTCACGAGGCCGAGCTGCGCGCCAAGGTTGCCGAACTCGAACAGCAGGCATTCGCGGCGATCGGCCGCGAGGTCAACCTGTCGTCGCCGAAGCAGCTGCAGGAGGTGCTCTTCGACGAGCTCGACATGCCCAAGACCCGCAAGACCAAGAGCGGCTACACGACCGACGCCGCAGCTCTCGCCGATCTGCAGATCAAGAATCCGCACCCCTTCCTCGACGCCCTGCTCGCGCACCGCGACGCGAACAAGCTGCGGCAGATCGTTGAGACACTAATCAAGGCGGTGCAACCCGACGGCCGCATTCACACGACGCTGCTGCAGATCGGTGCGAGCACCGGCCGGCTCGCATCGACTGACCCGAATCTGCAGAACATTCCAGTGCGCACCGAGGAGGGACGCCGGATTCGTGAGGCGTTCATTCATGCGCCCGAATACGACACGCTGATGACCGCCGACTACTCGCAGATCGAGATGCGCATCATGGCGCACCTCTCGGGCGACCCCGGGCTCATCGAGGCCTTCAACGAGGGCGAAGATCTGCACCGCTTCGTCGGCGCCCGTATCTTCGGCGTCGAGCCCGAGCAGGTGACGAATGAGATGCGCGCGAAGGTGAAGGCGATGTCGTACGGCCTGGCCTACGGCCTCTCGGCGTTCGGGCTCGCGAAACAGCTGAACATCACCGGCGCAGAAGCGAAGCAGCTCATGCTTGACTACTTTGACCGCTTCGGTGGGGTGCGCGACTACCTGCGCTCCGTGGTCGAGCAGGCGAAGCAAGACATGTTCACCGCGACAATCTTCGGGCGCCGCCGTCCGTTCCCCGACCTCGCGAGCCCCAACCGGGTGCTGCGCGAGAACGCCGAGCGCGCGGCGCTGAACGCTCCGATCCAGGGCACCGCGGCAGACATCATCAAAATCGCCATGACCGGCGTCGAACGCCGAGTGAGCGAGGCCGGGCTGAAGTCGCGCATGCTGCTGCAGATTCACGACGAACTCATGTTCGAGGTTGCCGAAGGGGAGTGGGTCACGCTCGAGGCGATCGTGCGCGAAGAGATGGGTGGCGCGGCCGAGCTGTCGGTGCCCCTCGAAGTGCATGTCGGCGGCGGGCACAACTGGAACGCAGCAGCCCACTAGCAAGGCAGCGCTTGGCGAATCAGGCCAAGACGCGATAGGGTTGAGTGTCACAACTGTGGCGACTCAACCATGTCCACGTGCGGGGCAGGTGCTCGGGCGACAGCCGGATGGCTGTTTTCTGAGTGTGTTCCGCCTGATTTCTTATCCATCCTGGAGACCATTTACATGACGAACGCAACGACCGACAAGGCAAGCAAGCAGGTCGCAATCAACGACATCGGCTCGGCCGAAGACTTCCTTGCCGCGGTCGAGAAGACTCTGAAGTTCTTCAACGACGGCGACCTCATTGAGGGCACCGTAGTGAAGATCGACCGCGACGAGGTGCTCCTCGACGTCGGTTACAAGACCGAGGGTGTCATTCCCTCGCGCGAACTTTCCATCAAGCACGACGTCGACCCCGATGAGGTCGTCAAGGTCGGCGACAGCGTCGAAGCTCTCGTGCTGCAGAAGGAAGACAAAGAGGGTCGCCTGATCCTCTCGAAGAAGCGTGCTCAGTACGAGCGTGCTTGGGGCGATGTCGAGCGCATCAAGGAGGTTGACGGCGTCGTTGAGGGCACCGTCATCGAGGTTGTCAAGGGTGGTCTCATCGTTGACATCGGGCTCCGCGGCTTCCTGCCCGCTTCGCTCATCGAGCTGCGTCGTGTTCGCGACCTCACCCCGTACCTGGGTCAGAAGATCGAGGCCAAGATCCTCGAGCTCGACAAGAACCGCAACAACGTGGTGCTCTCGCGCCGCGCGCTGCTCGAAGAGACCCAGTCGGCAAGCCGTTCGTCGTTCCTCGCCGAGCTCAAGCCCGGCCAGGTGCGCAAGGGTGTCATCTCGTCGATCGTCAACTTCGGTGCGTTCGTTGACCTCGGCGGCGTCGACGGTCTCGTGCACGTCAGCGAGCTCTCGTGGAAGCACATCGAGCATGCAAGCGACGTTGTCGAGGTTGGCCAGGAAGTCACCGTCGAGGTGCTTTCGGTCGAGCTGGATCGCGAGCGCGTTTCGCTCTCGCTGAAGGCTACCCAGGAAGATCCTTGGCAGCTGTTCGCACGCACCCACGCAATCGGCCAGATTGCACCGGGTCAGGTCACCAAGCTCGTTCCGTTCGGCGCGTTCGTTCGCGTTGCAGACGGTATCGAGGGCCTCGTGCACATCTCGGAGCTGTCGGGTCAGCACGTTGAGCTCGCTGAGCAGGTTGTCAAGGCCGGCCAGGAGGTCTTCGTCAAGATCATCGACATCGATCTCGAGCGCCGCCGCATCTCGCTCAGCCTCAAGCAGGCGAATGAGGGCGTCGATCCCGAGGGTACCGAGTTCGATCCCGCGCTCTACGGCATGACCGCTGAGTACGACGAGAACGGCGAGTACAAGTACCCCGAGGGCTTCGATCCTGAGACCCAGGAGTGGAAGGAAGGCTTCGAGTCGCAGCGCGAGCAGTGGGAGCAGGAGTACGCAGCTGCTCAGGCCCGCTGGGAGTCGCACAAGAAGCAGGTCGGCGAGGCTCTCGTCGCACAGGCTGAGGCTCCGGTCGAAGAGGCCGGCGCATCGAGCTTCTCGAGCGATTCGGCTTCGGCCGGCACGCTCGCTGATGACGCCGCTCTTGCAGCGCTGAAGCAGCAGCTCGAAGGCAACTAAGCCAGAGTAACCATGAAAGCCCGGTTCCGTGAGGAGCCGGGCTTTCATGCGTTCTGATGAGATGCGCTGCGCGGCATGTGTGTGATTGAGTGGTCGGTATGAAACTCGTGGCTCTGAGCGGCGGCATCGCCTCTGGCAAGTCAACCATAGCTCGCAGGCTCGCCGAGCACGGCGCGGTGCACGTCGACGCCGATCAGCTCGCCCGCGAAGCAGTCGCCGCGGGCAGCCCCGGGCTTGCCGCGATTGCGTCGCGGTTCGGCTCGGCGGTGATCGCCGCAGACGGAACACTCGACCGTGCGGCGCTCGGCAGCGTCGTGTTCGATGATGCCGAGGCACTCGAAGCCTTGAACGCGATCGTACACCCAGAAGTTCGCAGAATCGCGCAGCAGAGGATCGCCGCGGCAAAGGCCGCGGATCCAGACACCGTCGTGGTGTACGACGTGCCGTTGCTCGTCGAGGCGAACGTCAGTATGCCGTGGGATCTCGTGGTGATCGCCGAGGCGCCTGCCGAGATACGCAAACGGCGCATGATCGAGTTGCGAGGCATGTCGGCCGAGGACGCGGAGCGCCGCATCGCGAACCAGGCGAGCGATGCCGAACGGCGTGCGGTTGCCGACGTGATTATCGACACAGGTGGCAGCGAGGCATACACGCTCGAGCAGGTCGATGCACTCTGGGAGCGGCTACGGCACTCGCCTACAGGCGCCTGAACTCGCCGAACCAGTCAAGCTGCACCTGTGCGAGCAGTGCGATCAGCACGTAGGTGACGAGGATCAGTACCCACGACCACGAGTACAGAACCGCGAACGCTCGCTGCACGCGCTTGGTGTGCGGCACATCGCCCACGGCGTGCGGGCGCAAGGCTCCGATCCACCACAGTGGAATCATGACCGACCAGACAACCATGCACCAGGGGCAGAGTGTGCTGAGCATGAAGATGCTCTGCGAGGCGAGCCACAGGATCAGCCCGAAGCCGAAGAGCAGGCCGAGCTCGTAGAGCCACCAGAACCAGGGCGCGAAGCGCGCACCTGCAAGCAGCGCCACGCCAACGGCGATCGGTGCGACAAACGCAGTGACGCCAATAATCGTGTTGCTGAAGCCGAAGATCGATCCCTGCCAGCTGTCCATGTTCGGGCCGCAGGTAACGAGCACGCTCACCGAGCAGTTCGGCACGTAGTCGGGGTTCTTGAGCGTCTTGATGTACTCGGTGATGAGCTCAAACGACGCAAACCAGCCGATGAGACCCGCCACAATATTGAAGAGGGCAAAGGCCAGAGTGCGGGAGCGCGCGGCGGAGGCGGTTGTCATAACGGTCATGTTAGTGGTTGTCGCTGCAAAATATCTGGCTCGCCGTGGCATAATGGAATTCGTTGCCTCGCGTCAGCACGACGCCCGGCACGACAGTCTTTCAGCCGCGCAGGTCGTGGCTTCCGATCAGCAGATGATCGGGTGCGGGGCAACCGCCTCGCGCAGCATAGAGTTTGCGGCGCATAGCCGCACATATAGAGGTAGCCGAGCAATTAGGCCCGGCTAGAGGAGTGCACCAGTAATGGTGAATGAACCCATTTCAGAAGTTGAACCGACTACCCCCGAGGTCGAGACAGAGAAGTCTGAGCAGCCACAGCTCGTGCTTCCGCTCGCGGACATGACGCCAGAAGAGCGTTTTCGCGCGACCGCGCGGCTGATCTTTCTGGCGCCAGACGTGCCGCCCGTGCAGCCACGCCAGCGCCGCAGCGAGCTGCGTCAGCTCGATGACATGCTCGACCGCCAGTTCTCGCGTGGTCGTGACGGTCGTGATCGTGATGGCCGCGATCGTGACCGTGACGGTCGCGACAGCCGGGACTACCGCGAGAATCGCGATGAGTTCGATGGGCGCGATGACGACGAGCGCGAGTCGAGCTCGAATCGCCGTCGCAGCCGCCGTCGTGGGGGTTCGGATGCGCAGGGCGATGACGAGTCGCCGCGTCGCGAGTCGCGCGTGCAGCAGCCCATCACCGAGCCGCAGCGTGTCAAAGGTTCCACTCGCCTTGAGGCGAAGAAGCAGCGCCGCCGCGATGGTCGTGAGACCGGGCGCCGTCGCCGTCTCGTGATCACCGAGAGCGAGTTTCTCGCTCGCCGCGAGTCGGTCGACCGCGAGATGATCGTGCGCACCACTGCCGATCGCATTCAGATCGGGGTGCTCGAAGACAAGGTGCTCGTCGAACACTACGTCGCCCGCTCGAGCGAGAGCTCGTTGATCGGCAACGTCTACCTCGGTCGTGTGCAGAACGTGCTTCCGAGCATGGAGGCTGCGTTCGTCGACATCGGTCGCGGCCGCAACGCCGTGCTCTACTCTGGCGAGGTCGACTGGAGCGAGTTTGAGGGTGCTTCTTCGGCTCGCAAGATCGAGAACGTGCTGAAGCCCGGCGATCAGGTGCTCGTGCAGGTCACCAAAGACCCGGTGGGTCACAAGGGGGCTCGCCTGACGAGCCAGATTTCGCTGCCCGGTCGCTTCTTGGTCTACGTGCCCGGCGGCGCGATGAACGGCATCTCGCGCAAGCTGCCCGATACCGAGCGCGCGCGCCTCAAGAAGATTCTGAAAGAGGTGCTGCCGAGCGGCGCAGGTGTGATTGTTCGCACCGCGGCCGAGGGCGCGACCGAAGACCAGGTGACCGGTGACGTGCAGCGTCTCACGCGTCAGTGGGAGTCGATTCAGCAACGTGTGGCGAAGGGCGGGGGGCCGCTGCTGCTGCACTCGGAGCCCGACATGCTCATCAAGATCGTGCGAGACGTCTTCAATGAAGACTTTCACAAGCTCATCATTCAGGGTGACGACACCTACCGGGTGATCGAAGATTACCTGGCGCAGGTCGCACCCGAACTGCTCGAGCGGGTTGCTCAATACGAAGACTCGCGCGACATCTTTGATGAGTACCGCATCAACGAGCAGATCGTGAAGGCGCTCGATCGCAAGGTCTGGTTGCCCTCGGGTGGTTCGCTCGTGATCGACCGCACCGAGGCGATGACCGTTGTCGACGTGAACACCGGCAAGTTCGTCGGCTCGGGGGGAAACCTCGAAGAGACGGTGACGAAGAACAATCTCGAGGCCGCAGAAGAGATTGTGCGCCAGCTGCGTTTGCGCGACATCGGTGGCATTATCGTGATCGACTTCATCGACATGGTGCTCGAGTCGAACCGAGATCTCGTGCTGCGTCGCCTGGTGGAGTGCCTGAGCCGCGATCGAACCAAGCACCAGGTTGCCGAAGTCACCTCGCTCGGTCTTGTGCAGATGACTCGCAAGAAGCTCGGTCTCGGCTTGCTGGAGTCGTTCAGCGAGCCCTGCGACACTTGCGCAGGCCGAGGGATCATCGTGCATCACGAGCCGATTCACAAGCACCGCAGCGAGGCACCGTCGCGAGGTAACAGCAAGCGCAAGGGCGGCTCTCAGCAGCAGTCGGCGCCAGCTCAGACCCACGCCATCACCGATGAAACGCGGGGCGCCATGGCGAAGATCGCGGCCTCGACGATTTCGGGTGCCGTCGATCATGCTGAGACGGCTACCGCAGACGACGCTCAGCCCGTCGGGCAAAGCGAGGGTGCAAAGGCGCCGCGACAGCAGCGCTCGCGCGGAGATCGCGCAGAGCGTTCAGGCCGCGGTGACCGCGCAGAGCGTGCGGCGAGGCAAGCTGAGCTTCAGCTGCCGCCGCTGAAGACCGAAAAGAAGCCGAACGAGACCAAGCTGAGCGCAGAAGACCTGCTCGGTTCGGTGCTCGACGCACTGCCGCCGGCCCCCGAGGCTGGCACCCGTCGCCGTACGAGTCGCAGGGTGAGTTCGGTTCCGTCGACATCGGGGGAGACCTCGTAGCCGACACGGCGCGCCGCTATTTGACCGGTTTGGTTGAATGCGGTAAAGTTGACCGTTGGTGCCGCTCGTTTTTCGGGTGGTCATGCGCGCGGCGAGAGCCAGCGTGCTCATCGGTTTCGGCGGGGTTCCGCTGGTAGCAGTAGATCGTTTCAAAGAAAAAAGGTAGACAAGTGGTTTTCGCAGTAGTGCGCACAAGCGGTCGTCAGGAGAAGGTCGAGGTTGGCTCGATCATCACTGTGAACCGTGTCTCGGGTGATGACAAGGGCAAGATCGAGCTTCCGGCTGTGCTGCTCGTCGACGGCGACAAGGTGACCACCGACCCCGCAAAGCTGGCAAAGGTGAAGGTTACCGCTGAGGTGCTCAACGACCTCCGTGGCCCGAAGATCATCATCCAGAAGTACAAGAACAAGACCGGTTACAAGAAGCGCCAGGGCCACCGTCAGGACCTGACCCGCATCAAGGTCACTGGCATCAAGTAACCCGTTTCGGGCACTTACCTAAGGAGTAGAGACTCATGGCACATAAAAAGGGCGCGAGCTCGACCCGTAACGGTCGCGACTCGAATGCACAGCGTCTTGGCGTGAAGCGCTTCGGCGGCCAGCAGGTGAACGCAGGCGAGATCATCGTTCGCCAGCGCGGCACCCACTTTCACCCCGGCGTGAACGTCGGCCGTGGCGGTGACGACACCCTGTTCGCTCTCGCAGCTGGCTCGGTGGAGTTCGGTGCAAAGGGCGGCCGCAAGGTCGTCAACATTGTCGCTGCTGCGTAAGTAGTTGACTCAGGCGAGGCGGGCTTCGGCTCGCCTTTTGCCGTTTCCGGGGGTTATCTTGGGCTGAGGCTCATGGCTTCGGAGAAAGCAGATCTGAAGAGGGGAATGCGGCGTGGTAACGTTCGTCGACCAGGTGAAGGTGCACCTGCAGGCCGGTCGCGGCGGAAACGGCTGTGTGTCGGTTCGGCGCGAGAAGTTCAAGCCGCTTGCTGGCCCCGATGGTGGCGCCGGCGGGCACGGTGGTGACATCGTCATCCTCGCCGACCCTCAAGTCACCACGCTGCTCGACTATCACCGCCGCGCGCACCGTAACGCCGAGAACGGCGGATACGGCGCCGGCGGCTATCGCGACGGCAGCGAGGGCGCCGAACTCGTGCTTCCGGTGCCCATCGGCACCGTGGTCAAGACCGAGTCCGGTCAGGTGCTCGCAGACCTGACCGAAGCAGGAACTCGCTACCTTGCAGCGAAGGGCGGCATTGGCGGCCTTGGCAACAACGCGCTCGCGAGCCCGAAACGCAAGGCTCCCGGCTTTGCGCTGCTCGGAACGGAGGGCAAGCAGGTAACGCTGACCCTTGAGCTCAAGACCATCGCAGATGTGGCGCTCGTCGGGTTTCCGTCGGCTGGCAAGTCGAGCCTGATCGCCGCGCTGAGCGCCGCTCGGCCGAAGATCGCCGACTATCCGTTCACTACGCTGCACCCGAATCTCGGTGTCGTAGAGGTGGGTGAACACCGCTTCACCGTCGCCGATGTGCCAGGGCTCATCGAGGGCGCGAGCGAGGGCAAGGGGCTTGGCCTCGACTTCTTGCGCCACGTCGAGCGCTGCAGCGCGCTGCTGCACGTGCTCGACTGTGCGACCCTCGAGCCCGGTCGTGACCCGCTCTCTGATCTCGAGGTTATTCGTCGTGAGCTCGCTGCCTACCCGGTGCCCGAAGGGCAGACGCCGCTGCTCGAGCGCCCGCAGCTCGTTGCGCTCAATAAGATAGACGTGCCCGAGGCGCGTGAACTCGCCGACTTCGTGCGGCCCGAGCTCGAAGCGCAGGGCTATCGAGTGTTCGAGATCTCTGCAACCTCTCATGAGGGCCTGCGCCAGCTGAGCTTCGCCCTAGGAGGGCTCGTCGATACCGCGCGCGCCGAGGCCGCCATCGATATCGAGGAGTCGCCGCGTATCGTGCTGCGTCCGAAGGCTGTCAATGACAGCGGCTTTCGGGTGGCCACCGAGGGCGGCAGCTACGGCACGCTCTATCGAGTACTCGGCGAGAAGCCCGAGCGCTGGGTTGAGCAGACCGACTTCACCAACGACGAAGCGGTCGGGTACCTGGCCGATCGACTGCAGAAGATCGGTATCGAAGATGCCCTGGTCAAGGCCGGCGCGACCGCGGGTTCGACCGTCGTCATTGGTCCGGGTGCTGGCGTGGTCTTCGATTGGGAGCCCACGGTGACGTCTGCTGCCGAGGTTCAGGTCGGTTCGCGTGGCAGCGATCCTCGTGTTGACGCTTCGGAACGACGCACCAACAAGGATCGCCGCAAGCAGTATCACGACCGAATGGACGCGAAGGCCGAAGCGCGTGCCGAGCTGGAGCGTGAACGCGAAGCCGGAATGTGGAGCGAGGAGCAGTGAGCGCTGACGCGACCGCGCCGCGGTTTGCGGGCGCACGCGTGGTGGTCAAGGTCGGCTCGTCTTCGGTCAGCGGCGAGAACGTGTCGCAGATCGCCACCCTTGTCGACTCGCTCGCGCGGATGCATCGCGCGGGCAGCGAGGTGATTCTCGTATCGAGTGGTGCAATCGCGACGGGCGTGCCGTTCTTGCGTCTCGGCGAACGCCCAGAAGACCTAGCAACTCAGCAGGCCGCCGCCGCCGTGGGACAGAATATTTTGGTGAACCGCTACCAGCGGGCCCTCACGGTGCACGAGATCATCGCGGGTCAGGTGCTGCTCACCGCAGGCGACATGGAGAACGACACTCCCCGCAGTAACGCGAAGCGCGCGCTGGAACGCCTGCTGCAGCTCGGTATTCTGCCGATCATCAACGAGAACGACACCGTCGCGACGCACGAGATTCGCTTTGGCGATAACGACAGGCTCGCGGCACTCGTCGCCAAGCTGGTCGGCGCCGACCATCTCGTGCTGCTCTCTGACGTCGATGCGCTCTATACGGCGCCTCCGCAGCTTCCTGGGGCGACGAGGATCGCCCATGTCGCCTATGGTGACAAGCTCGATGGGGTGCAAATCGGTGCCACGCAGTCCGGCTGGGGTACAGGGGGTGCCGCAACAAAGGTTCAGGCCGCTCGGCTCGCTGCAGACGCGGGCACCTCGGTGCTGCTCACCGAGACCCGACTGCTCGCAGCGGTGCTTGACGGCGAGCCGCACGGAACACATTTCGAGGCGGCTCCGAAGGCCTAAGCTTGGTGCATGAGCACTGACGCATTTCTCGACAAACTCGCGCGCGCGCGAGCGGCTTCGCGCGGTTTGGCAACGGCCACCACGGCGAAAAAGAACGAGGCCCTCGCGGCGATCGCAGATGCGATCGAGGGTGCGGTTCCAGAGATCGTTGCCGCAAACGAGCTCGACCTGGCGCGCGGGCGCGAAGAACAGATCGGTGAGGGCCTGCTCGACAGGCTGCTGCTTGACGAGGCGCGGCTTCGCGGCCTCGCCGCAGCGGTGCGAGACGTCATCGGACTCGCCGATCCGGTCGGCGAGGTCGTGCGTGGCAGCACGCTCGCAAACGGGGTGCAGCTGACGCAGGTTCGGGTGCCGTTCGGTGTGGTCGGCGCAATTTACGAGGCTCGCCCCAATGTGACCGTCGATATCGCGGCGCTCGCGCTGAAAAGCGGCAACGGTGCGGTGCTGCGCGGAGGCACCGCGGCCGAGCACTCGAATCGCGTGCTGGTTGGGCTGATCCAACGCGCCATCAGCAGCACCGGCCTCGACGGCGATGCGGTGCAAACGATCGACGAGTTCGGCCGGGAGGGGGCGGCGCGCCTGATGCGGGCTCGCGGCTACATCGATGTGCTGATCCCACGCGGCTCTGCGGGGCTCATCTCTGCGGTGGTGCAAGAATCGACGGTGCCGGTCATCGAAACCGGCTCGGGGCTGGTGCACGTGTTCGTCGACGCCAGCGCTGACGAGCAGAAGGCCCTCGCGATCGTCAAGAACTCGAAGACGCACCGACCGAGTGTCTGCAACGCTGCCGAGACACTGCTCGTGCACCGCGATGCGGCCGAGCGACTGCTGCCGAAGCTCGCGACAGTGCTGCTTGACGAGCATGTCGCGCTCTATGGTGACGCGCCGTCGCGCTCACTCGCCGAGGGAATCGCCGAGGCGGCTGATGAGGTGTGGTCGACTGAGCACCACGCGCTCGAAATGGGAGTCAAGGTCGTCGATTCGCTCGACGAGGCGCTGGCGCATATCGAGCGCTATTCGACCAGGCACACCGAGTCGATCGTGACCGAAGACTACGAGAACGCGCAGCGTTTTCTCGCCGAAGTCGACTCAGCCGTGGTGATGGTCAACGCTTCGACGAGGTTCACCGATGGGGGAGAGTTCGGCTTCGGGGCAGAGGTCGGCATCTCGACTCAGAAGCTGCACGCACGCGGCCCCATGGGCTTGCCCGAGCTGACCAGCACCAAGTGGCTCGTGCGCGGCAACGGCCAGATTCGGTGAGTTCGCTCGCAGCCCGCTAGACTATTGCTATTCAACCAACGTTCTCATCGCAGGGGTATTGATGTCAGTTCTCGCCACGATCGCTGTTGCAGCTGAAGAAGCGCACCATCTCAACGAGTTGTGGATGCCAGCACCGCTGTTCGGCGTGGTCATGTTTGTATTCTTCGTCGCGTGCGCCGCGGTTACTTTCAGCTTCCGCGACGTAGCAAACAGGCATGCAGAGAAGGCCGAGGCCTACGCCCGTGAGCACGGCGCCCAGCAGCACCACTAAGGCGCCAGCGGCGCAGTCGCGCCGCATCGGGGTGATGGGCGGTACCTTCGACCCCGTGCACCACGGCCACCTGGTGGCCGCGAGCGAAGTAGCTGCGAAGTTCGAGCTCGATGAGGTCATCTTCGTGCCCACCGGGCAACCCTGGCAGAAAGCCAAGGTGAGCCTGAGCGAGCACCGCTATCTGATGACCGTCATCGCTACCGCTTCGAACCCTCGCTTCACCGTGAGCCGGGTCGATATCGATCGAGACGGCCCAACTTATACGGTCGATACCCTGCGTGATTTGCGCGCTCAGTTTCCGAATGACGAGCTCTTCTTCATCTCGGGTGCCGACGCGGTCGCGCAGATCGTGAGCTGGAAAGACAAAGACGAGCTATGGGATTTGGCGCACTTCATCGGTGTGTCGCGGCCCGGGCATGAGCTCTCGCTTTCAGGATTATCGGGCAAACACGTAAGCTTGTTAGAAGTGCCTGCGCTGGCGATCTCTTCGACAGACTGTCGAAGCCGAGTGTCTCGCGGACATCCGGTCTGGTACCTGGTGCCTGACGGAGTCGTCCAATACATCGCCAAGCACCGCTTGTACACCGATGGAAGTGACTGACGCATGACTGATCAAGACGAGAGCCGCCCGCTGAGCCGGCGCGAAATACGTCTGCGCGAAATGGCTGCCGCCGGTGTGGCGCCCGAAGAGACGCCAGCGCCACAAGAAGCTGTTGCTGCGGGCGACACCGCGACCGATGCCTCGGACGACATTGAGATCTCACTCTTTGACGAGACCGGCCGCCAGCGCAGCCGCCGCGAGCTGCGTGCCCTGCGCGAGCAGGCGCTTGCTGAGCGGGCTGCTGCTCAGCAAGAGGCCGCGAGTGCTGTCGAGGCTGAGCCGGATCCTGAGCTTGTCGAGCCGGATCCCGAGCTTGTCGAACTGGATCCCGCTCAAGCTGAGGCCGTCGAGCCCGAGCGTGATCCCGACCCAGTCGAGGTAGAGCCTGAGCCGGTTGAGCCTGAGCCCGAGCCTGCCGCCGAAGGGCCTCATGCAGAAGAGGCCCAGCCGGAGCTCGTGCTGCCCGAAACCGTTGCGTTTGATGTCATCGCTGATCAGCAGCCTGAGCCCGCCAATGATTTCGCGGCGCTCCTGCATGAGATCGCTGCAGAGAACGCCTCTGCGTTGAGTGAAGCTGAAGTCTTTGCCGAGCCAGACAGGGGGCCTCAGCCCGAGATCGCGGCCGAGCCTCAGGTTCAGGCTGAGCCGGAGGTCGAGCCGGAGGCTCAGACCGAGCCCGATGCCCCAGCTGAGCCTGAGATCCAGGCTGAACCTGAGATTGAGGCAGAGACCGTGGTCGAGGCAGAGGCAGCGCCTGCAGCGGCTGCTGAAGACTTCGAGGCTCACGACTACGCTGCTCCGAGCCAGGGTTACTCGTTCCCTGACATTGCTCCGCTCGATGAGGGGCAGTCGATCTTCGATGATCCTGCACTTCAGGTGATGAATGCGCAGGGAGCACAGACGGGCCCCGACACCGGTGACGGGCGAGGCTTCGACGATCTCATCACGCGGGCGGTGGCACAGGAGGGTGCTGCGAGTTCTACTAGCACCTCCGCGCTGATTCTGCCGTCCATGCCCGAGACTGATGGCCTTTCTGGGCCACTCGGCGAAACCGGTGAGCTTTTCGTAACCGGTTCGTTCGAGTTGCCGAAGTCGCTCAGCGAAACCGGTGGGCATGCCGCGCTGCACGATTCGGTCGAGGCAGACCCGCTCGATGAGCTCGGGTTCGCTGAGGCAACTCCGACCGGAATGATGGCACCCGTCTCTGCCTCGCGTGCGGTGAGCGCGCGCAGCGTGCAGGGTGCTTTCGTTGCCGGGGCAACGAAAGATAAGAGCAAGATGCCGGTGGTATTGATCGCCACCGGTGGAGTATTGGTGCTCGGCGCTGCAGGCCTGATTGTCTGGGCAGCGGCGAGCGGACTGTTTGGATGAGTGTGGAAGTAACAGATCAGACCCTTGAGAGTCTCCGTATCGCGGTGCGTGCTGCGGACAGCAAGGGTGCAACGGCTCCCGTCGCATTGAGCGTGAGCGAGCTTTTTCCGCTCGCTGACGCGTTTCTAATCGTCACGGGCAGTGTTGAGCGCAACGTGCAGGCGATCTCAGATGAGATTGAAGACGAGCTCAACCAGTCGGGTGTGCGCACGATTCGTCGCGAGGGTCGCGAGAGCGGTCGCTGGGTGCTGCTCGATTTTGGTGACCTCATCGTGCACGTGTTTCACCAGGAAGAGCGTGAGTTCTACGGGCTCGAGCGGCTCTGGAAGGACTGCCCGACGGTCGACGTCGCGGCCATGCTCGAGGTTGCCCCGAATTTGCAATCGCAAGGCTCGAATGGTGTAGAGTAGAGGGGTTGTCGGGGGAGAATTCTTCCGACTTCCACGGGTCTGTGGCGCAGTTGGTAGCGCACCTGCATGGCATGCAGGGGGTCAGGGGTTCGAATCCCCTCAGATCCACCCTATGTGAGAAATTCGAAACTTCTCCCAAATGCACGCCGGTTTCGGCGATGACCGAGTCTTTGGTTGTCACAGATCCGACGTCATTTTGTTGTGCTGCATAGGTTTTCGCAGTGCTTACCGCCTTGGTCTGCTCGTAGCTGATGTTCTCGTCTTCGTCGATCACAATTTTCTTGACGACCGCTCGTACCAAAATTTGGCGTGCAGAAGGCTCGCACTTGCGATACAGATCACCCAAATCGGTGATGAGATCAGCTAGTTGATCGAGACCCTCTCGTGCCTCCTTATAGGTTGAGCTGAGCCCGACGAGGCGGCGCTTGATGCCGTCAAGGTTGGCCGTGATTCGAGCTTGCTCAGTCTTCATGAGGTCGAGTGGAATCGCATCTGCATAGTGGGCTTGAACCAGTTTGAGGCGTTCGGCTTCAAGCTTGTCTGTTTGGGCGGTGAGGAGCTTGCGTTCATCCTCGGTGCTCGCTTCGAGTTGGTCGAATACCTTGCCGAGAACTGCTCGCGTCTGGGTGGCTTCTTCAGCGCTGAGACCGTTTTGCCCGAATGTGGCTTCGACCTCGCGTTCGATCCGGTCGATCATGATTGCGGAACGGGTGCAACCATTCTTCTTGCGGCGGCCAGAGCAGGTGAAGTACTCGTAGCGTTCGCCCTGCTTATCGGGCGCTTCGGATTTTGGCGGGGTGGCGTCGTCTCGTGAACCCTTGGCGTGGCATCCACACACAAGAACGAGGGCATCCCAGTCTTTGAAGTGTGACCATCAAAAATACGAATACCCTCGTCCTCACTGAGCCTACCCGTATCCTCCACACCCTCGTCGGCCTAAAAAACATACGCGTCCTGCACTACCGCCGGATCGGTCCACGAGTCGAGCTCCTGATCGAGCTCGCCCACGTGAACCTGTCCTGCCGCTCGTGCGGGAGCCGCGCCCGCATCAAAGACCGGCCGATCGTGCGATACGTCGATCTGCCCGCGTTTGGGACGAACGTCACGATCGCGTGGCGCAAACACCGGCTCTGCTGCCCAGCCCCTGAATGCGGCCGCCGAACCTGGACTGTCACCGATCACCGGATCGCCGCGAAAAGTTGCCTCCTCACCACGCGATGCGCGAAATGGGTGACCGAGCAAGTCGGACGCGGCCGGGCAGTATCAGACGTGGCACGCGAACTCGGCTGCGACTGGCACACCATCAACGACACCGTCACGGTGTATGGCGAAGCACTCCTTACCGCGGATACGAAACGAGTGACCCGCACCACCGCACTCGGTCTTGATGAAACCTCGTTCGTGAAACGCGGCCACCATCGCCGCGAGTACGTCACCACGATTGCTGATGTCGGGCACCACCAGATTCTCGAGATCCTCCCCACCAGAGATTTCACTGATGTTGCGAGGTGGGTCCATGCGCAGCCAGGGTCTTGGAGAGGGAACATCCAGTACGGGGCACTCGACATGTCGCCTACATACGCGGCTGTCTACACGGTGACGCTGCCACGCGCGAAGCAAGTTGTTGACGCGTTCCACCTCGTGCAGTTAGCGAACCGGGCGTTGGACGAGATCCGACGGCGGGTGCAACGCGAACATACCGGGCATCGCGGGCGCGCGAAGGACCCGCTCTTCCGAGCACGCAGAGTGCTCCTGAGAGGGGAAGAACGGCTCAGCCAGGCCGCGCAAGAACGGTTAGCGTCGCTGCTGGCGCTTGGCGATCCGGGTGGTGAAGTCGCGATCGCGTACCGAGTGAAAGAACGTATCCGTGAGTTCTATCAGTGCGGTGACAAAGATACTGCTCGTGGCATGCTCACTGACTTAGTAGAGCATTGCCGCAGACCCTCGATGCCAAAAGAAATACGCCGGGTTGGGGCAACGATCCAGCGATGGTTTGAGAAGATTTGGAACTATCACCTTGCGAGGGTGAGTAACGGGCCGACTGAGGCGTTGAACAATCTCATCAAACGGGTGAAACGGGTGGGGTACGGGTTCCGGAACTTTCGTAACTATCGTGTTCGGGCGTTGTTGTACGCGGGAAAACCGGACTGGCGACTCCTTGGATCGATCGTGGTGCAGTGATCGACCCCGCCAAAATCCGAAGCGCCG
>Ga0209369_1000450_pt1 | contig 55375 bp, 47 predicted proteins | sample EBPBio142010_DNA_FD_185865 | JGI IMG/M metagenome (GOLD analysis project Ga0209369, IMG submission 185865) | Wastewater treatment Type I Accumulibacter community from EBPR Bioreactor in Madison, WI, USA - Reactor 1_10/4/2010_ DNA (SPAdes)... | ecosystem: Engineered > Bioreactor > EBPR >...
GCCTATCGCGGCTTGCATCTTGCCGCGGCGGCGCGGCAGAACCCCCTTGGCCGCAACCTGAAGAATTTCCTCGGCATGCTGCGCCGCAGCCTGCGCCGCCGCCAGCCCTGAAAGAGAGACCATGCGCCCGATCCGTGTCTGCCTGATCATGCATTCCACCCGGTCCGACAATCTGGGCGTCGGCGCGCTGACCCTGTCGGAAGTGGCGATCCTGCGCGACATCGCCCAACGGATCGGCCGCGCGGTCGAGATCACCGTGCTCGACTGGAAGGATGCCCGCAGCCCCTATGTCTCGGGGCCGGATATCCGCGTGGTCGATCTGGACGGCCGCTTCCTGATCTCGCCCCGGGGCTTTCTGGCCGCGGTGCGCCGGGCCGATCTGGTGCTGGATATCGGCGCGGGCGACAGTTTCGCCGATATCTATGGCCCGGCCCGGCTGAAACGCATCTTCGCGATGAAATTCCTCACCCATCTCGCCCGCACGCCGCTTGTGGTTGCGCCCCAGACCATCGGCCCCTTCACCAGGGGCTGGTCGAAGCGTCTGGCCCGCCTGTCGCTGAACCTCTCGGCCCTGGTGGCCACGCGCGATGCGAAATCCACCGCCGCGCTGGCCGATCTGGGCTATCGCGGACCGGTGATCGAGGCCTCGGATGTGGCGCTGCGCCTGCCCTATGATCCGCCGGGCCCGCGCCCCGGGGGCGGCGCCCCGCGCGTGGGGATCAACGTCTCGGGCCTGTTGATGGCCGGGGGCTATACCGGCAAGAACGAGCTTGGCATCGCGCTCGACTATCCCGCGCTGATCCGCGACCTGATCGCCCGCTTCCAGGCCCTGGGCACCGAGGTCCATCTGGTGCCGCATGTCATCGTGCGCGCGGGCCGCATGGTCGGCGAGGATGACCGCCGCGCCACCGAGACGCTGGCCAGGGAATTCCCCGGCACCGTGCTGGCCCCGGCCTTCGACAGCCCCTCCGAGGCCAAGACCTATATCGCGGCTCTGGATTTCTTCATGGGCGCGCGGATGCATGCCTGTATCGCCGCCTTTTCCTCGGGCGTGCCGGTGGTGCCCATGGCCTATAGCCGCAAGTTCGCCGGGCTTTTCGGCTCGCTCGGCTATGACCATACGGTCGATTGCACCACCGGGACCCATGCCGCGATCCGCGACAGGATCCTCGCCGCCTTCGCGACCCGCGCCGCGCTCAGATCCGAGGCCGAGGCCGCCCTGGCGCGCGGGCGGGCCAAGCTCAGGCTCTATGAGGACGGGTTGCAGCGCCTCATGGAGCGGGTCGATGGCTGAAGCCGCGGTCATCATCCCGCATTACAACGATGCCATGCGGCTGACGCGCTGCCTTGCCGCCCTGATGCCCCAGATCGGTCCGGGCATCGAGGTGATCGTGGTCGACAATGGCTCGACCGAAAGCCTTGCGCCGCTCTGCGCCGCCTGGCCCGGCCTGCGCCTTGTGAGCGAACCCGCCAAGGGCGCGGCCCATGCCCGCAACCGCGGCGTGGCCGAGACCACGGCGCCGCTGCTGTTCTTTCTCGATTGCGACTGCCTGCCCGCGCCCGACTGGCTGGAAACCGCGCGGGCGGTCTGCGGCAGCGCCGATGTGACCGGCGGCCGGATCGATGTCTTCGACGAGACCCCGCCGCCCCGCAGCGGCGCCCAAGCCTTCGAGGCGGTCTTCGCCTTCGACAACCGCGCCTATGTCGCGCGGCAGGGCTTCTCGGTCACCGCGAATCTCTTGACCCGGCGCGATGTCTTTGTCGCGACCGGACCCTTCCGGGCAGGCCTGTCCGAGGATCTCGACTGGTGCCGCCGCGCCACTGCCCGGGGCTATCGCCTAGCCTATGACGACAGGTTGCGCGTCGGCCACCCCTCGCGCGGCGACTGGCCGGCGCTGTGCCGCAAATGGCGGCGGCTGACCGAGGAAGGCTTTGGCGTGAACGGCGCCACACCGGGGCGGCGGCTGGCCTGGGCCGGGCGCGCGCTTCTGATGCCGGTCTCGATCCTCGCGCATCTGCCACGCCTCCTGCGCCATCCGGCCCTGCGGGACGGCGGTGAGCGGCGGCGCGGCGCGGCCACGCTGGCGCGGCTGCGGCTGGTCCGCATGGGCTGGATGCTGGGGCAGGCGCTGCGGGGCCGGGCCTAGCGGGCTGTCTCGGGGATCAATCGCGCATCCGGATGACTTTCGCCGGCGCGCCCGCCGCGATCGCCCCGGCGGGGATGTCGCGGGTGACGACCGATCCGGCGCCGATCACGCAGCCCTCGCCCAGAGTGACGCCCGCCGTGATCACCGTCTTCGTGCCGATCCAGCAATCGGGGCCGATCGTCACATCACGCTCGGTCATCTTCTGGTCGGTGATGCGCCGGCCCGCGGCCAGGCCGTAATCGGCGGCGGTGACAAAGCAATGCGGGCCAAAGGACGTGCGCGCGCCGACCCGGATCCAGGCCGTCTCGCGCCCCGCCCAGAGCGCGGTATATTCGCCAAGCTGGACCTGATCGCCCAGCTCGATCCGCGCGCCGTTGCGGAAAGACGTGTTGGGGGCCAGCCGGACATCGCGGCCGAGCGCCATCTCCTGGCGCGGCAGGACATGGCTGTAGCCATAGTAATGCAACATGCGGAACGGGTGCAGCAGGACGCGCGGGTCAAGGACCGAGCGGAGCAACCGCAGGATCCGGCCGCCGACGGTTCGCTTTCTTACGGCCATTGCCCGGACCTGTCCTGCCTTCGCGCTTTGCGACCGCAGGATAGAGTGCCGCGGAAACCCGGTCCATAGGCTTTGCCGCGCCCGCGCGCGCCGGGCCGCCGCCCCTCAATAGCCCGGCGGCGGGGCGGGGGCTGGCGTCAGCGGCCCGCCATCCAGCGCCACGCTGCCCGCCATGCCCTGGTTCGCCCAGGCCGGGGCGTCGCCGTCGTAATACCATTCGGGCGCGGCACCGGTCGGCAGCTGGCCATTGGCCCCCAGATCGACCGGCACACCCGCCAGGGCGAATTTCTCGCGGTTCGCCTGCACCGCGAAATCAAGCCGTTGCGTCGGGCTGATCCAGACATGGGCCAGGCTGCCCAGCCAGTATTGCGAGCCGGTGGATGTGGTGCCGATGCCCATCTGGCTCAGGTTGCTGCCGGCCATGGTGAGGGCCGCATAGCTTTTGCTGCCGACCGCATTGCCATTGATCCAGACCGCCGCGGCGGTCGCGGTCCAGTCCATCAGCAGATGATACCACTGGCCGGTCGCATGTTGCAGGCTGCCGGGGCCGGCATAGCAGATGATGCTGTTCGCCCCCGTGTCATTGACCAGGGTGATCGTGATCCGCCCGGTGCTGCTGGTCTTGGCCTCAAGCCGCACATTCGCGCCGACGCGGAAGCTGAACAGGGTTCTCGTGCTGGCATTCCAGGCGGTATCGGCGCTGCGATACCACATCGAGATCATGCCCTGGGAGGCGGCGGGAACCCCGGTCATCGCGGCCGAGCGATAGCCCGTCGCCCCATTGTGATAGGCCCCGCGCGGGGTGAAGGCAGGCGGCGTGACCGGGGCCGACAGGTCGGACTGGTAAGGCCGCACCGCGATGCCCTCGAAAGGATAGCTGGCGCTGCTGTCGTAAAGCCCCGGCACATGCTCGATCAGGAAATCGGGATAGAGGTTGAAATCGCGCGGTTCCTGCAAGACGGCCGTCGCCTGGCCGCGCAGATAGGACAGCCTGTCGCCGAAGGCGAAGGGCGTCTCGGGCGTGATCCGCACCCTGCCCCGGCGCGGCGTGCCGCTGCCTGCATCCACGATGGCCACCGTGCCGCGATGCGCGGCGGGATAGCCGGTTTCCGTGAGCTTGTAGACCGGACGGCGGGCCGCGCCAGACCGGGTGATCTCGATCCCCGTGACCGCCTGGCGGTGCGGGGCGGCGCCGGCATAGGCCGGGCCTGCGCGGAAGGCGCGCAGCGTGGTCAGGGTGCCGCCATTGGGCAGGTCCACCACCAGATCGGCATAGCTGCCATCCGGCGCGCCCTCGATCGCGCTGATCGCGGGCTCGCCGATGGTCATGCCGCTGGCGCGCAACAGGGCCAGCGCGAAGGGCCACATGAAGCCGATCTGCCCGTCCTTGTCGCCGGTATCGGGATGGATCGTGGTCGAGGCCCCGCCGAACTTGCACAGATGGGCCGAGGGGCCGACCGTCAGCCCCACCGAAACCGCCTGGGCATTGGCCGCCATGTCGATCAGGGCCTGGCGGTCGGGCTCGCTCAACCTGGCGTTGTTCTCTGAAAAAGACGCCATTTCCGGGGCCGGCGCGACCGGCGCATTGTGGAAGGGCATCGGCGTCAGCACATGCCAGCGTGTGCCGGTCCGGGTGAAGAGGCCGCGGCCCGTCGCCCCGGCTGCCGCCGTGGCGTCCCAGAGGCAATGGTCGACCTGGGCGCCATTATGCGCCGTGCCGAGGGGAAAGGTCGCGCCCGCCCCGGTCATGCCGAAATAGAAGGGCCAGAAGGCATTGACGAAATTGCCGATCGACCCGGCATCGGCATTGTACCAGCACTCGACCAGATGCTGGACGGAGCCGCCCGCCTCGGCCGTCATGGCCGCGATGACGCTGGTGAAATCGCTCCACAGGCGGCCATCCGTGCCATTGGTCGTGTCGTCATAAAGCGCGGGCCGGCCCGTGCCCGGGACGGCCCCGTCGCCCAGCACGAAGCGCAGGCCGGGGCGGGCAAAGGCCAGAAAGGCCGCCAGCGCCCCCATGGCCGGATTGACCGTCTCGGCGGCGAGCGCGGCTTGGGTCACCGCCCGCGTCACCGGCGCCACGCCCGGGCCCTCCTGGGTGATGACGGTCAGATTGCCCTCGACCGGCAGGACGGGTTTGGGGGTCAGGCTGGAATAGGCGCCCCCCGTCAGGAACAGGTAGGCGATCTCCGACTGGCCCATGATCATTGCGGAAATCGTCGTGGGGCCCGGCTCCGGCCCGCTGCCATCGCCCCTGCCCCGCAGCGCGGCCAGGCCCAGCCCGATCCCAAGTCCCGCCATCAGATCAGCCCCACCAGGCCCGTGGCCGTGGTGCCGGTCGCCAGGACCTGGGTGACCCGGAGCGGATAGACCTGCCCCGCCTGCGCCCCCGCCAGCGTCACCACGGCCCCCGAGACCATGGCCACGCGCAGCGCCCCGGCCCCGCCGACATAAAGCGCGCGCGTCGCCTCGCTCAGCGCGACGCTGTCCGAGGGCGTGAGCGCGACCGCATGTCCGGCGGGGGATTCGAGACCCGGCTGATGATCCTTGAAACTGTCCGCCATGCAGACCTCCCTGAGGCTGTTCCTCCCGGCGCGGAGGCATCGGCCAAAGGGGCTAGCACGGCTCTCGTGAACGGAATCCCGCCCGCCCGCGCGCCGCCCGGCACAGGCGCGCAACGGTTCCGAATCACCGGCCCGTGAGCCTGGTTCGAAGGCGTGGCCTTTCAGGGGGCGGATGCAGGATTGTTGCCATTTCGCAAACAGAGAAAGGCAACTCTTTCTGCCGCCGCCCGGAAAGCGCACAGGCCCAACCCCACACACAACCCAAGGATGAAAAGCGGCAAAACTTTGGCAGGGTTCAGGCAGAACTGTGTTGACCCGGACGGGAACTTGGCGGAGAAAATTAATAAAGTCATCAGTCAAGGATTGTTGCTATGAAAGCCATTCTTTCTACCGTTGCGGCGCTTCTGCTCGCCGGCACTGCCAATGCAGCCGTTGTCAATGTGACGATCACCAGCCCGGCTGGCGCGACCTGGGTCGATTACACCGGGACGGGCCCGATCGGCGACGACAGCTTCGACATGAACGACAAGATCTACACCATGAACGAGCAGAAGAACGTCGTTCTCGGTGCCGATGTGGATGTCATGGGTGGGACGATCGCCGCCGGCAAGAAGGTTGACAGCCACTATGTCTGGTTCGACCCCGAAGACCGTCTGCCCGGCAAGGCCGAGTTCACCTTCACCGGCAAGATCCTCGGGATCATCATCGGCAAGACCGGCCTCGAGGCGACCGAAGCCGCCCTGGGTCTCGCGGGCGTGACCTATCTCTATCCGCGTCTGGTCGGCCTTGAGCCCGGCGATTTCGTCATCGGCGCCGACAATGTTCTGACCATCAACTGGAAGACCAGCACCCCCGGCGACCATATCCGCGTGATCACCGCGGCGGTTCCGGTTCCGGCGGCCGGCGGTCTTCTCGCTCTCGGCCTGCTCGGCCTCGGCGCCCTGCGCCGCCGCAAGTCGGCCTGAGCCGACCCTAAACCGGCGGCCTCGCCGCAGAACTTCGGGGAAGCGCGTCCGCAAGGGCGCGCTTTCCTGCGCTTTCAGGGATGCGAATCGCCCGACGGGGAATATCGGGCCTTCGCAAGCCGGAATGTGTCCCCTCCGGAAACGGTCCGGTCTGACTTTCCCCATATCGGCAGCAAATTCCTGCGCTTACGCCCCGGTTTTGTGCAGCTTCCCGCGCGAAACCCGCCAATCGCGCCGGGCCGGCACAAATCGCGTTATCGCGATGTTGTGTTTGCGGCGGATAAGAGGCATCTCTGTGCTAATCCTTGGCCCCGTTCGATTTCAGGATCTCGCCATGTTCAAGTTCTGCGCCCCTGCCCTTGTCGCCCTCGGCCTTGCATCCGCGGCGCAAGCCACCGTGGTTGATGCCACTGTCAGCATCGCCGGCGGCGGAAGCTGGGTCGATTACGCTGGCGGCGGCGCGGTCGGCGACAACAGCTTCGACACGGATGGCGTCTTCTACACGATGAACGAGGCCCAGGGCGCCGTTCTGGCCGCCCCGGTCGCGGTCGATGGCGGCGCGGTTGCCGCAGGCACGTCGGTTGACAGCCATTTCCTGTGGTTCGACCCGCTGAACACCCAGCGCATCAGCGCCACGATCACCTTCTCGGGCAAGATCCTGGGCGTGATCGTCTCGCGCGCGGGGCTGATCGCGACCAATGACCTGCTCGGCCTGGCGGGCATGACCTATCTGACCCCGCGCCTTGTCGGGCTCGAGGCGGGCGACGGCTATTCCTTCCTCGACAATGTGCTGACGATCGACTGGCGCAGCAGCACCCCCGGCGACCATATCCGCGTGATCACCGAAGCCTCGCTCGCCTCGGTGCCCGTGCCCGCGACGGGCGGCCTTCTGGCCCTGGCCCTGGCCGGCCTGGCCCTGCAGCGCCGCCGCCGCGCCGCCTGACCCCGAAGGGGCGCCGCAGCAAGGCAAAAGGCGCCCCGGGGGCGCCTTTTTCACATCCGGCCAGCGGCTTGCGGGACAGGTCAGCTATAATAGCTGTAGCCGTAATCCGGGCCCATATAGCGGCATTTGTTCAGCACGACGCCCAGGATGTTGCTCTGGCTGGCGGCCTCGCGCTCGCAGATATCCAGCTCCTTCGCCGTGGTCTTCTCGGCCGCCGCGATCAGAAGCACGCAATCCATCTGCCCCATCACCGCCATCGCATCATCCGAGACCAGCATCGGCGGCATGTCGAAGATGATCACATCCGGCTGATAGTCGGCCTCGATCGTTGCGAAAGCCTCGGCCACCGAAGAGCGGTGCAGAAGTTCGGCCGGATTTCGGACCGGGCCGCGATTCATCGCCAGGGCCAGATTGTCGCCCTGGCGCAGCGCGACATCGGCCAGGGCGGCCTGGCCGGTCATCACGTCGGCGAAACTGCCGGGCGGCTCCTGGCCCGTCATCCGCATCAGCGAAGGGCGGCGCAGGTCCAGTTCCGCCACGATGACGCGCTGTTCGGGCTGACGGGCAAGGCCGAAGCCCAGATTCAGCGCGATGGTGCTTTTGCCGCAGCCCGGCGTGGGCGAGGTGATGGCCAGCTTCTTCCAGCCATTCGCCTTCATCTGCTGCAGGGTCTTGGTGCGCAGCACGTCGAAGGCCGCGGCCTCCTGCCCGCCCTCGGCCGCCACGATCCGGCTGCGCGTCAGCAGTTTGCGCTTAGCGACATAGGGGGTGATGGCCGACCAGCGCGCCGCCAGGCCATTGTCCGCGGGCGGCGGGGCGGCGATTGCATCCTGCGCGGCGGCCTGTGCCATGGCCGGCGGCAGGACGGTCGCCTCGGCCTGGCGCCGTTCGGCCCGGGCCTTTTCGATCGCGGCCTGAATGCGTTCCATATCCTGTTTCCTTATCCGGCCGATATCATGTCGGTCATGCCAGTCTCAGGGCCTTCAGGGCCTGTTCCAGCAAAAGATCCAGAGGTTGATAGTAAGTGTCGATGGCCCAAAGAATGGCGGCGACGAGGATCAGGACGAACACGAGGATCGCCAGCCGGACCATGAGCTTCCAGCGCCGCTCGCCCTGCGTCACGATATAGGGCAGGGTCGCGAAAGGCGTGATCCCCAGGGCCGAGGTCAGGTCGGCCGGGCGGCGGATGCTGCCTTGCAGGACCTCGAGCAGGGCGACAAGCCCCAGACCCAGCGCCAGCCCCCCCATCACGCCGCCGGCCGCGATGGCCGGGCGGTTCGGACGGCTCGGCTCGCGCGGGGCGACCGCCTGTTCGATCACCGAGATGCGCTGACCCCGGGCCATGGCCTCGATCGTGTCGCCGGTCTCGGCCCGGGCCTTCTTGGCCACGGCCTCGTTATATTGCGATCTGACATTGTCATAATCGCGCTGCATCGTCTCGAGCACGACCGAATTGCTGGGCGTGGCCTCGATCGAGCTCTGCAGGGTGTCGATCACCGACTGGACCTGCGTCTTCTGCTCTTCGAGATAGGCGATCTGCCCATCCATGTCGGCGAGCTGGATCTCATAGGCCGAAAGCTGCTGCCCGGTCCCGTCCACCGAACCGCCTACCTGCCCGGCCACCACCTTTTCCAGGGCCGCGATCTGGGCCTCGAGCAGTTTGATCTTGGGATTTTCCGGCGACAGGATCACCAACTGGCTCTGCAGCGTGTCGCGCAGGGCCTGAAGCTGGCGCTGCTCGGGGGTCTGCTGGGCGGTGGGCGTGCTGTCACTGACATTGCCGGTCGCCTCATGCAGCCGCACAAGCCGGTCGCGCCGGTCGCGGACCTCGGCCTGCTGGCGGTTCAGCTCCAGCAGGCGCTCCTGCGCGGCCGCCTGCTGGTTGCGGCGGAACTCGAGACTGTCGGGCAGGGCGTCGCGGTTCTTTTCCTTGAAGGCCAGAATCTCGGAATCGCGCCGCGCCAGTTCGGCATCCAGCCGCGCCACTTCCTGCTCGAAGAATTCCAGCGTCTGCCGGGCGGCGCCGGTCCGCATCTCGACATCTTCCTTGAGGATCAGCGTGACCACGTCATTGGCGACCACCGCCGACAGGGCGGCGGTCGGGGCCTCGAAACTCACGGTGACCAGGGTGGCTTCCGGCGCCGAACGCCGGGTGACCGTGCCGCCATTCGTCACGATGCTGATCCGCCGGCGCATATCGGCCACGATATCGTCGGCCGTCATGCTCTGGGCGGCCGCCTGCCCTTCCGGCGCATAGACCTGAAGCCGGTTGGCCATCTCGATCAGCGTGTCGCGGGTCAGGATGCGCTGCTGGATGATCTGCAACTGCTCCGTCGCCTGGACCCGCACCGTCGAGGCGGCCAGATCGTCGGGGATCTGTTCGGATTCGACCAGAAGCTTGGCCTCGGCCACATAGACGGTGGGCAGGGTCTTCGCCAGCGTCAGCCCGATGGCCGAGCCGGCCACCAGGAAAAGCGCGAACCAATGCGCCCGGCGCAGGAAACGCGAAAAGTAGAACCTCAGGTCCATCGTCTCACTCTATATTCTGCCGGTTTTGGCTGTCCGGGGCCGGTGGCTCCGGCCTTGGACGGGCCGCGAAGAAGACGCCATCGTCAAGAACCTGCTGGACAGACAGCCGCACCACCCGCTTGTGGCCCTTGGTGAAGGCATAGACCAGCGCCAGATCGCAGAGCTGGTTCACAAGTCTTGGAACCCCGCCCGTCGCCTCGAAGACCAGATCGGCGGCCGAGAGGCTGAAGAGATCCTCCTTCGCCCCCGCGACCGCCAGCCGGTGGCGGATATAGGCCCGCACGGTGGGACCATCCATCGAGGGCAGGTGGAAGGCGGCCGAGATCCGCTGGGCGAATTGCGTCAGGTCGGGCCGGCGGACGATGTCGCGCAATTCCGGCTGCCCGACCAGAACCAGTTGCAGCAGCTCGTCCTTGCCCGAGTTGATGTTGGTGAACATCCGCAGTTCCTCAAGGCTTTCGCGGCTGAGATTCTGCGCTTCGTCGAAGATGATCAGGACGCGCCGCCCGCCGGCATATTCGGCGATCAGATAGTCCTGGAAACGGCCGAAGAGATCGACATAGGTCTCCTGCGGGCCCGCGCTCTGGCCAAGCGCCAGAAGCACCCAGCGCAGCAATTCGCCCCGATCGCCATGCGCGTTCGAGACCAGCCCGACCCGCACGTCGGGGCCAAGCGATTTCAGCAGGTGATGCAGAAGCGTCGTCTTGCCCGCGCCGACCTCGCCGGTGATCAGCGTGATCGGTGCCCGGGTCAGGATGCCATATTCAAGAATGGCATAGGCGCGGCGATGGACCGGCGACCAGTAAAGGAAGCTCGGATCCGGCACCAATGAGAACGGCCGTTCGGAAAGGCCGAAATGCGAGGTATAGATGTCCAGCGAACTGCTCATGCCCGTCCCGGAGGAATATGCGCTGGCCATACTATCGTCCTGCAGGTCGCTACTGTCCCTCATGATCCACCGCAGGGATCAGCCCCGAACTCGAACGGCACTCTCTTGGCATTCCGGACGACGGCCCCCTGCGCATACAGGCGAATCGACATAGCAACAAGCGCCGCGGCCCGCAGCCCTGTCGCGGAAGGCCGTCTTCTCCCGCCCCGGTTGCGCTCTGCGCAAGAGGCGTCACGCCGATAATCGGCGGCTCGGCCGCGAATGCGAAACAATCCGCCGCTCCATTCCGGTTTCCTGCCACTTCCCGCCCATTCCGCGGCCAAGTGACTCAATTTTCGTCAAATTTCATTGTTCAAGCATGAAAGAGGGGATAACTTGGCACGATCAGGGTTCGATTTCGGCTTTTCCGTGTCACGTCGCAAGACCTTCATGGAAATTGTCTTCGATTGTTCCTCGTCGGGGGTTTTGGGGGAAATGCCCGGCGCTGCCACTGGGGGGTGACTCCCGCTTGTTTTAATGTGTTCACGATGACCATCCATTACGACCCTCACAAACCTCTCCCTGTCCCCCTGCCCGCCGCCGCCGCCTCGTCGCGATCCGAGACTGCGATGCAGCCTCTGGCCCGCGGCTATCTGCGCAAGAACGATTTCGACCGGGCCGTGCCGAAGCGCGGCCTCTATCGCAATGGCGTGAAACGCGCGCTCGACGTGCTGGCCGTCCTTGCCGCCCTGCCCATCGTCCTGCCCCTGGTCGCGGTCCTGGCCGTGATCGTGGCGCTTGATGGCGGCAACCCGCTGTATTTCCAGACCCGCGTCGGACGCGGCGGTCGGCTTTACCGGATGTGGAAGCTGCGCTCGATGGTGGTCGGCGCCGAGGCCGCGCTCGAGGCGCATCTGGCCGCCGACCCGGCGGCGCGGGCCGAATGGAACCGCGACCAGAAGCTGAAGAAGGACCCGCGCATCACCCCGATCGGCCGTCTCCTGCGCAAATCCTCGCTCGACGAGCTGCCGCAGCTCTGGAACGTGCTGACCGGCGACATGAGCCTTGTCGGCCCGCGGCCGATGATGCCCTGCCAGAAACCGCTCTATCCCGGCGAGGCCTATTACCGCCTGCGGCCCGGCATCACCGGCCCCTGGCAAGTGTCGCATCGCAACGAAAGCACCTTTGCCGACCGGGCGCGCTTCGACAATGACTATGAACACGACCTGTCGCTGGCGACCGATACCGGCCTGTTGCTGGCAACGGTGCGCGTCGTGCTGCGGGCCACGGGGTATTGATCGGCGGGGGGATTGATCCGCCCCCCTTTCCAGAGGCACGATGGCGGTTTGTCGGCCCCTGCGGGGCCAGGCCTGTCCACCCTCGCCCCGCCCAGTCTTTCTTGCAGGAATTGAGACCGCCATGACCTTCAGCCTTCGCCTTGCCCCGCTTTTCCTGGCCGCCGCCCTGGCGCTTTCGGGCTGCGAAAGCTCGGAGGAGAAGGCCGAGCGCTTCTATCAGTCCGGGCTGGAATACCTGGCGGCCGGCGATCAGGACCGCGCCCTGATCGAGCTGAGAAACGTCTTCAAATACAACGGCTTCCACAAGGATGCCCGCAAGACCTATGCCGAGATCCTGATGTCGCAGGGCAAGGTGCAGGAGGCCTATAGCCAATATCTGCGGCTGGTCGAGCAATATCCCGACATGGCCGATGTGCGCCAGATCCTGGCCGAGCTTGCCATCGGGCAGGGCAATTGGGAGGAGGCGCAGCGCCATGGCGAGGCCGCGATCAAGCTGGCACCCGAGAAGCCCGAGGTCCAGGTGATCAAGCTGGCGCTGGATTACCGCTCTTCCGTGCTGACCCGCAACGAGGCCGAGCGCGACCGCGTCGCCGCCGAAGCGGCCGAGATGCTCAAGACCCTGCCCGACAGCAAGATCGCCCGCCGCATCGTGATCGACCGGCTGGTCTCGGGCCCGACCCCGCAGGCCGCCCTGCCGGTGATCGATGCCGGGCTTGAGACCGATCCCAAATCCTTCGAGCTGCACATCCTGAAGCTGCGGCTTCTGGGCGAGGCGCAGGACATGGAGGGGGTCGGCGCGCAGCTCAAGCGCATGTACGAGCTTTTCCCCGACAGCGACGAGGTGAAGACCGCCCTCATCTCCTGGTATCTGGGCAAGAAGGATATCGACGGCGCCGAGGCCTTCCTGCGCCAGTTGGCCGGCGATCGCAAAGGCCCGCCGGCGGGCCATCTTGCGGTGGTCCAGCTTCTCGAAGCCGCCCGCGGCCCCGAAGCCGCCCGGGCCGAACTCGAGGCGCTGATCACCGAGAATGTCGGCACGCCCAATGCCGAGCTTTACGGCGCGATGCGCGCCTCGATGGATTTCACCGACGGCAAGCAGACCGAAGCCATCGCCCAGATGGAGACCATCCTGAAAGGGGCCGGGGCCTCGGACCAGACCCGCAACATCAAGATCATCCTCGCCCGGATGCTGGCCACCACCGGCAACAAGGTCGGCGCGCGCGCCCTGGTCGAGGAAGTGCTGGCCGAGGATTCCGCCCAGGTCGAGGCGCTGAAGATGCGCGCCGCCTGGCTGGTCGAGGATGACAAGCCCGGCGACGCGATCGTCGCCCTGCGCACCGCGCTGGACCAAAGCCCGCGCGACCCCGAGATCCTGACCCTGATGGCCGCCGCGCATGAACGGGACGGCAGCATGGATCTGGCCGGCGAGCGGCTGGCCAAGGCGGTCGAGGTCTCGGGCGGGCGGGCGGCGGAATCGCTGCGCTACGCCCAGTTCCTGATCAATCAGGGCCGCCGCTCGGCTGCGCTGACGGTGCTGATCGAGGCGCGCAAGGTCAATCCGGCCGATCCCGATGTCCTGGCCGCGCTGACCGGCTATTATATCCAGGACAAGACCTGGCCCCAGGCGGAAGAGGCGCTGGCCGCGCTGAAGGCGCTGAACCGGGCCGATGCCGAAAGCCGGGTCCAGACGCTGCAGGCCGCGATCCTGAACGGCAAGACCGGGCTGGGCGACACGCTGGCCTTTCTCGAGACCGAGATCGCCAGCGGCAACAACAGCGCCGAAGCCCAGATGCTGATCGTCCAGACCCAGTTGCGCTCCGGCAAGACCGAAGAGGCCCGGGCCTATCTGGATGCGGCGCTGGCCAAGACACCGCAGGATTACGGCCTGCGGCTGCTGAGCGCGGTGGTCGATGGCACGCTGGGCAATCTTGCGGCGGCCGAGACCCAGTATCGCAGCCTGATCGCCGAACAGCCCAAGGACGAACGACCGGTGCGGCTGCTCTATGGCCTGCTGTCCTATTCCGGCAAGACCGCCGAGGCCGCGGCCGTGCTCGAGGCCGGGCTCACCGCGCTGCCCGGTTCGGACACGCTGCAATGGATCAAGGCCAGCGCGCAGCAGGCGGCAGGCGATATCGACGGGGCCATCGCCACCTATGAGGCGCTTTATGCCAAGGACAGTTCCAACATGGTGGTCGCCAACAACCTGGCCAGCCTGATCACCAGCTATCGCGACGATGCCGAAAGCCTGGAGCGCGCCGCCGCCATCGCCCGGCGGCTGCGCGGCAGCGAAGTGCCGGCCTTCAAGGACACCTATGGCTGGATCCAGTTCCGGCGCGGCAATATCGACGAGGCGCTGAGCCAGTTGGAACCTGCGGCCAAGGCGCTGCCGGACGATGCCATGGCGCAATATCACCTGGGCATGGCCTATTCCGCGGCGGGCCGGACCGAAGAGGCCATCCGCCAGCTTGAACTGGCCTTGTCGATGGATCTTGATCCGAAAGGGCCGCAGATCGCGGCCGCCCAGGCCGAATTGCAGAAGCTGAAGGCCGCGCAGCCCGGCCAGGGCGGCTGATCCGGCGCCCGGGCGGAACCGGACGGCAAGGGGGAGACGCGGGCCGGGGCCGAATGTGTTGCGCCCATGGCACGGCGGGGCCCGGGCCGGGCGCGGCCCGCCGCCATCGCGGGCTTTCCCCCTTTCCGCCCCGGAAAATGGGCTTTACCTTGGCGCGAAAAGCGATCGCCGGGCCGATCACACAGGAGAAGGCAACGATGCGGGCAATCTTCAACCTCGTTCTGGGGCTCATCACCGGGCTTCTCCTTCTGGCCGCGCCGGCCCAGGCGCAAAGCGGCTATGGCGTGCGCGCGGGCGATGTCCTGAAGGTCGAAGTGCTGGAAGACCCCAGCCTGAACCGTTCGGTCCTCGTCGCGCCGGACGGGCGCATCTCCGTGCCGCTCGCCGGCACGTTCATGGCCGTGGGCCTGTCGGTCGACCAGATCGGCAGCGAGATCTCCAAGCGCATGGCCGGGAATTTCGCGACGCCGCCGAATGTCTTCGTCTCGCTTGAGCGTCTGGCCGAGCGCCAGCCTGCGGCGGCGGCGGCGGGCGGCGCGCCTGCGGCGGCGGCCACGATCGACATCTTCATCCTGGGCGAGGCTGCCAAGCCCGGCAAGATTTCGGTCGAGCCGGGCACGACCGTGCTGCAGCTTTTCGCCCAGATGGGCGGGTTCAGCAAATTCGCCGCCACCAAGCGCATCCAGCTGCGCCGCACCGATGCAAAGACCGGCGAGACCAGCACCTATCTGCTGAATTACAAAGAGATCGAGGCCGGGACTTCGGATGGCGGGCGCACCACGCTTCAGGATGGCGACGTGATCCTTGTTCCGCAGCGCCGGCTTTTCGAATAAGGCCCGAGACAGGCGCCGACCACAAAGCCGCGCGCGATCGGAGGGGGCATGACCAAGGCTGCATTCAGGACCCGCCCGCCATGCGGCGCGCTGCCCGCCTTTCTGGGCGCGGCGCTGGGTCTTGCCCTGCCGGCCGCCGCGCAGGATGCGGGCGGGGTGCAGCTGACCTTCGGCGTCTCGCTCCGGGCGGAAAGCACCGAAAACGCCGATCTCGACCCGGTCAGCGCCGGGCGGTCCGACCTGCTCTCGACCCAGCTCTCCTTCGGCCTGACCAGCACCACCGCGATTTCCTCGCTGTCGCTGGATGGCGGCCTGCAGATCCGCGGCAGCGACGGGCCGAGCTCGGCCTCCGACGGGGTGACGGCGCCCTCGCTCGCCCTTTCCTATGGCCGCCAGGGCGCCAATGCCGACCTGTCGCTCTCGGCCGCCTGGCGCGAGACCGACCTGACCCAGGATCGCGAGATCGATGATTTCGACACGGGCAGCGGCACGCGGCAGACCTCTTCCGTCTCGCTGGGGCTGAACTGGGGCACCGCCGCCCCCCTGGGCTTCGGCCTGACCGCCGGGCTGACCGATGTCGCCTATCAGGACAGCCCCGGCAATGTCGACAGCCAGACCACGCGGCTTGGCCTGTCGATGCGGGCCGATCTGACCGAGGTGCTCAGCCTCACCGGCGGCCTGCGCGGCTCGCGCTTCGAGGATGATGGCGGCACCACCCGCGATACGGTGGGGCTTGACCTCGGGCTGACCCTGGCCCGGCCGAATGGCGAGCTGGGCCTGAGCCTGTCGCAGGACGTGACCGAGGATGGCGACCGCCAGAGCCTGCGCTTCAGCCATAGCCTGGAACTGCCGCGCGGCACGCTGGGCTATAATCTGGGCGTCAGTCGCGACGTGGCGGGCAATCTGCATCCCGTGGCCGGCATCGACTGGCAGCGGCAATTGCCGCGCGGCCAGATCAGCCTGTCCTATGACCGGTCGGTCACCGCCAACAGCGATGACGAAGAGACGCTGCGCGACAAGCTCTCCTTCGATTACGGCACCGAGCTGACCGCCTCGACCCGGCTGAGCCTGGCCCTGGCGCTGGCCCGGCAGGAAAACACGCTGTCCGGGCTGACCACGACCAATGCCGATGTCACCGCCCGGATCAGCCATGACCTGACGCCCGACTGGGCGCTGGATCTGGGCTATGTCCACCGCATTCGCGACGAGGATGCCACGGGCAATGCGACCTCGGACAAGATCTATCTGGAATTGCGGCGCAACTTCACCTTCCGCTTCTGACGCCGCCCGCCGCCGGAGCTATCCGGCCAGGCCGAAGGCCATGCCGATCAGCCGCAGCGCCGCGCCGACCGGCGCCTTGTCATGCAGCGCGGTGAAGGCGCCGCCAAGCGCCACATAGGAGAGCGTCAGCGCCCAGCCCAGAAGCCCCCCTGCCCTGCTGCGGAAGAGCGTGATGCCGCGGCGGCGGGAAAGTTGGCCCCAATACATCAGCCAAGCGAGCCCCGCCCCGTGCCAGAGGCCCCAGATGATCCAGTGCGGGCTGGCCGAATGCCACAGGCCCATGGTCGCGAATGTGGCCAGGACCGCGACATAGGGATTCCGCGTCAGCCCGATCATCGCCATGTAGATGTAGCTGCGGCACCAATTCGCCAGCGTCATGTGCCAGCGCTGCCAGAAGGCCTGCAGATTGGTGGCCAGGAAGGGCAGGTTGAAGTTTTCCATGATGCGCAGCCCGAAGAGCCGCGCCGAGCCGATGGCGATGTCGGAATAGCCGGCGAAATCGAGATAGACATAGGCCAGCGTCAGGAACAGTGCCGCCCAGACCTGCCAGGCCGGGCTTGCCGTCTCGGCCAGGGCCAGGCCCGAAAGCCCGGTCTTGCCGGTCAGCCGGTCCAGCAATTCCAGGACCAGCCAGCCCAGGACGAATTTCTTCACCAGCCCCTGGGCGATGCGCAAGACGCCCTCCTGGACGAAACGCATCTCGAACCGCGCCAGCTCGCGCTCGCGCAGGAAATGCTCGAAACGCTCGATCGGCCCGGCGGTGAAGATCGGCGCCAGGAACAGCCAGGCCAGGAAATCCGCCAGCCCATGCGCGGGGAAATTGCCGCGCCGCACCTCGATCACATAATGCAGAAGCTTGAAGCTGAAATAGCTGACCCCCAGCGGGATCAGCACCGGCCCCACACCCGCGCCCGAGAACAGGGCACCCAGGGCGGGCAGGTATTTCGCCCAGAGGAAATAGATCAGCACCGCCCAGAACGGCCAGGGGCTGCGCAGGGCGCGGGCAAGGCCCGGCGGCAGGGCGGCCAGGACGCGCGCAGGCAGGCGATAGGCCGCAAAGGCCAGCAGCGCCAGGGCCAGCATCAGCACCAGGTCCTGCGCGGCAAAGACCGCCAGCAGCGCAAGGCTGGCCAGGGCCAGCGCCGGGATCCGCGCCCGCAGCGGCAAAAGCCAGTAGATGACGGGTCCGAGCCCGAGGAAAAGCCACCAGATGCCGGTCTGGATCATCGGCGCTCAGAACCCCTGATATTTGAACGGGCTGAGGGCACCGGCCAGCGAGGCCAGCTCCATTCCCGCCAGCACGACCAGAAAGCCCAGCACCAGCCCCTGCAGCACCGCCCCCGCCGCCCGCGCCCGGGCTGCGGCCCGTGCCCCTGCCGCCGCGCGCGACAGATCCGCCTCATCCGCCATCGCCCGCCCCTTCGCCCATGATCAGCCCGCCCAGATCCGCCGCAAGCGCTTCCTGGAACCGCGCTTGCGCCGGGCCCGGCAGGACATGCAGATCGTCAAAGAAATCCGCGGCCTCCAGCCCGCTTTCGCGGTCGACAAGCCAGTAGGGAATGCCCGTGCGGGCGGAAAAGGCTGCCATCGCCGCGCCGAATTCCGCCTGCACCGCCGCCAGGCCCTGATCCGCCACCAATGCGGGCGAGAGCGGCTCTTCGATCAGCACGAGCCGGGTGTTGGGCCGCGCGGCCAGATGCGCGGCCAGCCGTTCGATCCCGGCCTGCAAGGGGGCAAGCTGGGGCAGGCCCGCGCGGATATCCTCGCCCATGATCCGGCGCGCCTCGAGGCGCGGACCATGCGGCCCGCCCTCGGCATAGCTGTCGATCCGGCGCTTGGCCGGTGACAGCAGCACCAGCCGCATCAGCGCCTCGGAACCGTTGATCAGCACGAAATCCAGATTGTCGCGCAGATAGAAGCCGCTCCGCGGCTGCGGCGTGCCGCCCAGCTGCGTCACCTCGCCATCGGCCCAGGCCGAGCGCAGCCCGAGCCGCGGCATCGCCGCCATCTCCAGCGTCCGCGCCGCGGTCCAGCGCAGCCGCTGCAGGCCGAAGCCCAAGACCACGATCACCGGCGGGCTGTCGGCGCCCTGGCTGTCCAGCGCCCGTTCGGCCAAAGCGAACTGGTCGGTCGGGGCCTGCAAGGGCGTGGTGAGATTCACGATCTCCCAGTCCTGGCCGGTCGCGGCCAGAAGCCCGTCCTTCAGGGTCTTGCCCGGCCCGATCGCCTGGGCCAGCGTCGAGGTTCCCAGGATCACGATCCGGGGGCGGTCGGGCGCGGTGTGGCCCGCGCGCAGCGCCTCATGGGTGGCGAAGCCTTCGGCATCCTGCCCCGTGCGCGGCAGATAGCGCCCCAGCGGCCCGGCCAGGGTGGTTTCGGAAAAGAACCACAGGCAGAAGGCACAGGTCGCGGCCAGCGCGATACAGAAGACCCGGAAGGCCAGGGCCGAGGGGGTGGAGAAGCCCTCCCAGAACATTTGGGCCGGGCCGGGCGGCGCGGCGGGGCGGCGGATCGCGGCAGGGCCTCTTGGCGCGCCTGCATTTTTTGTCGGTCGGGCGGTTTCAGCCATGCGCCCCCCCTTCCCCGGCGGCCAGACGCTTCAGCGCCGGATAATCGACCTTGCCATTCGGATTGCGCGGCAGGGCGGGCAGCAGGATCCAGTCGCGCGGCTGCATATAGGGGCTCATCGTGGCGCGGGCCTGGCGCTTCAGCCCCTTCAGCGCCTCGGCCGGATCACCGCCTTCGGGCAGGCTCACCACGGCGACGATCAGGTCGCCCAGCATCTCATGCGGCCGCGCCACCACCGCCGCCTCGCGCAGAAGCCCGCCGGCCAGGAGAAGCCCCTCGATCTCGTCGGGCGAGACACGCACCCCCATCGATTTCATCTGCCGGTCGCGGCGGCCATGGATATAGAGCCGCCCCTCGGCATCCTTGTGGCCCAGATCGCCGGTGAATACGGCTTTCGGCGCCGGGCGGGCGGGATCGGTCCAGAACGGATCGGGCCGCAGCACCTGGGCGCTGCGCTCGGGCTCGTCCCAATAGCCCAGAAAGACCCCGGCGCCGCGATGGATGATCTCGCCCTCCTCGCCCGGCGCCGCCTCGCTGCCATCGGGACGCAGGACCGACAGTTCCACCCCCGGCAGGGCATGGCCGACCGAGGCGGGATGGTGCGCCGCCAGATCGACAGGCAGCGTGGCCGAGCGATAGGTCTCGGTCAGGCCGTAATTCAGCGACAGCGCCGCCTCGGGGAACAGCGCGACCAGCCCCTGCCGCACCGGATCGGGGATGCGCGAGCCGGTATTGGTGATCAGCCGGATCGAGCTGCGGTCGATCTCGCGGATCGGGGCCAGACCGGCCAGCAGATCGGCGAAGACCGCGGGCACGCCCGCCAGGATGCTGGGCCGGTGACGCTCGATCGCGGCGCAAAGGCCGATGGCGCCGCGCGGCTCGGGCAGGACCAGCGGATAGCCGCCCAGCAAGAGCGACAGAAGCTGGCCCCAGCCATAGTCGAAGGCGAAGGGGATCGGGCAGAGGATCGTGTCGCCGGGCCGGTAGCCAAGCGCCATGGCCACCCGGTCGACCCCCGAGGCCAGCGTGGCGGCGGCCTGCACCACGCCCTTGGGCGTGCCGGTGGAGCCGGAGGTGAAGACGATCGAGCCGGGCGCCTCGCCCCCCTGCCCCGGCCCTTCCGGCAGGGCAGCCCCCGCCGGGGCGGGTGCCGCCGCATCCAGCGCCAGCAGGGCGACCTCTGCCGCCAGCCCCTCGGGCCGCGCCCGGCCCGGATCATGCAGCAGGGCCCGCGCCCCGGTCTTCTGCACGGCATGACGCAGATGGCTGTCCGGCGCTTCGGCCGGCACGAAGACGGGGATCGCACCGCGCGCCCAGATCCCGGGCACGGCGGCGGCCAGGCCGATGCCATTCTGCGCCGCGATCACCACCCGCTCACCCGGCGCGATGTCCAGGGCTGCGGCCCAGCCCGCCGCCCGCGCCAGCAACCCAGCGAAATCGGTGCTTTCCCCGCCCTGCCGGATCGCCGGATCGGTGGCCTGCCGCCTGGCCACCTGCCGGAAACGCTGCCAGAGGGTTGCGGACATGGGCGGGGCGTCCCTTTCAGTCTGCCGCGGGGCTTTGCCGCTTCATCCGCGCGGCCAGTTCGAATTGCCGGATCGCGACCTCGCGCGTCAGCGGCGCGGGCAATCTCGGCACCTTGTAGCCATGCCGCTCCATCAGGGGCGCCAGCAGCGGCACGATCCGGGCCAGGGCGGCAGGCGGCAGCCGCCTGCGCCAGCCATTCTCGACCGGCGGGTTCAGCCCCTTGGTGCCATCGATGCGGAAATCGCCCAGCCCGATGCGGGAATTGCCCGAAAAGGCCGCCGCGATCATCGCCGCCGGATCGCCGGCAAGGCCCAGGAAATCAAGAATGCCCGCCAGCCTGGCCTCGGGCGCGGCCAGCAGATCCTCGTAACGCAGCGAAAGGCAGTCGCCGGGATGGCGGGCGGCAAAGGCATCCAGCGCGGTCTGCCGCTCGATCCAGGCCCGGGCGAAACCGTCATGCTCGGCATTGGTGCCGCTGGTGGCGGCATGCAGCTCGGTCAGCCGCGCGCCCATGGTGCGGGCCAGATCGACATTCGAGGCGATGACATCCAGGGGGTTGCGCACCAGGCAGAGAAAGCGGACATGGCCCGCCAGCAGGGGTTCCAGCGTCTCGATATGGAAGATGTCGGTCGCGGTCTTCTCGACCCAGACCGGGCGGCCCGCCGCGATCCTTTCGTGAAAGCCGAACAGAAGCGCGCGCAGCCCGGCCAGCGCCTCCTCGGGCGGGATTCCGGCGAAGGTCAGCCCGGTCAGCACCCCGATCGGCGGCCCCTCGACCGCGGCCTGTTCGCTCAGAAAGCGCCCGGCGGCGGTGAAAAGCCCGGTCTCGGGCGGGGCCGAGATCTGGGGGTGGCCATCGAGAAGCCGCGCCATCAGCGTGGTGCCCGAGCGCGGAAAGCCCAGGACAATCAGCCGCCCCGCCTTTTCCGCCGTCATGCCGCGCCCTCCGACGTCCAGTGGTTCAGAAGCGATTCCGTGACATCGGCGCAGGTCCCGCCCTGGGCAAGAACCTCGCGCGGTTCGGGATGCGAGATGAAGCGGCCGGGCGAGGCGGTCAGCCCATAGGCGCCCGACATCGGAATGGCCAGGATGTCGCCCGGCCGGGTCTCGGGCAGGTCAATTGCCTGGGCCAGCCGGTCGATCGAGGTGCAGAGCGGCCCGGTGAGCGTATAGCGGCCCGGCGCGCCATCGGGATTGCTGAGGTTCTCGAACACCCAGTTGCGCGGAATGACCGCGCCCATCATCCCGGCCGCGGCGAGATGGTTGTTGAAGCCCGCATCGCAGCAGCGGATCTCGGCCCCGCGCGAGCGCTTGGCCGAGATCACCCCGGTCAGAAGCCAGCCCGCCGGGCCGACCAGCCAGCGGCCCAATTCCAGATTGCAGCGCGCCTCGGCAAAGGCGGGCTCGGCCTTCAGCGCGTCGATTATGGGGTTGATCAGGGCCGGCAGGGCGGCATGGTCCAGGGCCGCCTCGCCCGGCAGATAGGGGATGCCGAAGCCCGAACCGAAGACCAGGCGGCGGGGCGCGATGCCGCTCAGCGCCTGGGCGCGACGGAAGATCCCGGCGAAGATGGCGAAATTCTCGGCGATGGCTTGGGGATCGCGGCAATTCGTGCCGGAATAGATGTGAAAGCCCAGAAGCCGCAGCCCGGGCAGGGCGGCGATCTCGGGCAGGGCATCGGCGATGTCCTCCTCGTCGATGCCGAACTGGCTGGGCGTCGCCGCCATCGAGGCGCCGAAGCCGCGCGGGATGCGGGCCGGGTTGATCCGCACCAGCACCGCCTGATGGCGCCCCAGCGCCACGGCCCGGGCGCTGGCCTGGCGCGCCTCGTCCAGACCTTCCAGCACCAGCTCCCCAAGCCCCAGGCGCAGGGCGGCCTCGATCTCGGCCGGGCGCTTGGCCGGGCCGGAGAAGGTGATCTGCCCGGGGTCCATCCCCGCCGCGATGGCGCGCTCGACCTCGGCCAGAGAGGAGGCGTCGAAGGTCGACAGCCAGGGCCGGATCAGGCGCAGCAGGGCAAGGTTGGGATTGGCCTTGATCGCATAGCTGATCCCGAACCGGTCGCCGAACAGGGTCGAGAGCAGCCGCAGCCGGTCGGTCAGCACGTCGCCATCATAGAGATAGAGCGGCGTCCCGAAGCGGCGGGCGGCCGCCAGACCTGCCCCGCCGCCGATCCCGGTCATCCCTTCACCCGCTCCACATAGGCAAGCATCCGGCCGATCGTGTCCATATTGTCGAGGTTCACATCGGCCGGCGCGATGCGGATCCCGGCCTCGCGTTCAAGGAACATCATCAGGTTCACCAGAGCGAAACTGTCGACGAGCTGGCTGCTGAAAAGAGGGGTATCGGCATCGACATCCTGCACATCGACGCCCAGATCAACCTCGAGAAACTCGAGCAATGTCTCGCCGGTCAGCATAAAATTCTCTTTCAAACATATCTTCCCGGTCCCCTACATAGCTTTCCGCGCGGATTGCGCAAAGCGTCTTGCGGGGCCACCGGCGCAAAAGACCCCGGATCAAAAGACTGTTTCTTCATTTTGCGGGGGTCGCCCCGGCGGGTTTTTGCCGCTACTGTGCCCGATGTATTCCCCTTATTTCAGAGACCTGTGCTTATGACGGCTTCTCCCTCCCCGACCCTGCCCGCCCGCGCCGCCAATCCGGTCGGTCTGGGCTGGTTCGTGCTGATGGTGCTGGCCGCCATTCCGGTCTACTGGCTGGGCTTCGTCTCGCTGGGCCAGGCCTGGATCACGCCGGAATACAGCCATGGGCCGCTGATCCCGCTGATCTCGCTTTATCTTTTCCTGCGCGAGCTGCGCAAGGCGCCGCCGGCCCCGCCCGGAGAGCCGGTGAACCGCCTGCCGGGCATCCTGGTGATCGGCGTCGCGCTGGCTTTCGGCATTTTCGGCAATCTCATCCGCATTCCCGATGTCATCACCTATGCCTTCATCGTCTGGGTCATGGGCGTGGTGCTGGTGGGGTTCGGCTGGCAGCGCGGCCGCCGGCACTGGGCGCCGGTGCTGCATCTGATCTTCATGCTGCCGCTCCCGCAGTTCGTCTACTGGAAGCTGTCGATCTTCCTCCAGCTCATCTCCTCCGAGATCGGGGTCTGGTTCATCGCGCTGGCGGGGATTCCGGTCTTTCTCGAAGGCAATGTGATCGATCTCGGCGTCTACAAGCTGCAGGTGGCCGAGGCCTGTTCGGGCCTGCGCTACCTCTTCCCGATCCTCAGCTTCTCCTATCTCTTCGGCATCCTCTATCGCGGCCCCTTCTGGCACAAGGTCGTGCTGTTCCTGATGGCGGCGCCACTGACCGTGCTGATGAATTCGGTCCGCATCGGCATCATCGGCATGCTGGTCAACAGCTATGGCATCGCCCAGGCCGAGGGTTTCCTGCACGCTTTCGAGGGCTGGGTCATCTTCGGCGCCTGCATCGCGATCCTGTTCTTCACCGCGCTGGCGCTGCAGCGGCTGACCCCGAACCCCAAGCCGCTGTCGGAAACCATCGACCTCGACACCGAAGGCTTTTCGCAGCAGTTCCGCCGCATCATCGGCATCGCCCCCTCGCAGGGGCTGATCGCCGCCGCCCTGCTGACCACGGCCGTCGCCTCTGCCTTCGTGCTGGTGCCGCCGCCGCCCGAAGCCACCATCTCGCGCGACAGTTTCAACCTCTTCCCCCGCAACCTGGGCGCCTGGTCGGGCAGCCAGGAGACGCTGGACGCGGCGACCGAGGCCACGCTGGCGGCCAGCGACTATCTCAACGCCACCTATGACGCGGCGGGCGAGCTGTCCTATGTCAACTTCTTCGTCGCCTTCTACACCAAGCAGACCGAGGGCGCGGGCATCCATTCCCCCGAGGTCTGCCTGCCGGTCGGCGGCTGGGAAGTGTCGGCCATCACCCCCAAGGAGATCACCATCCCCGACACCGCCTATGGCACGTTCACGGTCAACCGCGCCGTGATCCAGAAGGGCGAGGTCAAGCAGCTGGTCTATTACTGGTTCGAACAGCGCGGCAAGCGGATGACCAATGACTACAAGGTCAAGGTCTCGGTCGTCTGGGACAGCCTGACCATGGGCCGCACCGATGGCGCGCTGGTGCGCTTCGTCACGCCGATCGAATCGGGCGAGACCGAGGCCGAGGCCGAGGCGCGGATGGAGCGGCTGATGAAGGAAGCCCTGCAACGCCTGCCGGCCTACGTCCCGACCTGAGGCCGCCCGCGCGGGGCTCTGCGGCCATGACCGCCAGGCGGCGGATCAGGGCGGAGGGGCCGTTTGCGCGGCTTTCCGCCCCCCCGGACCGCCCCGCACCGCCAAACCCGGCGGGAAGACGCCGGTTTCCGGATGGGGGTGCCGCGCGGCCTGGTCGGCACTCTTTACTTATTGGCAAAAGTTTGAAGGTTTCGCCCGGATTGGCCACGAAACCGCCTGTGCACGGCCATGCTTCAACCACAGCCGGACGGCATTTTCCCACCATGCCCGGTCGTCTGAGCCGGATCCTGACACGCCCTGGTGGAGAAACTGATGACGATCCTGACCGTATCTACGGCTGCCCAGTTGAAATCGGCACTTCTGTCGGCCAAAGGCGGCGACACGATCCTGCTTGCCGGTGGCGATTATGGCGATCTGAGCCTGACCCCGCGCGACCGCGTTCCGGTCAACTTCCCCTCCAACGTGACCATCGCCTCGGCCGATCCGAACAATCCGGCGGTCCTGACCGGCCTCGATCTGCGCGGCGGCAGCAACATCACCTTCTCGGGGATCACCTTCGACTACACGTTCGAACCGGGCACGCCGATCTATAACCGCCCCTTCGCGGTCACCGGCTCGCAGGGCATCTCCTTCCGCGACTGCACCTTCGACGGCGATGTGGCGAAAGGCGTCTCGGCCGAGGCCGACGGTTACGGCTATGGCATCGGCCTGTCGATCAACACCAGCTCGAACGTCACCGTCGACAACAGCGAATTCTACAATTTCTATCGCGGCGCGGTCTTCGGCCGGGTCACCGATCTGCGCGTCACCAACAATGACATCCATGACCTGCGCATGGACGGGCTGAATTTCGGCCAGGTCACCAATGTCCTGATCGAGGGCAACACGATCCACGATTTCCGGCGCTCGCCCAACTCGAACGATCATGCCGACATGATCCAGTTCTGGACCAATGGCGCCACCTATCCCAGCTCGAACATCGTGATCCGCGGCAACCATCTCGACATTGGCGACGGCGATGCCACCCAGTCGATCTTCATGCGCAACGACCAGGTCGACCGCGGCCTGGCCGGCCAGGAAATGTATTACCGCAATGTCCTGATCGAGGACAATGTGATCGTGAACTCCCATGCCCATGGCATCACCGTGGGCGAGACCATGGGCCTGATCATCCGCAACAACAGCGTCCTGCACGATGACGGCAACATGCCCGATGGCGAGGACCCCGCGGTCAATATCCCGCGCATCAACTTGTCGGAAAACTCGCTGGGCGTGATCGTCGACCACAACCTGACCGCAGGCATCACCGGCTGGACGGGCCAGACCGGCTGGACGCTGGGCAACAACCTGATCGTCCAGGACCAGAACCCCGCCGATCCCGGCTATTATGGCAATGTCTTCCTGACCTCGACGCTGGATGGCGAACGCAGCGGGCTGCATGAATTCCGCATCATCACCGGCAGCCCGGCCGATACCCACGGCATCGGGGCGCCAGCCACGCTTGAGGGCAGCTCGAAGGGTCTCGACGTCAATTTCCTTGTCACTGAACCCGCCGATAGCGGCCTCAACGCCCGCGTCTTCGACGCCCGTTTCAGCACCTATAACGGCCAGACCCTGCCCGCCGGCACGGTCTATCAATGGACCTTCGGCGATGGCACCACGGCCACCGGTGCCGTGGTCCGCCATGTCTTCGCCGACAGCGGCATCTACGACGCCGTGCTGACCGTGCGGCTGCCCGACCGACAGGTGGGCCGGGCCGATGCCGATATCCTTGTCCGCGACGCCATTCTGGTCGAGATGAGCCCCGATGGCCGCTTCATCGTGCAGGACCAGGGCGTCGAGACGGTTCTGGCCCGCGTGGCCGAAGCCAACGCGACCGGGCTGCAACTGGGCGGAACCGGCGTGACCGCCTCGGTCGGCCATACCTATATCGACGATCTCTTCTCGACCAACGAATTCCGGGTCTCGCTTTCGGTCGATGCCGATATCGCGAAGTCCCAGGGCGAGATCTTCCGCCTCCAGGGCAGCATGATCGCCAGCGTGAACGGCAAGGGCGAATTCGTCATGCGTCTCTTCTCGACCGACGGGACGCAGACCGTGCTGACCTCGACCGGGCTGCGCGTGAACGACATGGCCGAACATGACATCGACATCGTGCTCGACAATGGCAGGGTCTCTCTGGTGATCGATGGCCATGTCGCGGCCGACCAGGCCTTCGGCGGCCAGTTGCGCGACGGCGGCTCGCGCAACCTGGTCTTCGGCAATCCCGGCGGAGCGCAGAACTTCCATGCCGATCTGACGGCTTTCGAGATCTCGCTCGACGCCCCCCATGACGGCGCCGCAGGTGCCCTCATGGGCGCGCAGCAGGCCCTCCTGGCCGATGGAACGCATGACGTGACCACGACCGACCTGATCGCCAGCTCCAAGCTGCTGCATTCCCTCATACCGCTTGTCTGAAACAGCCCGGCCTGCCGAGGCCCTGCGCGGGTAACCCCTTACAAGGGGTTGCCCGCTGCGGCATAGTGGCCGGACCTCAGCGCCCGGACCATGCCGATCCTCCTCCCCGCCTCCCTCCGCTCGCTCTTCCCGCCCGTGGTGCTTGCGCTGGCCCTGGCCTGCTGCGCGGTCGAATTCCTGCTCCAGGCGGCCGATCTCGGGCTGATCGGCAATGCCCATTGGCGTTCGCTCTGCTATCAATATGCCGGCTTCTGGCCGGGCCTGCTGTTCGACTGGCGGCCGAACTACCAGGGCCAGGCCGTGGTGATGTTCTTCAGCTACGGCTTCCTGCATGGCGGTCTTGGCCATCTGGGCGGCAATATGCTGACCCTGCTGATCCTGGGCCATCTGCTGCATCCCCGTCTCGACAACCGCCAGATCGGCCTGATCCTTCTGGTCTCAAGCCTGGGCGGCGCCCTGGCCTTCGGCCTGCTGTCGCGCAGCCCCGCGCCGATGGTCGGGGCCTCGGGCGCCATTTACGGGCTTGTCGGCGCCTGGATGGCCCTCAACCGGGCCGAGCGGCAGGCCAGGGGCCAGCCGCCGCGCAGCCTGGCCCTGCTGACGGGCTTTCTGGCCCTGAACATCGTCTTCTGGTGGGCCAGCGACGGCTGGCTGGCCTGGCAGGCCCATCTGGGCGGCTTCCTGGCCGGGGCGGGCCTGACGCTTTACCTGCGCCCCATCCGGGCGAAGATGCGGTCATAGGCGGCCAGAAGCGCCGGGATCGAATGGTCCCAGCTCAGCCGCTCCAGCACCCGGCGGCGGCCCAGCTTGCCCATCGCCCGCCCCTGGGCCGGATCCGCGATCAGCTCGGCTATTTTCGCCGCGAAATCCGCCGGGTCATTGGCCCGGGCGTAAAGCGCGGCCTCGCCCGCCGAAGCCCGGCCCTCGGTCAGGTCGAACTGCACCAGGGGCTTTTCCAGGGTCATGTATTCCATGACCTTGTTCATGGTCGAAATGTCGTTCATCGCGTTCTTCGGATCGGGCGCGACGCCGATGTCGATCGCGTTCAGCGCCGCCAGCAGCTCGGGGCCATAGAGCGCGCCGGTGAAGGTGAAATGTGCTTCAAGCCCGCGCGCCGCGACATCGCGCTTCACCTCGCCCAGATGCGGCCCGAAGCCCACGACCAGCACATGCAGATCGTCATGGCCCATCCGGCGCACCAGATGCTCGACCGCGAGGACCAGAAGATCCATGCCCTCCTGCTGGCCGATCACGCCGACATAGCCGAGAACGGTCTTCGCCCCCTTGCGATAGGCGGCCTCGCCCGGCCCGGGCAGGAAGGTGTTCACCCGCGGGGCCGAGCGCACGACGAAGACATCCTCGGGCGCCATCCTGCCGCGCCGCACGGCGATGGCCTTGAAGCTTTCATTGGTGGCGATCGAGACCGAGGCCGTGGCGAAGGTCATCCGCTCCCAGATCAGCATGATCCGGTACAGAATCCCGCGCTTATTGAACTTGGCCTCGAACAGCTCGGGGCAGACATCGTGATGGTCGAAGACATAGCGCACGCCGCGCAGCCGGTACCACAGCGCCAGAAGAAAGATCAGGTCGGGCGGGTTGCAGCCCTGGATGACATCGAAACCGCGTTCGCGCCGGATGCGGGGCGCCAGGCGGAACCAGTGCCAGAGCGACAGGAGATATTCCTTCGCATAGGCCACCGCCCCGGAATGCGCCTCGCTGGGCGCGGGGTAGCGATAGATATGGATGTCGTCGATCACCTCGAAGGGCTTGTCCCAGCCCCGCCCGGTCGGGCAGAGGACCGAAACGCGATATCCGGCATCGGTCAGGGCCGTCGCTTCAAGCCAGACCCGGCGATCAAGGGGAACCGGAAGATTTTCGACCACAATGAGAATGCGGCGCGGCTGCGGTGAAGGCATGTCGCCATGTCCCATCGGTCTTGTGCAAAGGCGGTCGGTACTGACTTCGCTCCTAGCGAAACCCGCCTGATGTGCCAAGCCCTTTCCGCCCGCCCGCCCGGCAAGCGGCAGGACAGGCCCGGTCCGGCGCAGAGAATTTGTCCCCAAGGCGCATGGAAGCTGCTAGACTGTGCAAGAACGCTTGGGAAAGGCGATGTTAACGAAAAACCGGAAGCCTTGGCCCGGAAGACCGGCCGGGATACCGGATGGGGCAAGAGGGGCGGGGAAGATGTTGGGGCATCTGGCTTTCGGGGTGATATGCGGCCTGACCGCCGCCTTGCATGGCGCATCGGCGGATTTTTCCGGTCTGGCCATGTTCCTGGCCTATTCGCTGGGCGGCAGCGGCGCGGTGCTTGTGTCACTGACGCTTGGCGCCGCGCCGCAAGGCCTGCCTTCGTGACCATCCGGCGCGGGCCTCCGGCTCTGTGTCGCGCCGCCCCGTCCCGCACCGGGCCGTCGTGACGCGAGGGGGCCCGATGTTCGGCAAGCTCTTCTCCGCCCTCGCCGCCCGCCGCGCATCAGCCGCCCCGAGCGCGGATTTCGATCCCGACCGGCTGCGTCCCGAGACCCCGCTTTGCATCATCGGCGATCTGCACGGGCGGCTTGACCTGCTTGAGGCGATGCTGGCGCTGGTCGCGGGGCAGCCCGATGCCGAGGCGGTGCGCCTGATCTTTGTCGGCGACATGATCGACCGCGGCCCCGACAGCGCCGGTGTGTTGCGGCACCTGCATGGCCTGTGCAGCCGCGTCCCCGAGCGCGTCATCTGCCTTCGCGGCAATCACGAACGCATGTTCCTCGATTTCCTCGCCGATCCGGTGGGGCAGGGGCCGCGCTGGCTGAATGCCGGCGGCAGCGAGACCCTGTCCTCTTTCGGCCTGGGGCAAAGGGTTCCGGGCCGCAGCGCCGCCGACCGCTTCCAGGCGCTGGCCGGGGCGCTCCGCGAGGCCCTGCCCCCCGCGCGCCTGGCCTGGCTGTCAGGCCTGCCGCTTTACTGGCAGGAAGACGAGCTGGCCGTCACTCATGCCGGGGCCGATCCCGCCCGCGCCATCGCCGAGCAGACAGAGCGTGCCCTGCTCTGGGGCCACCCGGATTTCACCCGCCACAGCCGCCGCGACGGGATCTGGGTGGCGCATGGCCATGTCGTCCTGCCCGAACCCCGGATCCGCGACGGGCGCATCTCGGTGGATACCGGGGCCTGGCGCAGCGGGCGGCTTTCGGCGGCCTGGATCGATGCCGGGGGCTTGCGCTTTCTCGAGGCCCGGATCTGAACCGGCTCTGAAAATGTTTCGCGCGCGAAACATTTCCGGGTCTCAGCGCTGGCGCAGCCAGTCTTCCAGTGCGGCACGCAGATCGCCGGTCAGCGCCGCGCCGGACAGGATCACCTTTCCCTGGCCCTGATCCTGCCAGTAGAGGCCCGGGGCCACTTCGCGCCTCTCGGCGGCCGCCGCTGTCGCCGCCCGGGGCGGGGCCATGAGCGCCGTCAGCCGCTCGGCCTCGGCCACGGCCGTGTCTGCCGGATCGCGCGCCAGCGAAGCGGCGATGCGCTGCGCCACCGCCCGATCCTCCAGCGCCTGGGCCAGCCGCAGCCCCAGCCGTTCGGGAATAGCGGCCGGAAAGCGCAGCACCTCGCCCAGCTCGCGATAGAGCACCAGGAAAGAGCCGATCTTCGACCGTTTCGCCCGGCTTGCCGTGGCGAAAAGCCGTTGCAGAGCCTGTTTTTCCGAAGCGAAGACCCCGGCCTCGACCGAGCGGCCGACGATGCGGGCGCGTTCGTAATAGGACAGCGCCGCCCGGATCTCGTTTTCCTCTACCATGGCGACATAGGCATCGCCCGAAGCCTCGGGCCGCCGCAAAACCGCCAGCACAGAGCCGAATCTGGCCTCGCCGGTCTCCTGATGCAGCCGGGTCAGCGCCGCCAGCCGCCGCCAGCCCGAGATCAGCCCGTAGCGTCCGGGGGCCAGTTCCACCACTTCGATGGCGCTGCGCTGGCCATGGGCGCGGATGCTTTCGACCAGGGCCTGCATCTCGTCATCCTCGCCCCCCAGCCGGTCGCGCATCAGATAGGCGGCATCGACCGCGTCGAGCGGCAGGCGGCTGGCCAGCCGCCCCTCGGCCCGGGCCGCTTCAAGCGCGCCCGCCATCTCCTCAAGCGCCGATGTCGCGCTGGCCTCGGCGGCGATCTGGGCGATGGGCGGGGCCTGAAAGCCCGGACGCAGGCCGGGCCGCGGATCGCCCTCTCCTTCGGGCGGAAGATAATCGGCCTGGGCCGGGGTCAGCCGTCTGCGCTTGGCCATGGGGGCGTCCTTTCGCAAGGGCAGGGGGCGTTTCGCGTGCGAAACATCGGGGCGGCGGGGCCGGTCATCCTTCGCCCCGCGCCTCGCGCCGCCAGATGCCGTAGAGAAGCCGCTTGAACCCCGCCCAGGTCTCGTCAAAGGTCTCGCGGCCGCGGGCATAGGTGTCGCGGTTGAAATCGCGGTAATCGGCCTCGTAGATGCCGTTCACCTGCTCGCCCGCCTGGCCGATCAGCGCGGTGAATTCCTGGCGCTGCGGCGCCAGGGTGCGGCCCAGATAGGCCTGCATCAGCCCGGCCAGTTCCGCCTGCTGGCTGCCGTCATAGCGGGTGACCAGGCAGCGCACCGCATCCCATTCAAAGGCCAGTTCGGGCCGGCCCAGGGCGCGGGCGGCGATATTCTCGGCCTCCTCGATCGAGGCAAAGGTCGATTGCAGCATGTCGAAGAAGCGCCCGGTCGAGTCGAACTCAAGGAAGGTCGCGCCCAGGGGCACCAAGAGGATATCCGCCGCCGTGAGCCCGTTGATCGTCAGATATCCCAGCGCCGGCGGCGTATCGAGGAAGATCAGGTCATAGGCGTCAAGCACCCCGTCCTGGGCCAGCCGGTCGCCAAGCGCATCCCAAAGCTTCCAGCCGCGCGCCTGCATCCGCCAGACCGGGATCTGAAACTCGGCCCAGTAGAGGTTCAGCTGGCTGCCGATCAGGTCGATATTCGGCCAATGGGTTTTCTGGATCACATCCTGCGCCCGGATCTTCTGGGCATCGGCCAGGGCCGGGTCCAGCGCCACCGGGGCCTCGCCGCGATCGACCCGGGCGCGGTTCTCGGCCTGGAGATGGCTGGCGTAATGGCGGGCCAGCAGCGGGAAGACGGTCTGCCATTCATCGGCGACCTTGCCGCCGAAGATCGAAGTCATCGAACCCTGGCTGTCGAGGTCGATCACCAGGACCCTGTAGCCGTCCAGCGCCGCCGACATGGCCAGATGGGCGCAGGTCGAGGTCTTGCCGACGCCGCCCTTGAAATTCGCCACCGCCACGATCTTGGCCGGCAGGCCCGCCGGGCGGTAGGGCATGTATTCCTTGTTGCGCGCCCCCTCGGCGGCGAAATGCGCCCGAAGCCGGAGCACCTCGTCGAAAGTGAACCATTTCGCCCCGGCCTCGGTTTCCGACCGGCCCTGCGGCAGCGCGGGGTTCTGCTTCAGCACGCGGCGGAAATGGGCCTGGGCGACCGGGATCAGATAGCGGGTGATCTCCCAGGTCGAGAAGAGACGCAGCACCTTGCGCCCCTCCTCGCCCAAGCCCCGCGAGGCCAGATCGTCACGCCCGCGCCCGCAGGCGGCGGCGATGGCGGAAAGCCCCCCGGTGCCGACCGGCCCGTCCAGATCGGCCAGCGCCTCATCGGGCGATATGTTGAAATAGGGCGGGAGATCCGGGCCTGATTCGGGGCGCATGGCATTTCATGTGATGTGTTTTTGTCAGAGTATCACAAATCGCAGCACATGAAAGAATTTGCAGCACGTTGCCCGGATTTCTTTTCCTTATTCTAAGCAATTCAAAGGGTTGCGTCAGGAACTGGTCGCGAAGGCCTGGCGATGCGGGCAAGGTGCGCTATCGCCCGGTCTGTTAAATATGGGTTAGTTTTATAGTTACGTGCCCCGCCAGTTTCGGCAAGATATTGAATTCATGCTGGAAAAATCCCGCTTCGGTAGCATCTGTGAATCCGAAGCCACGATCATGCGACTCTCCTCCCCCGAACGGGCGATTCCGAAAACCCGTTCGCAAGGGGGCGGGAACTCGACAGGTCCGGGGCGGGGGTCTAATCTGCGGCGTCAATGAAACCACGAAGTTCCGCCCGCGGATCGGGGGCAACGGAACCGGGGCGCGAAGGGGCAGGGCAGGGTGCGCAGACCGCTGGGATCGGGACGGCCGGAGGGGGCGCGGGCTGCCGCCGTCCAGCCCCTTGCCCAATTGCCAGACCGCCATGGCGGCGATTTCTTCGTCTGCGACATTCTCGACGCCCTGCCGAAAGACGATCTCGGCACGATGGAACATCCGGTCTTCACGCTCTCGACCCGGCCCGACCGGCGCATCCTCTCTTATGCCCATAACGGCGTGACCGTGACCGTGGTGCCTTCGATGCGCGGGCTCGCCACGCTCTTCGACAAGGACATCCTGATCTATTGCATCAGTCAGCTCATGGCCGCGCTGAACCAGGGCCGCCCGGTCAGCCGCGAGCTGCGCCTGACCGCGCATGACCTCCTCATGGCCACCAACCGCGAGACCAGCGGCGACGGTTATCTGCGCCTGCGCGAGGCGTTCGAGCGGCTTGCCGGCACGCGCATCACCACCAATCTCGAAACCGGCGGGGTCGAGGTGACCACCGGCTTCGGCCTGATCGACGGCTGGCAGATCCTGCGCGCGACCAGGGGCGGGCGGATGGTGCAGGTCTCGGTCACGCTGTCGGACTGGCTTTATCGCGCGGTGCTGGCGAAATCGGTGCTCACCCTGTCGCGCGACTATTTCCGCCTGCGCAAGCCCTTGGAGCGGCGGGTCTATGAACTGGCGCGCAAACATTGCGGCCATCAGCCGGAATGGCGGGTGGGACTGGCGACCCTGCAGAAAAAATCCGGCTCGGCCAGCCCGCTGCGGGTCTTCCGCAAGATGATCCGCGACATGGCGCGCGAGGATCACCTGCCCGATTACCGCCTGGCCGAGGAAGAGGGCGATGTCTTCTGCGTGACGCGGCGTGGCGGGGCGGGGCAGGGGGCCAGCGCGGCGCCGGGCCGCCAGCCGGTCCTGCGCGCGGCGACGCTCGAGACCGCCCGCAGCCTGGCACCGGGCTGGGACATCTATGCGCTCGAGGCGGAATGGCGCGCGGTCTGGAACCGCTCGGGCCGCCCGGCCCTGCGTTCGCCCGATGCGGCCTTCATCGGCTGGCTGAAGAAACGGCCCGGAAACTAGAAACAGTGTTTAAGAATTGAGTTGATGAACTGATCTCGCCTTCGCGCGGAGCCCTTCAGCCCGTTGCCGTCGGCGGGGATATGGCTCGGTGATCATAACCGCCGAAGCGCCCGCCCGCCTCGAGGCCGGCATCGGCGCCGCACCGCAATCGCGGTGCCACCAGCCTTTTGCCCCCCTTACCCCCTGGCTCCGTGGCCTCGTGCATAGACATCCTCGTAGCGGATGATGTCATCTTCGCCCAGGTAGCTGCCGGTCTGCACTTCGATCAGCACCATCGGCAGCTTGCCGGGGTTCTCCAGCCGGTGAACCGCGCCCAAGGGAATATAGACCGACTGGTTTTCCGTCACGAGTTTCACCTCGTCATTGACCGTCACCTTGGCGGTGCCCTCGACCACGATCCAATGCTCGGCCCGGTGATGGTGGCTTTGCAGGCTCAGCGCCGCGCCCGGATGGACATGGATGCGCTTGACCTGAAAGCGGCCGCCGACCACCAGGCTCTCATACCAGCCCCAGGGGCGGTAATCGCGGGGCAGCGTCTCGGCCTGCGGCACCTGCCGGGCCTTGAGCGCGCTTACCGCTGTCTTGACGTCCTGCGCGCGGTCCTTGTGGGCCACCAGCACGGCATCGGGCATGGCCACGACGACCATGTCCTTCAATCCGATGCCCACGACCTGCAGCGCCTCGTTTTCCGAGCGCAGGAGAGTGTCTTTGCAATCAATGGACAGGGCCTCGCCCGATGTGACGACGCCGTTCTCGTCGCTCTCGCCATCGCGCCAGACGGCTTCCCAGCCACCCAGATCCGACCAGACGCCCGCATAGGGCACGACGCTGAGGTTATCCGCCTTCTCCATCACCGCGTAATCGATCGAGATATCCTTGATCGCCCTCCAGGCGCCGGGATCGAGCCGGGTGAAGGCTAGATCCTTCTGTGCGGCCTCCAGCGAGGCGCGCACCTGGGCTAGGATCTCGGGCTGGTGCGCCTCGAAGGCGGCGACCAGCGCATCCGCGCGGAACAGGAAGATACCGGCGTTCCACAGATGCTTGCCCCCATCCAGCATGGCCTGCGCGGTGGCAAGGTCGGGTTTCTCGACAAAGCGCACGAGCGGTTGCGCTACGGGGCTGAAATCGGCATCGGGCTGGGTGCTGAGCTCAAGCCAGCCATAGCCGGTCTCGGGCCGGTCTGGACGGATGCCAAAGGTCACCAACTGCCCCAACTGCGCGGCCTCGGACGCGGCCAGCACGGCGCCCCGGAAGCACGCGGCATCGGGGATCACATGGTCGGACGGCGCGACCAGGATCAACGCGTCGCCCCCCACCTTCAGAGCTGCGGCCAAAATGGCGGGTGCGGTGTTGCGCGCCGAGGGTTCGATCAGGATCGCGCCGGGCTCGATGCCGATCTGCGACAGCTGCTCGGTGACGATGAAGCGGAAATCAGACCCGGTTACCACCAGCGGTGCGGCGAACCCATGCCCCGACAGCCGCTGCCCCGAGATCTGGAACAGGCTGTTGTCACCTGTCAGCCGTGCGAATTGCTTGGGATAGGATTTGCGCGACAGGGGCCACAGGCGCGTGCCGGAGCCACCACAAAGAAGGACGGGATGAATGGCCATATGAAGCTCCAGAAAAGTAGTAGCGGTCAGGATGCGCGCAGCGCGACTCTATTGCACAAAACAGTTTGCAGCAGGGTTTTCCCTTTCTCCGGACGGACTTATCCTATGATCTTCGTGACGGGTATACCAAGTGCGGTGTCGCCGTTCAGGACAGCGATGCGGACCTGGAGTTCGGCGACCTGGCGGTCGAAGTTCTGCTGTCCCAGAAGCTTCAGACAATTCATCTTGGTCTCGATGCAGCTCCGGCGGTGATAGCCACTCCATTGTGATCACAAAGCGCGGCCGAGGTACTTGCAAGCCCGCAGGGCCTCGTTTCGGACGCCGGCTCCGGCGGTGGCGGCCTTCAACGGCCCGAACCTCCGGCGTTGTTCGTCGATCCCGATGGGGATCTTGCGCTAGACCCGCCGTTTGGGACCGCCATGCTTGCGGGCGTGCCACTCGCCTTCAGGGCCGATCCGCTGTCTCGGCCAACGATAGCCGCACCCGTGTTTTGACGATGCGGGTCACTGACCGAGACCTGCGGGGCTTCGACGCCGTTCTCGCGCGGCATGGTATCGCTCATCGCTCGGATGCGGTGCGCAGTCTGATGCTGGTGGCGGATGATCTATTGCGGCCGGACGAGGCCATGACCACGGAGCTCAAAGGACTGAGCGCGGCGCTGAACCGGGTCGGCAACAATGTGAACCAAGTCGCCCGCCGCCTGAACGAGGCGAAGCTCAAGGGTGACAGTCTGTCCTACACAGCTACTAGCCACGCCGATATCCGCGATCTTGCGGCGCTCATTTTCGACATGGCCGACCAGATCCAAGAGATGGTCCGCGCGCGCCGCCGTTTGTTGGACCTCAAGGTCACTAAGGCCCTCGCCGATCTGGCGCGGCCAGGTTGGCAGTAAGTGACCAAGTATGGCGCGGAGTGAGGGACGCAGAATCGGGCTAGCTATGAGTTCTCACAAGGTTGTTCAGCCTTGACAGCGAGGACTGCCTTTGAGTGCGGAATATGACCTTGCTCGGTTCCCGAAAGTTAGGGCCGGCAAGAGATCCGCTGCTTGACAGCTTCGGGTGGGTCCACTGAAGCGTGATAAATGAGGACCTCCGCAATATGCGCTGCAATCGGCAAGCGGTGAATGGCGCTTTTGAAACATAGTGATCCGTCTTGGTCATCATGTTCCGGCACCATTCAGGAAGTGCGTCTCCTTGCACCCCAAGGGGCCTGCGAAAAACATTTGTTTGTCGTAATGGGCGCAACCCTCGGTCAGCGTGCGGATTTTGCATATGGCTGGCCTTACGAAAACCACATATTAATCATTTGCCGAAAATATATCCTGTAGATATGTTTTTCGTGAACCAAGAGCATTGCAAAAGGTCTTCGACCATGGGCTTGATCGGTTATGTGCGGATTTCCACGATCGAGGGGGTGCAGCTTCTGGACCGTCAGCTTGATGCGCTCAACGCCGCTGGCTGTGAGCGGATATTCGAGGATCGTGCATCCGGAGCAAAAGCCGAGCGACCCGGTCTAACAGCTTGCCTCGACTTCCTGCGCAGGGGCGATGTCCTCGTTGTTCTCGATCTGGACCGGCTCGGACGACTGGCGGGTGAGCTGATCACTTTGATTGACCACTTGGAAGGGCGCGGCATTTCATTCCGTGCCCTCAATGCCCCCATGGACACGACAACCCCGACAGGGCGGGCTTTCCTGCAGATTCAAGCTGCCTTTGCCGAAATGGAGCGCAACATCATCAGGCAAAGGGTGAATGAAGGGCTCGCCGCAGCCCGTGCCCGCGGCCGGAAGGGAGGGCGGCCACGCGTGATGACGCCAGAAAAACTGGGTTATGCCCGGCATCTCATGGCTGACAGAACGCGGTCCATTCCAGACATCTGCAAGGAACTGGGTGGAATGAGACCATCAACTCTCTACCACTACCTGCACGCAGATGGATCTCTGAAGACGGCTGGCCGTGATTTGGTTGAAAACGCCGAGATGGAAGACGCGGGCGCTTGACGGATCAGCCGCGATTAGACAACGCGCCGTGTCCAGACTGACTCTGGCCGAGACAGGGGCAGGGTCGGTGGAGTTCTGCCAGTTTCAGGCGAAGGGCTGTGTCTTGAAGTCAATCCAGGGTTAATCCGCCGGGCCGGACTGGAGGTGCTGGCGGCAGTGGTCGTTAATGCAGCCTCTCCGCCTCGGATGCGGCGCCAAGTGCCCGGGTCACTGCCGCCTATTCGCGGAAGGCGCGGTTCAGATGCGCGGTGACCGGGGAGAGAAGGTAGTCCAGAACGCTGTGGCTGCCGGTCGAAAGATAGGCTTCCACCGGCATCCCCGGGCGCACCTCCTGGTTGTTCAGCCGGGCGAGCTCGCCCTCTTCCAGCCGCAGCACGACCCGGTAATAAGAGGCGCCGCTTTGCGGATCGCGCAGCGTATCGGCGGGAACCGCGGCGACCTCGGCCTTGAGCTTGGGTGTGGTCTGCGGATCGAAGGAGGAGAGCGCCAGTTCGGCCTTCTGGCCGGGCCAGACCTGGTCGATGGCGCGCGGATCGACGCGGATCTCGAAATCCACCCCCTCGGCCAGCGGCACGATCTGCATCGCCGTCGCCCCGGGGGCCAGCACCGCGCCCGCCGTCGTCAGTTGCAGGTCATGGACCAGCCCGGCGACCGGCGCGCGCACCTCGACCCGGTCCAGCGCGGCCGAACGCGTCACGATCTCCAGCGTCAGCTCCTCGACCTGGTCGGTCGTCTCGCGCAATTTGGTCACGATCTCTTCCAGTGCCGCGCGTTCCGACTGGGCTCCGGCCAGTTCGGCATCGCGGCGGCTGGTGACAAGGGCGGCCCGTTCCGCGCCCAGCCGGACCGCCTCGCCCTCCAGCGCGGCCAGGTTGGCCTCGGCCGTGCTCAGGTCGCTCTTGCGCACCAGGCCCTGCTCGGACAGCCGCTTCATCCGGTCCAGCTCGCTCTGGGCCAGGGTCTTGCGGGTTTCCACCGCGGTCAACTGCCCCTCGCTGCCCGCGATCTGGGCGTCGATCTGGGCCACGGCTTCCGTGCTGCGGGCGGCAAGGCCCGCGCGCACTGCGGCGCGGGCGGTGAAGATCGCCCGTTCGGCATCCTCGGCCGCGGCCATGTCGGGCAGCGGGAAGGGCAGGGCGGGATAGGTGAAATCGGGTTCGCTCAGGCCGCGCTGTTCCGAAGACAGCCGCGCCTGAAGCGCCAGGGCCGCCGCAAGCCGCGTGGTGGTGATGCCAAGATTGGTGGTCAGCAGGGTGGAATCCATCCGCAAGAGGACCTGGCCCGCCTCGACAGCATCGCCATTCTGGACCAGGATCTCGGCGACGACGCCGCCTTCCAGGCTTTGCACCGGGCGGGGATGGCCGGTGACCACCACCTGCCCGCCCGCGATCACCGCGCTGTTGATCGGCGTCAGCGCCGCCCAGCCGCCCAGAACCCCGACCAGAAGGAAACTGGCGAGATAGAGCATCCGGCGCGGCCGGCTCAGGTCGGTGACCGGGCGCAGCACCGCCTCGGGGGAATTGGCGGCGGAAGAGACGGGGGAAGGGACGGGGGAATTGGCGGGGGCGCCGGGGGCGGGGAAATCGGCAAAGGCCGAAACCGGGCCGAAGGCGGGGGCAAGGCTCATGCGCCGATCCTCCAGTGACGTTCGCCCGAGGGGCTTTCAACCCGGCGCAGGACGCGGATATCCGGGCGGGCCTCAGCCCGCTTTTGCAGCGCCGCACTGGCGGCGGGCTGCGGGATCGGGGCTGCGGGGGCGGCATCGGCTGTGGGGGCGGGGGCGGGCGCGATGCCCTGCGCCCGGGCGACGATCTCGTCCTTGGGGCCGAAGACCGCGACGCGGCCGCCCTTGAGATAGAGAAGCTTCGTCGCCTCGGCCAGGATGTTCGGCCGATGCGTCATCACCACCACGGTCGAGCCCGCCTCGCGCAGCAGGGCGATGGCGCGGCTCAGGGCGGCATCGCCCGCCTCGTCGAGATTGGCATTCGGCTCGTCCAGAACCACCAGCGAAGGCTTGCCGCAAAGCGCGCGCGCCAGGCCCAGCCGCTGCATCTGGCCGCCCGACAGAAGCGCCTGGGTGCCGGGCGTGCCGACCACCGTGGCATAGCCTTCGGGCAGGGCCAGGATCATCTCATGGATGCCGACCAGGCGGGCCGCCTCGATCACGGCGCCATCGGTCATCGTCGGATTGAACCGGGCGATGTTCTCGCGGATCGTGCCGGGCAGCATTTCGGCCTGCTGCGGCAGATAGCCGATCCAGCTTCCCAGCCGCGCCGCATCCCATTGGTCAAGCGTGGCGCCATCCAGCCGCACATCGCCCTGGTCCGGCCGGATCGCGCCGACGAGAAGCCGCGCCAGCGTCGATTTCCCCGACCCCGAGGGACCAAGCACGGCCAGAACGTCGCCCGGCTGCAGCGCAAGGCTGACATCCTGCAGGATGCGGCTTGGCTCTGCCCCCGGCGCGGCGCTGCCAAGCCGGGTCACATTGGTCAGCTGCACCGCGCCGCGCAGGTTGGGCAGGTCCAGTTCCGCCTCCGGCTCGGCGCAGCGCAGATCGCCGTCCGCCATGAGCCGCTGATGCGCCTCGCGGGTGCGGGCCAGGCCCTTCCACTGGCCGATGATCTGGTCGATCGGCCCCAGCGCCCGGCCCGAAAGCACGGAAGAGGCGATGATCATGCCACCCGACATGTCGCCCTGGATCACCAGATAGGCGCCCATGCTGAGGATCGCCGATTGCAGCAGAAGCCGGAAGGAGCGGCTGATCGCGGCCAGCAGCTCGACCTTTTCCTGCCCCGACTGGCCGCGCGCCAGGGCGCGGTCGCGCAGGGCGCGCCAGCGCTGCAACAGCGCCGGGGCCATGCCCATGGCAAGGATCGTCTCGGTCTGGCGCGCGGCGGCCTCGGTCAAGAGCCGCTCGGCATTGGTGGAGGGGGTGTTCTCGGCCAGGCGCTGGCTGATCAGGGCCAGGCAGGCGGCCAGGGCGGCGCCGCCGATGGTCAGCCAGCCCAGCCAGGGATGCACGAGGAAGAGAATCGCCAGATAGAGCGGCACGAAGGGCAGATCGCAGAGCGTGCCGACCAGCGGCCCCGACAGGAAGCCGCGCAGGGTCTCGATGTCGCGCAGGGGTTGCTGCACGTCTTGCCGGCCCCCGGCCGCGTCGGGCCGGGCCAGGATGGCGCGGAACCCGGCCGCGCCCATCTCGGCATCCAGCCGCAGCCCGCTGCGCGACAAAAGCCGCGCCCGCAGCGCGTCATAGGCGGCCATGAAGCCGTAAAGCACCACAACGATGGCGAAAAGTCCGACCAGCGTCGGGACCGATCCGCTGGCCAGGACCCGGTCATAGACCTGCAGCATGTAGATCGAGCCGGTCAGCATCAGCACGTTCAGCACCGCGCTGACCGCGGCGGCCCCGATCAGGGCCGGTCGCAGCCGACGCAGGACGGCCGGATAGGCCCGGTCTGTCATTTCCAGGGCAAGGTGACGGCCTGCCGGCATGATGCAACCCCTCAGCAACGATGCGCCCATTCTTCGAGAAGGCGTGACCGTATTGTGGCCGGGACGCGGCGGGAAGAAGGGAAATCGAAACGGTCCGTGGTCTTTCGGCGTCTTTTTGCACGAATTGCCCGTAAATCGCGGCGAAGTCTCAGAGCGCCTCTTCGGCAAAGCCCTCGACGGCGGCGGTGTTCATCTGCAGCCGCGTGTTCGAGACCATGACCGGGGCCGACAGCGCATCGGCCATGGCTTCGGCCAGCGAATAGGGCCCGCCCGCGGCATAGGCGCGGATGCCGATCAGCTTCAGCGCCTCGAGGCAGATCTCGACCAGAAGTTCCGATCCGGTGATCTTCAGCCGGTTGATCCGGGCCGCGGCGCCCAGCCCGATATCGCCCCGGGTCGGATCGCTCTCGCAGGCCTGGATCGCCGCGCGCACCAGCGCGTTCAGCGTGGCATGGCGGTTGACGATGCGGCTCAGGGCGTGGCGGGCCAGGGCCTCGGCCTCGCTGCCCGCCGCGATCTCCTGGCGCAGGAAGGTGCGGGCCTTGTCGATCGCGCCCCAGGCGATGCCCGACCACATCGCCGCCCAGAGGACATGGATGCAGGGTGTCATGCTGCGCCGGGCGATGGGCGCGAAAGGGGTGGGAAAGACCGCCTCGGGCGGGGCGGAAAAGGTCAGGCGCGCGGGCTGGTTCACGATGCCGCGCATCCCCAGAAAGCCGGCCCGGTGCGGCGCCTCGACCTGGACATCCTTCATGTCGAGCGCGATCAGAACCTGGCGGTCGCCACCCCCCGCATTGCCCGCCGCATCGGCGGCCATATTGGCGGTCAGCAGGATCAGCCCGGCCTGGTCGAGATAAGAGATATTCGGGCTTTCCTTCACCCCGGCCAGCCGCCCGTCCGCCCCGGGGGTCACGCGGGCGAGCGAGGTGAAGATGTCGCCGCCCGGGCCCTTTTCCGAGGTGCCCGAGGCGATCAGGATCTGCTCGCGCACCATGCGTTCCTGCAGCGCGGCGAAAAAGGCGCCGCTGCCATGGCGCACCACCGAGAAGACCTGGCTCATATGCATGGCATAGATCAGCCCGGCCGATCCCGAATGCCGGGCGATGCGCTCAGTGATCCGCGCCACCGCGCCCAGGCCCAGGCCCGGCCCGCCGAAATCCGGCGGCACCGCCGCCGAGAGAAGCCCGGTCTCCCGCATCCGCGCCAGAAGAAGATCGGCAAAGGCCTTCTCGTCGCCGGGCTGCCGCCGCGCCGATCCGGGATCGATCAGGATCTCGGCCCTGGCCAGAAAGTCATCCTCGGCAGATCTCGCATCCTTCATGATGCCCCCGGGATCTGAAATGCAGTCTTGAAAACGCTGGTCTGAAGCGATGGCCGCGATGCGGCCCACGCTGCGGGAGCGGAGGGGCTTGAGTCAAGCGTCCTGCGGGGGGCCGTTTGTGGCCGGGTTCAGCGCGGCTTGCGGCCGAAGGCGCGCGCCGCCGCCGCCGGGCCAAGCCGCGACCGGATCGCCGCCGAGGCGGGCAGGTCAAGGCTGGCCGTGAGGATGGTCCAGGCCTCGCGCGGATAGCCCTTCAGCGCCAGTTGCGCCGCCTTGGCCGCCGAATAGAGCAGCCCCCCCGGCAGCGCGGCGGGACGATGGCGGCGCAGGAAGCGCAGCCGGCCGCGATGCTTGAAATAAAGCGAGAAGGGCGAGGCGGGACGGCCCAGCGTGGGCGAGCCGATCGCCGTGCCGGCCCGGTGATAGACCAGCGCGCCGGGGCAATAGACCAGGGGCAGATCGCCGCGCCCCAGCGCCCAGTCCACCTCTTCATAATAAAGGAAGTAATCCTCCTCCATCGGGCCGCGGGTCTCGTAGAAGCGGCGCGAGGCCACCATGCTGGCCCCGGTGATGAAATCCATCGCGCCCGCCGCCGGGGGCGGGGTCTCGTCATGGCGTTGGCCGAGATTGAGATTGCCGGTGACACCGGTGCGGCGGTTGATCGTGCCGCCGTCGATCTGGATCAGTTCGGGCGTCTCGAGGTAAAGGACGCGCCCCCCCATCAGGGCAAAGCCGCCGGGCGGGGCCGGGCAGGTGGCGAAGGCCGCGGCGGTGCCGGGCGGCACCATGCTGTCGGGGTTCAGCACCCAGAAACGGTCGCTGCGGCTGTCGCGCGCCAGGACCGCCAGCGCGGCATTGACCCCGGCCGCGAAGCCGCCATTCACCCCGGTCTCGACCAGGGTAAGGCGATGCGCCAGGCCTGCGACCGGGCTGCCATCCAGGGCCAGGGCGCGCGGCGGGGTCGGGGGCAGGGCAAAGGGGCAATCGGCCGCCGCAACATGGATATGCCGTCCCGCCGCCCAGTCGCGCAAAAGCGCGACCGTGCCGTCATCCGAAGCGTTGTCGACGAGCACGATGTCGAGCCCGACCCCCTCCGAGGCCAAAAGGCTTTCCAGGCAGTCGAGGATCACATCGGCCGAGTTGAAGGCGACAAGCGCCACGCCAAGGCGGGGAAGGTCGGACATCGGGCCTCAGCCTCTCGGGCGCTGGGGGAAACGGGTATAGGGCGCGCCGCGCGGCGGCGGGGCGGTTTCGGGGCCGGTCCCGTCGGTCTCGCCCTCCCGGCGCGGCTCGGCGGTCAGGAACCACATGCCCGCGCCGAAGAGGAAGAAGACATAGGAATGGATCGTGGTCCAGATATGCACGGTGCAGAGCGAGAAGGTCAGCCCGACCATGGTCAGCATCCAGGCCCGGCGCAGCAGGATCATCCGGGCATCGCCGTCGAAATCGCGCCGCCCCACCCGCCAGAGCGCGCTGAGATAGCCGACCGCCAGAAAGAGGAAGCCCGGAATGCCATAGCGCACCGCCATGACCAGCCAGAAATTGTCCATGCTCCCCGAGAACATGAACCAGGGACGCTCCCAGTTGTTCAGCCCGATGCCGAGGAAGGGATTGGCCCAGACATTCTTCATGCCCCATTCGAAGATCATCCCGCGCCAATAGGCGGTATGGGGCGAGAAGGTCGCATAGCTGAAGAAGACCTGGATCGGCGCCCGGGTCGACAGCAGGTCGATCACGATATAGCAGAAGGCCGCCCAGCCGGTCAGGAGAAGCCAGGGAAAGCCGGTGCGGCGGAAGGTCCAGTACCAGGCCAGCAGCATGATCTGCATCATCAGCGCCAGGAAGGCGCCCGAAGACAGCGACAGGAAGGCGCAGAGCGCGACCGCCGCCCCGGTCAGCAGCCGCCGCGTCTTCGACAGCACGCCATAGAGCGCCACGACCGTCATCGAGAAGGCGGTCGAGCACAGGACCCCGAAATGGATCGGGTTCACCATGACGCCCTGCACGCGCTCGAGACCCAGCCGCTTCTCGGTCGTCACATTGCTGTAGCTGCCGACCAGCGGCAGTTTCTTGATCGTCTGGATGATCAGCGGCACGCCGGTGCGCGATTCATAAAGGGCGAAGGGCAGCAGGCAGGCGATGAGGATCCCCATCCAGCGCGCCAGGGCCATGAACTGTTCGGGCGTGCGGATATAGATGCGCGCGATCAGATAGCCGCCCAGGAAATCGGGCACGATCGAGCCGACCTGCGTCACCATCTGGCCGGGATTGTTGGCCTGAAGCGCGACCGCCATCCAGGCGCCATGGCCGATCAGCAGGATGTCGGTCAGCGTCACCTTGCCGGCCCGGCCCGAGAAGAGCATGGCCAGAAGCGGCAGGAACATCACCACCAGATAGGCCCGGGTCAGCGTCATGTAGATCGGGCCAAGCTGCATCGTCACCGGCGTGACCACGCTCAGCAGATACAGCGCGACCGGCACAGGCAGGCGCAGCCTGTCAAGACCGGCCCCCGCCGCCGGCAGGACGCGCCCTGGGAATGTCGTGGTCACCTTGCTCGTTCCGCTTCGTCCGGATTTCCGTTCGGGGTGGCTTTTCTGTGCATCCGCCGACGGCAGGCCTGCCTCGGCCCCTTCTACCATCTGTACCGCCGTGATCAAAGTCCCGCCCTGCTGCGACTGCATCATCTGCGCGAGGATCGGGGAAGAATCTGGCGATAAAGCGGCTTTCGCCCCTGCGGCCGATCCGCTACCAGTGCAGGGTGCCTGCCTTTCCCGCATTCAAGACCGGAACCGAGACAGTCTTGCCCGCCATGCAGTATCGCCCTGATATCGATGGTCTTCGGGCGATTGCCGTGCTGGCGGTCATCCTCTACCACGCCGGGGTTCCGGGCTTTGGCGGCGGCTATGTCGGGGTCGATGTCTTTTTCGTCATCTCGGGCTATCTGATCACCCAGATCCTCCTGCGCGATCTGGCCGCCGGGCGGTTCTCGATCGCGCGCTTCTACGAAAGGCGTGCAAGGCGCATCCTGCCCGCGCTGTTCTGCGTCCTTCTGTGCTGCCTGCCGCCCGCCTTCCTCTGGCTGCGCCCGGCCGAACTGGCCGGGTTCGGCGCGGCCCTGGCGGCGGTCATCCTCTTCGTGTCGAACATCCTGTTCTGGCGCCAGATCGACTATTTCGACGAGACGGCCGAGCTGAACCCGCTTCTCCACACCTGGAGCCTGGCGATCGAGGAGCAGTATTACATCTTCTTCCCGCTGGTCCTTGCGGTCCTGTGGCGGCTTGGGCGGCGGGCGCCCGCCCTGGGCATGGGCCTGGTCTTCCTGGCAAGCCTCGCCCTGGCCGAGGTGCTGTCGCGCCAGATGCCGGGGGCGAATTTCTATCTTCTGCCCAGCCGCGCCTGGGAGTTGATGGCGGGCTCGCTGGCGGCCTGGCTGCAGCTGCGCCGCCCCGCCCCGGCGACGGGGCCGCTGGCGGCGGCGCTGGCCTGGATCGGGCTGGCCTGCGTCCTGCTGCCGCTGCCGCTATACGACGACCAGACCCGCTTCCCCTCGCTTTACGCCCTGCTGCCGGTGGGCGGGGCCACGCTTCTGATGCTCTGCGGTGCGGCGCCCGGTGGGGCGGGGCGGCTGCTGGCGCTGCGGCCGATGGTCGGGATCGGCCTGATCAGCTACAGCGCCTATCTCTGGCACCAGCCGGTCTTCGCCTTCACCCGCCGCCTCGGTTCCGACCCGCCGGGCCTGACGGTCATGCTGGGCCTCAGCCTCCTGTCGCTGGGCCTGGCCTTCCTGTCGTGGAAATTCGTCGAACAGCCCTTCCGCCATGGCCCGCGCCCGCTGCTGCCCAGCCGCCGCGGCGTCTTTGCGGCCGCGCTTGCCGGGGGGCTGGCCTTCCTTGCCGTCGCGGCGCTGTTCCATTTCGGCCAGGGCCTGCCGCAGCGCATCGCGCCTTCGGGGCAAAGCTTCGCCAGCCTCGACATCGACCCCAGGCTGCGCCCGATCCGCGGCGCCAGCACCGCCTGCAGCGACGGGCCCGCCCCCGATCTGGCCGCCTGTCCCGCGCCGCCCGGGGCCACGATCCTGCTCTGGGGCGACAGTTTCGCCATGCATCTCGGCCCGGCCCTGCGCGCCAGCCGCAGCGGCGGCGAGGCGGCGGTGGCCGAATTCACCAAGCCGGTCTGCGCCCCCCTGCTGGGCGCGGCGGTGGTCAATGCCGCCTATCCCGAACCCTGGTCGCGCGGCTGCCTTGCCTTCAACGATGCGGTGGCCGACTGGCTGCGCGCCCATCCCGAGGTCACCACGGTCGTGCTGTCCTCGCCCCTGGGCGTGCTCGACTATCCGCTCTACCTGCGCGACGGGCGCATCCTGACCGACCGGGCCGAGGTGCGCGCCGCCACGCGCGCGGCGCTGATCGCGACCGCCGACATTGTGCGCGGTCTGGGGCGGCGCGTCGTCTTCGTCTCGCCGCCGCCGCAGACCGGCGAGGATCTTTCCGCCTGCGCCGTGCACAGCCTGGTCTTCGGCACGCAGGAGGCGGAGAATTGCAGCTTTCCCGCCGAGGGCCGTTCGGCCCGCAATGCGGCGGCGCTGGATCTTCTGGCCGGGCTGGGTGCCGATCTGCCGGTTCTCTGGCTCGACGATCTTCTGTGCCAGGCCGGGCGCTGCCAGACCCTGCTCGAGGGCCGCATCCTCTATCGCGACAGCGGCCATCTCAGCGCCGAAGGCTCACGCCTTCTGGGCGAGATCTACGATCTGGCCGGCCGCGCCGTGGCGCTGGCGCGCTGATGAGCCAAGCAGGGGGGGGCCGCCTGTTGAGCTTGCCCGGCATCGGCAATAGGCTTCGCCCCGCTTCCGCCCCTGACGAACGGACCCCGCCCGCATGACCCAGACCGATCCTGCTCCCGCCCCCCGCAAGGCCAAGCGGCGCGGGCTGAACCGTCTGAAGGGGCTGCGCAATCTTCTGGTCGGGCTGCGGCGGCACTGGCTGGTGCGGGTCTGGGGCATGGACATCCACCCGACCGCGCAGCTTTCGCTTTCGGCCAGGCTCGACCGCACCTTCCCGCCGGGCGTGCATGTCGGCGCGGAAACCTATGTCGCCTTCGAGGCCCGCATCCTGACCCATGACATGACCCGCGGCCTCTATCTGCACACGCGCATCGGGCGCAACTGCTTCATCGGCGGGCGCAGCCTGATCCTGCCCGGGGTCGAGATCGGCGACGGCTCGGTGGTGGGGGCGGGGTCGGTGGTGACGAAATCGGTGCCGCCGCGCAGCCTGGTCGCGGGCAATCCGGCCCGCATCCTGCGCGAGAATATCGAGGTCGGCCGCTATGGCCGCTTTCTCGATGCCGACGCGACCGAGGCGGCCCTGGCCGAGGCCGGGCTGACCTGAGGCGTCAGGCGCCGGGCCGCTCGGGATAGCCGAACCGCTCGAAGACCCAGGCCGCGCTCCTGCGGATTGCCGCGATGCCGTCTTCGTCGAAATATTCGGCCACCGCGCGCTGGCGCCGGTTCGAGGTCTTCTTGGTATGCGGCAGCACGACCGGCGGCGCGCCGGGGGCCAGTTCCGCCATCAGCCGGTCGAGATCGGCCTGGATCGTCTCGAAGCGGATCATCTCGTCGATGACATAGCGGCCGCCCAGATGGACGATGGCGCGGTCGCCGTCGAACTGGCCCGACAGCAGCATGGCGCGGAAGCGGGTCTTCGTCTCGGCGAAATCGCCGGTCTCGGGCAGGCCATGGCGGGCCAGTTCCCAGTGATAGCGCGACACGGCAAGGTCGAAGGGGTTCCGGATCGTCGCGATCTTGCGATAGCGGTCCCAGCGCGCCGCGCCCAGGGCGGCGCGGACCTCGGTCGCCGGCATGTGGTTGTACCAGTCGGTCTGGCCCAGAAGCCGCCGCAGCCGGAAAAGGCGCGGCCGGGGCGTGAGCCGCCGCCCGACGATGCCCTGGGCCGAGATCAGGGTGGGCGTGCGCTCGCTCACCTCGGCCCCGGGCGGGCGGCACAGCGGCTCCAGCACCATCTCGACCGAGGTGCCGGCGGTCTTGCGGGTCTTCAGGAAGATGAATTCCCGCGCGTGGCTGACCATCACCATGGCATGCGCTCCTGTCCCTAGGCCCTGTCGAGGAAATCCGGCAGCTTCTTCAGGATGCGGCCCAGCTTGGCCGGGGCCCGCAACAGCTTGGCCGCGCCCTGCGGCCCCGCCTCGCGCGAGGCATTGTAGGGCACCGACCATTCCGCCAGCGCGGCGGCGCGGTCGCCCGCGAAACCGGCCCGGTCCCAGACAAGGGCGAAATCGGCCTCGGCGCTTTCCAGGTTCACCGTGACGGCATGCGGCTTGTCCTTGAGGAAGGCACGGACATTCGCGTTCACCGTGCGGCACATGTCGCGCACCATTTCCAGCGGCGGCTGGCCGGGTTCGGGATTGGGCACGATGGTCGTGCGATAGCCGTAGATGATGCTGTGCTCGCTTTTCCAGCGCTTGAGATAGCTTTTCGCCACCGCCGTCTCGTCGCGCAGCATATGGACATAGAGCGCCTCGGCCCCATAGGCCTCGTCCAGCCGGCCCAGGAACCAGCTCAGCCGGTTGTCGGCCTCGATATGAAACTCGGGATAGTCCAGCCGCCCGGGCCCGGCGGCATTGACCCGCGATTCATGTGCGGTGGTGAAATTCGTCACATGGCGGCAGGCGCGCATGAAGGTCGTGGTGCCGCAGCGCCCGGTGCCGAGAACGAAGATGTTGCGAATTGCCCTGTCCATGCTGCCCCTTTATTCCCCCGCCATCCGGCGGAAGGCGTCATTGCCCGCGACCAGTTCGTCATAGCTGCCCTCGCCCGTCATCCGCCCGCGTTCGAGCACGATGATCTTGTCGCAATCCTTCACCGTGCTCAGCCGGTGCGCCACCATGATCACGGTCTTGCGCCCGCCCAGATTGTGCACCGCCTCCATCACCGCCCGCTCGGTCAGATTGTCGAGCGCGCTGGTCGCCTCGTCCAGCACCAGGACATCGGGGTCGCGATACAGCGCCCGGGCGATGCCGATGCGCTGGCGCTGGCCGCCCGAAAGGCGGACGCCGCGCTCGCCCACCACGGTTTCATAGGCCTTGGGCAGGTCGGCGGTGACGAAATCATGCAGATTGGCGATGCGGGCGGCGCTTTCGACCCGGCCCATGTCGATCTCCTCGGGCGGCAGGCCGAAGGCGATATTGGCGGCGATCGTGTCATCGGTCAGGAAGATCGCCTGCGGCACATAGCCCAGGCTCTGCTGCCAGTTGCGGCGGTTCGCCGGCGTGACCGGGGTGCCGTCGACCAGGATTTCGCCCGCCTCGGGGGCAAGAAGCCCCAGGATCATGTCGATCACCGTGGTCTTGCCCGCGCCGGTGCCGCCGACAATGCCCACGGTGCTGCGCGCCGGAATTGTCAGGTCCAGCCCGTCCAGCGTCGGCTGGTCGGTCGCGGGATAGGAGAAGCGGACATCGCGGAATTCAAGCTGGCGCGTCAGATGCAGCGCCGCCCCGGCCGGGACGGCGGGCGGCAGGCCAGGGGCGGCACCGCGCATATCGGCATGAAGCCGCGCCAGCCCCGCCGCCGAAAAGCGCATCGCGCTGATCTCCTGGTAGAATTGCTGCAAGGCCGGGAACATCTTGGTGGCCGACATGCCCAGAAGCCCCAGGATCGGCAGCAGGTCGGCGATATTCTCGCCCCGGATGACGATGATCACCAGGACCATGGCGATGAAACCGCCATAGACCACCGCCTCAAGCGCGAAACGCGGCAGGCGCGCGATCACCAGACCTGCGGCCTGATAGCGCGCCATGGCCTCGGCCGGCCCGCGGAAGCGCTGGAGGCTGGTCTGTTCCAGCCCCATCATCTTGATGTCCTTCAGCCCGCCGACCACTTCCTGCACCACCCGGAAGCGCAGCTTGTTGTTTGCCACGCGCTGACGGCCGACATGGGCCAGGCGGTGGCGCAGGAGGAGATAGGCCAGCAGATAGACCCCGACCAGAAGCCCGGTGGCGCCAAGCGCCACCATCGGCTGGACCAGGAAAAGGAAGCCGCCGATCAGGACAAGGATCGTGGCGTTCGAGATCAAGAGCACCGCGGGCAGGATGCTTTCCTTCACCACCTGGTCGACCTCGGACAGAAGCGACTGCGACAGGGCGGCGCTGTTGCGCGACAGGTACCAGACATAGTCATGCGCCAGATAGCCGCGCAGCAGCCGCACCGACAGCGTATGGCTGCGCGCCAGGGCGAAGCGGATCTGCGCATAGGTGACGGCGGCGCGCACCACCATGCCGACCGCCATGACGCCGAAGACCGCCAGGCCAAGCGCGATCTGCACGCTCTTGTGGTCGGACAGGCCCAGGAGGCGGGCGAAATCCTGCAAGGCCCAATGGCTGTCGATCAGGTCCGGCCGCGACAGCACGGTCAGGAAGGGCAGGATGCCCGCCACGCCGATCAGCTCGAAGACCGACATCAGCATGGTCATCAGGATCAGGGCCACGAAGCGCAGCCGCTCGCGCCGCGTCAAGAGGTCCCAGATCTGGCGGTAGCTTCTGATCACGGCCCTTCACTCCGGCAGGCGGACCGGCACCTGTGCCCGGATCCGCCACATTTTGCGGCCTTCTTGCCCCCGCATCTTGACACGGGCGGCGGCGGGCCTGCACTTGTCTGGCCGGCGCGCGCATGGCATAGCGCGCTAAGGCATTGCACCGCAGAGGTTTCCGTTGCAGCACGGCACACTCATTAGCATAGTGATGCCCGTCTTCAACAGGGCGCATCTCCTGCCGCGCGTCGCGGCCAGCATCCTGGGGCAAAGCTATCGCCACTTCGAACTCTTGATTGTCGACGATGCGTCAACGGACGATATCGAGGCAGCCGTGCAGGCCCTGGGCGATGACCGGGTGCGGCTGATTCGGCGGGCGCAGAATGGCGGGGTCGCCGCGGCGCGCAATTCCGGGGTCGAGGCGGCGCGGGGCGACTGGATCGCCTTCCATGACAGCGACGATTTCTGCACCACGGACCGGCTGGACCTGTGCCGCCAGAAACTGGCCGAGCTGCCGCCCGACTATATCGGCGTCTATGGCGCAAGGCTGATCTATAACGAGGTCTCCGAGGACAGCTATGGCCGGGCCGCGGCCTATGTCATCCCCCGCCCGCGCGAGACGGTGCTGTCGGGCGATCTCTCGGCCCGCACCATGCGCGGCAATATCATCAACTTCCCCACGCTTCTGGTGCGCAAGTCGGCGCTTCTGGCGGCAGGGCCCTCGGACCCGCTTCTCCGCAAGAACGTGGACTGGGATCTCTGCCTGCGGCTGACGCGCCAGGGCAGGATCGGCTTTGTCCCCGAGCCGCTGATCCTGACCCCCACATCGCTCGCCCCCGAGGTCAGCGCGGCGCGGGTCTCGCGCTCGGCGCGGCAGGGCGCGCGTTCCTTCGCGCGGATCTCGGGCAAGCTGCGGCGCAGCGGGCTGACCGGGCGGGCGCTGTCCACCCATTACGCCACCACCGCCCGCTATCTTCTGCGCATCGGCCGGGTCCGCGCGGCGCGGCGTTTCCTGGGCGCCGCCCTGGCACAGGATCGCCGCCAGCCCCGGCTCTGGGCGCATTACGCGCTGAGCTATCTGCCCTGGCTGCATGCAAGACTTCGCCGCCCCGCCAAATTGTGACCGGACATCCCGGACCGGCCGGGGATAGACTGGCGCGGAAGAGCTGCGAAGAAGGACGTCCCATGCCGCCTTTCCTGCCGACGCGCCGCGGGGTGCTTGCGGCCTCTGCCCTGCTGGTGCCGGGCCTTCTGGCCGCAGGCCGGGCCGGGGCCGCGACCCGCGTCACCGGCCGCGACAGCCTGGTCGCGGCGCTTCAGGCCGCGCGCGGCGGCGAGACGATTGTGCTCGAGGCCGGCGATTACGGCACGGTCGAGTTGCGGCATGGCAAGGACGGCGATTTCGCCTATGCCAGCCCCGTCACCCTGCGCTCGGCCCGCCGCGACGGCCCGGCGGTGCTGGACGGGATGGAGTTGCAGGGATTCACCAATCTCAGCTTCGACGGGCTGTCGCTTGCCTATCGCGCCGGGCCGGGGGCCAAGCTGAACAAGCGCTGCTTCCGCATCCTCGAGGGCCGCGCCATCACCGTGCGCAATTCGCTGTTCCGTGGCCATATCGTGCGCGAGGGCGAGGGCGAGGCCGCCGATGTCGGGCTGCCGACCGGCATCGGCCTGGTCCTCAGCCGCTCCTCCGATGTCCTGGTCGAGACCAATCTGATCCTCGATTTCCATCGCGGCCTGGCCATGGGCGAAGCGCGCGACGCGGTGGTGCGCGGCAATGAGCTGCGCGGGTTGCGCATGGACGGGATGGTCTTCTCCAAGGCCCGCGGCATCACCATCGAGGCGAATTTCATCCATGACTTCCGCCGCTCGACCGCGAAATCCGATCATGCCGACATGATCCAGTTTTGGACCAATGGCGCCGATTTCGCCACGACCGATGTCACCATCCGCGGCAACCTGCTGTTTGCCGGCCCGGGCGGGGCGACGCAGTCGATCTTCATGCGCAATGACATGGTCGATCGCGGCCTGGCCGGGAAAGAGCTTTATTACCGCAATATCCGCATCGAGGAGAATGTGATCATCAACGGCCATACCCATGGCATCACCCTGGGCGAGACCGAGGGTGCGGTGATCGCCGACAACACGCTTCTGCGCCATCCGCTTTTCGCCACCAAGGCCGATCGCGACCGCAAGGTGCGCATCCCGCGCATCAAGCTGTCCGAGGCCTCGCTCGAGGCCAGGATCACCGGCAATATGGCCGCCGCCTGGCCCGAGGCCCAGCCGGGCTGGACCGTGGCGGGCAATCTGGCCGTGCAGGACCTGTCGCCCCGCCGGTCCGGCTATTACGGCGATCTGTTCCAGAACCCTTTCGGCCCCGACACCCAGGATCTCGCCAATTACCTTTATCGCGGCGATCCCGGGGCAGGGGCGGCGCTGCTGCGCCCCGGCGCCGACCGCGCGGCCTTCCGCCCCCGCCAGGCCTGACGGCGCGCAAGGCACGGTCACGATCCGGGTCAAGTTCTGGGCACAGCACCGGATTCACCCCCCTGCCCCGCCGCTTTATCGTGGCAGGACGGCCCCTTCTGCCGTATTGCCGCTGGGCGACGCTTTTCGATGAGGTTTCCTCCCCATGCCCGACATGCAGGTCACGGCGTCTTCGCCCGCCCCCGCGCTGGCGCGTGTCGCCCGGGGCGATCTCTGTGCCGGATGCGGCGCCTGCGCGGGGCTGTTCCCCGACCGGGTCGCGCTGCGCGAGACCGCGCCGGGCTTTCCCCGCCCGGTGCAGACCGCGCCCCTCACCCAAGCCGAGGATGCGCTGATCGCCGCGATCTGTCCGGGGCTGGGTCAGGAGGTCGCGGCGGCGGGCCGGGCCGATCCCGTGCTCTGGGGGCCCCATGTCGCGATGCAGACCGGCTGGGCGCGCGATCCCGATCTGCGCCATGCCGGGTCTTCGGGCGGGGCGCTTTCGGCGGCGCTGGCGCAGCTTCTGGCCGAGGGCATGGTGGATGCCGTGGTCGAGATCGCCGCCGATCCCGATCATCCGGCGCGCAACGTGACGGTGATCCGCAGCGATGCGGCGGGCCTCCTCGCCTCGGCCGGCTCGCGCTATGCGCCCTCCTCGCCGCTGGAGGGGCTGAAGGCGCTGATCGCCGATGGCCGCCGCTTCGCCTTTGTCGGCAAGCCCTGCGACGCCGCCGCGCTGCGCGCGCTGATCGCGGCCAGACCCGAGGTCGCCCGGAGCTTTCCGGTGATCCTCTCGTTCTTCTGCGCGGGCGTCCCGAGCCATGCCGGCGGCCGCGCGCTTCTGGCGGCCCTCGAGGCGCCCGAGGAGAAGACCGCCGCCTTCCGCTATCGCGGCATGGGCTGGCCCGGCCGCGCCACCGCCCGGCTGACGGATGGCAGCGAGCGCTCGATGTCCTATCACGACAGCTGGGGCCGCATCCTGTCGAAACATGTGCAGCACCGCTGCAAGATCTGCGCCGACGGCACCGGCATCGCAGCCGATCTGGTCTGCGCCGATGCCTGGGACAGCGACGCGCAGGGCTATCCCCTGTTCGACGAGGCGCCGGGCATCAGCCTGATCGTGGCCCGGACCGAGGCGGGGGCGGCGCTGCTGACCCGCGCCCGCGCCGCCGGGCGCATCGAAACCGGCCCCTTCGACCCGGGCAGCCTGGCCGCGATCCAGCCCGGCCAGCGCGAGCGCCGCCGCGCGCTTCTGGCCCGGCTTCTGGCCCTGCGCCTGACCCTGCGCCCGGTGCCCGCCTATCGCGGCTTGCATCTTGCCGCGGCGGCGCGGCAGAACCCCCTTGGCCGCAACCTGAAGAATTTCCTCGGCATGCTGCGCCGCAGCCTGCGCCGCCGCCAGCCCTGAAAGAGAGACCATGCGC
>Ga0209369_1000453_pt1 | contig 54984 bp, 52 predicted proteins | sample EBPBio142010_DNA_FD_185865 | JGI IMG/M metagenome (GOLD analysis project Ga0209369, IMG submission 185865) | Wastewater treatment Type I Accumulibacter community from EBPR Bioreactor in Madison, WI, USA - Reactor 1_10/4/2010_ DNA (SPAdes)... | ecosystem: Engineered > Bioreactor > EBPR >...
CATGGGAGGCGCTGCTTGCAGGGCTGTCGTCGTCGGTGGCGGCGGTGCGTGCATCAGACCGTGAGGGCTGGATTAGGCACTGCGGATACCACACACCCGCTCACGCTTAGCTATACCGGCAGATTTGAAAAAAAACCAAGTCTGCACCATACGAACGAATTACACAAACAAAGATGATGATAAATTATGTGATTAGACTCTTCATATTAGGGATTTTGTTTAATGGTGAATGTAACAAAGCCAGTAATCGATGTGCTTCCTTGCGCAGAGCCCCTGTGAACCCTGACCAGGTAATCTCTTATTGGTCTCGACTTATCGTATTCAAAGGGAGCTTGCACGCGTATTTTAGAAGCTCTGGGCAAATCTTGGACGCCTGTAATGGACGCATTTGTCCACTGGTATGTGATTGTCGGATCAAGGCTGTCTCGTACCACACATTCAAGCGTTACCCAGCCGCCCGGTGCCACCGTGTCTGGTGTGGCCGTCACACGGTAGATCACGGTCGGTGGATCGACATTCTCATTAGGGTTCTCCCATAAATGAGAGTCGCACCCGCCGAGCGCGGCAGCGAGCAGACTTACAAACAGCGCGTGCTTCATCGGTAAGGAAGGAGAGGGACCTGTTGGATGCAATGCAGAGATGCCATATCGCGTATGCAAGCTAAGCGCACTCGCTTGAACTTGCAGTTTGAGGTCTAGGGTAGAAAGAAATGCCCCTGCAAGCGGACACCGCTACGGAAGCAGGTCCCTCCGGTCGGGAGTGCGGGCGGCGTCCGAGACGGGTCTACGTGTCGTGATCTCCTCAACGCTCGTTTAGACGCCCCCAGATGCCCCACATCCGGTCGAAACCTCAACAGGCAGTACCCATGACGTTGCAGACACGTCGGGATCCGTCACTACAGCGCGTACTAAAAACGACGTTAGTGCGCCCTGATGGGCAAGCGCCTCATCTGCGACAACGGCGCACTCCCGGGCGAAGCCCTGCCGCGTCGAGGCCGTCGGAGGCGGTGGTGTGGGCGGAGAGTTCGGCGCGGACGATGGCGGTGGGGCGATGAAGGCGGGGAGTTGGAACCTACTTCAACCGCCCGGTTCCCCCCTTCGCTGTTCACCTTCTTCCATCCATGGATCGCCTCTGGAGCCCGTGGCGCAGCCGTCACGTTGCCACGTTCGACGGCGACGACCGCCCGGACGGCCGCTCGCTCTTTGCCCGCCTCGCCGACGACCCGGCCCGCGACGTCGAGCGCTTCGTCCTCTACCGCAGCGCCTTCGTCTACGTCGTCCTCAACGCTTTTCCGTACACCAACGGCCACCTGCTCGTCGTGCCGTACCGCGAAGTGGCCGACTACGACGCGCTCACGCCCGAAGAAACCGACGACCTCGCACGCACCACCCAGCAGGCCATCGGCTGGCTACGGCAAGCGCTACGCCCAGACGGCTTCAACGTGGGAATGAACCTCGGCGCGGCGGCGGGCGCGGGTCTTCCCGATCACCTTCACCAGCACGTTGTCCCCCGCTGGACGGGCGACACCAACTTCATGCCCGCCGTTGGCGAGGCGAAGGTCATCCCGGAGGCGCTGGAGACGACCTTTGCTCGTCTTAAGGCAGCAATGCCCGCGTAGCGCTGTGCGTTTCGTACGAACGCGGATCCAACCGCGCCCATAGCAGGCTTATGTTGCGCCTCGATCTGCCGTGCCCGACGCCGTGCCTTTTCCTGACGCTGACCCGCACACCGCTGCTTCGGAGGCCCGCTCCGGCGTGCGCACCGCGTGGGTGCTCGCGGCGGTGCTGATCAGCCTTACGGCCACGGCGCTCGTCTCGTTCGTCACCGGCTTCGACGCGGCAGCGCTGTGGCATTTTGCCGAGCGGCTGTCGGGAGGCACCGTCGCCGTCGTCTTCGGCCTGTTCGCGCTGCGGCTCGCGCTCGGCGGGCTGCGCCTGCGCCACCTATCCGAACACGCGCTCGCCTTCCGGCAAGGACTGCGCGGCCAACTGGCGTGGGAGTTTTTCTCCGCCGTGACGCCGCCGTTTGTGGGCGGCGGCCCGCTCGTGGCCATCTTCCTTGCCCGCGACAGCCGCCTCCGCGCCTCCACGGCTACGCTCACGGTGCTGAGCGCGCTCGTCTACGAGCAGGTTTGGACGACGCTCAGCGTGGCCGTGGTGCTGATTGCGGCACTAAAACTGCCTGTATTTCCCCAAACGATGCCGCCGTGGGCCACGGTTGCCATCGTCGGATACCTCATCGGCACAGCCCTGTGGGCGGCCCTGCTCGTGACGGTCGTTTTTCTGCGCCCGGAATGGATCGCGCGGTTTGTCGGATGGGCTGCCCGGCACCACCGCCTGGCCCGCTACCGCGACCGCATCGAAGCCGAAGCCGCCGACCTCCGCGACCGCGCCGAGGCGATGCGCCGGCACGGCTGGCGGTTTCACGCCCTTGCGATGCTGCTCACCACGGCGGCGTGGGTTGCCCGCTACGGCATGCTCGTCGTGGTGGTCATGGCGGTCGTACCCGACCTCGACGTGCGGCTGTTTGTGCTGCGCGAGGTGGCGATGATGGTGACGAGTTTCGCCACGCCCATCCCCGGTAGTGCCGGCGGCGCGGAGGCGCTCTACGCTGTCTTCCTCGGCCCACTGCTCCACCCGCCGTCGATGGTCGCGCCTACGATGCTCGTCTGGCGCTTCCTCAACTTCTACATCTTCCTGCCGCTCGGCCTCTACCTGACGTGGCGCGGCGTCAAACGCTGACCGCTCACCGGCGACGGACGGCGAAGGTGGCGCGGTAATCGGCCTGGCGCACGGGATCGGTCGTCACGGGTTCGGGCCGAAGGCTGACGACCTTGACGACAAACGGGCCAACCTCGGTCGAGTCCACGGCCTGTCCGGCGCGGACGGTGAGCGTGTCGGGGCGGAAGCGCATCAGCGGATGGCTCTTGCCCACCACGACCTTCGCCTCGCCTGCCCACACGCACTGCACGCGCGCCGGGCAGCGGCTGTCGGACGAGACGGCGATGAACGACAGGGTAAAGTCCTCGCCCAACGACGCACTTTCGTTCACCGGCAGCACGATCTCGCGCTCGGCTCCGCTCGACGACGATGCGGGACTGGACGGGGAGGGCACGGTGGCGGTGGAGCAGGCGGCGAGCAGCAAGAGCGGCAAAGCAGCGGCGGTACGCATCGGCGTCGAAGGCGGGGAGAGACTCCTAACGCACCAACCGGGCCATCCGTTGCCCAGCGCACGCTTCCTCGGTACTCAACGTGCCCCAAGACGATCCGACAGCGGCGGCGCGGTTTCCCTACCGCTCCATGTCCGCTTTCCCCGGCGTATGAATCGCCGAAAAGGAGCGTATCCTATGGCTTCACCTTATCCCCACCGACCATGCGTCCCAACATGGGTACTGTCGACCGTGTCCTCCGCATCGCCCTCGCCCTGATCGTGGGCGTGCTCTACTGGAAGGGAGCCATCTCCGGCAACGTCGCCATCGTCCTGGGCATCATCGCCGTCGTATTCCTGCTCACGGGCTTCGTCGGCACATGCCCGGCCTACCTTCCGCTCGGCATCGACACGCGCTCGAAGGCCGACAAGAAGCACTGACGCCAAACTTCGGCGCGGGAACGAGCGTTGGCTTGGTATGCGCCTGCTCTGCCTCACCCTGCTGCTTGCGGCCACCGCCGCCACCGCCCAGCCTCGCCCCGCTACCGACAGCCTCGCCCGCATCCAAACGGCCCGCGCCGATGTGGACACGCTGGCTTCGCCCCGTTATGCCGGGCGAGGCTACGACCGCCACGGCGGGGCAGGACGGGCCGCAGGCTACCTCTCTCGACGGTTCGCGGCGATCGGCCTTGCACCGTTTGGTCGATCGTTTTTGCGTCCGTTCACGTTCGTGACGTCGGTGGTGGACGGGGCCTCGCTCAGCGTCGACGGGCACGAACTGCCCCTGCACGCGGCCTTTTTGCCCATCCCGTCGGCACCCGACGGCTGGGGTGCGGGCGAGGTGACGACGGTCGGACACGGCCTGGCCCTCCCCGACCACAACGCCTACGCCGGTCGGTCGGTGCGTGGACGTATTGCGGTCGTTACCGACCCGCTCCCCGACCCGCTTCCGTCGACGCTGACCGAGCCTCGCGCCGACCTTATCGCCCGCATCGCCGCAGCCAAAGCCTACGGCGCGCAGGCGCTCGTGATCCTCGTCGATCCGGCCCATCTGGTCTACGGCGCACCCCGCGTCGAAGCGTCGCTGCCCGTCTTTTTCGTGGCTCGGGCGGCATGGCCCGCCAACGCGCAAACCGTCTCGTATCACGTCGAGGCGCGCCCGAACCAGCCCGCTGCGGGCGTAAACGTTGTGGGTTTCGTGCCCGGAACGGTTCATCCCGACTCGTTCGTCGTCGTCACGGCCCACTACGACCACATCGGCACGATGATGACGGGACCGAGCTTGGACCGCGCCATCGTTCGTCCCGGCGCCAACGACAACGCCTCCGGGACCGCTTCGCTGCTGGCGCTGGCCGAGGCCGTACGCCGTACCCCGCTGCGCGTCTCGGTGGTGTTCGCCGCGATGGCCGCTGAGGAGTTAGGTCTCGTGGGAAGCGACACGCTCGCCGCCCGTTCGCCGTGGCCGCTGGATCGCACACGACTGCTCGTCAACCTCGACATGACCGCCTCCGGCGACGGACGCATTATCGTGTTTGGCGGTCAAGACCAGCCCGCCGCGTTCGCCCGTCTGCAACATGCCGCCGCGTCGGTGCACGCCACGCCTGCTATCGCCCTCATCCCCCGCGAGACGCGCCCCAACTCCGACCATTGGCCGTTCGCGCAGAAGGGCGTACCGGCCCTCTTCCTCCTCACCGCCGGACGACCGCAGCCCTACCACGCCCCCGACGACCTCGCCGCCACGCTCGACTGGCCGTCGTGGGATGCGGTTCACCGGCTGGTGCTAACCTTGCTCCGGAGCGAATGACGGCGAGGCCTCGCCGAAGGTCGTCGCCGCCACGATCCGCTGGCGCAGCTCGTCCATTCCCGTGCCCTTCTCGCTGCTCGTCGGCAGCATCTCGCCCCGGTAGCCTTCCGCCAGCATCGCGGCGCGGATCGTCTTCTGCGCCTGCCCCATCTGGTTGGCCGAGAGCTTGTCGGATTTGGTGAGCACCACGAGACTGGGCGCGGCCGAGGCGGCGAGGGCGCTGAACACGGCCCGGTCGAGCGCGCCTGGCGCGTGGCGGCAATCCACCAGATGCAACGCCAGCCGGAGCGTCGCCCGCTCGGTCACATACCGTTCGATCAGCCGGGCGAAGCGGTCGCGCTCGGTCTGGGCCACCTTGGCGTAGCCGAGGCCGGGAAGATCCACGAGGTAGAAGCGGTCGCCGACGAGGTAGAAGTTGGCTTCGCGGGTCTTGCCGGGCGTGCCGGACGTCCGGGCCAGTTGTTTTCGCCCCGTCAGGGCGTTGAGGAGGCTGGATTTGCCGACGTTGCTGCGCCCGATGAACGCCACTTCTGGGCGGGCATCCTTGGGCATTCCGTCGAGGCGGGACGCGCCGAGGGCGAACGTGGCGGTTTGAAAAAGCGGAAGCATACGCCAGAAACAAGGAAAAACCTGTCAGGTCAAGTCGACCTGACAGGTTGCCGAAACGTCGAACCGACGTCGGATTCGTCAGTCGGGGAAGGTAAGCACGCGCAGGTCGTAGGCCCCGTAGGTGTCCCCGCCGAGCGTCGTCACCCAGATTTTCCATACCCCGGCTTCGGGCTGGATGTCGCGAAGGGCCGAGCGTTGGATGTTGCCGTCGCTCGAGGACCCACCTTCTTCGCGGTACATACTTCCACCGCCCATCGAATCGTCGTCGTTGCGGTAGTAGCGCCCCGACGGCGACTGGGCGACGAGGAAGCCGTCGAAGCCGTACGACACCAGTTCCACCGAGAACGGCGTGTTGCCCATCCGCTGCTCCACGAGGTCGTAGTATTCGCCCTTCGGGAACTGCTGGTCGCGGGGGTCGAGACGTCCTTCGGTCGTGACGATCTGAGCGATCTTGCCCGGCGTCACGTCCACGGAGTACGCGCCACGGCCCGAATCGGAGAAGGCGCTGGCCCAGACCGTCCATGTGCCGCCCTTGCTGGCGACGAACTCAACTTGCGAGACGCTCGTCCCCTCGAAATCGTCGTTCGAGAACTCGGCCCCGTCCGGCCCCTTCACGATCAGGTATGTGTCGAAGGCGTCGGACTGCATCCGCACCTTCGCCTGCTGGCCGTCGCGGAGCGTGAAGGTGTAGGCGTCGTAGCGGTTGCCACCGTCGCGGGTGGGATCGCTGTCTTGAAGTTCGCCCGTAAAGGTTTGCCCCCAAACCGGAGCGGCGAGCAGAAGCGCAGGAAGAAGCAGCAGGCGTTTCATAAAGTTGACACGAAGGGTGCAGAAAAACGTGGACGGTGAGGCGGAAATCCGAAGCCCGATTCCGCGCGAAAAGCTCAGTTGCGGCGCGTGCGTGCGCGGGGACGGCTGGGGCGGGTGGTGCGCGGCGCGGGCGTCTGGGTGGTGCTGCTGCGCGGCGTCTCGGCGGCCAGCGCTGCCGCCTGCCGAAGCGCCTCGTAGGCGTTGACGACGCCGCCGGTCACGGAGAAGCTGGTGAGCGGGCCGCGCACGTCGTCGTGCGTGAACGTCATGTTGGGGAAGCGACGCGCCGAAGCCAGCAGCACCGTGCGGAGCTGATCGACGGTGAGCGTCGGGTAGTACGACCACACGAGCGCGGCAACGCCCGACACCACCGGCGCGGCCATCGACGTGCCTTGCTGCGGGCCGTAGGTGTTGCCCGGAAGCGTCGAGTAGATGTCCACACCGGGCGCGAACACGTCCACGTCGGCCTTGCCGTAGTTGGAGAAATCGGCGATCAGGTCGCGGGTGTCGTGGCTGGTAGCACCGACCTCGATCCAGTTCGCCGCCCGTCCGCTGCCGAGGAACGACGCCTCGGGAAAGTTGGCCTCGGTGTCGACGTTCTTGCCCTCGTTACCGGCGGCGTGCACGATCAGCACCCCGCGCGACGCGGCGTAACGCACGGCCTCGTCCACGGCGGCTTTGCCGGGCGAGAGGCCCTTGCCAAACGACATGTTGATGATGTTAGCGCCGTTGTCCACGGCGTAGCGGATGGCGTTGGCCACGTCCTTGTCCGTCTCGTCGCCGTTGGGGACGGCCCGGACGGCCATGATGCGCACGGCATCGGCCACGCCGACCGCGCCGACGTTGTTGTCGCGCAGCGCGGCGATGATGCCGGCCACATGGGTGCCGTGGCTGGCGTCGGGGCCGGCCACGTCGTTGTTGCCGTAGCCGTTGCGCTGGCTGTAATCGTCCGGGTTGTCGCCTACGATGATGGCGCGGTCGCGACAGTCGAGGTTGTAGCCGCAATCCACCTTGCCGCGCAGGCCGTCGAGGTACTCCTGGATGTCGCGGTCGGTAGCGTGTTGATCGAGCAGGTAGCGAACGATGGACTGCTGCTGGCTGGAGAGGCCGGGCGTGCGGGAGATGTCGGCGACGGTCACATCGTCGCGGCCCACGGCTTGGCGAAGCCTATTAAAAGCCTCGCGGGCGATGGTCAGCATCTGCTCGGCCTGAGGGATCTCGCGGCGGGCTTCGTTGCGCTCTTGGGCGGTTTCGCGGAGCAGCTCTTGGTAGCGGTCGAACTCGGCGCGTTCGGCCTCGGGGATTTGGTCGCGGCTGCGCGTGCCAAAACGGGCGCGCAAGCGCGCGGCCTCGCGGGTGGACTCGTACGTCTCGTAGTTGACCGATCGGCCGTTCGGCCCACCGAGAAAATTCCAGCCGTAGACATCGTCGACGAAGCCGTTGCCGTCGTCGTCCACGCCGTTGCCCGCAACCTCACGCGGGTTCGTCCAAAGGCGGCCCTGCAAGTCCGGGTGCTGAATGTCCACGCCGCCATCGATCACCGCCACCACGACCGTGCGTGCGGGCTGCCGCCCGGCCAGCAGCTCGGTGTAGGCGCGGGTGGCGGCGATGCCGGGGTAGTTGCTCGTCGTACCGTCCATCAGGTGCCAGCCGTGCGGGACAGACTGGGCCACGGCGGGCGCGGCAACGGCCAGGGACGCAAGGAGCGCGGCTCCTCGAAGGGACGCAAGCAAGGGCATAAAGCGCAGTACAGGATAGAGGGGAATGGCGATCACGAAGCGGGTACGCGCACCACGCAGCAAGGATGCGATTTCGTACGTCGGTGCCACAATATCCCCCAAATGGAGGAGGAGTGTTACACAAACGACGCCGAGTATGGCCTTCCCGAGACGGCAAAATTCGCGTGCCACAAACCCTATGACATTTCGGTGTCACCTCGCCTTTCGAACTTGGCCCTCGGCACCCACCCTCAACCCTTCTGGACTCATGCGCTACGCCCGTCTGCTCTGCATCTCCGACGCCAACAACAACAAGTTTTACGAAATGCACGAGTGTGCCAACGGTACGTTCGAAGCGCGCTACGGGCGCGTCGGAGCGACGGCCCAAGTGCGCACCTACCCGATGCGCGAGTGGGAGTCGAAGCGCGGCGAGAAACTCCGCAAGGGCTACCGCGACGTCACCACCCTGTCGGTTGTGGCCGACGACCGCCCGCAGTACCTGCCTCTGGCCAACCCCGACGTGGCCGCGCTGCTGGCCCGCCTCGAACGCGCCGCCCAGACGAGCATCGGCACCAACTACGACGTGCAGGTTGCCGCCGTCACCCAGCCGATGCTCGACACCGCAGCGGCCACCCTTGCTCGCCTGGCCGCCCTCACCACGGCGCTGCGGTTCTCGCCCAATGCCGCCAACGAGGCGCTGATGGATCTGTACCATACGATCCCGCGCAAGATGGCAAACGTGGCGGCGAACCTCGTGCACGACCGCGACGGCCTCCGCGCCCGCCTCGCCGACGAGCAAGACCTGCTCGACGCGCTGCGCACGCAGGTCGTGCTGGCCGCACCCAACGATCGCCCGGAGCCGACCGAAACGCTCTTGGACGCGCTGGGGCTGACGCTTACCCCGGCCTCCGCGCTGCAAGCGTCGCTGGTGGAATCGTACATCCCCAAGCCGATGCGGTCGCGGCTGCGCCGCGTGTTCGCCGCCCGTCACGCCGCCACCGCCGACCGGTTCGAGGCGCATGTGGCCACCGCCGCCGACCCGTCGTCCGGGCTGTTCTGGCACGGCTCGCGCACCGAGAATTGGCTCTCGATCTTTCGCACCGGCCTCGTCCTCAACCCGACCAGCGCCGTCATTACGGGCAAGATGTTCGGGCATGGGTTGTATTTCGCCGACACGTTCGAGAAGAGCCTCGGCTACACGAGCCTGAGCGGCAGCCGCTGGACTTCCGGGGCCGAACCGACGGCCTTCCTCGCGCTCTTCCGCGTCCACACGGGCCGCCGGATGGCCGTCAAGGCGTGGAAATCGGACTACACGTCGTACACCCGCGCCCAACTGCCGCGCCGCTACGATTCGCTGCACGCCCACGGCGGCGTGGACTTGCGCCACGACGAGTTCATCGTCTACGACGAAGCGCAGGCCACGCTCGCCTACCTCGTTGAAGTCGCCCTCTGAACCCCACACCTGTTTCTCTCTACGACCTATGAACCGCTATCCCCGCGCCTCCCGCCCCGTTTTCGCCGCCGAAGACCTCTTCGCCGCCGCCGAAGCCTGCTACCACACCCACGGCTACGCCACCAGCCTCGACGTGAAGCACATCCTGCGCGCGCGGGGCTTCTGGGCCGTGCAAGCCGACGTGTCCGACGGCCTGCAAACGCTGCTCCCAAACAGCGGATGGTGCTTTTCGACCTGCATCGCGTGGCGGCGCAGCCCCGGCGGCGCGTTCCGTCGCGACGGCCCGTACCTCGCCTACTGGCCCGAGGCCGCCCCGCCGCCGGTCGTGGCCTACGGCGAAGGCTGAGCCAAAACCTGCACCCTGACAGGTTCGGTGAGCCTGTCAGGGTGCACGCACCGCCGTCACGCCAAGTCGGCGAGGTTGGCTTCGAGGCGTTCGATCTCGGCGGCGGCGTCCGCTTGCTTCTGCCGCTCGCGCTCGATCACGTCGGCCGGGGCGCGGCTCACGAACGACTCGTTCTCCAGCTTCTTCCGGACGGACTCGAAGAACCCGCGCTTCTGGGCGATGGCTGTCTCCAGCCGCGAACGCTCCGCCGACAGGTCGATCAACCCGGCCAGCGGGACGAACACCTCGCGGCTACCCACCACCACCGCCGCGCTCGCCTTCGGCTTGCCGAGGCCCACGCCGATCTGCAAATCGTCGACGCGGGCCAGACGGGTGAAGTACGCCCGGTGCGCGTCGAGCAGCGCCACGAGCGCGTCGTCGCCCGCGCCGAGGCTGACGGCGGCGGCCACGGCCTTCGACGGCGGCACGTTGTAGTCCGACCGCACGCTGCGGACGCCGGAGATGAGGTCTTGCACGAGCGCGAACGTCCGCACGGCCTCGTCCGACTGTTCGGCGGCGCTCGCCGTCGGCCAGCGGCTCGTGGCGCAGCTCTCGCCCGCCGCCCGCGTGCGCAGTCGATGCCACAGTTCCTCGGTGATGAACGGCATGAACGGATGCAAAAGCTGCATCGCCGCTTCGTAGAGTTCGACGGCGAGCGCCAGCACGTCCTCGTCCATCCGCTCGGGCGTCCCGTCGGCGGCGCGGGCAGGCTTGATCAGTTCGAGGTACCAGTCGCAGTAGTCGTTCCAGAAGAACTCGTAGACGGCCATCAGCGCCTCGTTGGGGCGGTAGCGGGCCAGCGCCTCGTCCACGGCGGCAATCGTCTGGTTCAGGCGCGTCACGATCCAGCGCTCCACCAACGACAACTGCTCGAACGACCGCTGCCGGGCGTACGTCTTGCCCGGCTCCATCTGCGACCCGAACACGTTGTACGCATTCCAAACTTTGTTGGCGAAGTTGCGTCCCATCTCGAACTTGGTGGGGTCGAGCTTGATGTCTTGGCCGGGCGTGCAGAGGATGGTGAGGCTGTACCGGACGGCGTCGGCGCCGTACTGCGCGATCATGTCGAGCGGGTCGATGCCGTTGCCGAGGCTCTTGGACATCTTGCGCCCTTGGGCGTCCTTCACGATCCCGGTGATGAACACGTCGCGGAAGGGCACCTCGCCGGTGAAGTGCAGCCCGGCCATCATCATCCGGGAGATCCAGAAGAAGAGGATGTCGTAGCCGGACACCAGCACGGTGCCGGGGTAGAAGGCCTTCAGGTCGGCCTTCTCGCCGTCGGTCATCCCCTCGCCGCTGCGTCCGTCGGGCCAGCCGAGCGTGGCGAACGGCCAGAGCCACGACGAGAACCAGGTGTCGAGCACGTCCTCGTCCTGCACCATCGTGCCCGCCGTGTCCTCGGCCGGACGGTCGACGCTCACCACGAACGGGCGCGATTCGTCCACCGTGCCGTCGTCGTTGGTGAAGTACCACACGGGAATGCGGTGGCCCCACCAGAGCTGGCGGGAGATCGTCCAGTCGCGGATGTCTTCCATCCAGCGGAAGTACTCGCTCGCCCACCGCGCCGGGTGGAACGTCGTCTCGCCGTTTTTGACGGCGGCCACCGCTTGTTCGGCCAGCGGCTTCATCTTGACGAACCACTGCCGGGAGATGAGCGGCTCGATGACGGCCTTGGAGCGGCTCGACACCGGCACCTGCACCTTGTACGGCTCGGTTTTTTCGAGCAGCCCGGCGGCGTCGAGGTCGGCCACGATCTGCTTTCTCGCCACGAACCGGTCGAGGCCGGCGTACGGCCCGGCTTCGTCGTTGAGCGTGCCGTCTTTTTCGAGGATCGACACCATCTTGAGGCCGTGGCGCTGGCCGATCTCGAAGTCGTTTTTGTCGTGCGCCGGGGTGATCTTGAGCGCGCCCGCGCCGAACTCGCGCTTGACGTATTCGTCGGCGATGATCGGGATTTCGCGTCCGATGAACGGCACGACGGCGGTTTGGCCGATCAGGTGGGCGTAGCGCTCGTCGTCGGGGTGGACGGCCAGCGCGGTGTCGCCGAGGATCGTCTCCGGGCGCGTCGTGGCGATGGTGAGGTACGTTGATTCGTCCGATGAGCCGTGAAGGGGCCGATCGCGATCGGCCCGTATGGGATAGCGCACATACCAGAGGTTGCCGTCGCGCTCGACGTTGTCCACCTCTTCGTCGGAGAGGGCGGTTTGGTCAACGGGGCACCAGTTGACGAGGTACGTTCCTCGGTAGACGAGGCCTTCGGTGTAGAGGCGAACGAACGCCTCTTGGACGGCGCGGATGAAGCCGGCGTCCATCGTGAAGCGGGTGCGCTGCCAATCCGCCGACACGCCGAGGCTGTGCTTTTGCTGGAGGATGATGTCGCCGTATTCCTCTTTCCATGCCCACACACGGTCCACGAACGCCTCGCGCCCAAGGTCGTGGCGGCTCTGGCCCTCCGTCTCCTTGAGCGCCTTCTCCACCACGTTTTGCGTGGCGATGCCCGCGTGGTCGAGGCCGGGCATCCACAGCGCCGCCGCGCCGCGCATCCGGTGGTAGCGGGTGAGCGCGTCCTGCACGGTGTCTTGCAGGGCGTGGCCCATGTGCAGGCGGCCCGTCACGTTGGGCGGCGGCATCATCACCACGAACGTCTCCTGCCCGTCGGCGGGGCGCTCGGCGTGGAAGACGCCGGTCTCGTCCCAGTAGCGGTACCACTTGTCCTCGATCTGGGCCGGGGCGTAGGCGGTGGAGGGCGTTTCGGGCGCGGGAGGCGTCGGGAGCGGCGTGTCGGGCATCGGTGCGGGCGGAATCCGTCCAAGAACGCCCAAGTCCGGCCTTCCGTGCCGCGAAAAACGTGCGCAAACGGGGGGATTGTAACGTCGCCGCTGGCCAGAACGTCATCCCCCAGTGGCGACGCGTTCGACCTCGCGCCAGACGCGCAGCGCGTTGCCGCCGCAAATCTTCCCGATGTCGGCGTCGGTGTAGCCTCGGCGGATCAGCTCGGCGATCAGGTTCGGGTACATCGACACGTCGGTCAGGCCCGCCGGGAGGCTCGTCACGCCGTCGAAATCCGACCCCAAGCCCACATGGTCGATGCCCATCAGCCGCACCGCGTAGTCGATGTGGTCGGCCACGTCCGGCACCGTGCCCACGGGGTAGAGGCGGCGCATCGCGTAGTAAACGGGATAGGCGGCGGCGTCTTTGGGCGAGAGGCCTTGCTGCCGAAGCGCGGCGTTGAGGCGCAGCTGAAACTGCGTCTGCTGGCCCTGGTACGCGGTTTTGAGGAACGACGAGCCGAAGTTGATCATCACCACGCCGCCGTTTCGGGCAATGGCGCGGGCGAGGCTGTCGGACACGTTGCGCTCCCAGCCGGGCGTGAAGTGCTGCATCGACGAGTGCGAGGCGATGACGGGCGCGCGGCTGAGGCGGAGAATCTCGAAGGCGGCATCGTCGGAGACGTGCGAGAGGTCGAGCAGGATGCCGAGGCGGTTCATCTCGCGCACCACGTCGCGGCCCAGCGGCGAGAGGCCGCGCCACGTCCGCACCGAGTCGTAGCTCGCGTCGCCGAGGGCGTTGGTCTTGCCGTGGGTGAGCGAGACGTAGCGGATGCCGCGGCGGAAGAAGTGGCGGAGGTCGTCGAGCGAGCCAATCGGCGCGCCGTTTTCCATCCCCATCGGAAGCGCCACGCGCCCGGCGGCGGCGATGCGCTCGACGTCGGCGGGGCTGCGGGCGATCTCGAAGCGGTTGGGATGGCGGCGCGTCCACGCCTCGACCGCGTCGATCAGCCGGTTGGCGTGGGCGAAGGCCGCCCCGGCGGTGTCCTGAAGGGCCGCCGAGATGTAGATCGACATAAACGGCGCGTCGAGGCCGCCAAGCCGGGCACGCCGGAACGAGAAGTCGCCGAGCGTGTCGCCCGCCGGGTTGTCCGAGCCGTCGAGGGCGGCGTCGGGTTCTTGGGTGAGGCGGTACGGCACGTCGATGTGGCCGTCCACAATCACGAACCGCTGCGCCAATTCCGACGCGTGCGCCTCCACCGACGGTGCCGGGCGGGACGGCGGCGGCGCGGAGACGACGGGCGGCGGGGTGCAGTCGGCAGCGGCGAGCGCAAGCCCAGCGGTGATCCCCAAGACGGCAAGGCGGGACATTTTAGATGCGGGAAGACCGTGGAGGATACGATGGCGGCGAACCGATGGGACTGGCCGGCATGCCAAGCGATGCGTCTCCCGGCAAACAACGGGGGAACCGTGCATCGTACCTTGGCCTCAGACCTTGCCTTTTCACACGCCCATGCAGCATTCGCCCGGCTTTCTGCGCTTGGTGGACGACGCCAAGACCCGCATCCGCACCCTCGACGTGGACGATCTGCGGCGGCGGCAAGTCGCCAACCCCGACCTTGTGCTCGTGGACGTGCGCGAAGACCGCGAGTGGCAGGCCGGGCACATCGTCGGGGCCGTCCATCTTGGCAAAGGGGTGATCGAGCGTGACGCCGAGACGCGCCTTCCCGACCTCAACGCCGAGATTGTGCTGTACTGCGGCGGTGGCTTCCGCTCGGCTCTCGCTGCCGATGCGCTTCGGGCGATGGGCTACACCAACGCCGCGAGCCTCGACGGCGGGTGGCGGGCGCTCACGGCCAGCGGCTTCCCCACCGAAGCGGATTAGTCGGCTGCCAAAGCAAGGTAGTGCCGCACCAACGCCAACTCGTCGGGGCCGAACGCGACGAGCACGAGCACGAGCGCCAACACCGGCGGTACGAGAAACAGCACCGCCCCCACCCAAACCGGAAGCCGCGTCATCAACATCAGGTCGAGCGCGCTGCGCAACGCCCCCAAGCCCTCAATCACGGCAAAGGTTAGCGCAAAGAGCGCGAGCGCCGTCGTGGACGCTCCCGGCCCCAGCACCACGAGCGCCACCACCGTCAGCGGCAGCATGGCCCAGCGGTTCCATACGATCAGCATCACCGCCTGCCACAGCGACAAGTGATAGCGGCGGCGGGAAGCCAGCACAAACGCGTAGGCCCACAGCCCCGTGATCACGGCGAACAGCACGGCCGCGAACAGCACGAGCAACCCCGGCCGCTGCATGAGAGCGGCCAGCCCCGGCCCTACCGCACCGGGCAGGAGGGCCAGCAGCACCTCAAAGGCCGGAAGGCGCGCCATCCCCCCCAACAGCGTGGCTGCAAACACCCCCTCGACGAGCGCCAGGGCCACCCAAAGGCCGAGCGTCGCACCCACCATCGTGCCACGGGCGTCGCGCACGCTGTCGCGAAAAAACGACGGCGAGCGAAAAAAACGGCCCCCGATGGCTTGCAGGCGCGTCTCGGCGGCAAACACCCCGCCCACCAACGCCAATGCAACCCAGAACCATACCGTTGGGGCGGACGAGGGCCGGGCGGGATTGCCCCCGCCCGCGTACGCGAAGCTGCCACGTCGCCCGTTCAGCAGCTCCGAAGCGACGTTCAGGGCCATGCGCGGCTGGCTGCGGGCATCGAGGAGACCGTAGCGAAGCCGCCGGGGGTTGTCCGCGCCGAGATCGCCGCCGTCGCGCCATTGCCGAACAAACACCGGGGCCGACGTCCGGCGCAGCGCGTCGGCCAACACCCGTGATTGATACTCCGGGCTGCCTTCGTTTTCCACGCCTCGCACCCCCGGCACCACCACCGTCCCAACGATCCATCCTCCCGATGGCGGTGGCGAAGCCGTGAGGCTCAACGTTTCCACCACCACCAGCCCCACGCCCGTACACACGCCGGAGTCGCGGGCATCGACCACGACGTACGGCACGAGATGCGCCTGCCGTACCGCTTCGGCAAGACTGCGAAGCCGGGTACAAACGCGAGGATCAAACGCCGCCGGACGCCGGGCCAGCCCCACATGCGAAAGCGACGGGTGCCGCCGGGCCAGCGCTCCGAGATCGGCAATGCGCCGCCGCATCACCGCGTTCGTCTCGTCCAGCTCCGACGCCGTCGCGTAATCGAGCGGCAACTCGGCATACACCGACAGCCCCAGCCGGTCGGCCTCGTCGAGCGCCACCTCGGATACCGGTGCCGCCGTGCGCACCGCCGTGAACCCCGCTTCGCGCACCTTCCGCAGGTCGGCCCGCACCCCCGACGCCGGCGCACGCCAGGTGACGCCCCGCAGCGGCCCACGGTCGGCCACAGCGGCCGGAAGGGCCCCCGCCGAGTCCGCCGGCTGCGCCGGCGATTGAGCACGCGCGCTGCCACACGCCAGCAGCACGGCAGCCATTACGAGGAGGTAACGAATCATCGGGGTAAGTTACGGACGCACGCCTCACACCGTCTTGTCCATAGCCGTCATTTGACGTTCGTGAAACAGTGCTACTGCACGTTCCTTCCTTCACCCGAACTGCACCGAATCGGGCGTTTCTTGTGTGCGTTGCCGCTGCGTACAGCGGAATCTCCCTCTTCCCTCATCCTGCTATGCAAAAGTTTGCTACGCTGGCCCTTGCCGCCCTCGTTCTCGCCCCCGTGGCCTCCGCCCAAATGCGCCCCGAAGTAGCTGTCGGCTACGACGCCGATCGCGAAGCCATGCACATCGGCGTCGGCGCTCGCACGCCGTTTGCGAACCTGCCGCTCACCCTGGCGCCTCATGTGGACTACTACTTCATCGACAACACGACGGCGCTCCAAGGCAATGTGGATGGCATCTACAGCTTCCCCGGCACCTCGTTCTCGCCGTATATCGGTGCAGGCTTGGCCCTTGCCTACACCAACGTAGGCAAGACGACGACGGGCAACACGACCGTAGACCCGGACGCCGAGACGGAAGTCGGATTCAACCTGCTCGTTGGCGCGACGATGAACCGCATGGTGGCCATCCAGCCGTATGTGCAAGCTCGCTTGACCGCCGCCACCAGCACCGGCGGCGTGGGCGTCGCGGTCGGCCTCATCTTCTAAACCCCGCCCGCACCCAAACGTGAGCGCCAGCGGCACGGCTTCCGTTCTGGCTCGCACCCACTGCCAGGGCAATCGCCGACGTCACCTCCGGGTGGCGTCGGTTTTTTTGTGGCCTTTTTCGGGAAGATTGAAAACGATCCATCGAAGACGTGCCGTTACCCCTACGTTGCGTCGTAGTCTTGCCGTTTCTGTCCTCCTGTCTCTGCTTGTATGAACTGGAAGCGCGTTCACCAGATCGTCGCCGGTCTCGTCTTCCTCGTCGCCCTTGGCGTGTACTTCACCACCGTCGCCCCCACGGCGTCGTTCTGGGATTGCGGCGAGTTTATCGCCATCGCCTACAAGCTTGAAGTGTCGCATCCGCCGGGCGCACCCTTCTACATGCTCATCGGGCGGCTCTTCTCGATGTTCGCCGCGCCCGAAAACGCGGCGTTCGCCATCAACCTTGTGTCGGTGCTGTCGAGCGCGCTCACCGTGCTGCTCACCCACCTGATCGTGGTGCAACTGGTCGAGCGCTGGCAGGGCGGTGCCAAAGAGACGTGGCAGCACCTGGCCGCCCTGGCCGGCGGTGTGGTCGGCAGCCTCGCCTTCGCGTTCTCGGATGCGTTCTGGTTCAACGCCGTCGAAGCCGAAGTCTACGCCATCTCGATGTTCTTCACCGCGCTCGTGGTGTGGCTGATGATGCGCTGGAGCCGCCTCGCCCGCGAAGAAGAAGCTGCCCTCCAGGGGCAAGAACGACACCCGTTTGGCCTGCAAGCCAACCGCTATCTCGTGCTCATCGCCTACCTGTTCGGCCTCGCCATCGGCGTGCACCTGCTGAACCTGCTGGCCATCTTCTTCTGCGGCCTGATTTTTTTCTGGGACGAATACGACCGCGAAGACTACACGACGACGCAGCGGTTCTGGCGGGTCGTGCTGGCCGGCGCGGTGTCGTCGGGCGTGTTCCTACTCATCTACCCCGGCGTCATCCAATGGCTGCCCAAGATCGCCGACTATGTCTCGCGCAGCACCAACGGCGGCCTCGGGCTGGGCGCGGCAGGCGCGGTCGTGTTCGCGCTGATCGTCGTGGGGTTCTCGGCATGGCTCGTTTGGTACAGCCAGACCCGGCGCAAGCTGGCGCTCAACCTGCTGGCACTCTCCATCGTGGCCGTGCTCATCGGCTACTCCACCTACGGCGTGATTTTCCTGCGCTCGGCGGCCAACCCGCCCATTGACGAGAACGACCCGGAGACGGTCGAGGCCATCGTCTCGTACCTCACCCGCGAACAGTACGGCTCGACGCCGCTGCTCTCGGGCATGAGCTACGACAACGCCACCGGGCAAATCTCGAAGGAGAAGCTCTTCCCCCGCCGCTGGTCGAATCAGTCGCCCTACCACACGCAAAAGTACAGCCAGTACACCTCCGACGCCGACTTCTTCTGGAAGTACCAAGTGGGCGATATGTACTGGCGCTACTTCCTCTGGCAGTACATGGGCAAGGCGTCCGACACCCAAGACGACCGCGCCATCTCCGGCATTTCAGTCCTCGACGGCCCAACCGCGAACTACTTCCAGACGCCGTCGGAGCGCAAGAGCCGCAACGTTTACTACGCGCTGCCTCTGCTCCTGGGTCTGATCGGAATGAGCTACCATTTTTGGCGCGACTGGCGACGCGCGTCGGCGGTGCTGCTCTTCTTCCTGCTCACGGGCATTGGCATCATCGTCTACCTCAACCAGTACCCCGGCCAGCCTCGCGAGCGTGACTATTCGTACGTCGCCTCCTTCTTTGCCTACGCGCTATGGATCGGCATCGGCGCGGCGGGGCTGATCGAACTCGCCGCCCACGCCCTGCGCGCGCGCGGTGCCCGGACGATGGCCCTTGCGGGCGTGCCGGTAGCCCTGCTCTGCTTGCTGGCCGTACCGGTCTTGATGGCCGCGCAGAACTACGACGACCACGACCGCTCCAACAACTACTCCGCGCCCGACTACGCGTGGAATATGCTGCAAAGCACCGCGCCGCAGGCCGTGCTGTTCACCAACGGCGACAACGACACCTTCCCGCTTTGGTACCTGCAAGAGGTGGAAGGCGTCCGGCAAGATGTCCGCGTGGCCAACCTGAGCCTCGCCCAGATCGGATGGTACGGGCTGCAGCTCAAAAACCAAGCGAGCCGCACAAGCGCCCCGCTGCCCATCACCATCCCCGACGATGTGCTGCGCAACCCCGAGCAGTTTACCGCCGTGGCGTGGACGCCCTCGCGCATCAGCCTACCCGTGCCGTCCGACACGGTACTCGCCGCCGACAGCACGGTGGCCGCTGCCGACTTGGCGCGGGTGATGCGTCCGTTCGCGTGGGATCTCACCGGGCGGCTCATCGGCGAGAACCAAGCGTACCTCGGCCCCAACGACCTGCTCGTCAAAAACATCATCGAGGAGAACGCCCGGCAAGGCTGGAAGCGCCCCATCTACATGGCGCAGACCGTCGGACGCGACGGACGCCTCGATACCGGGCCGATGAGCCAGTTTGAAGGACAAGCCATCCGCATCGTGCCGGTTCAAACGACCGAGCCGGTTGAGCAAGCCTTCGGGCGCGTCTCGCCCGATGTGGCCCTCGCCCGCTTGGGGATGTTCCGCTTCCGGGGCCTCGCCGACTCGACGGTCTACTACGACGAGAACGCGCGGTTGATGCTCAACAACTACCGCACGCTCTACTCCCACGCCGCCGACGGCCTCACCGCCGCCGGACGCGAAGCCGACGCCATCCGTCTGCTCGACGACCTGAACGCCAAGATGCCGTTCTCGGTCATCCCCGGAGACGCCCGCTCGTGGTCGTACATGGCCCGGTCGTACCTCGCCGCAGGCGCGAACCAGAAAGCCACAGCCCTTGCCAACCAAGCGATGCCGCTGGCGCTCAACCAGCTTGAAACCGCGCAAGGCGAGAATCAGCAATACGCTGTAGGGTTCTTCCAGATGCTGCGCGCCTTGCTCATTGCGGGCAACGACTTCGAAGCGGCTGCCCGGCTGAGCAGCCGCGTGGCCACCCTGGTGGGCAACCCGTCGCTGGCCCAAACCGTCGAGCAGATCCGCGCGGAGGTGGATACCACACGCCGCTCGCTTGGCCTTGCGGTGCGCGGCACACGCCCCGACACTGCCCGGCCCGACACCGCCCGGCGCTAGCTTATTTTCGTTTAGACAACGGTTTGTCGACCCGAGACTTGCAACCTATGGGAAGATCGTCGTACCATTGCTCGACCGTGGGCACTCCGTACGTTTGTTGGGCTTCCCCTCAAGCCTGCCCAGTACCGTTTTCGCATGAAAATCCAGAGCGTTGTAAAATGGTTCGATCCCAAAAAGGGGTACGGATTCATTGTAAACCCAGATGGTGAGGACGACATTTTCGTCCATTACACGGCTATCGAGTCCGAGGCCTCGTTCCGAACGCTTCGTCCCGACGAACCGGTCATGTTCGTGGTAGAGGCAGGCCCCAAAGGCCTGCACGCCTACGAAGTCGCCTCGCTCGATCCTCTCCCAGCCGAGCCGTTCCGCGCGCCCCGCGCGCCGCTGCTCGCCGACGTCCTCGCCACACCTCTTTCCCACGCGCCGCAGGAACACGACTACCGCCGCGCGTAATCGCCCCCCGCGAGCGAACCGAACCCCTGGCCCTTCCGTTGCAGCGACGAACGCCCCGCGCTCTTCGTCGTACTTTTCTGCCTATGGCCTTCGATTTCGCCGCCGACGACCTCGACCGCATCGCTGGGGTGCTGGGGGTGCCCGTGCGCTCCGACGGTACGCTGCACCGCTTCGAGCTCACCCACGCCCCTTCGGGGCGACGCATCGCCCTCGAAGTGCGCACCGCCGTTGAGTTGCCCGCAGGCCTCACCGAACTGCCGCCCAACGTCGTCTCGGTCTACACCCAAACGGCGTTCCTCCAGCTTCCCGGCTGCACCGGCTTCATCGCCTCCGACGAGCTCGGCGAGGTCATCTTCTTTGCCCGGCGCGGCGGAACCACCAGCGGCCTCGTGGTGGAGCGCGAGGCCGGGTGCTCGCTCTACGCCCATGTGGACGAGCGCTTGCTCAACGCCGACTTTACCCGCCTGCCGCCCGAACTGGCCTCGGCCAGCATCGCCCTCTCGCTCACCGAAACGCTCTTTAGCGACCTCGGATGATCGTTGTAGACCACCCCACGCGCACGCTCGACCATGCGCGGCTGAGCCGGGCGCTGGATGCGCTGCTGGCGGGCGAAGGCCGAACCGTGGAGGACGTGACGGTGGTGCTGACCGACCACGCCACCGTACGCGAACTCAACGTCGCGTACCTCGACCACGACTACGATACCGACGTGCTCTCGTTCTGGCTGGGTGACGGCGACGCCGACGACCCGAACGTGCCGCTCGAAGGCGAGGTGTACGTCGACCTCGACACCGCAGCCGAGCGCTGCGCCGAGTTCGGCACCGACTACGAGGCCGAAGCCATCCGCTACGCCCTGCACGGCGTGCTGCACCTCTGCGGCTACGACGACGCCACGCCCGACGAAAAGGCCGCGATGCATCGCCTCGAAGACCGTTACCTCGCCCTGGCCTGACCTTGTAACGGAGGCGCAACCCCGCGTTACAACATTGAAGATATCGGGAACCGAGATTTGGCCTCTCATCTTCCATCTCGTCCACCAACCTTTGGAGGACGCTCTATGCAAACGCAGGTCACCTACCGTCACACCGACGATGTCCGCCCCACCGTGCGCTCTTATGCCGAGACCGAACTGGCCAAACTGACCCGGTTCTACGACCGCATCTCCGATGCCCACGTCATTCTGAGCTCCGAGGGCGACACGAAACTGGTGGAAGTGATCCTGCATGCCGACGGGCAGCGCTTCACGGTGCGCGAGACCGGCCAGCACCACGGCGCAGCGCTCAACCGATGCGTCAACACGCTCCGACGAACGCTCCTGCGCCACAAAGACCAACGACACGCCGTTGACCCCGCCCGCGAGGTCTGGCATTAGGCACGCGATGAAATCCCCTCTTGCCCCGTTCCGCTGGGTTGAGCACGCCACATCGGTGTCGGTCCTTTTGGCCGACACCGACATGCTCGCCCGGGTGCACATCTTCGAAGAACGCGCCGACGAGGGCTGGGAAGGCTTCGGCTACGACTGGGCATCCGTGGCCCGCGTCATCTTGGACGAAGACCTTGCCGACATAGCCGACCGTATCGGCCTTGACCCGGAAGCTGGCATGTTTGCCGCCTACGGCGAGGCCGATGCCGTCGAGCGGCTGGCCCAAGCCCTGCACGTCGCCTACCACGACGAGGCGCGCCTGCGCGACGTGCTCTCGCGGGCCGAGCTTGACTGATCGGCGTTACGCTGCCTTTCGCAGGCTCTCCACGACGCGGCTGATGGCGACGGCGCTCTGCAGGATGTAGAAGTGCAGGTACGGCACGCCCGCACCAAGTAGCTCTTCGCCCTGCCGAATCGCCCAACGGATGCCGATCTCGCGGGCGTGCTGCGGCGACGCTTGTACCTCGCCGACCAGTTCTTCCGGCATATCCAAGAAGAACGACTTGGGCAGGCTCGTCAGGTGTTTCTCGGTGGTGAGCACCTTCAAACCGGGCACGATGGGCACGGTGATGCCTGCGGCGCGGCACTCCTCGACAAACCGGAAGTAATGCCGGTTGTCGAAAAACATCTGGGTGACGATGTAGTGCGCCCCCGCATCGACTTTGCGCTTGAGTTCGGCGAGGTCCCACGCCCGGTTGGGTGCGGCGATGTGCTTCTCGGGATAGCCCGCCACGCCGACGCAGAAGTCCGTTCCCCGCGCATCGAGCAGGTCTTCGAGGTAATGCCCCGCGTTCATGTCCGCAATCTGACGGACGAGGTCGGCAGCCGATTCGTTGCGGCTTCGCTCCGACGAAATCGGGCGTGGGTCGCCGTTTTCGTCGCCCCGAAGGGCCATAATGTTGTTGACGCCGAGGTAATGCAGCTCGATGAGAGCGTCCTCGGTTTCTTCCCGGGTAAATCCGGCGCACAGCAGGTGCGGAACGGCGGCAATGCCGTAGCGGGCTTGGATGGTGGCGCAAAGCCCAAGCGTTCCGGGCCGTTTACGACGCACCCGACGGCGAATCGTGCCGTCGGGAAGCTCCTCGTAGTAGGCCTGCGCCGCGTGGCTCGTCACATCGATGAACGGCGGCTCGTAGCGGACGAGGTCGTCCACCACCCGCATCACGTCTTCCATCGACGTGCCGCGCTTGGGTGGGATGATCTCGTACGAAATGAGGGGCGAACGTGCGTTCTCAAGCGCCTCGACGATAGGTAGCATGGCCGCGAACCGGTTCGTTCAGTTGAGTCGGTGCGCAACGTCCACCATCCAGAGACGAGGCATATGGCTGCCACGCGTCCGGTCGAAGCGGTACGAAGCCTCGCGTAGACGGTATTCCTGGTGACGCACGGTTTGCCGGATCTCGCGCATCCGGGCAGCCCGCTCGTGCACCTCGACCGGCGAGGCGGGGTCTTCCGAGACGATCCGTTTGGCCATCATCCCCGCCCACACCACGAGGGCGATCACGGTGGGGATAAACACCCCGGCCACAAGTTCGTGGGCCAGCACGAGGGGCGCAGCGGTTACGGAGTGGTGGTGGTATCGGCGGCAGCCACGCTGTCGGGCGCGGCTCCAGAAGCCATCGTGGTATCGGCTCCCGTCGTATCGGCGGCGAGCGTCGCAGCGGGGATCTGGGCGTAGCGAATCGAGTCCTGCTGCACCAGATAGGCCCGGTCGGCAGCGGTCATCCGGTCGACGTTGCCGAGGTCGCCACGCTGGGTCACGTCGAACAACGTGAAGCCAAGGAAGACGATCACGAAGAAGGTCGTGAGCGTAAGGATGACCGTGTTGACGCGGTTGTCGTGCTTGAGGCCCATGAAGAACATCGCCACCAGCACCACCTTGATGAGGGCGATGGTAAGGGCGATGGGCACGTGCAAGGCCCCTGGAATCCAGTCCGCCGTGCCGGTCGCAACGGTCAGGATCGTGAAGAACACGAGTGCGCCGAAGACCTTGTAGAGCAGCGACGTGGGCGCGACGTAGTGGCCGTGGTGGCCGTCGCCGTGATCGTCGTGGGAGGAAACGTGTGCCATAATCGAAAGAGTGCGGGAGCGGGCCAGACGCCCGTTCGGGAGCTGCTCGAAAGGATCAGTGGATGAGGTAGAGCAGCGGGAAGAGGAAGATCCAGATCACGTCCACGAGGTGCCAGTAGAGGCCGCCCAGTTCAACATGCGTGTAGTAGGAAGACGAGAACGTGCCTTTCCGCGCCTTCAGGTAGACCCACGAGAGCACCACCATCCCGGCGATGATGTGGACGGCGTGGATGCCGGTGGAAACGTAGTAGAGGCTAAAAAACTGCCGGGCGTAGGGCACGTTGGCAAGGTGGCCAAACTCTTCGCCGTACGGGTGGAAGGCGAGGCCGGGGTAGATGCCGCCGTGGAATTTGTGGGTGTACTCGAAGTACTTGACCACGAGGAAGATGGCCGCCCCCGCAAGGGTGAGCAACAAGTTGCGCCGCAAGCCCTTCTGGTCGTCCTTCTGGATGCAGTTGATGGCCAGCGCCACCGTCAACGACGAGCCGAGCAGGATGAGCGTGTTAAACGCCCCCTGCATCGTATTGAGCGCCGTGGCGCACGCCTCGTAGGTCGCGGGGTAGAGCGTCCGGAAGACGGCGTAGCCCACGAACATCCCGGAGAAGAGCAGGATTTCGGTGGCAAGGAAGAGCCACATGCCCATCTTGGCCGCATCGAACTGCTGCTCCGACGAGACGAAGTGGTGCTGCAGATGCGGCGGATGGTCGTGCGCGTGCGCGTCGTGCACCTCGGGCGAGTCGACGGTGAGCGTGGCAGGAGCGGAAGCCATAGGTGTGGTAATGTCAAATCGGAGGGGTCGATCGCGATCGGCCCGTACACCGTTCGGATGCCATAGCGGCATCGGCGATGGGGATCAGTGCGGTTTGAAATCGCGGACGATGGGCCGCGCCACGACCGCCGCCGCCGCGCCGTCGCCCGCTCCATCGCCTTCCGAGCCATCGCCCGAGGGCCGATCGTTCTGGGCGAAGAAGACCTCGTCGGCGAGGTAGTAGTCGTAGGGGCCGCGGGTGACCACCGGCGTAGCCGTGAAGTTGTGCGGGTCGGGCGGCGAGGTTGCGTGCGTCCACTCGAGCGTGGCCGCGCCCCACGGGTTTTGCGGAGCCTTCCGACCCTTCATCAGCGCCCAGATCCAGGTACCGAGCACGCCAAAGAGACCGACGGCGAGGATGTACGAGCCGATGGTCGAGATGCGGTGCAGGTTCTCGTACATCGGGATGTAGTCCCAGTACCGGCGCGGCATCCCCTTGGCTCCGAGGAGGAATTGGGTGAAGAACGTGGTGTTGAAACCAACGAACACGAACAGCGAGAAGATTTTGGCCCAGCGCTCGGAGTACATCTTGCCGAACATCTTGGGGAACCAGTAATACATCCCGCCGATGAGGGCGATCACCGTGCCGCCCATCATCACATAGTGGAAGTGCGCGACGACGTAGTAGGTGTCGTGCAGCGCCACGTCCACCGCCAAGACGCCCACCATCACGCCCGTGAGGCCGCCGATGGTGAACAGGAAGATGAACATCAGCGCGTAGATCATCGGCGTTTGCAGCCAGATCGACCCCTTGTACATCGTCGTCACCCAGTTGAACACCTTGATGCCCGACGGAATGCCGATCAGGTAGGTGATGAGCGAGAAGATGATGGACGAGATGGCCGACTGGCCGGACACGAACATGTGGTGGCCCCACACGAGGAAGCCCAGCAGTGCGATGGCCACCGACGAGAGCGCGACGGCGCGGTAGCCGTAGAGGCGTTGCCGCGAGAACGTGCCCATCAGTTCGGAGATGATCCCGAAGGCCGGCAGGATCATGATGTAGACCGCCGGGTGGCTGTAGAACCAGAACATGTGCTGGAACAGGATCGGGTCGCCGCCGAGAGCGGGATCAAAAATCCCGACGCCGAAGATGCGCTCGGTGAAGAGCAGCAGCATCGTGATGCCCAGCACGGGCGTAGCGAGCACCTGCACAAGGCTCACCGCGTACATCGCCCAGACGAACAGCGGCAGCCGGTTCCATGTCAGGCCCGGCGCGCGCATCTTGTGGATGGTCACGATGAAGTTCAGCCCCGTGAAGATCGACGAGAAGCCGGCGATGAAGATGGCCATCGTGAGGAAGGTCACCGAGCCGTTGGTGCGCGCCGAGTACGGCATGTAGAACGTCCAGCCGGTGTCAAGCCGTCCCACGAACAGCGAGGCAATCACCAGCACCGCACCTGCGATGTAGAAGTAGTACGACGCGAGGTTGAGGCGCGGAAAGGCCACGTCTTTGGCACCGAGGTGCAGCGGCAGCACGAAGTTGCCGAGGATGGCCGGAACGCTTGGCACGAGGAAGAGGAACGTCATCATCGCCCCGTGCATCGTGAACACCCAGTTGTAGGTGTTGGCGTTCATGATCGTGCCCGCCGCGTCCTGCTCGCCCGCGGCGTAGTTCGTCCAGTTCGTCGCGATCAGTTCGGTGCGCAGCGCGATGGCGAACAGGCCCGCCACAAGGAAGACGATGGCCAGCGTGACCATGTACATCAGGCCGATGCGCTTGTGGTCTACCGTCTTCGCCCACGACATGAACGTCTTGTCGTAGTTGAGGTAGTTGTACGACCCGTCGGTCGGGTGCGCGGCGTGCCCGTGCGCGGTGGGCGCGTGCGGGTCGGCGGTGAGCGTCTGTGCCATAGAAAAGCGTCTGGCTTCAGGCTTTTGGCCTCCGGCACAGGCTGAACAAGCCCGCGGCCAGCGACCAGCGGCAGGATTTACTTCTGGTCTTTGATGAAGGCGATGAGGCCGTCCACCTGGTCAGCGGTCAGCGTCGAGTAGTTGTTGGGCATCGCGGGCGGATAGCCGTTCACGATGCTCGCCCCGGGGCTCAGGATGGATTCGCGGAGGTAGTTCTCGTCGACTTCGTGGGAGCCGGTGCTGGAGGCCTGCGTCGAACCGAACAACCCCTTGAAGCTCGGCCCCACGAGGCGGCTTCCGTCGAGCGAGTGACAGCCCGCACAGCCTTGGTCGGCATAAAGACTGCGGCCCAACGCTGCCCCGGTAAGACCGCCCACCGCCCCTCTGTTTTGAACGTACTGGTTGAAGGCGTCCTGATCCACGACCGTGATCTTGCCGATCATCCCGCTGTGGGTGGTGCCGCAGTACTCGGTGCAGAAGAGGTCGTAGGTGCCCACCTGCGTGGCCTCAAACCAGACGGCGGAGTAACGGTTGGGCAGCACGTCCTGCTTGATGCGGAAGGCCGGGATGTAGAACGAGTGCAGCACGTCCTGCGAGTCCATCAACAGACGAACCGGGCGGTTCACGGGAACGGTGAAGTTCTTGGAGGTCGTGAAGCCCTCGGGGTAGGTGAACTGCCAGTTCCACTGGTAGCCGCGCACGCGAATCTCGTAGGCGTCGGGCGGGGCGACGTTCATGCGGACGAACACCTTAAAGCCCCACGTGAACACCACGAGCACGAGGATCGTCGGGACGATGATCCACGAGATCTCCAGCCACTTGCTCTCCACGACGGGCGCGGGTCGGTCGTCGGCGGAGCGGCGGCGGTACTTCACAACGAAGTACACCATCGCCGCGAGCACGCCGAGGAAGAAGACGTACGAGACGTAGTTGACGAAGTTGAAGATGGCGTCGACCGCTGGGGCGACCGTCGAGGCGGCAGGCGGATGCCAAAGGGAGGTTTCACCCATAACGAGCGAGCAGGCCGGGGCGGCTGCGAAAGAAAAGGTTCAGACAGAAGATAACGGCGAGCGGGAGACGTGCCGACGCGCAAGCGCCACCACGAGCAAGGCGACCAGCGCCACCGTCGCTCCTCCGGCAAGACGCAGCGTCTTCATCACCGAGAGCGTGTAGCGGGCTTCGTGCGGGCTGTACTGAAAGCACAGCATGAGGAACGCGTCGAAAACGCTTCCCACCTTGCCCTGAGACGCCTCGCGAAGAGCCAAACGCACATCGGTAGGATTGAAGCGGACGCCAGGAAGGTAGCGGGTGATCGTGCCGTCGGGGGCAACGAAGATCAGCGTGGCAGGGTGGGCGTACTGCTTCGTCTCCTCGTCCCACCGGTAGCGAAACCCTGCCGCGTCGGCGAGGGCGAGGATATTGGCCTGCGATCCCGTCAGAAAGTGCCACCCTTGGCCCACCTCGTCGCCGCGCTGCACGTCGGCTACGTTCTTGGCTTTTTGCGCCAGCGCTTGTTCGGAGGAGTTGTTCGGGTTGAACGACACCGTGACGAGCGTGTAGTCCTTGCCCGGCATCGCCGGCACCGTGCGGAGGCTCTCCGTCAGCCCGTCGAGCAGCACATGGCAGAGCATCGGGCAGTCGTAGTAGACAAGCGTGAGCAGCACCGGCTGCCCCGTCGTCCCGAAATAGTCGCCAAGGCGGACCGCACGCCCCGTCTCGTCGGTGAAGGCGAGGTCGAGCGGCAGCTTCTGCCCCAGGTTCTGGTCGAGGCCCACGTCCTCCGTTCCCGGCACGGCCTGCCCCGGAATCTGCGCCGCTCCCGGTCGCCCCGCAAGGGCGGCAAGGCCAAGCACGAGAATCACGAACAAACGGGCCATCGGGGCGGGTTGCGGAGTGTGGTGCCGCAAGAGAAGACAAAAAACGGCGGGCGCAAAGGTTAGCGAGACGGCGCAGCCAAGGCGACCCCCAATCCGGCAACGCTGTCGGCGTGCTGGACGTATTCGTTGGCCATTATCTGGATGGCTTGGTCAATCGGAATGCGGTACGTGCCCGAAGCCGCATCGAGGACTTCGTAGCCGTCGAGGGCATTGGCCGCGTTGGCATCCGCCTGCGCCAGCACCGGATAGCGGGCGACGTTCGGGTCGGGGTTGATGGCGCTCGACGAGACGGCAAACTCCGCCTTGTCCTGCACCGTGCCTTTCCAGTTGTAGACGATGAACGAGATGACGAACAGCGACACGAGCACGGCCACGGCGATGCCCAAAATCTGGCCCGACTCCATGCCTTCGGGTTCGACGCCTTCGGCGGTAAGTTCGTCGGCCCACGCATCGTCGTGTCGGACGCCGGCTTCGTGGAGCGCGGTTTGGGCCGCCGAGGCGAAAAGGTGGGCCGCCGGGCCAGCGCCTTCGCCGCCGTCAAGCCGAGCGGGTGCCCCGTGGGCCTCTTCGGCGCGCAGTTCGGCTTTGTCTTCCACGCGGAAGCTCTCCACCCGCTCGCCGCGGCTGGACGCGTCTCCTGCGTGGGCAAGGACACGCCAGAAGTAAGTCGTGCGGTCGGCAGCGAACACGCCCGCGAGCGTGATCTCGGTGTCGGAGCCTGCGTCGGTGGAGACAACCATGCTCTCGAAGGCCGTGTCGGCGGCAACTTCGACGGTATAGCGCTCGGCCCCGGCGGTCGGCTCCCAACGGAGCGTGATCGAGTCGGGAGACATGCGCTCTTCGAGGCGCGGAGCAACGAGAATCGGGTCAGCGAGGGCTTGAGACTCCATCACGGTCGGGTGGATTCACACGCGAAATGCCGAGAGGAGCGCTCCCGGCACCCGCAGGTCGGTCGAAAGGGCAGTTAAGTTCGCGTCCGCCCCACACGCATACAGCGAGATGCTTACAGGTGGCCGTGCCGAATACTCGCACCAAGGCGCGGGTCGTTCACCGGGACGATCGGGTGGCGCGAGAGCCGCCAGTAGATGGTTCCGGCGAAGAGCAGGAACAGGCCCAGCCACGTCGGCGCATCCATCCATCCAAGGGTCGGGGCGTGGCCTCCGGCAGCAGCCACATCGGTGGTGTACACAGGCATAATGAGCCAGTGCAGGTCCACCCATTCCATCACGAAGAACCAGACGGCCCAGAAGGCGAGCCACTTCGGGTTTTTCTTCGGTCCTTGGAAGAGCAAGAAAAAGAACGGTACGATAAAGTGCAGCACGAGCAGCGCGGCGCTGTGAGCTTGCCAGCCGTGCGTCATCCGGTGCGTGAACCAAACGGTTTCTTCCTTGAGGTTGCCGTACCAGATGAGCATGTACTGGGAGAACGCGATGTACGCCCAGAACACCGTGAAGCCGAGCATCCAGCGGCCCAGATCAAGGTAGTGATTGGCCGACACGACCTCGTCGAGGTTGCCGGTGCGGCGCAGCCATGCAAGCGTGAACACGAGGAAGGCAATGAACACCCAGTAGGCTCCAGCGAAGAAGTAGATGCCGAAGATGGTGGAGAACCAGTGCGGATCCACCGACATCACAAAGTCGAAGGCCGCAAACGCTGCGGTGACGGCGAAGAGCGGCACGCCAAGGGCACTCCACCACCGCTGTTTGGCGGGAATGCGTTCGTCGGGGTGAGCATCTTGATGCAAGCTCAGACGGTAGAGCTTTGTGCCAAGCAGGCTCCAAACGCCGAAATAGATCACATACCGAACCAAGAACGCCGGGACGTTCAGGTACACGTCCTTCGCTTCTACCAGTTCATCGCCCGGATGCGGGTGCGTCCAGTGGTGGAACGGGTTGTGGTCGCTGGTAAGCATACCAATCAACACGGGCAAGCCCATCACCGCGAGCAGCGGGAACGACGCGGCGGTGACTTCGGCGATGCGACGCACCACGACCGCCCAGTGCGAACGCACGAGGTGGTGCACCATCACGAAGAAGAGCGCGCCGAGCGCGAGGGCAATGCAGAACGCCCACCCAATCAGGTAGGCATTCATAAAGCGCGTGGAATCGGTCGTGAGGCCGCCGAGCACACTGGCAACCAGCAGCACGCCGCCGAAAACCATCGGCAGCTGCCACGCCCGCGCGCCGCCTGCGTAGCGGAACACGTCGTGCCGGGCCGTTTCAGCGGTGTTGCCGACGGGGTCGAGGAGCCAGAAGGGGCCGCTGCTGCGGAGCGGATTTTCCATCGGGTCGGGAGGAAGCAGGAGCGTAGCGTTAGCGGGTGGAATCGGCGGTAGAAGCCGGGGCGTCGGACGCCGAGGTGGACGTGGCGGCGCGGTTGCCGCCGGCCATGTTGGCGCTGGCGCCCTGTTCGACCTGCGCGATCACGTCGGCCGGGAGGTCGCCGCGTTGAGCGTTTTGCGACCGTTGAAGAGCACGAACGTAGGCAATGACGGCCCAGCGGTCGGCCACGGGGATCTGCGCGGCGTAGCCGGGCATCGTATTCCAGCCGTTGGAGACGACTTCGAAGAGGTGGCCATCTTCGACGTTACGGAGGCGATCGTCGTGGTAGGACGGGGCCACCCAGCCGTAGCCACCGGTCATCACCACACCCTTGCCGTCGCCCGCCTTACCGTGGCACACGGCGCAGTACACGTTGTAGCGGTTCTGGCCACGCAGAAGCACGTCGCGGGTTTGCGGCAGCGGGTTGGTGCGCACAAGCGCCCCGCCGTCGCGCCCCGTTTGGAACGGCGTGTTTTCCGGCATCAGCCCCCGAGCCACCGTTCCGGCCACCGGCGTGCGGTTGGCCCGACCGTCGGCGAAGAAGGGGTTGGCCTCCTGCGGCTCGAACTTCTCTTGGAAGTCCATGTTGAGGTTCGGGTGGATGGGCGGTTTTTCCGACACCATCCCGCGGCAGCCGGTCAGCAGCGCTGCGCCGAGGGCGAGCGGCGCAAGAACGGCGGAAAGGCGAAGCGTCATCGTAGAAAAAGGAGGAGGCCCGGCAAGCCAGGCAGGCGGGTTCAAGCGTGGGCTTCGGCGGGAACGGCCTCGACGGCCGTCTCGGTGAGGTCGGCGACGTCTTCGTCGGCGGGCGCTGCGATCGACTCCACATGCGTCGCGCCAAGGTCGCGAAGCATCGCGGCGGTGGCCGAGGCGTCGTAGCGGCGGTCGTCGGCGGAGACGAACAGGAAGAAGCCGTCGTCGGTCACACGGCTGAAGCGCTTGCTGTAGAACAGCGGGTTCCAGACACGCGGCAGGCCGTTCATCGCCAACATCCCGATGGCGGTGCCAAGACCGGCGAGCAGCACCGTCAACTCGAACATGATCGGGATGCTCGGCTCAACGGCGAAGGCCGGCTTGCCGGAGATGTTGAGCGGATAGTCGACGCCGCCCGTCCACCATTGCAGCCATGTGGCCAGCGCCAAGCCGGTCATGCCGCCCATCAAGGTGTGAAACGACACCTTCGAGGGGCCGAGGCCCATCGCCGCGTCCATCCCGTGAATCGGGAACGGCGAGTGGGCGTCGTAGGCGCGGTAGCCCGCGTCGTGGACGGCCTTGGCCGCGTCAAGGAGCGCACCGGGGTTGGCAAACTCGGCCAGCAGACCGTACGATCCGCCCGCAGGCTGAGCATCGTAGATGCCCATCGAGTGCTTGATTTCGCGCAAAAAGTCGCTCATCGTGGGATGAAGGTTGACGGGGTGGGTTTCGCAACGCCCCGTACTCGGCGATTAGTGATCGTTTCCGCTCGCGCCGCCTACCGACGGGCTGGGAGCGTCCAGTTGCGGCACGTCGTGATGGGCGTGGCCGTCGCCTTCGTGATGGTGGTAGAAGTGCGGGTCGGCTTCGGGCATCACGCCCTTGACCTCCGCAATCGCCACCATCGGCAGCCAGCGCAGGAAGAGCAGGAAGAGCGTGAAGAAGAGGCCGAGCGAGCCAACATAGAAGCCCACGTCCACCATCGTCGGCTGGTAGTAGCCCCACGAGGACGGCAGGTAGTCGCGGTGCAGCGACAGCACGGTGATCACGAAGCGTTCGAACCACATGCCCGTGTTGACCACGAGCGAGGCGACGAACATGAACGGAATGCTCCGGCGGAACCGCTTCATCCAGAAGAACTGCGGGAAGAAGAGGTTGCAAGCAAACATCGTCCAGTAGGCCCACCAGAACGGCCCGCGCATGCGCACGTTAAAGAACTGGTACTTCTCGTAGACGCTGCCCGAGTACCACGCGATGAAGAACTCCGTGATGTACGCGAAGCCGACAATCGTGCCCGTGACGAGGATCACGATGTTCATCTTCTCGAGGTGATCGAGCGTGATCAGGTTCTCCAGTCCGTAGACCTTGCGGGCCACCACGAGCAGCGTGATCACCATCGCGAAGCCGGAAAAGATGGCCCCCGCGACGAAGTACGGCGGGAAGATCGTCGTGTGCCAACCGGGAATGATCGAGACGGCAAAGTCGAAGGACACGACCGAGTGCACCGAGAGCACGAGCGGCGTGGCGAGGCCCGCGAGCAGCAGGTACGCCTTCTCGTAGTTGCGCCACGCGCGGTTGCCGCCCGTCCAGCCCATCGCCAGCGCGCCGTAGATCGTGGCACGGAGTTTCTTACCCTGTTCAACGGCGCGGTCGCGCAGCGTGGCAAGGTCGGGGATGAGACCGATGTACCAGAAGGTGAGCGAGATGATGAAGTAGCTCGACACCGCGAACACGTCCCACAGCAGCGGCGACTTGAACTGCGGCCACATCTCCATCTGGTTGGGCACGGGAAGCGTCCAGTAGATCACCCAGACGCGCCCGACGTGGAACGTCGGGAACAGCAGGGCGCACATCACCGCGAAGATGGTCATCGCCTCGGCGGCGCGGTTGATGGACGTGCGCCACCGCTGCCGGAAGAGGAAGAGCACCGCCGAAATGAGCGTGCCGGCGTGGCCGATACCGACCCACCACACGAAGTTGACGATGTCCCACGCCCAGCCTACCGGGACGTTGTTGCCCCATGTGCCGATGCCGTTGTAGATCTGGTAGGAGAGGCTCACGAGGAAAATGAGCACACCGAGGTTGGCGGCTCCGAAGGCGGCCCACCAACCAAGCGGGGTCTTCTTTTCCGTGTGGACGGCCACCATCTCGGTGACGTCGTGGAAGGTGAGACCTCCTTGGACGAGCGGGGCTTGCTCGTCGTAATGTCCGGCGGCGTGCGCCGTAAACGAGAGGTCTTTGGTGTTGGCCTGCATCGCGGAGCGGTTTCGGCTGAAGGAGAAAAGCTTAGTGGGAAGCGGCGGCGCTGTCGGTCGTCGCGGCGTGAGAGGCACCGTCGCCGCCGTGTCCAGCCTCGGCGTGCTCGCTGCCGTGTGCCGCACCGTGCGCCACAGGCGGTTCAAGCGCCGGGTTGGGATTGCGGATGCGGGCGAGGTACGACAAGCGCGGACGCGTGCCGAGTTCGGGCAGCAGCTCGTAGCGGCGCGGATTCTTCTTGGCCGCGACAACCGCGCTCGACGGATCGTTGAGGTCGCCGAAGGTGATGGCGTCGGTCGGGCACGCCTGCTGGCAGGCCGTCTGCACTTCGCCGTCCTTGATGGCGCGGTTGCCTTCGAGGTTGACGCGGTCGTTGGCCTCGCGGATGCGCTGAACGCACAGCGAGCACTTCTCCATCACGCCACGGAAGCGCACCGTCACGTCCGGGTTCTGCTGCATCTGAAGCGTCAGCGGCAGCGTCTTCGTCCAGTTGAACCAGTTGTAACGCCGCACCTTGTACGGGCAGTTGTTCGAGCAGTACCGCGTGCCGATGCAGCGGTTGTAGATCATCTGGTTCGTGCCGTCGGGCGAGTGGTACGTCGCCGCCACCGGGCAAACCGATTCGCACGGCGCGTTTTCGCAGTGGACGCACGTCAGGTACTGCTGCACCATCCGCGGCTCGGCCTCCTCGCCCACAAAGTAGCGGTCGAGGCGCAGCCAGTGCAGTTCGCGCCCCATCCCGACCTGCTTCTTGCCGACGGTTTGGATGTTGTTTTCGGCGTTGCACGCGATCACGCACGCCGAGCAGCCGGTGCAGGTCGTCAGGTCAACGACCGTTCCCCACTGGTTGCGGGCGTACGGGCTGTCTTTGTAGAAGTCTTGGTTGCGCGGTGCACGGGCAGCGCCCCAAAGGCCCTCTTCCGTCTCCCACGAACCGCCACCGGGCACATGCGGAACGAGGTGGTGCACAAAGTTCGGCGTGGCCTTGTACTCGTCGTGCGTGCCCTCGGCCACAATCAAGCGCTCGGCGAGACCGCTCGTGTCGGTCAGGTCGCCGTGCTCTTGGGTCGAGACGAGCGTGTAGCCGCCCTCCACCTTTTGCAGATTGCCTCCGGCCCATCCGGCAAACGAGGCATCGCGCAGCGGCGCCACGTTCACGCCGACGCCGTTGGCAATCGGCCCCTGCCCGTACATGTCGGTCTTCTCGTCTGTGTTGAAGAACCAGGTGTCGCGCTTGGGACGGGTCGAAGCGATCTGGCGGCCCCAGCCGAGGTTCACCGTGATCGTGTCGTCGGCATGACCGGGCAGAATCCAGAGCGGCAGGCGCGCCTTGCGCCCGTCCACGTCCAACTCGATCACGTCCGCCGAGAAGCGGCCCGTTTCGTACTCCACGCTCAGGCCGAGGCGTTCGGCGGTGGCGCGGCTGATGGTGGCCACGTTGTCCCAGACGAGTTTCGTCACGTTGTCCGGGAATTCGATCAGCCAGCCGTTGTTGGCAATCGAGCCGTCCACCATCTTCGGGTCGAGGCGGAACGCGATCTCCACGCCGCCTTTCGGCGCAGCGGGCATCGCCGGAATCGACGCGGGCGCGCCGGTCGTGACCACGGCGTAGGCCGTACCGGGCACGAAGCCGTCGTGGACGACCTGCGTCCAGCCCGTCTCAAAGTCGCCGGTGATCTGGCCGCGCCACGTCTCGCGGACGAGTTCGTAGCCCGAAACGTTCGTGCGGTTGGCCAGCACGTTGAGGATTTCGATTTCCGAGTGGAGATCGTCGCGCTCGACGCGGCGGTTTTCGGCGGTCTCGGTATCGTTGAGCGGCGCGATGAGCGGCTGCACCACCGACAGCGTGCCGTCGTAGGCGCGGGCATCGCCCCACGCTTCGAGGAAGTGGGTGCGCGGCAAGTGCCATGTGGCAAGCGCGCCCGTTTCGTCGCGGTGCTGCCCGACGTGAATCGACGTGCGGACGGCCTTGAGCGCGTCGGCGAAGCCGTACGAGGCCGGGGCGTCGTAGGCCGGGTTGACGCCGAGGAGCAGAAGCGCCGGGACTTGCCCGGCCTTTATGTCGCGCACGAGGTTGGCGAAGGCCGTCGCTTGCGGCTCGGCTTCCGTCTCGTTGGCATCCACAAGACGCAGAGCCGTGCCCATGCCGCCGCTGCGCGCCGTGAGCGCAAGCGCGAGGGCGTGGACGGCAGCCGGCATCGTCTCGCCCGCCACGAAGACGGCGCGTTTGCCCGCGAGGTCGGCCACGAGCGCATCGAAGAAGCGCGTGGCGCGGTCGTCCATCGTGCCCGAGGCCGCGCCGCCCGCGCCGAGACGCGCGGAGAGGGCCTGCGCGAAGGCGGCCACCTGCGACGGCTTGAGGCGGAGCCGGTGGTCGGCCTGCCCACCCGTCACGGTGTAGGTGCTTTCCACCGCATAAAAACGGCTCATCCGGTCGTTTTCCGGACGGCGGCTCTGGGCGAACGAGCGCGCGTTGGCGGCTTGGTTGACGTCGGCACCGCCGAGGAAATCGGCGTCGAACGACACGATCACGTCGGCCTGCGCGAAGTCGTAGAGCGGGCGAAGCACGCGCCCGTAGGCCGCACGGGACGCCTCGGCGAAGCCGCCGTCGCCCTCGGGGCGGTACGTCACCCAGCGAAGGCCGGGGAAGCGGGCGGCCAATGCCGTGCGCAGTCGGGCCACCGTGGGGCTGCTCGACGGCTCGGCCAGCACGGCCAACGGGCCGGAGAGGGACGAGACTGCGGCGACAAAGCCCTGCCATGTGGCGTCGGCGCCAGAAGGCGCAACGATGCGGCGGCTGCGGTCGGGGTCGTAGAGGCCAAGGATGGCGGCTTGCACCACCGCCGACGAGCCGCCGCCGACACCGTACGGGTGGTCGGGGTTGCCTTCCAGCTTCGTCGGGCGTCCGACGTGGCTCTTGGCCAGCACCGGGTAGGCCGTGCCCCGGAAAGGCATCGCCGTGGCGTAGTACTGGGCCACGCCCTCGATCACATCCTGCGGCTTGCGCGTGTACGGAAGAATCTGCTCCGCCGGGCGGCGGCAGCCGGTCAGGCCAGCAAGGGCCACACCCGCGCCCGCCATCTGCATAAACTGACGGCGGTTGGCGTGCGAAGGCTTTTCGGTAGCCTCAGGCATAAACTCCTCGCCGTGCACGGCAGCCACCTCGTCGGGGCGACGGAGTTGTTCGGCAGAGCGCCAGTAGGTGGGCGCAGCGTGGGGAGTCGGGCGGGAAGAACCGTCGCCCGAAGGCGCGTCGCCGAGAATGGGAAGGTCGATCATTGAATGGATCGGGTTCCGTCGAGGATGGGGGCGCGAGGGCGAAGAAGGCCAGAGCCTTCCCCACCGACATCGCTCAATAGTGACAGGCCGAGCAGTTGGTGGGCGGCACGATGTGCTCGGCGCGAATGCGTTCGAGGTTGCGCGTGACGAAGTCGGCGGGCTGGACGTAGCCCATCGTCGTCACTTCCGAGGGCGGACGGAGGTAGAGTTCCGGCTGGCGGTGGCACTCCAAGCACCATCCCATCGAGAGCGGCTGCGTCTGCTGGACAACGGCCATCTGGTCGATGCGTCCGTGGCAGGTTTCGCAACCGACGCCCGTGGTCACGTGCACGGCGTGGTTGAAGTGCGCGTAGTCGGGCAAGTGGTGCACCTTCGTCCACGCAATCGGCTGGCCGGTCGCCCACGACTGCCGCACCGGCTGGAGCGCCAGCGAGTTTTTCTTGACCTGGTTGTGGCAGTTCATGCACGTCTGCGTGGGCGGCACGTTGGCGTGCGCGCTCACCTCAACCGAGCTGTGGCAGTAGCGACAGTCCATGCCGAGCTTGCCCGCATGGATCTGGTGACTGTAGGCCACCGGCTGCGACGGGGCGTAGCCGACGTCGGTGAACTGCGGCGAAAAGTAGTACCACACCAGCAGCGTCACCACGCCGCCGCCAACCGCGAGGCCGAGGAGCGTGAGCAGCGGGAGCAGGTTGGCCTTCTTCGAGAAGATCTGCGCCATAGAGAAGCGGGCGTCCGGAGATGCGGGGAACAGTAGTCTGTGAAGATAGGGCTACGGCCCCTTCGACTGAAAACCACGACTGGGAAGATAGCATAAATGGCCGCGCTCGCTACATGGAACACGTCCACATAACACATGCTGGATTCAAGACCTAAGATCTTCAATCCCAACGCTTTGTCCTTCCGATAGCCGTTTGGTGCGCTGCCAAAAGCGCAAAGCAAGTGCAATACCCGCCGCCGCCAAGCCCACAATCAGCCCCGTCCAAAGACCGGCAGCCCCCTGCCCGCGCCCGAAGGCCAGCCACACACCGGTCGTTAGGCCAAGGCCCCAGTATGTGGCCACGGCGATGAGCATCGGGGCGCGGGTGTCTTTGAGGCCGCGCAGCGCTCCGCCCGCTCCGGCTTGCAAGCCGTCGAACACTTGAAAAATCCCGGCGAGGGTGAGCAAGGCGGTGGCCAGCGCGATAACCTCCGCATTGGCGGGGGCGTCCAGATCCAAAAACAAGCCGATAAGCGAACGCGGAGCCAGCGTGAAGGCGAGTGCCGAAACGGTCATTACGCCGGTCGACAGGCCGATGGACGTCCACCCGGCCCGCCGTACGCCCTCCCGATCCCCTGCCCCGGCGGCGTGCCCCACCCGCACACTTCCGGCGATGGCAATGCCGAGCGCTCCCATAAACGTAATGGAGGCCATTTGCAGCGCCACCTGGTGCGCCGCCAGCGCGGTCGAGCCGAGTCGCCCAACAAGCAGCGCCGTCGCGCCGAACAGTCCAGCCTCAACGAACAAGCTCCCGCCAATGGGCAAGCCCAGCCGCAGCAGAGCACCCAGCACCGCCCGATCCGGACGGTCGCGGCGCAGAAGCCCGGTCTTTCGAAACGACGGAACGAGCACGAACACGAGCGCGAGCAGCCCGAACATCGTCCAGGTGGTGATGGCGCTGGCGTAGCCCACACCGACCGGCCCCAGGGCGGGCAGGCCGTAGCGCCCGTGGATGAGCGCATCGTTCCAGAAGACGTTCGAGCCGATGCCCAGCACCGCCACGAGGGTCACGACGAGCGGTCGACCGAGGGCCTCGGCAAACGACCGAACCGCCACGAAGCCGTAGAATGCGGGCAGCCCCCACACGATGGCCCGCAGGTAGCGCCCGGCGAGGTCGGCTACGGCCGGATCTTGGCCGGTTAAAACCAGCGCGAAGGACACGCCTACGAGCAGTACCATCATCGCCGGGCCGAGCAGCGCCGTCGCCCACAACCCCTGCCGAGCGACATGGGCCGCTTCGTCCGGCTTTCCTGCCCCCACCGCCTGCGCCGCCATCGGCCCGACGGCCAGCACCACGCCGAGGCCAAAGAGGCCGAGCGTGAAAAACATCGACGCACCAAGGGCAACACCGGCAAGCGCCTCGGGGCCGAGCCGCCCCACCATCACGGTATCCACAAACCCAAGCGACACCTGCGCCAGCTGGGCCAATACGACGGGGGCAGCCAGCGTGAGCGTGGCGCGAATCTCGCGGCGAAGGGACATCGGGACGGGCAAACGCCGTCAAGATACCCCGATGCCGGTCTCTGGCCCGGCCAAACGTTGGCGAATCCAGCTTACGAGCTTCCCCCCTCCGCGACAACGTCCTCACTTCGTCCACTCGTCGTCGGGGCGCGCGACTATCGCCGGCTCGGGAGGGATCTGCGAAGGCGACACGTCCCGCAACTCCGGCGCAGGCAGCCGGGGCGTTTCGGCGGCGCGGCGGCGCGGCTGCCCGTCGCGAGCGGCCAGCCCGGCGGCCACCGCCGCCATGCCTTCGCCGCTGGTAAACGTATCGGACGGCAGCGCCAGCACCAGCGTCGACGAGTTTTCGGAGCCGACTTCCGTGATCGTCTGGAGGCGACGCAGTTCGAGGGCGATGGGGTTCTGCGCGATCTCGTCGGCGGCCTGCCCGAGTTTGAGGCTGGCTTCGTATTCGGCCTCGGCCTTGATCAGCCGCGCCCGTTTTTCGCGCACCGCCTCGGCCTCGCGGGCCATCGCCCGCTGCATCCCCGACGGGATCTCCACGTCCTTCATCTCCACTGCTTCCACCTTAATGCCCCACGGGTCGGTGGCCTTGTCCACAATCATCGCCACCTGCGCGTTGATTTGATCGCGCGCGCGCAGCACCTCGTCAAGGTCGTGCTGGCCGATCACGTTGCGCAGCGCCGTGAGGGCAACTTGGTAGACGGCCATCCGGTAGTCCGCCACCGCCACAACGGCGCGTTCGGGCGCGTCGACGCGGTAAAACAGCACCGCGTTGATGCGTACCGTGACGGAATCTCGGGTGATCGTCTCCTGCCGCTCCACATCGACCGTGGTCGTGCGCAGGTCGATCTTGCGCTGCCGTTCGATGAGCGGAATGTTCCAGTAGACGCCCGGCCCGCGGGTGGCCTCGTAGCGCCCCAAGCGGAAGATGACGGCGCGTTCGTACTCCTGCGCCACCCGAATTCCGGAGACAGCGAGCCAGACGAGCAGGACGACGAGGGCGATCAGGATGATGGGCATGGCGGCATAGCGAAAGGTGAGCCGTATGGTACGGACAACCAAACGGTCGCGTTGCAATAAGAACCACGATTCAATCCCCAACGGTGTTCTCGCGAGGAGCGGAGCAACATGGCGATCTCGCCGCGTTAGGCTTGTGACGACGAGACGGCTTCGCGCCCGCACGCCATAACATCCCGTTTGGGCAGGGACTCGAAGAAGCGCAACGCGTTGCCCGGTTTCAGAACTCCTGCCCCATCGGGTGGACGGTCAGTTCGTCCACGACGACGTGCGGCGGCTGGGCGAGCAGCCACGCGACGGTGTCGGCCACGACCGACGGGCGCAGCGCCCACGATTCGTCGCGGGAGCCTTCCGTACCGCCGCCGAAGTAGGTGTCGGTGATGCCGGGCAGCACCGCCGATACGCCGATGCCGTGCGTCTTCCACTCGCGGGCGAGGCTTCCGGCCAGCCCCACCGCGCCGTGCTTGGCGGCCACATACGGCCCCATGTTGGGAATGGCGCGGCGACCGACGTCGGAGGCCACGATCACGAGCCGCCCCCGGCTGGTGGCGAGGTGCGAAAACGCCGCGTGCGCGCCGTGCACGACGGCGCGCAGGTTGACGTTGAGGACGGCGTCGATTTCGTCCGGCGTCCACTCGTGGAAGGGCTTGTAGTAGCCCAAGCCTGCGTTCAGCACCACCGCGTCGATCCGCCCGAGCCGCTGGGCGGCGGCGGCGAGCGCACGGGCGAAGGCGGCGCGGTCGGTCACGTCGAGCGGCAGGGCCAACGCCTCCGCTCCGGCGGCTTCGGCTTCGCGTACGGCCTCGGCAAGATCCGATTCCGAGCGGGCCACGAGGACGAGGCGGACGCCGTCGGCGGCAAGACGACGGGCCAGATGTCGACCGATGCCCCGCGAGGCTCCGGTGACGACCACGACGCGGCCGGCGAGAGATTCAGGCATCGAAGCGGCGGTTAGAGGGCAGACGCAGTGTTCTTCTCGACGGTGCGGCGCAGCCAGTCGAGGGCGGTGGTGGCGGTGAGCGTTTTGTTGCGGCGGCGGTCGTCGACGAAGCGGAAGCATTGGGCGACGGTTCCGTTGGGCGTCGCCAGCGCAATCCAGACGGTGCCGACCGGCTTCTCGTCCGTGCCGCCGCCCGGCCCGGCCACGCCCGTCGTCGCCACGCCGAACGTCGCACCCAGACGTTCGCGCACGCCTGCGGCCATTGCGCGGGCCACCGGCTCCGACACCGCGCCGTGCGTCTCCAACACCTCCTCGGGAACGCCGAGCAGGCCGATTTTCACGCGGTTGCAGTAGGCCACCACCCCGCCGACGACGTATGCCGACGAGCCGGGCACGTCGGTCAGACGATCGAGCAGCAGGCCGCCGGTGCAGGATTCGGCCACGGCGACCGTCGCGCCCGCAGCGTTGAGGCGTTCCCCGACCGCCGCTTCGAGCGTCTGTTCGCCCTCGCCGTAGAAGGCGTTACCGGCCCGTTCGCGCAGAAACGCCGCAAAACGTTCGGCCCGCGCCTCCGTCTCGGCGCGGTCGCTGCCACGAGCGGAGATGCGCATCCGCACCGTCCCCGCCGACGGCAGAAACGCGAGCGTCGTCCGGTCGTCGAGCCAGTCCGTCAGGTCGCCCACCTGCTCGGCCAGATGGCTTTCGCCGACGCCTGCCGTAAGCAGCGTGCGGTGGACAATCGCCTCGCGGCCCGGCACCGCCTCGATTGTGGGCGCAACAAACGTGTTGAACAGGTGCTTGAGTTCAGCCGGCACGCCCGGCATCAGCACGAGCCAGCGCGGCTGACCGTCGCGCTCGAACGTATGCATTAGTCCGGGGGCGGTGCCGTGGGTGTTGGGCAGCACCGCAAACCCTTCCGGCACCTGCGCCTGCACGCGGTTGCGTTCGGGAAGCGTGCGCCCGCGCCGAGCGAAGCGCTCTTCGATGGCCGCCATCACCGACGGGTCGTGCAGCAGCGGCACGCCGAAGTACGCCGCCACGGTGTCGCGGGTGAGGTCGTCGTGGGTGGGGCCGAGGCCGCCGGAGACGAGCACCACGTCGGAGTCCGACAGGGCGAGGTCGAGGGCTGCGCGGATGTCGGCGTCGCGGTCGCCCACGCACAGTTCGCGTCGGACGGGTACGCCGAGGTCGGAGAGCCGCTGGCCGAGCCATGCGGCGTTGGTGTTGACGACCTGCCCGATGAGCAGTTCGTCGCCGATGGCGAGCAGGGTTGCGGTCACAGGAAGTCCGAGGGAAGAAGGGCGAAGGGCAAGCCGAAGACGCGATCACGGGTGGGCATCCGACCACGCCTTGGGGTCGGCGTGCCACGCCCGCAGCGACGCCTCGGCGTCGCGGGGCAGCGCGGCGGCGGCGAGCAAGTCGTGGAACGACACGAGGGCGACGGTCGGAAGACCTTCCAACGTCGCCTCGGCGGCGGGCAGCGCGTACGTGTAGATCGCCACCACGCCGACGACCTCCGCCCCCACCTCGCGCAGCGCCTGCACCGCGTCGAGCGCCGATCCGCCCGTCGAGATCGTGTCTTCGACGAGCACGACGCGCCGGCCGGTCGCGTCCGCGCCTTCGATGCGGCGGCTCTGCCCGTGCGCTTTGGCGGCGGAGCGGACGTACGCCATCGGCAGCGCGAGGCGGTCGGCCACCATCGCGCCCCACGGAATACCCGCTGTGGCCGTCCCGGCCACCACCTCGGCCCCGCCTGCTACGGTCGCCGCGAGGCCCTCGGCAAGACGCTGGCGCACGTCCGGAAACCCGAGCGTGCGGCGAATGTCGGTGTAGATCGGCGAGCGAAGTCCGCTGGCCCACGTGAACGGCGCGTCCGGGCGGAGCGTCACCGCGCCGACGCGCAGCAGGTCTTGGGCGAGTGGCACAGCGGTGTATGGTATATTGATGTATGGTGTATGAGGCCAATCAATACGACATCTCCAATACACCTTAAACCATACCCCCCAATCACCCGGCATCCGAATACTGCGGCTTGAAGAGGTACGGGAGGCCGGTGTAGACGGTGAGCGCGGCCAGCACGACGAGCATCGTGGGCATCAGCGGCGTGTCGAGGATCCACCCGGCGAGGTCGCCGAGCGGGCCGCCGAAGGCGCGGGCGGTGAGAAAGACGAGTGTGGCGATGAGGTAGGTGAACTGCAACGACGTCTTGGTCTTGGCCATCCCCAGGGTTTTGAGGCTGCGCCCGGCGCGTTCGGCGCGGCTGCGGGCGAGCGTCACACCGAGGTCGCGCAGCGCGATGACCGCCACGGCCCACCACGGCGCGAGGCTGGGGTGCTTCCACGCCAAGATGGCGAGCGTGCCGAGCACGAGGATCTTGTCGGCGAGCGGGTCGAGAAACTGCCCGAAGCGCGAGTGGCTGCCGTAGCGGCGAGCGAGGTGGCCGTCGTAGTAGTCCGAGAGCGCAGCCACGATAAACGCCACTGTCGCCACAAGCAGCCACCCCGGCGTGTCCTTGGCCACGCCCACGAGCACGAGCGGCGTCAGGACGATCCGCAGGACGGTAAGGGTGTTCGGAAGGTGCTTCATCGGAGAGGGGGCGCGGCAAGATACGACGGGCAGAAAGCAACGAGTTGCAAGCGGCGAGCGGGGGAGCAGATAGGGCTGCCCACCGCAGGCGATAGACCAGAGCGCGTTCTGCCCGTACCCAGCGCCCATCAGCCCGAAACCCGACGCCAAAGCCAAGCGCCCCGCCCTCTCCTCTGCCAATGTGACAGACCCGGCGGCTTCGGCATCGGCGTTGCATCGGCTCCCTGCATCGCACCGCACCCGGCTTTTGACCCGGCAACCGGAGGTACCGGAACGAAAGGCGGCGCATTCTGACAGACGACCCCACCCCAAAACCTGCATCCAAACCCTATGGGAAAGATTATCGGCATTGACCTCGGCACGACCAACTCGGTGGTCGCGGTGATGGAAGGCGCGGAGCCCAAAGTCATCCCCAACGCCGAAGGCTCGGACACGACGCCGTCCATCGTCGCCTTTAAGAAAGACGGCGAGCGCCTCGTGGGCGCTCCGGCCAAGCGACAGGCCATCACCAATCCGCAAAACACGCTGTTTTCGATCAAGCGGTTTATGGGCCGCCGCTTCGACGAGGTCGGAAGCGAGATCAAGACCGTTCCCTACACCGTGGTGGCAGGCGAAGGCGGCACGGCCCGCGTCGACATCGACGGCAAGGCCTACACGCCGCAGGAGATCTCGGCGATGATCCTGCAGAAGCTCAAGCAAACCGCCGAAGACTACCTCGGCGAGAAGGTCACGGAGGCCGTCATCACCGTGCCCGCGTACTTCAACGACGCCCAGCGCAAGGCCACGCAAGAGGCCGGACGCATCGCAGGCCTCGACGTGAAGCGCATCATCAACGAGCCGACGGCGGCGGCGCTCGCCTACGGCCTCGACAAGAAGACGCAGGACGAGAAGATCGCCGTTTACGACCTCGGCGGCGGCACGTACGACATCTCGATTCTTGAGCTTGACAACGGCGTGTTCGAGGTGAAGTCCACCAACGGCGACACCCACCTCGGCGGCGACGACTTCGACCAGCGCCTCATCGACTACATCGCCGACGAGTTCCAGAAGACCGACGGCGTCGACCTGCGCAAGGACGCGATGGCGCTCCAGCGCCTCAAGGAGGCGGCGGAAAAGGCCAAGATCGAACTGTCGTCCGCCGCGCAGACGACCATCAACCTGCCGTTCATCACCGCCACCGCCGACGGGCCGAAGCACCTCACGCTCGACCTCACCCGTGCCAAGTTCGAGCAACTCGTGGACGACCTCGTGCGCCGCACCATCCCGCCGATGGAGAAGGCGCTCAAAGACGCGGGCCTCTCGAAGGAAGAGATCGACGAAGTGATCTTGGTCGGCGGCTCGACCCGCATCCCCGCCATCCAGCGCGTCGTCGAAGAGTTCTTCGGCAAGCGCCCGAACAAGTCGGTCAACCCCGACGAGGTCGTGGCCGTCGGTGCAGCCATCCAAGGCGGCGTCCTTTCGGGCGACGTGACGGACGTGGTGCTGCTCGACGTGACGCCGCTTTCTCTCGGCATCGAGACGATGGGCGGCGTGATGACGGTGCTCATCCCGGCCAACACGACCATCCCGACGCGCCGCAGCGAGGTCTTCTCGACGGCCAGCGACATGCAGCCGAGCGTGGAAATCCACGTCCTCCAAGGCGACCGTTCGATGGCGACCGACAACAAGACCATCGGCAAGTTCCACCTCGACGGCATCCCGCCCGCGCCGCGCGGCGTCCCGCAGATCGAAGTGTCGTTCGACCTCGACGCCAACGGCGTGCTCTCGGTCAAGGCCGCCGACAAGGCCACCGGCAAGGAACAGTCCGTGCGCATCGAAGCCTCGTCCGGCCTGTCGGATCAGGAGATCGAGCAGATGCGCAAGGCCGCCCGCGAGAACGAGGCGTCCGACAAGCAGCGCCGCGAGCAGGCCGAAGTGCGCAACAGCGCCGACCAGCTGGTCTTCTCGTCCGAAAAGAACCTGAAGGACTACGGCGACAAGCTGCCCGCCGAGAAGCGCGCCAAGATTGAAGCCGCGCTCGAGCGCACGAAGGAGTCGCTCAAGGGGCAGGACGGCGCGGAGATCAAGTCCGCCACCGACCAGCTCAACGCCGCGTGGAGCGAGGCCTCGGAAGACCTCTACAAGGCGATGAACGCGCAGGGCGATGCCGCCGACACGAACGGCCAGCCCGCCGCCGAAGCCTCGGACAACGGCCCTGTGACCGACGCCGACTTCGAAGTCGTGGACGAAGGCGACGCCAAGTAACGCGACGGCTGTAAGGGTACGTTCGCGAACGTACCCTGCCCGACCGGCACAACGCCAACGTTTGGAATCGAATCACCCTGCCAGGGCCTGCGGGCCTTGGCAGGGTTTTGTTTTGCGCGTTCGCGGGCAAAAACGGCGCGGTTCAGCAAACGATCACGCGATGCTCAGCCCGATCTTGGGCGCAGGCACCCCGTCGGTTCGTTTCGTGGCGGTGTCCTCTCGACTCACCCGCTCTGCCCGATGGAACCGAACCTGCCGCCCCCACCGTCTGACCTGCCGCAACCGCCGCCCGCACCGGTGCCGCCCTACCTCCAGACCGCACCCGAAAGCCGGAGTGCGTGGGCGCGGCGCTCGGTCACGCTCAAACTCGTCGCCATCGCGCTGCTTACGCTCGTGCTGCTCGTGCCGCTGTTGCTGCTGCGCGGCCTCGTGAACGAACGCGAGCGAATGCGCGACAGCGCCCGCGCCGACGTGTCGGCCAGTTGGGGCGCACCGCAGGCCATCGAAGGGCCGGTGCTGTCGATTCCCGTCGAACGCCCCGCCCGCGACGACAAGGGGGCCATCATCCCCAACGCCGCGCCGGAGATCACATGGGTGCACTTCCTGCCCGACAGCCTCTCGGTGGACGGTACGCTCACGCCCACGGTCAAGCGGCGCGGCATCTTCGATGTCGTGCTCTACACCGCCACCGCCCGCGTCGCCGCACAGTTTCCCGCACCGTCGTTCGACGGGTTGGTAGGCGTTACGGGCACGCCCCGGCTCGACCGCGCCGTGCTGCAACTGGGTGTTCCCGACCTCAAAGGCGTCAAGGAAACGATCCGGATGAACTGGGGGCCGCTCGGCTCGGACTCGTCGGCGGCGTACGAAGCCACCTCCGGCCTTCCCGTCACGGACCTGTTCACCAGCGGCGTGAGCGTAGCGGTGCCGCTGCAAACGAACGCCAGCGGCTACGCCTTCTCCACCGACCTCGTGCTCAACGGCTCGTCGCGCTTCGACGTGCAGCCGCTCGGCAAGGAGACGACGGTGCACCTCAAAGGCGCGTGGGCCACGGTCGGCTATTCCGGCGCGTTCCTGCCCGACGTGCACAACCGGATGGAAGGCCACCGCACCGCCGAATCCGACACCACCTTCGACGCATCATGGAAGGTGCTCGCCATTAACCGCGACTACCCGCAGCGGATCGTCGGGCGGCAAAACCTCTCCACCAACGGCTCCGACGTCGAGGCGATGGCCCGCGCAGCCGCGGCATACGACGGCAGCATCACCACCAAAGGCTCGGCGTTTGGCGTCGAACTCAAACTGCCGGTGGACGCCTACCAGAAGACGATGCGCTCGGCGGAATACGGGCTGCTGTTCGTGCTGCTCACCTTCGCCACGTTCTTCTTCGTCGAGGTGCTTGGCGGGCGGCGCATCCACCCGGTGCAGTACCTGCTCGTGGGCTTCGCCGTATGCCTGTTCTACCTGATGCTGCTCGCCTTCGCCGAGTACCTGCCGTTCAACGCGGCGTACGGACTGGCCGCCGCGATGATCTTGGCGATGATCTTCCTCTACACCCGCGCCATCTTCCACGACACACGGCTGGCAGCGATGGTGACCGGCCTGCTCGCGCTCTTCTACGTCTACTTCTTCGTGCTGCTGCAACTCGAAGAACTGGCGCTGCTCGTGGGCGCGCTCGGCCTGTTCGTCATCCTCGGCGGACTGATGTACCTGAGCCGCAAGGTGGACTGGTACGGCCTCGCCGAACCGAAGGCGTAATTGGATCGGGCCATGGAACGGTCGGGACGGCGAACCCTACGCGCCGCCTCGACCGTTCCGGCGTCTATGAACGACCCAAACCTCCTTTCTGCCCTCGCCGCCGCCGCCGCGCGTTGGGCCGACCCCGACCATCCGCCCCGCGCCGACGTCACGGCCCGGACGCTGGAGACGCACCCGGACTTCACCTTCGAGGCCGTCACGTTCGCCGTCAACCAGACGATGAGCGTGATCGCCGACGACGCGCTCGCGGCGTGGCAAGCCGGTCGCCAGGCCGACGTGTCGCGCACGGTGGGCGTGCTGCACGCGGGCAACATCCCGCTGGGCGATCTGCAAGACGTGCTGGCCGTGCTGCTGGCCGGGCACCGCTACCTCGGCGTCGTGTCGAGCCGCAGTCCGTACCTGTTGCCCGCGTTTTTGGACGATGTGCGGGCGGACTTCCCCGATCTGAACGCCGCGTTTACGACGTTCGACAATCTGTTCGAGACAGCGGAGGCCGTAATCGCGACCGGATCGGACGAGACGAAGGCGCTCGTGGCCGAGCGCTGCGACGCCGCCGGGATTCCGCCCGAGCGACGGCTGCTGCGCGGCCACCGCTACAGCCTTGCGGTGGTGGACGGGCGCGAAACCGAGGCCGAGCGCGAACGCCTTGCCGAAGACGTGCTGCTGCACGAGGGCTTCGGTTGCCGCAACGTGGCCGTGGTGCTCGCCCCCGACGGCCTCTCTCCCGACCCGTACCTCGACGCCTTCGCGCTGGGACGAGGCGTCTATCCAGCCCCGCCCACGACGACGGCGCGGCTGAAGATGCCGACGGCGTTCTTGAAGGCCACCAAGCAGCCCCACGCCGCCCTCACCGACGGCAGCCTCGTGGTGAGCAAGGGGCCGCCCGAGCCGCAGATCCCCGGCCATCTGCGCTGGGCCGACGGCTTCGACCTCGACCGCGCTGCCGCGTTCGTCGCCGAACATGCCGACACGCTGCAGGTCGTGGCCGTGCGGCCCGGCCTGGTCGAGCGCTTCGCCGCGCGGCTCCCCGAGACCCTGCGCGGCCTTGTGGTCGAGCTGGGCGACACGCAGCGCCCGCCGCTCGACTGGACGCCCGACGGCGTGGACACGCTCGGCTGGCTCGCGGCGATGCCGTAATCAGGCCGGGAGGACGAGCGTAGCGGTGGTTCCAGCACCGGGACGGCTGTCGATCTGCAGCAGATCGTCGCGTCCGTAGAGGTCGGCGAGGCGGGCGGCGACGTTCGACAGGCCGATGCCATACACCGACAGATCCACCCGCCCCGGCGCGTCTTGCCCGCGCACCCCCACGCCCGAATCGTCCACCGTGAGCACGAGCGCACCGCCGTCGCCCTCGGTAGCCGTTACGGCGAGGCGCACCTTGCCGCGCCGGGGTTCGAGGCCGTGCTTCACCGCGTTCTCCACCAGCGTTTGCAGGGCGAACGCCGGCACCGGGCGGGATTTGAGCGCATCGGGAGCGGCAAGCGTCACCCGCAGCCGGTCGCCAAAGCGCATCTGCTCGATGGCGAGGTAGCGGCGGACGAGGTCGAGTTCGGCAGCCAGCGAAACCGTTGGGGCGGCGGCGGTGGCGAGGGTGTGGCGGAAGATGGAGGCGAGGTGCTCGACGGCGTCTTCCGCCTCTTCCGGGCGTTCGGCGATGAGCGCGGCAATGGTGTTGAGCGCGTTGAAGAGAAAGTGCGGGTTGATCTGGGCACGGAGCGCCACGAGCTGCGCCTCGGTCGACTTACGGGCGAGGACTTTCTCGCGGTCGATGCGTTCGAGACGCTCAAGGCCCAGCGCAAACGCGCTGGCAACGAGCCGCAGCAGGTCGAGGTCGTCGAGGTTGAAGACCCGGCCTCGGTCGCGTTTTCCGGCCAGCAGCAGCATCCCCAGCGGCTCCGCCTCCCCCACCACCGGGAGCGCAATATCGGCCCCCACCGATTCGAGCAGGCGAAAGTGCTCGGCGGGAAGCATCTGCTCGCGCAGTTCGGCACGACGCGCCCACACGCGGTTGTCGTCGCGCAGGTGCGGCCAGATGCGGGCGGCCATGCTGGCGGTGAGGTAAGGCGGCTCGGGGTGAAAGTGCGCCGATCGCCACGCCTCATCGGCCTCCGACGAGGCCGCTCGCCGGAAGAAAAGCACACCCGAGCGGGCGTCGGTGGCTTCGCACGCCAAGCGGAGGGCACGATCGGCCAGCACGTCGGCATCGAGCACGAGCGGCACCTCCTCCTGGAACTGGGCGATGCGCGCGCGCGCGCGCTGCCGCTCGGTCACCAACCAGCGCGGCGGCGCTTCCCACAGCCGCAGCACAAGGCTGTTGAACACGGCAAAGAGCGTCACGCCTACGAGCGCGGCGACGAGGATCCACGACGGCTGCCTCGCTCCCAGCAGGTGCCGAACCAGCGCCATCGTGCCCACGAACGCGAAAAAAAACGCCCCCGCAGCCACGAAGCCCGTAACGGCGCGCGTGAGCACGGCGTCGGGCTTGCCGAACCGCAGTGTCGCCTGCGCCACGAGCATCACCGGAGCCACCGAGAGCAGCTGCGCGGCAACCACAACCCACGCACGCGTGCCGCCGCTGGCCTCGCGCAGCGGCCCGACGCCGAGCAGTGCGGCGGTGAGCGCCACGGCAAACACGAGCGTAAGTGCGCTTCCCACACGCGAGAAGCCTCCCGGCAGGCGAGCCACGTCCGGCCCCGCCAGCACAAGCGGAACGGCTGTGGCCAGCACCACGAAGGCCGTCGCGTGCAGCAAGATCGGGCGCACGAGCGCGTCGAGGCCGATGGGGCCGAAGCCACCGCGAAGCGTTGCGGCCAACGCCAACGCCCCGAGCACCGTCGCCGGAAGCCAGCGTAGCAGGCGCAGCCGGGCGATGCCGCGCAGCGTGCGCAGGCGCGTGCGGTGCAGCACATTGCCCACGAGCATCGCCGGAAAGGCAATCCATCCGATCAAGCCCGCTACCGTCAACAGCTGCATCAGCCGGTCGTAGAAGCCGCCAACGCGCCCCGGTGGCCCGGCGGTTTCCAGCAGCACAAGGCGAACGAGCGTCGGGAAGATCCACAGCGCCGAGACCAGAATCAGGCGGCGCACATAGCGTCCTTCCGTTGAGCCCGCCAACGGGGCCGCCAGCGCGAGGCCAACGCCATGGACAAACGCCGCCACCACGAAGCCCCACAACGCAAACGCCCACAACGCCGCCGAACGCGGGTAGAGGAACGTTGGGTAACGGGCCATCGTCACCCGGCGCACCTGCGGTGCATCGTCGTGGCGCACCTCCACCGCCGCCGCTCGTCCGGGTGGCAATGCGCCCAGCGTCGACGAAACAGTCTCGGCCTCGAACAGCATCGCCCCCTCGACGGCGAGAAACGTATCGCCCTCGACGATCCCTGCTGCGGCCGCCGGACCGTGCGGAAACACATACGTCGCCACCACCTGCCCGTCGCGGTCTTCCCAGTGAACCCAATCGTAGCCCCTAACCGCCTGCGACGGCAACGCTCCCGGTGCAATTTGAGCCACTCGGTACCAATCCCACATCAACTGCACGGGGGTGGCCAGCGCCACAACGGACGCCAACACCACGAGCGCGGCCACCAGACGAGGACGGGACATAGAAGGTGGAAGGTGGAAGGTGGAAGGTGGAAGGTGGAAGGTGGAACCGGGCGTTGACGGTATTGGGGGTTGCATCAAATCTAAGGGGGACGTGCAACAAATGGAGGGGCGAAATCGAGGTCGGTAGGGACATTTGAAGCGTTTCGGCCACGCCCGCGCCGTTGGATGCACGCGGTTCGCGTTGGATGGGTTCACGCGCTGGCGTGCGTGAGGTACGCGGCCTGCGCAGACGCGCCGCCGGGGATGACGACCTCGCGCCGCCCGTCGCGGAAGGAGATGAGCGAGGCGTCGGGGCGATCCTCGAACGTGCCGGTGGTGGCGAACGGGTCTGGCTCCCAATCGTGGATGCAGTTCCAGCCGCCGCAGCAGTGCAGCACCGGCTCGCGGTTGCCGTTGCGCAGCTGGTGGATGGTGTCGATGTGGAGCGTCGTACCGGCGAGGAGGTAGCAGAACGGGCGGTTGGTGAGCCGACGCAGCCCGACGTACTCGAAGTAGGCCACACCGGCGATGCGGGCCTTTTCCGCTTTGCCCACGCGCCCGACGGTTTTGATTTGCGTTCGGGCAAGGGTGAGGCCGTACGCCCGTGTCCGGTCGTCCAAGCGGCGCAGGGTAGCGGAAAGCTCCCGGACGGTGTCGCCGCGCACGACGGCGGTGCGGGTGGCCTGCGCGATGCGGCGCAGCACATCGTCGGAGTAGTTGCCGAGATCGAGGCGGTTGGCGCGTTCGATGGCCACGATGCGCCCGAAGTCGCGGGGCAGCGTGACGCCGAGGTCGGCGTAGTGGTGTTCGACCGCGTCGAGGGTTCGACGGTGGGCGTCGAGCACGTCGGCCACGAACGGGGCCATTTCTTCGCCGAGCAGTTGGCGCAGGTACGCCTCCGTTTCGGCGGCGTCGAGCGTGGAGAGTCCGCGCTGGGCAATCCAGTCGAGCAGGCGGGCACGGAGCCGCGCCAGCCCTTCCTCGGGCGAGACGCCGCGCATGATCTCCTCGATCTCACGGGCGAAGGCTTCGTAGCGGGAGCGGTCGATGGGCATGGCAGGAAAAGGATGCGCCCGCCCTCGGAAGGCCGGGGACGGGCGTCGTGGTGAGCGTAATCGGTTAGGCCGAGGTCTCGCCCACGGCCCGGTCGAAGCGCTCGGTGGTAACCCACTTGTAGGCGCAGACGGTGCAGATGCGGTACCGCTGCACCATCGTGTCGAACGATTCGGTGCGGTACACCAGCGTAGGCGTGGGCGCGTCCGGCGTGCGGACGTAGCCGACCGATCGGCACTTGGGGCACTTGATCGCCTTGGAGGTGGCGCGAGACCGGGACATGGAAAGCGGGGTCAGTTGACGCGGTGGAGGAACCAGCCGAACACGAACGCTTCGTCCTTCTGGCGGCGCTCGGCGAGGCTGATGTAGAAGCTGCCTTGGATGGCGTTGAGCATCTTGACGAGGACGGCGAGGCCCTGTTTCCCGCGCCGCTTGACGAGCGCGTCAAGAGCACGGAGCGTGGCCGGGCCAATCTGCCCGTCTTCGGCGATGTCGGGCCAGTGCGTGCCCTGTACGTTGAGGGCGTTGAGGGCGCGTTGAAGCCACTGGCTGGCGCGTCCTACGCCGACGTTCACCGCGCTGTCGAAGACCTCGGCGGCAAGGGCCTCGGAGTACTGGGCCAGTGTGTCGCCGTGGATCGGATTCCAATAGCGCAGCTGGTAGATGTGCCGGGCGGTTTCGAGGGGCAGGGCCTTCATCGAGCCGTGGTAGCCATAGCTGCGGGCCACGGCCTCGGTGATGCCGTAGCGGGTGGCTCCGCCGCTGTCGCGGGGGTCGTTGACGTATCCGCCCTCGATGCCGAGAACGTGGTTGAGGATGCCGGTGAAGGGGCTGGTGGCGGCGGTCATAGCGAGAGCATAGTTTGGTTGGAGCGAGCCTTGATGGACTCGTAGTCGTGGAGGATGGCTTGGGCGACGGCGATCTCGTGGTCGGCTTCGGCCTGCGTCATTTTGCCGTCCGCGACGCGGCGGTCAGGCGGCAAAGGTGGAGGCCATCTTGAAGTGAGGCGCGACGAACTCGGCGGCTGACTCCTCCGTGACGGCGGCGAAGTGCTCCTCGGCAGCCTCCCATTTATCATCGTCCGGCCATTGCAATGCCGATGAACACACACCCAAACCGGGCGGCATATAGGAGTAGCGAACCTCGACGTGCTCGTGGTCAGCGCTGCGGCCTATCGTGACGAGGATCTGCCCCATCGTGGGGTGCGTGAAGAGTTTGGCGAAGATGTCCATGGCGATCAGGCGAAGGCAGCGGCGGCGAACCGCTTGACGATGAGATAGCATTCGAGCGTGGCGAGCACGTCGGCCTCGCAGTACTTGGCCACGTCGTCCAGTCGGCCCTCGGCCACGGCCTGCGCGACGCCGGAGCCGTCCATGGCCTGCTTGGGGCTTTCGATGCCGAGGTGGTCGCACAGGTCGGCAAGACCGGCGGGGCTTTTCAGCACGCACGCGAGGTCGGCGTGGTACTGGTTCTGGTAGGGGTTGCGGTTCATCATCCGCACGTTGCCGGGGGCCTGCACGCCGTGATGGAGGCAGCGGTGCAGCAACCAGTCGAGGTCGAACCGTTTGCCGTTGAACGTCACCCACGTGTCCATCCCACGAAACTGCCCGACGAAGTCTCGGAAGTCGATCAGCAGTTGGCGTTCGGTTTCAGGGTCGTCCGCGACGAAGCTGTGGACTTCCGCCCGCATGAGCGAGGCTTCGTCTTCCACGGCCACGGAGATGCAGCAGATGAAGCCGAGCATCGGATGGAGCGAGCACGCCTTGCGGCTGGCGTCTTCGTAGCTGGTGCTCGGGTTTTTGTCCAGTTCGGCGTTCACCAGCAGCGAGTGGCGGCGGTCTTGGCGACTGGTAAAGGTGTTGGTGTCGAGAGGGCAGGTTTCGATGTCCCACGCGATGATTTTGGACATGGAAGCGGAGGTTTAGACGTAGACGGCGATCTGTTCGATGGCCGTGACGAGTTCGGGGGCCACGTCGGCGAGGCGGGTCGTGACCTTGTAGTGCGGGTGGGTGTGGGGCTGCTGGCCCATCTTGCGCCACACGTCGGCGAGCGTCTGGCCGCGACGGCGGAGCACGCCGGTGATGTGCGCGGGCTTGGGCACGCCGTTGTCGTTGACGACCTGCCCAGCCCAGCGCACGATCTCGCGCAGGTCGGCCTCGCCGACGCCTGCGATGTCGCAGATTTCTTCGCGGCTCATCGTCCCGGCCAGATAGCCGAGCACGTCGGCGACGCTGTAGCGGCTGCCTTCGATGCACGGGATGCCGCTCCGGTGGTTCGGGTCGGCGTAGACGAGACCGTCGAGCAGAACGATGCGCGACATGGCGATCAGGCGGCTTGGGCGACGGCGTTGGGGACGAGCGTGACGACGGTGGCGGGCTGCTCGATGCGGATGCCTTCGACGCCATCGATGGCGTCGGCCTCGCGCTGGATGGCGACCTTGTCCACGCTCTCGGTGATGCGGATGAAGCGGCTGAGGCCGAGCTGGCGCAGGCGCGGCAGCAGCACATCGAGCGGCGCATCGAGTTCGACGCTGGGGCGTCCGACGGTGTACTTGACGGTGCCG
>Ga0209369_1000458_pt1 | contig 54478 bp, 55 predicted proteins | sample EBPBio142010_DNA_FD_185865 | JGI IMG/M metagenome (GOLD analysis project Ga0209369, IMG submission 185865) | Wastewater treatment Type I Accumulibacter community from EBPR Bioreactor in Madison, WI, USA - Reactor 1_10/4/2010_ DNA (SPAdes)... | ecosystem: Engineered > Bioreactor > EBPR >...
TCTACTTCGACGAGCAGGGCCGCATCCCGGTGATGCGCTCGGTGCAGCTGGCCGAGGCTCGCCACGTGGCGCTGGGCGGCCCGAAGCCCTACCTGCCGATCGAGGGCGCGGCCAACTTCCGCCAGGCCGTGCAGCAGCTGCTGTTCGGCGCCGGGCACGAGGTGCTGAAGTCCGGCCGCGTGGCCACCATCCAGTCGGTGGGCTCTTCCGGCGGGCTGAAGGTGGGCGCCGATTTCATCAAGCGCTGGTTCGCCGACAGCCAGGTGTGGGTCAGCGACCCCACCTGGGACAACCACCGCTCGATGTTCGAGGGCGCCGGCATCCCCGTGCATACCTATCCCTACTACGACGCGGCCGGCGGCGGCGTGCGCTTCGGCGCGATGATGGACACGCTGAAGCAGCTGCCGGCGCGCAGCGTGGTGCTGCTGCATGCCTGCTGCCACAACCCCACCGGCGTGGACCTGAGCCGCGCGCAGTGGGACGAGCTGATTCCGCTGCTGGTCGAGCGCGGCCTGATCCCGTACCTGGACCTGGCCTACCAGGGTTTCGGCGACGGCATCGAGGAAGACGCCTACGCGGTGCGCAAGCTGGCAGCCAGCGGCGCCAGCTTCTTCGTCGCCAATTCGTTCAGCAAGAGCATGAGCGTATACGGCGAGCGCTGCGGCGCACTCAGCATCGTCTGCGCCGACGCCAGGCAGGCCGAGAACGTGCTGGGCCAGATGAAGTTCACTGTGCGTCGCAACTATTCCAGCCCGCCGATCCACGGCGGCCAGATCGTCGCCCACGTGCTGGCCGACGCCGACCTGCGGCCGATGTGGGAAAGCGAACTGGCGGCGATGCGCCAGCGCATCCTTGCGATGCGCAAGGCGCTGCACGGCGTCATCGGCGCCAAGGTGCCGGGCCGCGATTTCGGCTACTTCCTCAGCCAGCGCGGCATGTTCAGCTACACCGGCCTGAGCGCCGCCCAGGTGGACCGTCTGCGCGACGAGTACGCGGTGTACCTGGTGCGCAGCGGCCGCATCTGCGTGGCCGGGCTGAACGAGGGCAATGTCGAGCGCACCGCCCAGGCCATGGCCGAGGTGATGGCGGCCTGAACCTAAGCTGCCGGCGCGGGTCACAGGCCTTTTGCCTTGCCCGCGCATGCGCGACGAACCCCCTTCCAGCCGGCCGGCCCGCTTCGACCTGCGGCGCTACTTGCCCACGCCCGAGTCGATCCAAGGCAACCGCTGGCTGCGCTGGATCGGCCCGGCGCTGCACCATCCGCGGCTGTGGCGCTTCAGCCGCCGCGGGCTGGCGCTGGGCGTGGCGTTGGGGCTGTTCTTCGGTCTGCTGGTGCCGGTGGCGCAGATCCCGCTCAGCGCCGGCGCCGCGGTGCTGATGCGCGCCAACCTGCCGGCGGCCGTGGCCTGCACGCTGGTCACTAACCCGCTGACCTTCGGGCCGGTGTACTACGGCGCCTGGCAGTTGGGCCGCGTCGTGCTGCGCGAGCCGGCCGATGCCGCAGCGCCGTCACCCAGGCCGACCGCGGCGGCCGAGACGGACACGGCGGCGGAAGGCGGCTGGTGGCAGCGCACACTGCAGCAGATCGGTGGCGTGGGCAAGCCGCTGCTGCTGGGCCTGGCGCTGGTGGCTTGTGCAGCCGGGCTGCTGGCCTACTTCGCGGTGTCGTGGGCCTGGGTGCTGCGCGTCTGGTGGCTGCGCCGGCGCCGGCTGCGCGGGGCGCTGGTCCGGCGCGGCTGAGCGGCCGCCGATTCGAGGGGGTGGTCCGCACCGTGATGGCGCGGCACAGCGGCTATGCTGCCCAGCGCAATCCCGGGGCTTCTGGACAGGCACGCATTGGCCGCACGTCTGCTGATCATCGCGCTGGATGGCGCCGACAGTGGCATGGTCGACCGCGGCAGCGCGAACCACTCGCTTCCGGCGCTGGCAGCCTTGCGCGGGCGTGGCCGTGCGCATTGGCTGCAAGCGCCGCCGGGTCTGACCGATGACGCGCTCTGGGCCTCGTTCCAGTTCGGGGCCCCGGTGGGCGAACACGGCCGCTATCACTATCTGCAGCGCTTGTCCCGTGGCCGCTTCGGCATGGCCCATCTGGAAGAAGGGCCACAGCGCTTCTTCTGGGAACCCTTGTCCGACGCCGGACAGGCGATCGCCGTCTTCGACCTGCCGAAGACCGGCGCGCCCAGACCGCTCAACGGCGTACATCTTTGCGACTGGCTCGTGCATGGCCGCTACTTTCCACGGCCCGTGAGCTGGCCGTCCGAATTGGCCACCCACGTGGTGCAGCGCTTTGGCGAGGCGCCCCACAGCGATTGCGACCATCCCGTCGCCATGGACGACGACGCAGTCCGGTCATTGGTCGCCCGGCTGGGCCAGTCGGCCGGCATGAAATCGGCGGCCGCATCGGCGTTGCTGCAGACCCGGCCATGGGACCTGTTCATGGTCGGATTCAAGGAGGCCCACTGCGCCGGACATGCGCTGTGGGACCTGGAGGATGCGGACCACGGCGCCCACGATGCCGCCCGCAACCGCCGGCTGGGCCAGCCGATGCAGGCGGTGCTGCGGGAACTGGATCGCAGCATCGCCACGCTGGTGGACGCCGCCGGGCCGGACGCGGCGGTGCTGGTGTTGTGCACCACGGGCATGCAGCCCAACGCCTCGCTGGAGCACTTTCACACACCGCTGGCCCGCCGGATGGCGTCGTACCTGAACGGTCGCGGACCGCTGCGATGGCTGGGCCGCCCGCAGGCCCATGTGGAGTTCCTGCCCTACAACGAAAACGCGAGCGCCGTCGGCCTGCCCGGGGCCGATGCCGCCCAGGTGGAGCGCGCCCGCAAGGTGTTCGAGGCGCTTTGCGATGCCGACACCGGCGCATGCTTGGTCGAGGGGATCGAGCAACCGCGCCGCGACTGGCACGGCCGGCGCGCCGAACGGCTCCCCGATCTGCTGGTGCGCTATCGGCCCGGCTGCATTCCGAAGGCCATCCACTCGCCGCAGCTGGGCCGCATCGAGGCTGCGGTGCCCCGCTTCCGACCCGGCAACCACCGGTCCGGCCCGATGCTCATCGCCTCGGGGATCGAAGCCGAGGCTGCGGCCGCGATGGAGGACCTGGGCCCTTTGGCGGCACGCTACCTGCAGCACTGAGCGCAGGCCCGCGGGTCGTGCACGTCGCGGCTGACTCAGCCCGCCGGCAGCGAGAGCGTCACGGTGGTGCCCTGGCCGGGCGCGCTGCGCACCGCGACGCTGCCGCCATGCAGCTCGGAGATGCGCTTGACGATCGCCAGCCCGAGGCCCTTGCCGCCGTCGCCGGTGGCCGGCGCCACGTTCTGCCGGGCCTGGTAGAAGCGGTCGAACAGGTGCGGAAGCTCGGCCTCGGCGATGCCCGGGCCGTCGTCGTGCACGCTGACATGGACTTGCGCGCCCTCGCGCTGCACGCCCAGGCGCACCTGGCCGCCGGCCGGCGTGAACTTCAGCGCGTTGTCCACCAGGTTGGCCACCGCGCGCTCGAACAGCTCGATGTCCAGCGCCGCCACCGTCGGCCCCGCGCCGCCGGCCTCGCAGTGCAGCGCCACGCCTTGCGCCGCGGCGCGTGGCGCGAAGCGCATCGCGATGTCGTCCAGCAGCTCGGCCACGTCCAGCGTCTCGCGGCGCAGCGCGAACTGCGGTTCGTCCAGCTGCGCCAGATCGCCCAGCGACTGCACCAGCCGCGCCGCATTGCGGGTGTTGCGCAGCGCCACCTCCAGCAGCCGCCGGTCGTCGGCGCGTGCCGCATCGCCGGCAAAACGCGCGTCCAGCGTCTCCAGGCAGGCGGCGGTGGCGGTCAGCGGCGAGCGCAGGTCGTGCGACAGGTTGCTGACGCCTTCGCGCCGGAAATGGTCCAGCCGGCGCAGCGCCTCCCACTGCCGGCGCAGCGCGTCCAGCATGCTGCGGAAAGCCCGGCTCAGCTGGCCGAACTCGTCCTTCGCATCGGCCTCGGGCCAGGGGCCGGGCAGTGCCGCGGGGGCGCCGGCGTCCAGGCCCTCGCGCGCCACCGTGGCGGCGGCCTCGCCCAGGCGGCGCAGCGGCCGCGTCACCACGCCGATGATCCAGGCCGCCAGGCCGGTGGTCAGCGCCACCAGCGCAACGATCAGCCCCAGCATCGGCAGCGCGAAGCTGCTGCGCAGCGCCTCGATGCGGCCTTCGGGCAGGCCGGGCTTGCGGCACACCAGGTACAGGTAGCCGGCCACGCCCTCGTCGTTGCGGATGACGGCGCGGCGCAGCGCGCGTGCGGCGATGACCGCATCGGTGCGCATGTGCTCGGGGTCGTCGCCCATCACGTAGGGCATCGGTTCGTCGCCGGCGGCCTGCTGCACCGGCGCCAGCGCCACCTTGAAGCCTGGCGCCAGCTGCGCCCGGCCGCTGCTGGCCAGCACCGTGCCCTGCGCGTCCAGCAGGTACAGCTGCGAATCGGGCTCGTACAGCACCAGGTTGCGCAGGAACTCGACGAACTCCTGCGGCTGGCGCTGGTGCATGTCGAACAGCTCGCCGCCGTGCTGCTGCACCACGCGGCCCAGGAAGGCGTTGGCGCGGTAGTAGCTGCTTTCGTGCTCGAAGCGCTGAAAGGCCAGCAGCACCACCAGCACCACGCCCAGCGCGGTGAGCACGCCGGTGACGAAGATCGTCAGCGCGATCTTGGAACGCACGCTCATCCGGGCGGGGCGTCGCGCATCTTGTAGCCGGCGCCGCGCACCGTCAGGATGATCTGCGGGCGCATCGGGTCGGCCTCGAGCTTGTTGCGCAGGCGGTTGATGTGGGTGGTAACGGTGTGCTCGTAGCCGTCGTGGCTGTAGCCCCACACGGCATCGAGCAGCTGGCCGCGCGAGAACACATGCCCCGGGTGCTTGGCAAAGTGCAGCAGCAGGTCGAATTCCAGCGCGGTGAAGTCCACCGCCTGCCCGGCATGGCGCACCTGGCGCTTGGCCGGCTCGATCTCCAGGCTGCCGTTGCGCAGAACCTGCGGCTGCGCCGCATCGGGCGCGGCGCGCTGCATCTCGGCGCGGCGCAGCAGCGCCTTCACGCGGGCCAGCAGTTCGGCCAGCGAGAAGGGCTTGGTCAGGTAGTCGTCGGCGCCCAGTTCCAGGCCCAGCACGCGGTCGAGCTCGGTGGACTTGGCGGTCAGCATCAGGATCGGCGTGGCATGGCCGCGCGCGCGCAGCGCCTTGCAGACTTCCAGCCCGTCCAGCGCCGGCATCATCAGGTCCAGGATCAGCAGGTCGCTGCGCCGCTCGGTCTGGGCGGCCAGCGCGGCGGCGCCGTCGGCCACCGCGGCCACCTGGTAGCCGGCGCCGCGCAGGTTCATCACCAGCAGGTCGCGGATGTCGGCTTGGTCTTCGGCAACCAGGATGTGCGGCGGCATGGCCGATTGTCGCGCCGCACCCGCGCCACCTTACGCGGATGTGATCTGGCTGTGATCTTCGGCGAGCAAGGCGCGAGATGGCCCGGCCACAGTGGCGTCATCCGTTGCCCCGCTGGAGCTCACCCGATGATGCAAGCCGCCGCCACCCACGCCCCGCTGCCCGGCCTGGACTGGACCGAACTGCTGCGCCACCGTGCCTTCCTGGTGCGCTTTGCGCAGCGCAAGCTGCAGGATCCGGCGCTGGCCGAGGACGTGGTGCACGACGTCTTCGAAGCCGTGCTGCGCGGCCGCGCGGCCTTTGGCGGTGCCAGCGCGCTGCGCACCTGGCTGACGGGCGTGCTCAAGCACAAGATCGTCGACCTGGTGCGCCAGCGCCGGGCGATGCTGAGCCTGGACGAGGGCGACGACGAGGCCGAGATGTTGGCGCTGGAATGCCCGCAGCCGCGGCCCGACGAGCAGGCCGAGCAGCGCCAGCGCCTGCGCCAGGTGCTGCAGCGCATCGAAGGCCTGCCGCCGGGGCTGCGCGATGCCTTCCGGCTGCGCGTGCTGCACGACCAGCCCACCGAGCAGGTGTGCGCGGCGCTGCAGATCAGCGAGGAGAACCTGTTCGTGCGCCTGCACCGGGCGCGCCGGCAACTGGCCAGCTGAGGCCGGGCTACACCGCCAGCGAGGACAGCGCCGGCAGCGCCGTGCCGCGCTCGCGGTTCACCGCGGCGGCCGCGGCGTCCAGCTCGGCCAGCGTGCCGGCATCCACCGGCATCTTCTCGGCGCGGGCCTTGCGCGAGGCGCGTTCCGGGTCGCCGGGCATCAGGATCGGCTCGGCGCTGTCGCGCAGCCGGGCCGACTGCACCCAGTCGACGAAGGCCTTCACCTCGGCGCCGAAGAGCTGCTGGTCGCTCAGGCGCGCCGGGTCGAAGACCATCGCCAGCATGTTGTTCCACACCGCGTGCCGGTACTTCAGGTTGCCCGGCCGGGTGGTTTCGCCGCCGGTCAGCGCCGCGGCTAGCACCTCGACCACCATGGCCAGCGCATAGCCCTTGTGCTGGGCAAAGGGCACCAGCGCGCCGCCGGGCTGGCCGGCCGGCGGGAACAGCGCGGCCGGGTCCTCGGTGTTGAAGCCCTGGGCGTCCAGCAGCACGTTGCCGGGCACCGGCTTGCCACTGTTGTAGGCCACGCGCACCTTGCCCATCGCGATGGCGCTGGTGGCAAAGTCCAGCAGCAGCGGCTCGCGCCCGGGCACCGGGATGCCGACGGTGAAGGGGTTGGTGACGTAGCGCGCCTCGCTGCCGCGGAAGGGCGCCACCACCGGCTTGCTCATCGCATTGACGAAGTGCACCGACACCATGCCGGCGGCCACCGCCTGCTCGGCCCAGTGGCCGATGCGGCCGATGTGGTGCGCGTGCTTCAGCCCCACCACGCACACGCCATGCTGCTTGGCGCGCTCGATGGCCAGGTTCATCGCCTCGAAGGCCATGCTCTGGCCCATGCCGCGCTGCGCGTCCAGGCTCAGCATCGCGCCGCTGTCGCTGGCGATGGCCACGTGCTGGTTCAGCTGCAGCTCGCCGGCCAGCCAGCTGCTGACGTAGCGCGGCACCATGCCCACGCCGTGCGAATCGTGCCCGGCCAGGTTGGCGCCCACCAGGTGGTCGGCGGTGAGGCGGGCTTCGTCGGCGCTGCAGCCGGCGGCAAGCCAGAGTTGTTCGACCCAGCGCTGCAGCGCCGGTGTGGGGATGAGGGTGTCGGCCATGCGCGGCATTGTGGCCGCGCCCCGGGCCGCTGACAGCTAGGGCTGCACCCCAGCCGCGCGCAGCACGCGCTCGCGCAGCCAGCGGTGCGCCGGCTCGGTGTCGCGGCGCAGATGCCACAGCATGCTGACCTGCATGGCGCCCAGGTCGAAGGGCAACTCGCGCACCAGCAGTTCGCCCTCGTGGCCGGTGGCCGGCAGGAAGGCCAGCGGCAGCACCGTCAGCAGGTCGGACTGCGTCACCACCTGGCCGGCGGTGAAGTACTGGTTGACGCTCATCACCACCCGGCGCTGGCGGCCCAGCGCGGTCAGCGCCTGGTCGACATAACCCTGCGCGCGGCCGGTGCTGCTGGCCAGCAGGTGGTGGGCCGCGCAGTAGGCGTCCAGCGTCAGCGGCCGCTCGGCCAGCGGGTGGCCGCGGCGCATCACACACACGTAGCGGGTGTCGTACAGCCGGGCATGGCGCAGCGTGGCGTCGCGCCCGGCGGCCAGCAGCGTGGTCACGGTCTCGGGGAAGTGGCCCAGCGCCAGGTCGGACTCGCCCTGCTGGATCAGCCGCCGCGGGTCGCTGGTGGTCAGCGGCAGCACGCGCAGGTTGCACAGCGCCTGCTCGCGCTCGATCACCTGCACCAGCGGCGGCGCCAGCAGTGCGGCCGGCGCGTCGGTCATCGCCAGGCGGAAGCTGACCGGCTGGCTCTGCGGGTCGAAGCGGCCCGGCGCCAGCGCCCGCTGCAGATCGCCCAGCGCCGAGCGCACCTGCGGCCACAGCGCCTCGGCCTTTGGCGTGGGCGTCATGCCGAAGGCGTGGCGGACGAACAACGCTTCGCCCAAGGCCTCGTGCAGGCGCTTCAAGGCATGGCTGGCAGCCGGCTGAGTGATCGCTAACACCTCTGCAGCGCGAGTCAGGCTGCCCTCCGACATCACGGCATCGAAAACCCGAAGCAGGTTCAGGTCGAGCGTGCGGAAATTCACGAGGTCTTGAGGCATACGGAAAATTTATAACTTACATGAGCAGATTTCAGTGGTGCAGTGTAAGGGTTATCCCCATATTTGCGTAACCGACCAACCGGTCATTGACGCGCTCACAAGGCGCAGGAGAGGAAGCAAGATGACAGCGATCCGGAATTTCCCCGACTCGCCGCTGGCGCGCCGCAGCGCCAGGCCCTTGCAGTGGCGGGTTCCGGCCTTTGCCGTGTCCCTATGGCAGACGCTGGCCCGCTACGGCCACCGCCGCGCGGCGCGCGAACTGGAACTGCTGGCCGACAGCAAGGCGCTGGGCAACCCCGTGCTCGCCCGGCAACTGCGTGCCGCGGCCACCGAATGCCGGCGTGCCGCGCTGACTGGCCGCGTCTGAACCCCCGTTTCCAAGGAGTCCCTCATGACCACGATCCATCTTCAAGTGGCCCCGCGCGTGGGCCCCACGATGCCGCGTGGCGCCCGCCTGGCCGCCGATGCGATGCTGTTCCTGGCCCGCGCCTGGCAAGGCCTGTTCACGGTGGCGCCGCCGCCGGCCGCCACGCCCGAGGAAGATGCCCGCGCGGTGCGCGAGATGGCGCTGCAGTACCAGCACAGCGATCCGAACTTCGCCGCCGACCTGATGGCCGCGGCCGACCGCCACGAGCGCCTGCACGGCGTGAACTGAGGCCTAAGCCTCAGCCGGCGCAGCGCTCGAATGCGGCGCCGGCGGCGCCGGCCGCACCGGCCGGCAGCGGACCGGCCTGCTGCACCCGCAGCCGCGGCCCGTCCAGGCGGGCCTCGAAACCGCCGACCGTGCGCAGCACCGGGCCGTCGATGCGGCCGGCCACCAATTGCGCCTCGGCGCCCGCGGCCAGCGTGCCTTCGACGACCTGGTAGCGCTGGCTCAGGCTCAGCCGCCAGCCGGCCTGCGCGCCGGTGCCGCACCAGCGGCCTTCCAGCCGCGCCGGCACCACCCACAGGTGCAGCCGGCTGAGCTTCTCGCGGCCCACCGGCTTGTCCGGCGCGTCCACGGTCAGGCTGCGGTCGGGCCGCCAGTCGCCCATGTCCCAGTCGTGCGAGACGATGCGCGTGCCCGGCTGCAGCGCCAGCAGGGCCGGGCGCAGCTGCAGGTTCACCTCCTGCAGCAGGTACATGGTGATGACCGAGGCCTGCGACAGGTCGGTCTTGAACAGGTCCTGCTCGGCAAAGCGCGCCCGTTCGGCCACGCCGGCCTGGGCGGCGTTGCGACGGCTGCGCTCCACCAGGTCGGGCACGATCTCCACGCCCAGGCCGCGCGCGCCGAAGCGCCGCGCCGCCAGGATGACGATGCGCCCGTCGCCGGAGCCCAGGTCGAGCACGAAATCCTGCGGCCCCACCTGCGCCAGCTGCAGCATGGCCAGCGTGACGTTGTCCGGCGTGACGACGAAGGGCACCTCTTCCTGCGCCTGCAGTGCCGCGGGCGCGGCCAGGCACAGGGCCCATGCGGCCAGCCGCCGCCGCATCAGATGCACCGGCCGCCGTCGACCTCCATCGCCACCCCGGTGATCATCGAGGCCTCGTCGCTGCACAGGAAGCAGGCCGCGTTGCCCAGATCGTCTGGCCGGCTGAAGCGGCCGATCGGGATGGTCGACAGGAACTTGGCGCGCATCTCGGGCGTGTCCTCGCCCATGAAGGTCTTCAGCAGCGGCGTTTCGCCGGCCACCGGGTTCAGCGCCACCACGCGGATGCCGAAGGGGGCGAGTTCGACCGCCAGCGAGCGCGTGGCGGTGATCACCCAGCCCTTGCTGGCGTTGTACCAACTCAGCCGCGGCCGCGGGCTGACGCCGGCCGTGCTGGCCATGTTGAGGATCACGCCGCGCTTGCGCGCCTTGAAGCGCGGCACCACCACCTTCGTCGCCAGGTAGATGGCTTTCATGTTCACCGCGACGATGCGGTCGAAGTCGTCCTCGCTCACGTCTTCGGTGGGGCCCGGCAGGTGCGACACGCCGGCGTTGTTGATCAGGATGTCCAGCGGGCCGAAGCGCGCCTCGGCAGCGTCGATCATCGCCAGCGTGTCGTCCTTGCGGCTGACGTCCGCCTGGTGCGCGGCGGCATTCGGCCCCAGCGCGGCGGCCACGCGCTGCGCGCCTTCGAGGTTGCGGTCGACCACCAGCACCTTCGCGCCTTCGGCCACGAACTTGGCGCAGATGCCCTCGCCGAAACCCGAACCGCCGCCGGTGACCAGCGCCACCTTGTCCTTCAGTCTCATCATGTCTCCTTCAGCCGTGCTGGATGGCCACCGTCTTCAGCGTCGAGAAGCCATACAGCGCCTCGAAGCCCTTCTCGCGGCCGTGGCCGCTGGCCTTGACGCCGCCGAACGGCAGCTCGATGCCGCCGCCGGCACCGTAGTTGTTGATGAACACCTGGCCGCATTGCAGCTTGTGCGCCATGCGCAGCGCACGGCCGCCGTCGCGCGTCCACACGCCGGCCACCAGGCCGAAGGCGGTGCCGTTGGCGATGCGCAGCGCCTCGGCCTCGCCGTCGAAGGGGATCACCGCTTGCACCGGGCCGAAGATCTCTTCCTGGGCCAGGCGGTGCGCCGGGTCCACGCCGGCCACCAGCGTGGGCGCGACGTAGTAGCCGCCGGCCGGCAGCGTGGACGGCAGCGGCGCCGCGGCCGTCACCTGCAGGCCGCTGTCCTGCACCAGCGCCAGGTAGCCGCCGATGATCTCGCGCTGGCGGGCCGAGATCACCGGGCCGATGTCCAGGTCGTCCAGCGCCGGGCCCACGCGCAGCGCGCGGTAGCGCTCGGCCATGCGCGCGACCACCTGCTCGAACACCGGCCGCTCCACCAGGATGCGGCTGGCCGCCGAGCAGGTCTGGCCGGCGTTCTGGATGCCGGCGTTCACCAGGAAGGGCAGCGCCGCGTCCAGGTCGGCATCGGCAAAGACGATCTGCGGGCTCTTGCCGCCGAGCTCCAGAGTCACCGGAATCGTGTGCTTGGCGGCCGCGGTCTGGATCAGCCGGCCCACCGCCACGGAGCCGGTGAAGGACAGGTGCTGCACGCCGGCGTGCGCCGACAACGCGGCGCCGGCTTCCTCACCCAGGCCGGGCACCACGTTCAGCGCGCCGGCTGGCAGGCCGGCCTCGTCGGCGATGCGCGCGAAGGCCAGCGCGGTCAGGCAGGCTTCCTCGGCGGGCTTCAGCACGCAGGCATTGCCCATCGCCAGTGCCGCGCCGACCGAGCGGCCGATGATCTGCATCGGGTAGTTCCAGGGCACGATGTGGCCGGTGACGCCGTGCGGCTCGCGCAGCGTCAGCGCGGTATAGCCGGCGGTGAAGGGGATGGTCTCGCCCATCACCTTGTCGGCCGCGCCGCCATAGAACTCCAGGTAGCGGGCCAGCGCCACCGCGTCGGCGCGGCCCTGCTTCAGCGGCTTGCCGACGTCCAGCGCTTCCAGCCGGGCCAGCTCGTCGGCCTGGGCCAGCACCGCGGCCGACATGCGCTGCAGCACGCGGCCGCGTTCGGTGGCCGTCAGCCGGCCCCAGGCGCCGTCCAGCGCGGCGCGCGCGGCGGCCACGGCGGCGTCGACATCGGCCGCGCCGCCGCGTGCGATCTGCGCCAGCAGCGTGCCGTCGGAGGGGTTGAACAGCGGTAGCGTCTCGCCGCTGGCGCAGGGCTGCCAGCGGCCACCGATGAACACGCCGCGGGTGTCGAAGGGGATGTCGGACATGGCTCGATCCTGGGAGGCAAGGCGCCTTCGGGCATCATAGTTCGCCATGGGTCTGTTCCTGCTGAAGCGCTTCCTCACCTTTGCCGCCACGCTGGTGGTGGCTTCGATGGTGGTCTTCGCGGTGCTGGAGCTGCTACCCGGTGACGCGGCGCAGATCATCCTGGGCGAAAGCGCCACGCCCGAGGCGCTGGCCACGCTGCAGGCCAAGCTGGGGCTGGACCGGCCGCATGCCGAGCGTTATGCCGAATGGATCGGCGGCCTGCTGCAGGGCCGCACGGCGATGAGCATTTCCTACGACACGCCCACCGGCGAGCTGATCCGCGAGCGGCTGGCCGTGACGCTGCCGCTGGCGGCGCTGTCGATGCTGCTGACGGTGGGCGTGGCGCTGGGCCTGGGCGTATACGCCGCGTCGCGCCACAACCGTCTGGGTGACGTGGGCGTGATGGCCGCCAGCCAGCTGGGCATCGCCATCCCGAGCTTCTGGTTCGCGATCCTGCTGATCCTGCTGTTCGCGGTGAAGCTGCAATGGGTCAGCGCCGGCGGCTTCCCGGGCTGGAGCGAGGACGACGGCGGCGGCCTGTGGGAAGGTTTCAAGGCGCTGCTGCTGCCGGCCGTGGCGCTGGCGGTGGTGCAGGCTTCGGTGCTGGCGCGCTGGACGCGATCGGCCGTGCTGGAGGTGATGCGCGAGGACTTCGTGCGCACGGCGCGCGCCAAGGGCCTGTCGCGTCGCCAGGCGCTGTGGGGGCATGTGCTGCGCAACGCGATGATCCCGGTGCTGACGATCATGGGCCTGCAGTTCGCCTTCCTGATCAGCGGCACGGTGGTGGTGGAGCAGGTGTTCGTGCTGCCCGGCGTGGGCCGGCTGGTGTTCCAGGCCATCGCCAACCGCGACCTGGTGGTGGTGCGCGACGTGGTGCTGCTGCTGGTGGCGATGGTGGTCATCGTCAACTTCGTCGTCGACGTGCTCTATGCGGTGATCGACCCGCGCCTGAAGAGCAGCGACGCATGACGGCGGCTGTGTCCACCGGCTTCTGGCCGCGCGCGCGGCGCAACCCCAGCTTCGTGCTGGGCAGCGTGCTGACGGCGCTGTTCATCGGCAGCGCGCTGCTGTCGCTGGTGTGGACGCCCTGGCCGGCCACCGAGATCGACATCCCCAACAAGCTGGCACCCCCCAGCGCCGCGCACTGGCTGGGCACCGACAGCCTGGGCCGCGACATCGCCTCGCAGCTGCTGGTGGGCGCGCGCACCTCGATCCTGGTGGGCGTGGTGGCGGTGCTGATCGGCCTGGTCTGCGGCGTGGCGCTGGGCGCGCTGGCCTCGGCACGGCGCGGCTGGGTCGAAGAAGGCGTGATGCGCCTGTCGGACTTTGCCTTCGCCTTTCCGGCGCTGCTGTCGGCCATCATGCTGGGCGCGATCTACGGGCCCGGGCTGGCCACCGGCATCGTGGCCATCGGCATCTTCAACATTCCGGTGTTTGCGCGCACCACGCGCGCGGCGGCCAACGCCGTCTGGGCGCGTGAATACGTGCTGGCCGCGCGGGCCGCGGGCGCCGGGCCATGGCGCATCACGCTGGACCATGTGCTGCCCAACATCGCCAGCGTGCTGATCGTGCAGTCGACGGTGCAGTTCGCCACCGCCATCCTGGCCGAGGCGGCGCTGAGCTACCTGGGCCTGGGCACGCAGCCGCCGATGCCCAGCTGGGGCCGCATGCTCAACGAGGCGCAAACGCAGATGTTCCAGGCGCCGCAGCTGGCCATCTGGCCGGGTGCGGCCATCGCGCTGTCGGTGCTGGGCCTGAACCTGGTGGGCGACGGCCTGCGCGACCTGCTGGACCCGAAGCTGGCGCGCAGGCGCTGAGGCCGGGCGGCCGCCTCAGCGGCTGCGCCGCCGCCAGGCCAGGCCGGCGATGCCGGCGGCCAGCAGCCAGGCGCTGCTCGGCTCGGGGATGGCCTGGGCGACGGCAAAGAAGCCCGGGCGGGTGAAGACTTCGCCGTCGAACAGCGTGGCCGCGGCGCTGAAGCTGGTCCGCTCGCCAACGGCTGCACCATCACGGTAGTAGCGGTAGCCCGCGCGCACCGTCGCGTTGTCGGCCGTGGCCTTGTCGAAGAACAGCTCGATCTGATCGCCCACCAAGGGGTCGAGCCGCAGCTGCGCCAGGATGTTGCGGGTGCCGAAGTTGAAGTCGCGCTCGACCAGCAGCAACACCGGCGCGCCCGGCACCGAGCGGCTCTGGAAGATCTGCAGATCGAGCACGTCGTTCCAGCCGCTGGGAGAGCGGTTGTCGAAGTCGGCCAAGCGCAGCCCGTAGCTGTCGAAGCCGTCGGCCTTGGCCGGGGTGACCAGATCGAAAAGCGCAGACACGTTGAAGCTGTGGTTCAGCTTCAGGCCGCGCGCGGCCGTCTCCGGTGTACTTTGGGTGTTGACGTTCAGGTAGGCCGCCTGGAAGGCCACGCCTTCTGGCAGGCCGGTGATGGGGTTGACCGTCGCCACGCCGCGGCGCGCCGGGTCCAGGCCCAGCTTGCCGCCGCTTTCGCTGCCGCTGAAGTTGCCGACGATGCGATCGTTGACGTAGGCGGGCGTGGTGGTGCCGATGAAGTTCGGGCCCGGCGGCAGTGCCAGGTCGTCGTCGAATAAGTCCTCGAAGATCAGACTGCCGTTGCGCACGACCGTGAAGCTGTCGATCCGGTAGGGCGCTGCCGCCATCGCCGGCAGGGCGGCGAGCAGGCAGGTCGCCGTTGCAACCGCTCCGGCTGCACGCAGCGCGTGATTCTTGGTCGGCACCAATCTCATCTTGTCTCCTCCTCAGGGGAGCCCATTCTGGTGCCTGGCCAGGGGGCCAACTCCACTCGTTCGAGGGGTACGGGCACGCGGGTTAGCATGCTTGCGGCCGCGATGTCGCGAAGCCCCGACACAAGGAGACAAGCAAGATGGACCGTCGCACCCTGATCCGCAGTCTGGCCGCCGCCGCGGCCGCCCCCGTCGCCTGGCCCGCCTTCGGCCAGACCACCAAGATCGTGCTCGGCTACACCGCCGTGACCGACTTTGCCTCGGCCTTCGTGGCAGCCGAACAGGGCTACTTCAAGAAGCGCGGGCTCGATGTCGAGATGAAGTTCATCCCGCTGAACTCGACGATTCCCGCCGCGCTGCAGTCCGATTCGCTGCAGGTCGGTGGGCCCACGCCCTCGGTGTTCCTCCAGGCGGTGGACGGCGGGCTGGACCTGGTGGTGCTGGCCGGCGCCGGCGTGACCTCGAAGTCGATCACCGGCTTCGGCCTGGTGGCGCGCGCCGGCTCGGGCATCAAGGCGCCACAGGACGTGGTCGGCAAGAAGGTCGGCGTGCCTGGCCTGGGCGCCTTCCTGCAGGTGACCTACCGCGCCTGGCTCAAGGCCAACGGCGTGGACTACAAGAAGGTGACCTTCGTCGAGGCTCCCTTCCCGCAGCATGCCGACCTGCTGCGCGGCGGCTCGATCGATGCGGTGGTGACGGCCGACCCCTTCATGTCGCGTATCACCGACAGCGGTGCCGGCTACGTGGCGTCGTACTACTCGACCTTCCTGCCCGAAGGCAACCACACCATCCTGTATGCGGCCACCCGTTCCTGGGCCAAGGCCAATCCGGCGGCGGTGAAGGGCTTCCGCGAGTCCATCGTCGAGGGCGCCAACTTCATGAAGGACCCGAAGAACGATGCCGCGGTGCGCGCCGCCATCGGCAAGTTCATCAAGCTGCCGCCCGAGGTGCTGGCCAAGGCGCAGATCTCGCCGCCGGGCCCCATCGTTACCGAGAAGCAGCTGGCCTACTGGGTGGGCCTGATGAAGGACCAGGAGATGCTGAAGGGCAACCCCGACCTGGCCTCGCTGATCGTCAAGTAGCCGCGTCGCGGTGGCGCCGCTTCTGCTGAGCTTCGACCGCGTCGCCATCCACCTGGGTGGGCGCGAGATCCTGTCGCCGACCAGCTTCGAGGTCGGCCGGGGCGAGTTCGTCTGCATCGTCGGCCCCAGCGGCTGCGGCAAGACCACGCTGCTGCGCGCGGCGGCGGGCCTTCTGCAGGCCGGCGGCGGCACGGTGCGGCGCAACGGCCAGCCGGTGACGGCGCCCAGCCGCGAGATCGCCTTCGTGTTTCAGGACTACGGCCGCGCGCTGCTGCCCTGGCGCACGGTGGCCGGCAACGTGGCGCTGGCGCTGGAAGCGGCGGCCGTGCCGCGCGAGCAGCATGCGGAGCGCATCGCCGCGGTGCTGCAGAAGGTGGGCCTGGGCGGGCACGCACAGAAGTTCCCGGCGCAGTTGTCGGGCGGCATGCAGCAGCGCGTGCAGATCGCGCGCTGCCTGGCGCAGGCGCCGCAGCTGCTGATGATGGACGAGCCCTTCGGCGCACTGGACGCGCTGACGCGCCAGGGCCTGCAGGACGAGGTGGCGCGCCTGGTGCGCGAAGAAGGGCTGACGGTGCTGTTCGTTACCCACGACCTGGAAGAGGCCATCTACCTGGGTGACCGGGTGATCATGCTGCAGGCTCACCCCGGCCCCGGCCGGCCCAGCCTGGCGCGCATGCTGCCGGTGGATATTCCGCATCCGCGCGACCAATTGAGCACCAAGGAGCATCCGCGCTTCCTGGCGCTGCGCCGCGAGCTCTTCGCTTTCATCGAGCACGGCCATGCGCTGGCTTGAGCGGTTGCGGCCCTGGGTCTTCCCGGCCGTGCTGCTGGCCATTGCCGAGGTGGTGCTGCGCCAGCGCGCCAGCGACGCGCTGGCGCCGCCGAGCGCGGCACTGAAATCCTTCGTTGGCCTGGTGGCCGACGGCTCGCTGCTGCAGGCCACGGCCTTCACGCTGGGCTCGGCGGCGCTGGGCCTGCTGGTGGCCACGCTGCTGGGCGTGTCGATCGGCGTGCTGCTGGGGTTGTCGCGCCGTGCGGCGGCGTGGAGCGAGCTGTCGGTGGAGATGCTGCGCCCGGTGCCGTCGGTGGCGCTGATCCCGCTGGCCATGCTGGTATTCGGCTTCGGGCTGCGCATGGAGGTGGCGGTGGTGGCCTTCGCCGCGTTCTGGCCGATGCTGCTGCTGACGCAGGCCGCGGTGCGGCAGGTGGACCCGCGGCTGCTGGAGGTGAGCCGCGTGCTCGAACTCGGCCCCTGGGACCGCGCGCTGAAGATCGTGCTGCCGGCCTGCGTGCCGCGGCTCTTCGTCGCGCTGCGGCTGGGTGTGGCCATCGCGCTGGTGGTGGCGGTGACGGTGGAGATCGCCGCCAACCCCAACGGCATGGGCTACGCGATGATGATCGCGCAGCAGAGCCTGGACCCGGCGCAGATGCTGGCCTGGTTGGGCTGGATCGGCGTGGTCGGCTTTGCCGTCAACGCCGGCGCGCTGGCGTTGCAGCAGCGCGTGGCGCGGCGCATGGGGGCGGCGCCGTGAACCGGCTGGGCTCGGTGGTCGTCTTCGGCCTGCTGCTCGGCCTGTGGTGGGTCGCCAGCCATGGCGGCTGGATCAGCAAGGTGTTCCTGCCCACGCCCGAAGCCACCTGGGCCAGCCTGGAAGAAGGCCTGCGCGGCGATCTGGCCGGCTTCACGCTGGCCACCACCGGCCGCATGCTGCAGGGCTGGCTGCTGGCCTCGCTGGTGGGCGTGGCGCTGGGCGCGCTGATCGGCATCTCGCCGGCAGCGCGCGCCTGGCTGCTGCCGACGCTGGAGTTCGTGCGGCCGCTGCCGGCCTCGGCGCTGCTGCCGCTGGCCATTGCGCTGCTCGGCCTGAGCGCCGGCATGGTGCTGGCGGTGGTGGCCTTCGGCGCGATGTGGCCGGTGCTGCTGGCCACCGTGCACGGCTTTGCGGCGGTGGACCCGCGGCTGCAGGAGGTGTCGCGCTGCCTGCAGCTGTCGCGCACGGCCTTCGTCTTCAAGCTTGGGCTGCCGAACGCGCTGCCCGACATCCTGGCAGGCATGCGGCTGTCGTTGACCGTGTCGCTGATCGTCTCGGTGGTCGGTGAGATGATCGCCTCGCAGCCGGGGCTGGGCCAGGCCATCCTGCTGGCGGCGCGGGCCTTCCGCGCCAGCGAACTCTTCGCCGGCATCGTGCTGCTGGGGCTGATCGGCTTCCTCAGCAACACGCTGCTGTCCTTCACCGAGCGCCGGCTGTTGCGCTGGCAAAGTCCCTAGGAGAACCGCCATGCCCCGCAAGTTCGTCGATCTGTCGATCTACCTGGAAAACGACGTCGCCTCCGACCCGCCCGGGCTGGAGCCGAAGATCCAGTACTTCACGCACGAGCACACCTACGAGCAGATCGCGCCCTTCTTCCCCGGCCTGCGCAAGGAAGACCTGCCCGACGGCGAGGGCTGGGCGGTGGAGCTGATCAACCTGTCCACGCACAACGGCACGCACCTGGATGCGCCGTACCACTTCCACAGCACGATGAACAAGGCGCTGGGCGAGAAGGAGCGCGCCATCGCCATCCACGAGGTGCCGCTGGAATGGTGCTTCCAGCCCGGTGTGAAGCTGGACTTCCGCCACTTTGCCGACGGCTACGTGGTCACCGCGGCCGATGTCGAGGCCGAGCTGAAGCGCATCGGCCACACGCTGCAGCCGCTGGAGATCGTGGTCGTGAACACCCGCGCCGGCTCGCGCTACGGCCACCCCGACTATGTGTCGGCCGGCTGCGGCATGGGCTACGAGGCGACGATGTACCTGTTGGAGCGCGGCATCCGCCTCACGGGCACCGACTCATGGAGCTGGGACGCGCCCTTCGTGCACACCGCCAAGAAGTACGGCGAGACGCACGATGCGTCGCTGATCTGGGAAGGCCACAAGGCCGGCCGCGACATCGGCTACTGCCACCTGGAAAAGCTGCACAACCTGGAGTCGCTGCCGCCCACCGGCTTCACGATCAGCTGCTTCCCGCACAAGATCCGCGGCGCCTCGGCCGGCTGGACGCGGGCGGTGGCCATCTTCGACGACCGGCTGCTGGCGCCGGCCTGAGGCCGCACCGGCCTACTGGGGGTCGTCCATCGCCGCCTGGTGGCGCTTGATGAACTCCTGGTAGGTGTCGATGCCGCGCAGCTGCAGCACGGTGTTGCGCACCGCGGCCTCGACCAGCACCGCCAGGTTGCGGCCGGCATCGACCGCGATCACCACCTTGCGCACGGGGATGTCGAGGATGTCCTCGTACAGCGGCTCGTAGGGCAGGCGCTCGAAGTCGCGCTCCATCGTCTCCTTGCGCACCAGGTGCACGATGAGCTTCAGGCGCATCTTGCGGCGCACCGCGGTCTCGCCGAAGATGGCCTTGATGTCCAGCAGGCCGATCCCGCGCACTTCCAGCAGGTTCAGCAGCAGGTCGGGGCAGCGGCCGTCGAGTGCGGTCTGCGACACGCGGTACAGGTCCACCGCATCGTCGGCCACCAGGCCATGGCCGCGCGAGATCAGCTCCAGCCCGAGCTCGCTCTTGCCCAGGCCCGATTCGCCGGTGATCAGCACGCCCAGGCCCAGGATGTCCATGAACACGCCGTGCCGCGTGGTGCGCTCGGCGAACAGCTGCGCGAGGTAGGTGCGCACCACGTCGATCACGTGGCCGGCCGATTCGGCGGTCTGGAACAGCGGGATCTCGGCGCGGTCGCACATGGCGATCAGCCGCGGTGGCGCGGTCTCGCCGTCGGCGACGATCAGCACCGGCGGCTCGAGCGTGACGATGCGCGAGATGCGGCGCTCCTGGATCTCGGGGTCGGCGGCCTTCAGGTACGCCACCTCGCGCCGGCCGACGATCTGCACCCGGTACGGATGCACGTAGTTCAGGTAGCCCACCAGGTCGGCCGGCGAACGCGCATCGCGCACCGCGTTGTCGTCGAAGCGGCGCTCCGGGTGGGCGTGGCCGGCGATCCATTCCCAGCGCATCGCCGCGCGATGCGCCTCGAACAGGGCCTCGGCGCTGATGGTGGTGGGTTTCATCGAGGTGGGCCGGGCAGGTGCGGTGGCGCGGCCGGCATGCGCATCAGGCGGCCGACTTCTGCGGCGGCCAGTCGGCGATCAGCTGGTGCACGGCGGCCGCATCGGGCTCGTGCAGCAGGCGCTCGCGCAGATCGCGGTCGGACAGCATCTCGGCGATCTCGGACAGGATCTCCAGGTGCCGCTGCGTGGCGGCTTCGGGCACCAGCAAAAAGATCAGCAGGCTGACCGGTTCGTCGTCGGGCGAATCGAAGCCGATCGCCGTGCGCGTGCGCAGCACCGCGGCCAGCGGGTTCTTCAGGCCCTTGATGCGGCCGTGCGGAATGGCCACGCCGTGGCCCAGGCCGGTGGAGCCCAGGCGCTCGCGCGCGAACAGGTTGTCGGTGACGATGCCGCGGGCGATGGCATGCTGGTTCTCGAACAGCAGGCCGGCCTGTTCGAACACCCGCTTCTTGCTCGTGGCGTCGACATCGACCAGCACGTTGCTCGGCGGCAAGATGGCAGCAAGACGGTTCATGTCGATGTAGGGGCCTGGCTGACCGTCGGCGACAGCGCTGCAGCCACGTTGCGGAACTGTGAATTATAGAAAGCGGGCCCTGGTGCGGCGGGTCCGCAGCCCCCGGGACGGGGGGAGAGGGGCCCGCCTGCTGCGTCGCAGCAACGGTCGGGCCCCGGGCGGCCTCAGGCGGCGCCGATGTCCATCCGCTTGGCGGCGGTGTGGTGGTGGGCCTGGGTGCGGTCCTTGTGGCGCACCACCTGCCGGTCCAGCTTGTCCATCAACTGGTCGATGGCGGCATACAGATCCTCGTGCGATTGCTCGACGAAGATGTCACGGCCCTTCACGTGCAGCGTCACTTCGCAGCGCTGCCTTCGGTCCTTCTCCTTCTGCTTTTCCACGGTCAGCAGCACGTTGACATCAACGACCTGATCGAAGTGGCGTGTGACGCGTTCCAGCTTTGTAAGCACGTACTCTCGCAATGCGGTTGTCACTTCCAGATGATGTCCGCTGATCGTCAGGTTCATCAAGGCCTCCTTTGCAGGCGTGGTGGGAAAGGGCGAGGGAAGGAAAACGGGGTGAGGGGTGGGGCCTCTGCGGGCCCGGTAGGTGCGACCCAGTGTGCTCCCGAACGCAGGCGCTGACAAGTCGGACCACGCGCCGGGCGTGGCGCCTTTGGCAACACCCTTGAATGCAATAATCCGGGCACTCAATGTCTACAGAGGCTTGCTTGGACCAGAGTCACCCTCGGTGACCGTCCGCTCCGGCAGACAGGCGCCACCGGCCGCGCAGGCAGGGCGCCGGCGGGGCGAGACGGTCTACCCGTACCCACCCGCTGTCGCCATGGCGCTGGCAGGGCTGTTGCCCGAGCGCGCCGGAGTCGTCGATGCTGAACGTGTTCACGCTGGAGAACGGCCGCCTTGCCGGCCGTAACGTCCAGGAAGAGATCGAGCGCCTGACCCTGCCCGAGCAACCGCGGCCGGTTTGGGTGGACATGGAGGCTCCCACGGCCGAAGAGAAGGCCTGGGTGGCCCGCGAGTTCGGGCTGAGCATCCCGGACAACATCGTCGACGACGACCTGGAGGAATCGGCCCGCTTCTACGAAGAGGACAACGGCGAGCTGCACATCCGCTCGGACTTCCTGATCGATGACGATGTCACGCCGCGCAACGTGCGCGTGGCCTTCATCCTGTGGCGGCAGACGCTGTTCTCGGTGCACGCCGAGGACCTACCGGTGTTCCGCCTGCTGCGGCTGCGTGCGCGGCGCATCCCGTCGCTGATCGACGATGCGAAGGACGTGCTGCTGAAGCTCTACGACGCCGACGCCGAGTATTCGGCCGATGCGCTGGAAGGCATCTACGACAGCCTGGAGGTGGTCAGTGCCAGCGTGCTGAAGCCCGGCGTCAACGACCAGGCGGCCAGTGCCGCGCTGTCGGCCATCGCCAAGGAAGAAGACCTGAACGGCCGCATCCGCCGCAACGTGATGGACACGCGCCGTGCGGTCAGCTTCATGATGCGCAGCCGCATGCTGAATGCCGAGCAGTTCGAGGAGGCGCGTCAGATCCTGCGCGACATCGATTCACTCGACAGCCACACCACCTTCCTGTTCGACAAGATCAACTTCCTGATGAACGCCACGGTCGGCTTCATCAACATCAACCAGAACAAGATCATCAAGATCTTCTCGGTGGCCAGCGTGGCGCTGCTGCCGCCGACGCTGATCGCCAGCATCTACGGCATGAACTTCCGCCTGATGCCCGAACTGGACTGGACCTACGGCTACCCCTTCGCGCTGGGGCTGATGGCCGCCTCGGTGGCGGCGCCGTTCATCTACTTCCGCCGCAAGGGCTGGCTGCGCTGAAGGCGCGTCAGCCGAGGACGCGGCTGGCGCGCTGGCGCAGTGCCGCGGCCCGCGCCGGGTCGGCGGCGGCCAAGCGGTCGGCCTTGCGGTGCAGTGCCCGGAACTCCTCGACTTGGGCGATGATCCGGCCCGGATTCAGCAGCGCATCGCCCAGCGCCGATAGTTCGGTGCCCAGGCGGCTCAGCAGGTGGTTGGTGGACGGCGTCAGGGTGCCGCGGGAGACTTCCTGGTAGGCAGGCATCTGGATCCTCGCAAGTTGAATGTCACTGAGATCCATCGTATCGGGTTAACCCTTAGGCGTTAACCCCCGTTTCTCGATTTCCGTGGTGACTGTGGGGTTTTGGGCCCGTGGACGCCACACCTGCCGGAGGCCGGACTTGAGCACGCTGATCTATTCGCATCCCGACTGTCTGGAACACCGGCCGGGCCCTGGCCACCCGGAATCGCCGGCACGGCTGGAAGCGGTGCTGAAGGCGCTGCAGGGCGCGGGCATCGACGGCGTGGCCTGGCGCGAGGCCCCGCTGGGCACGACCGCGCAGGTGCAGCTGGTGCACACGCCGCAGTACCTGCGCTGGGTCGAATCGCTGCGGCCGGAAGACGGCTACCAGGCCCTGGATGCCGGCGACACGGTCATCTCCCCCGGCAGCTGGAACGCGGTGATGCGCTGCGTGGGGGCGGCCTGTGCCGGCGTCGACGACGTGGTCGCGGGCCGCGCGGCCAATGTCTTCTGCGCCACCCGGCCCTGCGGCCACCATGCCGAGGCCGACCGCGCGATGGGCTTCTGTGTCTTCAACCAGGCGGCGATCGCCGCACTGCATGCGCAACGCACCCATGGCCTGCAGAAGGTGGCGGTGGTGGATTTCGACGTGCACCACGGCAATGGCACGCAGAACTCGTTCTATCGGCACCCCGAGCTGTTCTACGGCTCCTGCCACCAGTCGCCGTTCTATCCCGGCACCGGCGCGCGCCACGAAAGCGGCGTGGCCGGCAACATCGTCAACGTGCCGCTGCCGCGCGGCTGCGGCTCCGATCTCTTCCGCGAGCGCATGGGCGAAGAACTGCTGCCCGCGCTGCGCCGCTTCGCGCCCGAGCTGCTGATCATCTCGGCCGGTTTCGACGCCCACCACAAGGATCCGCTGGGCGGCCTGGAATTCACCGACGACGACTACCACTGGATCACCCGCGAGCTGATGGATGCCACCGCCGCCAGCAGCGGCGGCCGCGTGGTGTCGGTGCTGGAAGGCGGCTACAGCCTCGAGGGCCTGGCGAGCGGCTGCGTGGCGCACGTGCGCGCGCTGCGCGGCCACTGAGGTTGCGGCGGCGGTGCGGCACGCCACCTTCCGCCAGCTGAAGGTCTTCGAGGCGGTGGCCCGCCACCTGAGCTATTCGCGCGCCGCCGAGGAACTGCACCTCACCCAGCCGGCGGTGTCCACGCAGATCGCCCGGCTGGAAGAGCACGCCGGCAACGTGCTGTTCGAGCAGTTCGGCAAGAAGATCTACCTGACGCCGGCGGGCGCGCAGTTGCTGCAGATCAGTCGAACCATCATCGACCAGTTCGAGCAGGCGGCCAGCGCGATGGCGCAGTGCCGCGGCGTCAGCGGCGGGCGGCTCGACGTCGGCGTCATCAGCGCCGGCGACTACTTCTTCCCACGGCTGCTGATCGAGTTCGTCGGCCGGCACAGCGGCGTCACGTTGAACTTCAGCGTGCACAACCGCGAGGAGCTGATCGCCCGGCTGGCCGACAACCTGACCGACCTGGCCATCATGACCCGGCCGCCGACCGAGCTGGACACCGAGAACCGCGCCTTCGCACCGCACCCCTACGTGATCGTGGCCCCGCCCACGCATGCGCTGGCGGGGCGCCAGCAAATCCCGCTGGCCGAGGTGCTGCGCCACGCCTTCGTGGCCCGCGAGACCGGCTCCGACACCTGGAAGGCAATGCGCGACGCCTTCGGCGACGCGCTGGACGGCCTGCAGCCGGCGATGCAGATCCGCAGCACCGAAACGCTGAAGCAGGCCGTGATCGCCGGCTTCGGGCTGAGCTTCCTGTCGGCGCACACCATCGGCCGCGAGCGCCAGGCCGGCAGTCTGGTGGTGCTGGACGTGGAAGGCTTCCCGCTGTGGCAGCAGTGGTACGTGGTGCACCGCAGCGGCAAGCACCTGCCGCCGGTGGCGCAGGCCTTCAAGGATTTCCTGCTGGCCGACGGCGAGGCGCTGATCGAGCAGGCACTGGGCGGCGTACCGGCCAATGCATAACTAGTTGTAGATGAAGACAATCATTTAGTTTGATTTTCATTTATTGATTGGGCCACCTAGCATGCCTGCATCGAGCCGAATCCCGGCGATGCCTACCGAGGAACTCAGCATGCAACACGCCCCCAACGCCTACCTGCCGACGCAGGCCGACATCGACTGCAGCGCCTTCAACGCCGCCTTCCATGAACTGGGGCTGCGCTGGCACTGGGACGAAGACACCTACGAACAACTGGCCGCCGAGCCCTGCGAGCGCAACCGTCTGCGGCAGTACCTGCAGCGCATGCAGCCGCACCTGCTGCGGGCCTACGACGCCGAGTTCCTGACCGACGCCATCCTGGCCGCCAAGCAGCGCGCGCTGCGCCAGCTGACGGCCCGCCCGGCGCCGCGCCCGCACCGCTTCGACTGGGCAGCCGCGCGCGCCGGCGACAGCGGCTTCTGAGCCCGCTTGGCCGCGGGCCTAGACTGCGGCCATGAGCGAGACGCCCAGCGACGCGGAGACCGTCCCCTACATCCCGCACGACGAGTTTCGCAACGGCCTGCCTTTCGGCCGCTTCCGCATCGTCGTCAATCCGAAGCTGGCGCGGCCCTACGTGGTGCGCCGCACGCGCATCGACTTCCTGGCGGTGCTGCTGATCGGCGCCGGCGCCATGCTGGCGCTGTCCGGGCCGGCCTGGGCCGGCGGCGTGCTGGTGGCGCTGGGCATCGTGGCCAACCGCCTGGTGCGCAACCAGGCGGCCAAGATCCTGCTGCACCTGGCGCTGCGCGATCCGGCGGTCTATGCCGAATGCACCGCTCAGGGCGTGATGGAGGTGCGGCGCAGCGGCTGAAGCGCTGCCGCGCCGCCGCCCTTCAGCGCACCAGCAGCACCGGCACTGGCGACTGGCCGAGGGTGTCCTGGGCCACCGAGCCCAGCATCGCCGAGCTCATGCCGCCGCCGCGGGTGCCCATGACGATCAGGTCGCAGCCCTGGGTCACCGCCTCCTTGGCGATGGTCTCGCCGGGGCTGCCGACGCGGGCGTGCACCAGGTAGGCCTGGCCTGCCTCGTCCAGCAGCTTCTTCGCCGGCGCCAGCGCGGCGTCGCTCTGCTCCTGGTAGTACTCCTCCAGCGTCTTGCTGGCGACGAAAGACGACACGTCGCCGGACACCGGCCGCTGCACGTGCACCAGGTGCAGGTCCAGGCTTTCCGGTGCGGCCAGGTCGCGGCGCATGCCCAGCACCTGCTGCACCGCGCGGCTGGCGATCTCCGAGCCGTCCACCGCCAGCAGCAGCCGCTTCAGGCCGCCGGGCGTGGCCACCGCGCTGGCCGTGGCGGCCACCGCCGGCGCCTTGCTGGCACGCCGGCCGGCGATGAACTTGCCGATCACCAGCACCAGCAGCGCGCCGGCCACGCCCGCGGCGTAGCGCATCGTGTCGCTGACCTCGATCTTCGGGAAGCCGGACAGCACGTCGCGGTTGATCAGCGCCGGGTCGGTGACGGCCATCGTGCCGGCGATCCAGCCCAGCAGCATGCCGCCGAGGGTGATGATGATCGGGAAGCGGTCCATCAGCTTGATCACCAGCTGGCTGCCCCAGACGATGATCGGAATGCTGATCAGCACGCCGAAGATCACCAGCGCCATGCTGTGGCCGGTGCCCGAGGCCTCGGCCGCGCCGGCGATGGCGATGACGTTGTCCACGCTCATCACCAGGTCGGCCACGATCACGGTCTTGACCGCGCCCCACAGCTTGTCGCTGCCCTCGATGTTGGAGTGGCCCTCGTCATGCTCGGGCAGCAGCAGCTTCACGCCGATCCAGACCAGCAGGATGGCGCCGACGATCTTCAGGAAGGGAATGGACAGCAGCGTCAGCGCAAAGAAGATCAGGATGATCCGCAGCACGATGGCGCCGGCCGTGCCCCACAGGATGCCCTGCGTGCGCTGCTTGGGCGGCAGCTTGCGGCAGGCCAGCGCGATGACGACGGCGTTGTCGCCGCCGAGCAGGATGTCGATCAGGATGATCTGGCCGACGGCGACCCAGAACTCCGGTGTTGTGAACAGTTCCATGGTGTGTCTCCCGGGCACTGCGTGGCGCCGCGGTGTGTTGTCTGCAGGTAGGAATCAGCCGCTGCCATGGGGCTGGCGGCCAGGGGGAGGGGCGTCGCGGACGCGCACGCGCGGTGCCGTTGCGTCGTCGACGCAGCACCGGTCATGTGGGTGGCTTCATGGGACCCCTCGCGCTTCAAGTGCATATCCATACACTCCGCTGCAGGCTCTGCGGCCCGCTGCGGTCGGCACGAAGGTCTGGCTCGGCTGGAGTGTGTTGTTATCGCCCAGAGGACCGAAAGCATCCGCTTTGTATTGACGGCCATCTGACCCGCACGGCCGCACGACGGATCGTGTTGGCCAGGCGGGGGAGCTACTCCCCTTCTCGAAGGCGATTGGAGCACAGCCGGCCCCTTGCGTCGTGCGTAGAACCACGCATCCGCCGGCCTTCGATGACTTCTGCCCTAGGCAAGGACCCGGGTGCGCGATCGGCCTGCAACATGGACAATACGCACATGAAGACCGTCGCCCTGTTCATCGACGATGCCGACGCCGCGCGCATGGCCTTGCAGCCGCTGATGCGCCCGGGCGCCACAGGGCGCGTGATCCTGGTGGCCTGCGCACCGAAGCTGTCGCGCCATGTGGGCCGCTTCATCAGCCATGCCGGCCGCGAGCAGTACCGCCAGCGCTGGGCGCGCGAGCTGTTCAGCGAACTGCAACCGCTGTGGTCGCTGGCGCCGCGCGGCGCGGTGGAGACCATGGTCGCCAAGGCCCCGCCCGAGGTCATCGTGCAGCGCCTGAAGATCCACGAAGGCAGCGACCTGGTGGCCATCGATGCGCGCAGGGCCGGCCTGGAAGCCGCCCGTGCCGGCCAGGAAGCCCCGGCGCGCCAGGCGGCACGGCGCTGGCTGGTGCCGGCCTTCATCACCTCGGGCCTGGGCATCGCGCTGGCGCTGTCGGACTGAAGTCTTCGGACTGAACGGCGCCGCCCGCGCCATGAAAAACGCCGGCCCGGGGCCGGCGTTGTCTTTAGTGGACGGGGCTACTTGACCAGTAGCACCGGTACCGTCGAATGCTCGAGCGTGCTTTGCGCCACCGAGCCCAGCAGCGCAGCCGACTTGGCGCCCAGGCCGCGCGTGCCCATGACGATCAGGTCGCAGCCTTCCTTCTGTGCCATGTCGGCAATCACCGGCCCGGCATGGCCCACCGCCTCGTGCTCCTTGAAGCTCAGGCCGGCCTGCTGCAGCATCTCGCGCGCCGCCTTCATCGCGGTCTCGGCATGCTCGTGGTGGTAGCCCTGCACGGCGTCCTTGGCCACGAAGCCGGCCACGTCGCCCGGCAGCGGCGGCTGCACGTTGGCCAGGTGGATCTCCAGCGACTGCGGGTCGCGCGATTCCTTGCTGATCGCCAGCACCTGCTCGATGGCCTTGCGCGAATGCTCGGAGCCGTCCACCGCCAGCAGGATGCGCCGCGCGCCGGCGTCACCCCGGGCCAGCGCGGCCGGCGTCTCGGCATGGGCGGCGGCCAGGGCCTGGGCCTCGGCCCGGCCGGACAGGTACTTGCCCAGCGCCACCACGCCGGCCGCGCCCAGCGCCGGCGCCACGTAGTGCAGGTAGGCCATGTTGGCGTCGATCCATTCCTTCACGGCCGGATCGCTGATGGCCATCTCGCCGGCCACCCAGCCCAGCAGCGCCGCGCCCAGCGTGATGATCACCGGGAAGCGGCCCATCAGGTTCAGCAGCAGCGTGCTCGCGAACACGACCAGCGGGATCGAGATCGCCAGGCCGATGATCAGCAGCGCCAGGCTGCCCTTGGCAGCGGCCGCCACGGCGATGACGTTGTCCAGGCTCATCACCAGGTCGGCCAGTAGGATGGTCTTGATGGCCGCGGCCATGCTGCCGCCGGCGGCCGATTGGCCATGGCCTTCGTCCTCGGGCAGCAGCAGCTGCAGCGCGATCCACAGCAGCAGACCGGCGCCCACCAGCTTCAGGAAGGGCAGGCGCAGCAGCTCGACGGCGATGATGGTCAGCACGATGCGCATGACCACCGCCGCGCCGCTGCCCCAGGCCACGGCCTTCTTCTGCTGGTCGGGCGGCAGGCTGCGCGCCGCCAGCGCGATGACCACCGCGTTGTCGCCCGACAGGACGATGTTCACCCCGATGATCTGGAGCAGGGCGACCCAAAAGTCTGGGCTGGAAAAGGACATGCTGGTCTCCTCGTTCTGACGTCACACCGCCCGTACAGGCGTCGATTGTCGCGCTGCGCCGGGGCGGTGCCGATGTCGGTTTTTACGCATCAGTCTGCCATTGCCGCCAGGATCTGCCCACCCCCGTAGCTGCTCTGCACCGGCGCGTCGCCGCCGACGCGCACCCGCACCGCGCAGTACTTGAATTCAGGGATCTTGGCGAAGGGGTCGAGCGCGGCATTCGTCAGCTTGTTGATCGCTGCCTCGTAGTAGGCGAAGGCCACGAACACCGCGCCGCGCGGCGTGCCTTCCTCGGCGCGCGCCCACAGCGAGACCTTGCCGCGCCGCGATTCGACAGTCAGCACATCGCCGGGCTTGGCGCCCATGGCCGCCAGGTCCAGCGGGTGCACCTGCGCGGTCGGGTCGGGCTCGATCGCATCCAGCACGCTGGCCCGGCGCGTCATGCTGCCGGTGTGCCAGTGCTCCAGCTGACGGCCGGTGATCAGCACCATCGGGTAGTCGGCATCGGGCCGCTCGGCCGCCGGGATGATGTCGGCCGGCACGAAGCGCGCCTTGCCGTCCTCGCGCGGGAAGTCCTCGGTGAAGACCACCGGCTGGCCCGGGTCGCCTTCCTGCGTGCAGGGGTAGGTCACCGCATGCTCGCGCTCCAACCGTTCCCAGGTGATGCCGCCGATGCTGGGCATGGTGTGCCGCATCTCGTCGAACACCTCGCTGACGTGGCCGTAGTTCCACGGCAGCCCCAGGCGCTTGCCGATCTCCTGGATGATCCACAGGTCCTGCCGCGCATTGCCGGGCGGCGGCACCGCCTGGCGGCCCATCTGCACCAGCCGGTCGGTGTTTGTGAAGCTGCCGGTCTTCTCGGGGAAGGCGCCGGCGGGCAGGATCACGTCGGCCAGGTAGGCGGTCTCGGTCAGGAAGATGTCCTGCACCACCAGGTGGTCCAGCGCGGCCAGCGCCTCGCGCGCATGGTTGGCGTCGGGGTCGGACATGGCCGGGTTCTCGCCCTGCACGTACATGCCGCGGATCTGGCCCTTCTTGATGGCGTGCATCACCTCCACCACCGTCAGGCCGACCTGTTCGTCCAGCGTGCCGGGCGGCAGCTGCCAGGCTTTCTCGAAGCGCTCGCGCACCTCGGGCTTGGACACATGCTGGTAGTCGGGCAGCATCATCGGGATCAGCCCCGCGTCCGACGCGCCCTGCACGTTGTTCTGGCCACGCAGCGGGTGCAGCCCGGTGCCGGGCCGGCCGATCTGGCCGGTCATCAGCGCCAGCGCGATCAGGCAGCGCGCGTTGTCGGTGCCGTGCACGTGCTGGCTGACGCCCATGCCCCACAGGATCATCGAACCCTTCGAGGTGGCGTACAGCCGGGCCACGTAGCGCAGCGTCTCGGCATCGATGCCGCAGATCGGCGCCATCGCCTCGGGGCTGTAGCCGGCGACGTTGCGGCGCAGTTCCTCGTAGCCAATGGTGCGCCCGGCGATGAAGGCCTCGTCCACCAGGCCTTCGGTGACGATGACGTGCATCAGCGCGTTCAGCATCGCCACGTCGGTGTCGGGCTTGAACTGCAGGAAGCGGTGCGCCACGCGCGACAGGTCGGAGCGCCGCGGGTCCATCACGATCAGCTTGGTGCCGGCCTTGGCGGCGTTCTTGATCCAGCTGGCCGCCACAGGGTGGTTGACGCTGGGGTTGGCGCCGATGACCACCACCACCTCGGCCTGCATCACGTCCATCACCGGGTTGCTGACGGCACCGGAGCCGATGCCTTCCAGCAGCGCCACCACCGACGAGGCATGGCACAGCCGCGTGCAGTGGTCGACGTTGTTGCTGCCGAAGCCGGTGCGCACCAGCTTCTGGAACAGGTAGGCCTCCTCGTTGCTGCCCTTGGCCGAGCCGAAGCCGGCCAGCGCCTTGCGTCCGTGTGTGTCGCGGATCTCGCGCAGCCGGCCGCCGGCGAAATCGAGCGCCTCTTCCCAGGTGGCTTCGCGGAACACCTCCATCACCCGGTTCGGGTCCATCACGAAGTCGCCGGATTTGGGCGGCGCGTCCTTGCGGCGGATCAGCGGCTGCGTCAGGCGCTGCGGGTGGTGCGCGTAGTCGAAGCCGTAACGGCCCTTCACGCACAGCCGGCCGTGGTTGGCCGGGCCGTCGCGGCCTTCCACGTACAGGATCTTGTCGTCCTTGACGTGGTAGGTCAGCTGGCAGCCCACGCCGCAGTACGGGCACACCGACGGCACCGAGCGGTCGGGCACGGCCAGCGCCGCGTCGCGCGCCGGCATCAGCGCGCCGGTGGGGCAGGCCTGCACGCATTCGCCGCAGGCCACGCAGGTGGACGCGCCCATCGGATCGTCCATGTCGAAGACGATCTTGGCGTGCTCGCCGCGGAAGGCCAGGCCGATCACGTCGTTGACCTGCTCGTCGCGGCAGGCGCGCAGGCAGCGCGTGCACTGGATGCAGGCATCCAGGTTCACCGCGATGGCCGGGTGCGACAGGTCCTGCGCGGGCTGTGCGCGCGCGGCGAAGCGCGGCTTGCCCACGCCCAGCTTGGCCGACCAGTGGTCGACCTCGTTGTGCCGGGTGTGGTCGGCCTCGGGCATGTCCGACTGCAGCAGCTCGAGCACCAGCTTTTGCGATTTCAGCGCACGCTCGCTGTCGGTCGTGACCTTCATGCCGGCGGTGGCGCTGCGGCAGCATGACGGCGCCAGCGTGCGCTCGCCGGCGATCTCGACCACGCAGGCGCGGCAGTTGCCCACCGCGTCCAGGCCGGGCTTGTAGCAAAGGTGCGGAATCTCGATGCCCTCGCGGCGCGCCACCTCGAGGATCGGCTCGCCCTGCAGGCCGCTGACCTCGCGGCCGTTCAGGCTGAAGGTGACGGTCTCTCTGGCGGTCATTGCAGCTCCTCGGGGAAGTACTTGATCACGCAGTCCACCGGGTTAGGCGCCGCCTGGCCCAGGCCGCAGATGGAGGCGTCGCGCATCACCTGCGACAGGTCGGCCAGCAGCGGCAGGTCCCACTTCGGCTGCGCGATCAGCGCCGCGGCCTTGGCCGTGCCGTTGCGGCAGGGCGTGCACTGGCCGCAGGATTCATGCTGGAAGAAGCGCATCAGGTTGCGCGCCGCGCCAACGGCCGAGTCCTTGTCCGACAGCACGATCACCGCCGCCGAGCCAATGAAGCAGCCATAGGGCTGCAGCGTGTCGAAGTCCAGCGGGATGTCGCCCATGGCTGCCGGCAGGATGCCGCCGGAGGCGCCGCCGGGCAGGTAGGCATATAAGCGGTGGCCCTCGGCCATGCCGCCGCAGTATTCGTCGATCAGCTCGCGGATCGTGATGCCGGCCGGCGCCAGCTTGACGCCCGGGTGCTTGACCCGGCCCGACACCGAGAACGAACGCAGTCCCTTGCGGCCGTTGCGGCCGTGCGCGGCGAACCAGGCGCCGCCCTTTTCCAAGATGTCACGCACCCAGTACAGCGTCTCGAAGTTGTGCTCCAGCGTCGGCCGGCCGAACAGGCCCACCTGGGCCACGTAGGGCGGGCGCAGCCGCGGCATGCCGCGCTTGCCTTCGATCGATTCGATCATCGCCGACTCTTCGCCGCAGATGTAGGCGCCGGCGCCGCGGCGCAGCTCGATCTCCGGCATGCCGGGCCAGGGCGGACGGGCGCGCAGCCGGGCCAGCTCGGCCTCGAGCATCGCGCGGCAGCCGTGGTATTCGTCGCGCAGGTAGACGTAGATGCGGGCGATGCCCACGGCCCAGGCGGCGATCAGCATGCCTTCCAGGAAGCGGTGCGGGTCGCGCTCCAGATAGACGCGGTCCTTGAAGGTGCCGGGCTCGCCTTCGTCGACGTTCACCGCCATCAGCCGCGGACCGGGTTCGTTGCGCACGATGCGCCACTTGCGCCCCGCCGGAAAACCCGCGCCGCCCAGGCCGCGCAGGCCGGAATCCTCCAGCGCCTGGATCACCTGCTCGACCTCGATCTCGCCGGCGATGCAGGTCTTCAGCAGCGCGTAGCCGCCTTCGTCCTTGTAGGCGTCCATGTCCACGAAACCGCTCGGCTCGTGCGTGCGGCGGCCCTCGCGCACGGCGGCGTGCACCGCCTCGGCCGTGGCATGCGGCATCGGGTGCTGGCCCACCACCGCCGCCGGCGCTTGCTCGCAGCGGCCGATGCAGGGTGCGGCAATCACGCGCACCTCGCTGCCCAGCAGCGCGGGCAGTCGTGCCAGCAGGTCCTGCGCGCCGGCCAGCTCGCAGGCCAGGCCGTCGCAGACGCGCACGGTCAGCATCGGCGGCGCGGTCTCGCCTTCCTTCACGATGTCGAAGTGGTGATAGAAGCTCGCCACCTCGAACACTTCGGTCTGCGCCAGCCCCATCTCGCGGGACAGCGCCGCCAGGTGGCGGGCGCTCAGGTGGCCGAAATGATCCTGCAGCTTGTGCAGGTGCTCGATCAGCAGCGCCCGCTCGCGCGGCGCGCTGCCCAGCAGTTGCTGCACCTCGGCCAGCGCGTCCGCATCGACGCTGCGGCCCTTGGGCGTGGCCCGCTTGCGCTGCCGCGACGGCGGCTCCACATGGATGGGAATGGTTCGGGCGTTCATCGGGTCCTTCGCGGGCGGGGGCTTCAGATCGCCTTCTCGGCGCGCAGCGCGTCGATGTCGGCGGCGGCGAAGCCCAGCTGGGCCAGCACCTCCTCGGTGTGCTCGCCCAGCAGCGGCGAGCGCGTCACCTCCGTCGGGCTGTCGCTCATCTTGATTGGGTTGCCCACCGTCAGGTACTTGCCGCGCTTGGGGTGATCCACTTCCACCAGCGTGCCCGAGGCGCGCAGCCCCTCGTCGGCGGCGATCTCCTTCATCGACAGGATCGGCCCGCAGGGGATGTCGTACTGGTTCAGGATGTCCATCGCCTCGAACTTGTCCTTGGTCATCGTCCACTGCTCGATGCGCTTGAAGATCGGCTTCAGGTGCAGCAGCCGCGCCTGCGGCGTGGCGTAGGCCTCGTCCTCGATCCAGTCGGGCTCGCCGATGACCTTGCAGATCGCCGGCCACACCGCCGCCTGGGTGATGAAGTAGATGTAGGCGTTGGGGTCGGTCTCCCAGCCCTTGCACTTCAGCACCGCGCCAGGCTGCCCGCCGCCGGAGGCGTTGCCCGCCCGCGGCACGGCGTCGCCGAACTTGCCGTCCGGGTACTGCGGGTATTCGTGCAGGGTGTGGGTGCGCTCCAGCCGCTGCTGGTCGCGCAGCTTGACGCGGCACAGGTTCAGCACGGCGTCCTGCATCGGTGCCAGCACCTTCTGGCCGCGCCCACTGTGGGTGCGCTGGTACAGGGCGGCGACGATGCCCAGCGCCAGGTGCAGCCCGGTGCCGGAGTCGCCGATCTGGGCGCCGGTGACGGTCGGCAGGCCGTCTTCGTAGCCGGTGGTGGAGGCGGAGCCGCCGGCGCACTGGGCGACGTTTTCGTAGACCTTGCAGTCTTCGTACTTGCCGGGGCCGAAGCCCTTGACGCTGGCCATGATCATGCGCGGGTTCAGGGCGTGCACGCGCTCCCAGCTCAGGCCCATGCGGTCCAGGGCGCCGGGAGCGAAGTTCTCGACCAGCACGTCGCAGTGCTTGATGAGCCGCTCCAGCACGGCCATGCCGCCCTTGGTCTTGGAGTTGATGGTGACGGAGCGCTTGTTGTGGTTCAGCATGGTGAAGTACAGGCTGTCCACGCCAGGGATGTCGCGCAACTGGCCGCGCGTGGCGTCACCCTCGCCCGGCCGCTCGACCTTGATGACGTCCGCACCCATCCACGCCAGCAGCTGCGTGCAGGTCGGACCCGACTGCACGTGCGTGAAATCCAGCACCTTCACGCCTTGCAATGCCTTGCTCATCTTCATGCTCCTCGTCCGCCCGGACGCGCCCCAAAGTATGGCGGCATGGCGGATGCAAAAACGGCGCCCTCGCGGGCGCCGTGTCGGCGGGCCGGCGCCGCGCGGACGGCCGCGGCTTCAGACCGCCTTGACCTCGTGCATCGAGGCGATCTCCAGCGGGCTGTAGCCCAGCTGGGCCAGCACCTCGTCGGTGTGCTCGCCCAGCAGCGGCGAGGCGGTGACCGTCGGCTTCATGCCCGAGAACTTGATCGGGCTGCCCACCGTGTAGTAGCTGCCGCGCACCTTGTGCGGCACCTCGACGATGGAGCCGCTCTCGCGCAGGCTCTTGTCGTGCAGCAGTTCCTTCATCGACAGCACCGGCGCGCAGGGGATGTCGAACTTGCGGAAGATGTCCACCGCCTCGTACTTGGTCTTGTCCTTGATGAAGTCCTCGATGGTGGCGAAGATCTTCTCGATGTGCGGCTGGCGCGCCTTGGCCGTGGTGTAGGCCGGGTCGGTCTTCCACTCGGGCTTGCCCAGCGCGTCGCAGATCGGCTCCCAGGCATGGCCCTGGATGGTGAAGTAGATGTAGGCGTTGGGGTCGGTCTCCCAGCCCTTGCACTTCAGGATCCAGCCCGGCTGGCCGCCGCCGCCGGCATTGGCGCCGCGCGGCACCACGCCGTCCTTGAAGGCTTCCATCTCGTGCGGGTACTGCGGGTACTCCTCCAGGTAGCCCACGCTGTCCAGACGCAGCTGGTCGCGCATCTTCACCCGGCACAGGTTCAGCACCGCGTCCTGCATCGACACGGCCACCTTCTGGCCCTTGCCGGTCTTCTGCTTGCCGATGTAGGCGGTGAGGATGCCGATGGCCAGGTGCATGCCGGTGTTGCTGTCGCCCAGCGCCGCGGCGCTGATGGTCGGGCCGGCGTTCTCGCCCTTCCAGTAGCCGGTGGTCGACGCTGCGCCGCCGGCGCATTGCGCCACGTTCTCGTAGACCTTCAGGTCCTCGTAGTGGTGGCCATCGGAGAAGCCCTTGACGGATGCCAGGATCATGCCGGGGTTCAGCTTCTGGATGTACTCCCAGGTGAAGCCCATGCGGTCCAGCGCGCCGGGGCCGAAGTTCTCGACCATCACGTCGCTTTCGCGGATCAGCTTCTCCAGGACTTCCTTGCCTTCCTTCTTCTTGGTGTCCAGCGTCAGCGAGCGCTTGTTGCTGTTCAGCATGGTGAAGTACAGCGCGTCCGCGTCGGGCATGTCGCGCAGCTGGCTGCGCGTCACGTCGCCGGAGCCCGGGCGCTCGACCTTGATGACGTCGGCGCCGAACCAGGCCAGCAGCTGCGTGCACGCCGGGCCCGCCTGCACGTGCGTGAAATCGATGATCTTGATGCCCTTGAGGGGAAGGTTGTCGGACATGGGTGCTCCTTCGGGTTGCTCGTGCGAGGGGGTGGGATTACTTCTTCAGGGCGGCAGCCGGGTTCAGGCTGGTGATGCGGCCACTTTCGGTGCCGGCCGTCTCGTCGATGATCGCGTTGATCAGCGTCGGCTTGCGTGAACGCAGGGCCTCGTCCAGGCCCTGGCGCAGCTCGGCCGGCGTGGTGGCATAGACACCCACGCCGCCGAAGGCCTGCATCAGCATCTCGTAGCGCGCGTCCTTGACGAAGACGGTGGGCGCGACGTCGCTGCCGCCGCCCTGGTTCTTGTCGGTGCCGCGGTAGACGCCGTTGTTGTTGAGGATCACCACGCACACCGGCAGGTTGTAGCGGCAGATGGTTTCCAGCTCCATGCCGCTGAAGCCGAAGGCGCTGTCGCCTTCGACCGCGATCACCGGCTGGCCGCTTTCGACCGCGGCGGCCACGGCGAAGCCCATGCCGATGCCCATCACGCCCCAGGTGCCGACGTCGACGCGCTTGCGCGGCTTGTACATGTCGACGATGGAACGGGTGAAGTCCAGCGCGTTGGCGCCTTCGTTGACCAGCATCGCCTCCGGGTTGGCCTTGACAATGTCGCGCACCACGTTCAGTGCGCTGTGGAAGTTCATCGGCTTCGGGTCCTTGGCCAGCGTCTCGGCCATCTTGGCGATGTTCTTGTGCTTGCGCTCGGCGATGGCCTGCACCCAGGCGGACGGGGCCGACGGCCAGTCCTTGCCGATGCCGCCCAGCAGCGCGTCGACGCAGGAGCCGACGTCACCGACCAGCGGCGCGTCGATGCGCACGTTGCTGTCCATCTCGGTCGGCGAGATGTCGATCTGGATGAACTTCTGGCCGCCCCAGTCCTTGTGGGTCTTGCCGCCCCAGGTCTTGCCCTTGCCGTGCGACAGCAGCCAGTTCAGCCGCGCGCCGACCAGCAGCACCACGTCGGCCTCGGGCAGCACGTAGGACCGCGCGGCCGAAGCGCAGAGCTCGTGCGTGTCGGGCAGCAGGCCCTTGGCCATCGACATCGGCAGGTAGGGGATGCCGGTGCGCTCGACCAGCGCGCGGATGGATTCGTCGGCGCGTGCATAGGCCGCGCCCTTGCCCAGCAGGATCAGCGGCTTCTTTGCGCCCTTCAGCAGGTCGAGCGCGCGCTGCACCGCATCGGGCGCGGGGATCTGCCGCGGCGCCGGGTCGACCACCTCGATCAGCGAGCGGCGGCCGGCCTCGGCGTCCATGGTCTGCGAGAACAGCTTGGCCGGCAGGTCCAGGTAGACGCCGCCGGGCCGGCCCGACACCGCGGCGCGGATGGCGCGCGCGATGCCCACGCCGATGTCCTCGGCATGCAGCACGCGGAAGGCCGCCTTGCACAGCGGCTTGGCGATGGCCAGCTGGTCCATCTCTTCGTAGTCGCCTTGCTGCAGGTCGACGATCTCGCGCTCCGACGAGCCGCTGATCAGGATCATCGGGAAGCAATTGGTGGTGGCGTTGGCCAGCGCGGTCAGGCCGTTCAGGAAGCCGGGCGCCGACACGGTCAGGCACACGCCGGGCTTGCCGGTCAGGAAGCCGGCGATGGCCGCGGCATTGCCGGCGTTCTGCTCGTGGCGGAACGAGAACACGCGCAGGCCCTCGGCCTGCGCCATGCGCGTCAGGTCGGTGATCGGGATGCCGGGCAGGCCGTAGATGTGGTGGATGCCATTGAGCTTCAGGGCGTCGAGCACCAGATGGAAACCATCGGTCATCTCGACTTCTTCGACGGGGGTGTGGACGGGCGAAAGCACTGCCGACATGGGAGTCTCCAAGGTTCTATGGGTACGGCGCGGCTATGGTAGAAATCCGCTCCGTCTTTGCCTGTTGACCGCGGTCAACTTTCGAAAAATGCCTGCATCGCGCAGGCACACCGCACGATGACGCTGCTGGCCAACCACCCCGAGCGCAAGATCATCCATCTGCAGCTTCGCCAGAACGAGGTGCTGCAGGCGATGAGCGACGCCGAGCGGGACGAGCTCGAGCAGCGGCTCGACATCGTCGACGTGGCCAAGGGCGACTACCTGGTCCACCAGGGCGTGCACGAGATGGAGCAGTACTTCGTCATCGAGGGCATCCTGAAGCGCGTGGTGGCCAACGCCGATGCCAAGGAAATGATCCTGCGCTTCGCGCCCGAGCACGACATCGAGACCAGCTATGCCGCCTGGCGGCTGAACACGCCGACGCCGTACGCCATCGTCAGCGTCACCAAGGCGCGGGTGGCCAAGCTGACGATGCCGCAGTGGGTGCAGTTCATGGACCAGCACCCGCGCTTCAAGGCCGAGTTCGAATATGCGGTGATGCGCGTGATGAGCGAGATCATGGCCCACACCATCACGCTGCACCTGCTGGACGCGCCGGGCCGCGTGCACCGCTTCATGCGCAAGCATGCCGACCTGGCCGAGCGCATTCCGAAGAAGCAGCTGGCGGCCTACCTGAACCTGTCGGCCGAGACACTGAGCCGCCTGAAGCAGCGCGGCAAGATCTGAGCGTCCGGCCGACCGGCCGGGCTCAGACCTTCGACGAGGTGAACAGCCGCGAGGTGGCCATCACCCGCAGCTGGTTGTCGACGCTGCCCACGCCCGGCACGGTGGCCGTCACCTCGGCCGCGGCGTCGCGTTCCGACGCATGCAGCACGATGCCCTGCAGCACCACGGTGGACCCGCTACCGGCGATGGTGATGTCCACCTCGGACGTGGCCTCGTGGGCCCGCAGCGCGGCGCGCACCCGCGCATGCAGCGCCATCGCCTGCAGCAGGCTGCGCGAGGCCTCGGTCTCGGCAAACTCGGGTCGCTGCAGCAGGCCCTTGATCTGCTGCACGCAGGTGTCCACGCTCAGCCGGTCGGTGTTCAGCACCAGGTCGAAGAGCACCGGGTCGCCCCAGTCCACGCCGAACTGCTGGTGCATGCGGGTGGCATTGGCACTGTCGCTGCGGCGGATCTCGGCTTCGGCCATCTCGGCGTCGTCGGTCTCCAGCTGCTGCATCAGCCACTGCACGCGCTGCGGCAGCGGCCGCATGATGCGGATGCAGGGCACGTGCGGCACCGGCCGCAGCAGCTGGGTCGCGCCCCAGCCGCGGATCACCACGTTGCCGCGGGCGGCGGCGTCCAGCACTTCCTCGGCCGTGTAGACCGCCATCGACTGGCGGTCGGCGCGCAGGCCCTCGATCAGGCCGGCCTTGCCCGAGCGCAGCCGGCTGATCAGGCTCTTCGACACGTGCATCTTGTCGGCGACGCGTTCGGCCACCTCGTGCTGCAGCGTCGACAGCTTCAGCTCGTCGGCCAGCTGTTCGGCAATGTCCTGGGCCAGCGAGCCCATGCCTTGGGTGAGTGCGATGACGGGCATCTGAGGTTCTCCTTCAATCCACCGGCTGCTGCGCGGCCAATTCGTTCACCTTCGGCGAACGGATCAGTGCCAGCGCCTTCGAGATCAGCGGCCAGCACAGCATCACCAGCGCCAGGGTCGTGATGCTGCCCACCAGCGCATTCGACCACATGATGCTCAGCTCGCCCTGCGAGACCAGCATCGCCTGGCGGAAGGAGTCCTCGGCCTTGTCGCCCAGCACCAGAGCCAGCACCAGCGGCGCCAGCGGGTAGTCGAGCTTCTTGAACACGTAGCCGATGACGCCGAAGACCAGCATCAGCCAGATGTCGAGCATGGCGCCGTGCACCGTGTAGGCACCGATCGCGCAGATGACGATGATCACCGGCGCGACGATCGAGAACGGGATGCGCAGGATCGACGCGAACAGCGGCACCGTCGTCAGCACCACGATCAGGCCAACCAGGTTGCCCAGGTACATGCTGGCGATCAGGCCCCAGACGAAGTCCTTCTGCTCGACGAACAGCAGCGGTCCGGGCTGCAAGCCCCAGATCAGCAGGCCGCCCAGCAGCACCGCCGCGGTCGGCGAGCCGGGGATGCCGAGGGCCAGCATCGGCAGCAGCGCGCTGGTGCCGGCGGCATGCGCCGCCGTTTCCGGCGCCACCACGCCTTCGATCTGGCCGGTGCCGAAGTGCGCGCCGTCCTTGCTCATCTTCTTGGCCAGGCCGTAGCTCATGAAGGATGCCGGCGTCGCGCCGCCCGGCGTGATGCCCATCCAGATGCCGACCACCGAGCTGCGCAGCGAGGTCACCCAGTAGCGCGGCAGTTCCTTCCAGGTTTCCCACACCACCTTCGGGTTGATCTTGGCCGACTTGCCGGAGAAGTTCAGGCCTTCCTCCATCGACAGCAGGATCTCGCCGATGCCGAACAGGCCGATCACCGCGATCAGGAAGTCGAAGCCGCGCATCAGCTCGGTGGAGCCGAAGGTCAGGCGCAGCTGGCCGGTGACGGTGTCCATGCCCACGGCCGCCAGCGCGAAGCCCAGCGCCATAGCCGACAGGATCTTGAAGGGGTTGCCCTTGCCCATGCCGACGAAGCTGCAGAAGGTCAGCAGGTACACCGCGAAGAACTCCGGTGCGCCGAACTTCAGCGCGAACTTGGCGACCAGCGGCGCCAGGAAGGTGATCATCACCACGGCGATGAAGGCGCCGACGAAGGACGAGGTGAAGGCCGCCGTCAGTGCCGCCCCGGCCTTGCCCTTCTGCGCCAGTGGATAGCCATCGAAGGTGGTGGCCACCGACCAGGGCTCGCCCGGTATGTTGAACAGGATCGAGGTGATCGCCCCGCCGAACAGCGCCCCCCAGTAGATGCACGACAGCATCACGATGGCCGAGGTCGGCGACATCGAGAAGGTCAGCGGCAGCAGGATCGCCACGCCGTTGGCGCCGCCCAGGCCGGGCAGCACGCCGATCAGCACGCCGAGGATGATGCCGATGAACATCAGCGCGATGTTCATCGGCGTGAGCACGACCGCGAAGCCGTGCATCAATGCGCTTAGCTCGTCCATTTCCGTTTCCTCCGGCGGATTTCAGTAGCCCAGGAAGGACAGCGGGTGCCACTCGCCCTTGAACAGCGGCACCTTGAACCAGACCTCGAACATCACGAAGAACAGCGCATTCACGCCCAGGCCGACGGCGATGCTGCGCACCACCGGGTACTTGCCGAGGATGATCATGAACAGCGCGATGAAGATCGCCGAGGCCACGTAAATGCCCAGCAGCATGATCACGCCCACGTACACCGCCGACGGCAGCAGCACCGACAGCACGCGCTTGAGCTGCACCGAATCGACGAACACCTCACCGTCGCTGCCTTCGCTGCTGCGCGCGCGCAGCGCCTGCAGCAGCACGCCAACGCCGCAGATCACCAGGATCACGCCGATGTAGAACGGGAAGTAGCCGGCCCCGGGGCCGTCGCTGGTCCAGCCGGCGCCCAGGCGCTGCGCCTCGTAGATCACCACGCCGCCCAGCGCGGCCAGGCAGACGGCGACGACGGCGTCGACCGTCGCGGTGCGCGCCAGCGGGGCGCCTTCGGCTTCTTCGGCAGAGGATTCATGTGCCATGGGTTTCTCCAGCTTTCGGGCAACAGCCCGCTCGCGGCCCCGCGCGGGGGCCGGTATGGCGGTCGTTCGGTGGGGGCGGGGCGCTCAGGCCCGCGGGCTTACTGCTTGGCCAGGAAGCCGGCTTCGGTCATCAGCTGCCGGTGCTGCAGCTCGGCGTTGGTCAGCCACTTGACGAAGTCGGTGCCGGCCAGCGCGGTCTGGTTGAACGCGCCCTTCTCCATGAATTCCTTCCACTCCGGCGTCTCGCGCACCTTCTTCATCAGCTCGACGTAGTAGGCCTGCTGATCGGGCGTGACGCCCGGCGCCATGAAGATGCCGCGCAGCATCACGTAATCGGTGGGCACGCCGGATTCCTTGCAGGTGGGGATGTCGGCCCAGCTCTGCGTGGCGGTGACCTTCTCCTTGTAGGGCATGCGCGTGTCGTCGAACACGCACAGCGGCCGCAGGCTGCCGGCACGCCATTGCGCCACCGCCTCGATCGGGTTGTTCACCGACGAATCGATGTGCTTGCCCACCAGCTGCACGGCGACTTCGCCGCCGCCCTTGAAAGGCACGTAGATGAACTTGGTGCCGGTGGCTTTTTCCAGGCCCACGGTGATGATCTGGTCTTCCTGCTTGGAGCCGGTGCCGCCCATCTTGAACTTGTTGGGGCCGGCGGCCTTGACGGCGGCGACGTACTCGTTGGCCGTCTTGTACGGCGTCTCGGCATTGACCCACAGCACGAACTGGTCGAGCGCCATCATCGACACCGGCGTCATGTCCTTCCAGCTGAAGGGCACGCCCGTGGCCATCGGCGTGGTGAACAGGTTCGACAGCGTGATGATGATTTTGTGCGGGTCGCCCTTGGCGTCCTTCACCGCCAGGAAGCCTTCGGCCCCTGCGCCGCCGGATTTGTTGATGACGACCATCGACTCCTTCATCAGCTTGTGCTTGACGATGATCCCCTGGATCAGCCGCGCCATCTGGTCGGCGCCGCCGCCGGGGCCGGCGGGGATCACGAACTCCACCGGCTTGGTGGGCTCCCAGGCCCAGGCCGAGGGGGCGCACAGCGCCAGCGCGGCGCCGGCCGCGCAGGTCAGGCGGGCAAAGGAACGACGCAGGGTCGTGCGTTGGGGGCGAAGGGCGCTGCTCATGCTTGTCTCCAGGCTGAAGGTCGGTGGTCTGTCGTGGCCTTGGCTCGATGCCGCGGCGGACATCCAGCAATCACTGGGCGCGATGGTCTTCAGCCATGCGCTTTTCTTAATTGACCGCAGTCAAGATTCAGGGACAACCCGTAGCCGGGCCCCTCAGCACAGTGCCTGCAGCTCGGGCTCGAAGACGATGCGCTCGTCGCCGCAATAGCAGAGGAAGCGGCGGCCGTTGGCACGGCCCAGCAGCGTCATGCCCAGGCGCTGCGCCAGCGTCAGGCCCATCGCGGTGACGCCGTTGCGCGAGACGACCACCGGCACGCCGATGCGTGCGGCCTTCATCACCATCTCGCTGGTCAGCCGGCCGGTGGTCATCAGCAGCTTGTCGCCGCCGGCCACGCCGTGCATCGCCATCCAGCCGCTGACGGTGTCCACCGCGTTGTGGCGGCCCACGTCTTCCACCAGCTGCAGCAGCTGCGTGCCGTGGAACAGCGCGGTGCCGTGCACCGAGCCGGCGCGGCGGTACACGCCCGGGTACTGGCGCATCGTCTCGACGATGGCCAGCAACGTGCCCTGCGTCACCTGCGAGGCCTGCGGCGCCGGCAGGCGCATCTGCTCGATGTCGCCCATCAGATCGCCGAACACCGTGCCCTGGCCGCAGCCGGTGGTGACGATGCGCCGCGCGGTGCGCTGCGCGAAGTCGTCGACGCCGGTATGGGTGTGCACGGCGGCGGCCTGCACCTCCCAGTCCACCGTCACCGAGGCCACCTCCTGCACGCGGGCGATCAGGCCCTGGTTCAGCAGGTAGCCCAGCACCAGCAGCTCGGGCGCCTGGCCCAGCGTCATCAGCGTGACCAGCTCGCGCTTGTTCACGTACAGTGTCAGCGGCCGCTCGGCGGGAATCTCCAGCGTGCGGCGCACGCCCGCGGCATCGACGATTTCGACGGCCTGGGTCAGCTCGCAGTGCGCCTGGGTCAGGCGCGGCAGGTTCTCGCGCATGGGCGCAAGTGGAACACAAGCGTCCTGCGCGTGCCTCAGCTGTTGGCGCGGCGCTTCAGCCAGCGCATCAGGCTGCCGATGGCGGGCAGCTTCTCGTACAGCTCCTCGGCGGCGTCCCAGTAGTCGCGGTGTTCGCTGATGCGGCCGTCGGCCGTCAGCCGCAGGTGCGTGCCGCCGCGGATGCATTGCTCGTCGCGGCGGAAGCGCCGCATGCGGAACAGGAAGTCCCAGCTCAGGAAACACTGGTCGCCGTCGACCACCACGTCGCGGATCACGAAGTGCGGGCCGTCCAGGGCCACGAACATGTGGTGGAAGATGCGCTGGATGGCGGCCACCCCGTGCACCTCGTTGAACGGGTCCTTGAAGCGCGCGTCTGGGGTGTACAGCTCGGCCAGCCGTTCCACGTCGGCCGGCTTCAGCGCCTCGAAGCGCTCGACGATGCGCTGCACGCGCGGGTCGCGGGCCTTCACAGGCCGGTGACGCGGTGCACGCCGGCGAAGTACAGCCGGTCGCCCATCAGGCTGGCCAGCTTCAGCGCGCGGGTGAAACGCTTCGGGAAGTGGATCTCGAACTCGCCGCGCTCCCAGCCGCGGGCCATCTCCCTGGCGGCCTCGTCGGCGCCGATCAGCGCCGGCATCTGGTAGTCGTTCTGCGCGGTGGCCGGCGTGTCCACGTAACCGGGGTTCACCACCGATACGCCGATGCCCTTGGAGCTGAGGTCCAGGTACAGCGTCTCGGCCAGGTTGATCAGCGCGGCCTTGGTGGGCCCGTAACCCAGTGCCGTGGGCAGGCCGCGGTAGCCGGTGACGCTGGACACCAGACTCAGGTGGCCGAGCTGGCCGGCCTCGGCCTGACGCAGCAGCTGCGGCAGCACCGCGGCCAGCAGGTTCAGCGCACCCACGTAGTTGATGTTCAGCTGGCGCAGCGCCTCGTCCAGGTCGAAGGCCGTGGCGCGCATCGGCTTGAAGACGCCGGCGCTGTAGACCACCAGGTCGATGCGGCCGTGCGTGGCCACGATCTCGGTCGCGGCCTGGGCCAGCGAGTGGCGGTCGGTCACGTCCAGCGCCTGCGCCTGCGCACCCGGGTGCTGGCGCACGAAGCTGTCCAGCATCTCGGCCGTGCGGGCCGAGACGATGACGCGCGCGCCTTGCTGATGCAGCCAGGCGGCGGTGGCCCGGCCGATGCCGGTGGAGGCGCCGACCAGCCAGACGACCTGGCCTTGCCAGTCGGTGATGCGGGGGTTCAGGGACATGGCATGCCGATCGTTTATTTCTTCGTGAAGGCCAGCGTGACCTCGCCGAGCCGGATGCCGAACTTGCTCATCACCGCCTTGTTCAGCATCACGCGCTCGTCCATCAGGTACATCCAGTCGTCGAACTGCACCTCGTACACCGTGCCGTCCACCGGCAGCTTCAGCGTGTAGCGCCAGTTCAGCGCGTTGCCGGCGGCGCGGCCCTCGGCCTCGCCCACCACGTCGTCGGCGCGGCCGGTCCAGCGGCCGTTGCCCTGGTCGGTCAGCGTCCAGACGCGGCGTTCGGTCTTGCCGTCGCTGTAGGTGAAGCGCTCATCCAGCGTGCCGATGTTGCCCTGCCAGGTGCCGGTCATCTCGACGACGAAGCGGCGAACCACCTTGCCCGAGCGGTCGGTGAAGATGCCGTGCGCGACCAGCGGGCCGTTGAAGTAGGTCTTCAGGTCGAGCACCGGCTTTTCGGCCTGGTAGTCGTCCACGGTCGGCGCCGCGCAGGCGCCCAGCATCAGGGCCGCGGCAGCGGCCAGGAACCAGCGTCTCATTCTTTGGATCCTTCGGGGTGTCGCATCCAGATGAAGCCCAGCAGGCCGGCCGCGGCCAGCTTCAGCAGGCAGGGCAGCGCGCAATAGGCCAGCGTCAGCGCCTGCAGGGCCTGCGGGTCGCGGCTGCCGGGCGCATAGCCGATCAGGCCCAGCAGCGGCAGCGCGATGCCCGCGGCCAGGGCCAGGTTCAGTTTGGTGGCGAAGTTCCACCAGCCGAAGTACATGCCTTCGGCCTGACCGTGGTGGCCGGCGCGGCGGATCACGCCGGCCAGCAGCGCACCGGGCAGCGCCAGGTCGGCGCCCAGCGCCACGCCGCTGGCCACGCACACGGCGGTGAAGGCGGCCACGTCGCCGGCGCCCAGCAGCGCCGCCCAGCAGAAGCTGGCGATGGCCAGGCCCATGCCGCCGAGCCAGCTGCGCGCCAGGCCGAAGCGCGCCACCGCGCGCAGCCACAGTGGCATCGACAACGCGGCGGCCAGGAAGTAGCTGCCCAGGAACAGCGGCTCGAAGGCCGGCGCCTGCAGCCGGTCGCGGATGAAGAACAGCACCAGCGTGGCCGGGATCGCGCTGGCGATGCCGTTCACCAGGTACACCGCCAGCAGCCGGCGGAACGACGGGTTGGCCAGCGCAATACGCATCGGCGCCGCGTCGGCCGGCACCTCGCCAGTGGCCGCGCGCGGGGCCTGCCACAGGCCGCCCAGCGCCAGCAGCAGCGACGCCGCCAGCACCGCGCTGGTCACTGCCGGGCCCAGCGCCGTGCTGAGTACGCTGGCCAGCAGCACGCCCACCAGCGACAGGCCTTCGCGCCACGACACGATGCGCGCGCGCTGCGGCGCGTCGCCGCCCAGCCGCGCACCCCAGGCCTGGTGCACGATGCTGAGCACGCTGTAGCTCAGGTAGCTCAAGGCCAGCGTGGCGCCGCACCAGGCCAGCAATGCCGGCAGCGTCTGCACCGGCGGGAAGAACAGCGCGTGGAAGCCGATGGCCAGGCCCACCGCGGCCGCGGCCGACACCGCCAGCACGCGCTGCGTCGAATGGCCGAACCAGCGGTCGCACTGCCGGCCGATCCACGGGTCGACCACGGCGTCCAGCAGCCGCGCCGCCAGCAGCAGCGCGCCCAGCCAGGCCAGCGGCACGCCGAAGTGTTCGGCGTAGTAGTTGGGCAGCACCACGTACAGCGGCAGCGCCACGAAGGCCAGCGGCAGGCCCAGCAGGCCATAGCGCAGGCCTTCGCGCCAGCCACCGCGCCAGCCGGCCGCGGGCGCCGGCTTCGCGGGGGCCGGCATCGAGGCGAGGCTGCTGTTCACGTGGTCTGGGCCTTGCTGCCGAGCAGGGCCTCGCGCAGCTTGGGCTGCGAGGTGCGCGGCGACAGCCAGATGCCGAAGAACAGCCGGGTGAACTCGGCGTCGCGGACCTCGCCGCGCGGCTGGCCGTTGACGAAGAAGCGGGCGGCCTCGCCGGGGTGCTGCACGCCGGTGATGCGGTCGCCCTTCTTCACGTCGGGGAAGATCTGCCGCATCTGCTGCAGCCAGCGATCGGCCTGCGCCGTGTCGATGCGTGCCAGGCTCTTCATTTCCTTCAGCGAGCGCTCGGCGATCGCCTGGCCGTCCAGCGCGCGGGCGTATTCCAGCTCCAGCGCCAGCGTGGCCGCCTGCGGGTCGCGCACGGTGGCGCCGGGCTCGCCCCACAGCCGGATGTCGTAGACATGCAGGCCCAGGTAGCGCAGCTGCGCCTGCCCCAGCAGCTGCGCGCCGCGCAGCTCGGCCGCCACCTCGGGCGGCAGCGCTTGCGGCGCGCGGCTGGCCACGGCGGCCAGCGGCAGGGCGGTCAGCAGCAGCGCGGCGCGGCGGCGGTTCAGGGCGGGTGGCTGCTTCATGGCCTTTCCAGCGTGAACTGCATGACGTCGGTGTTGCCGGTGGCGAAGGCCGCCTCGCAATAGGCCAGGTAGAACTCCCAGATGCGCAGGAAGCGGCTGTCGAAGCGCAGCCGGCGCACGGCCGCCTCTTCGGCCAGGAAGCGCACGCGCCAGCGGCGCAGCGTCTCGGCATAGTCGGCGCCGAAGCGCAGCTCGTTGACGATGCGCAGGCCGGCCTTTTCGGCCTGCTCGCGGAAGGCCTGCGGGCTGGGCAGCAGGCCGCCCGGGAAGATGTACTGCTGGATGAAGTCGGTGGAGCGGGTGTAGCGCTCGAACAGGTCGTCGCGGATGGTGATGGTCTGCAGGCAGGCGCGGCCGCCCGGCTTCAGCAGCGTGTGCAGCTGGGCGAAGAAGCCGGGCCAGTATTCGCGGCCCACGGCTTCGAACATCTCGATCGAGGCGATGGCGTCGTAGGGGACGTCGTTCAGGTCGCGGTAGTCCTGCAGCCGCAGATCGGCCTTGTGCGCCAGCCCCTGCGTGACCAGCCGCTCCTGCGCAAAGGCCAGCTGCTCGGTGGACAGCGTGACGCCGGTGACCTGCGCATCGAAATGCTTCGTCGCGTATTCGGCCAGGCCGCCCCAGCCGCAGCCGATCTCCAGCAGCCGCTGGCCGGGCTGCACGCGGCACTCTTCCAGCGCGCGGCGCACCTTGGCCCACTGCGCCTGCACCAGGTCGCCCTGGGGCTGGCCCTCGAACCACGCGGCCGAGTAGCTCATCGTCTCGTCCAACCACAGCTTGTAGAAGGCGTTGCCCAGGTCGTAGTGGGCATGGATGTTCTTGCGGCTGCCGCTGCGCGAGTTGCGGTTCAGCAGGTGCTTGGCGCGGTACAGCAGCGAACCCCACCAGCTGCCGTAGATGGCGCCTTCGACCGCGTCGCGGTTGGCGATGAACACCTTCAGCAGCGCCACCAGGTCGGGCGTGCTCCAGTCCTCGGCGATGAAGCTTTCGGCGAAGCCGATGTCGCCGCTGCGCAGCGCGGCGCCGCAGACGTTCCAGTTGCGCAGCCGCATCGCGCCGCGCGGCTCGTGTTCGGCACCGCTGCCGAAGCGCAGTTGCGTGCCGTCGGGCAGCTGCAGGTCCAGCGTGCCGGTGCGCAGCCCGCGCAGCAGGCCGAAGACGGCGCGCGCCGAGGCCGGCGCCGAGGAGGGCAGGGACAGATGGGGAGCGGTGGTGCTGCGGCTCATGGGTCGGCTCGAAGTCGGGTTCAACGGGTGACGAAGCGGTCGGGCGGGGCGGGCTTGGGCACGTAGGGCACCCGCTTGGTCCATACGCGCAACGCCTGCCAATGGATGCGGGCGATGACGCCGAAACTCATCAGCGGCACGCCGAAGAAGGCGGCGCGCGCGCTGGCCGGCGTCAGCGGCTGCAGCCGGCCGGACAGGCTGGTCTGCAGCAGCGCGCCCTCGGCGTCCTCGTGGTCGATGCGCACCACGCAGCGTTCGCTGGCCGCGCTGCGCAGGAAGCGGAAGCGGTAGCCGCCGACGATGTGGCTGAAGGGCGAGACATGGAACACCTTGCGCGCCTGCAGGTCGCGGCCATAGCCCAGGCCCGCGCCGGCCAGCAGGTAGCAGTGGCGCTCGCCGAAGGTGTTGTTGACCTCGACGACGATGGCCGCCAGCGTGCCGTCGGCGCGCTCGCAGTACCAGAAGCTGACCGGCTTGAACACATAGCCCAGCACGCGCGGGTAGGTCTGCAGCCAGACCTCGCCGTCGGCATCGGCGATGCCTTCGCTGCGCAGCAGTTCGTCCAGCCAGGCCAGCGCGTCGGTGCGGCCGTCGCCGTGGTCGCGGTCGTGGAAGCTCAGCAGGCCGAAGCGGTTGCGCGCCAGCGCCGGGCAGGGTGCCTCGCGCAGGCGGCGCATCGGCAGCATCAGGAAATAGGTGCGGTAGGCGAAGGCGTTCTCCACCGGCCGCAGCCGGCGGTGCCGCACCGGCCCCAGGCCGATCTGGGCGACAGGCGCGACGTTCATGCCGCCGCCCGCTCCGCCGCCGGCTCGGCGGCCAGGCGCTCGCCCAGCGCGGCGGCCACCGCGTTGCCGGACATCAGGCCGTCTTCGTGGAAGCCGTAGCGCGTCCAGGCGCCGCAGAACCAGGTGTGGGCCACGCCCTGGATGTCGCCCAGCTGGCGCTGCGCGGCCACCGCCGCGGTGTCGAACACCGGGTGGCTGTAGCCGAACTCGCCGATCACCCGCTCGGCCGCGATGCGCCGCACCGGGTTCAGCGACACCACCACTGGCGTGCGCCAGGGCAGCGGCTGCAGCTTGTTGATCAGGTAGTGCAGGCACACCCGCGACTGCTCCTGTGCGTCCTGCGGGGCGCGTTCGTAGTTCCAGGCCGCCCAGGCCAGCTGGCGCTGCGGCAGCAGCGCGGTGTCGGTGTGCAGCACGGCGCGGTTGGGCTGGTAGCGGATGGCGCCCAGCAGGCGGCGCTCGGCCTCGCTGGCATCGGCCAATAGCGCCAGGGCCTGGTCGCTGTGGCAGGCCAGCACCACCTCGTCGTAGTGCTCGCTGCCGGCGTCGGTGGCCACCGTGGCGCCCGCGGCGCCGCGGCGCACCGCGCGCACAGGCGTGTGCAGCCGCGCATCGGGGATGGCCTGCAGCATCTTGCGCACGTACTGGCGCGAGCCGCCGACCACCGTGTGCCACTGCGGCCGGTCGTTCACCTGGATCAGGCCGTGGTTGTGGCAGAAGCGGATCATCGTGCCGACCGGGAAGCGCAGCATCTGGTCGGTGGGGCAGGACCAGATGCAGCCCAGCATCGGCAGCAAATACCAGTCGCGGAAGGCGCTGCCGAAGCCATGGCGGTCCAGGAAGTCCTCGATCGGCTCGGCCATCGCGGCTTCTTCGCCGGCCTCGGCAATGCCGGTGCACAGCTTGTTGAAGCTCAGGATCTGCGCCAGCATGCCCAGGAAGCGCGGGCGCAGCAGGTTGCGCCGCTGTGCGAAGACCGCGTTCAGGTCGGAGCCGCTCCATTCCAGGCGCTGCTGCGGCACCTGCACCGAGAAGCTCATGTCCGAGGGTGCGGTTTCCACGCCCAGGCGCTTGAACAGTGCCACCAGCTGCGGGTAGGTGCGGTGGTTGAAGACCAGGAAGCCGGTGTCCACGCCGTGCACCACGCCTTCCAGCCGCACGTCCACCGTGTGGCTGTGGCCGCCGAAGTGGCGGCCGGCCTCGAACAGCGTCACCCGGGCCTGCGGCGCCAGCGCATGGGCGGCCGCCAGGCCGCTGATGCCCGAGCCGATGACGGCGATGCGGCGCATGGCCTCAGGCCCCCGCCGTGCAGGCACGGGGCAGCGGGCGGGCGGTGGCGATGTGGCTCATGCGGTTTCCCCGGTTCGAGTCAGGTTTGAACTGATGAGTATACATTCTGAACTCATCAGACTGTATTTGTCTGTGACGGTTGCTGCGCAAGTCCATACAGCCTGCTCGGCTATTGGGGCGGCGCCGGGCTCCTAGAATGCGGGACCCGTTGCGCAGGACCCACATGCTCTATCCCGAACTCTTCAAGCAGCTCGAGGCCGTGCGCTGGAACATGGACAGCGACATCCCCTGGGCGCGCTTCGATGCCAGCCTTCTCAGCGACGAGCAGGCGCGCACCATCAAGATGAATGCCATCACCGAGTGGGCGGCGCTGCCGGCCACCGAGATGTTCCTGCGCGACAACCGCGGCGACAGCGATTTCAGCGCCTTCATGAGTGTCTGGTTCTTCGAGGAACAGAAACACTCGCTGGTGCTGATGGAATACCTGCGGCGCTTCCGCCCCGACATGGTGCCCACCGAGGAAGAGCTGCACGAGGTGCGCTTCGAGTTCGACCCGGCGCCGGCGCTGGAAACGCTGATGCTGCACTTCTGCGGCGAGATCCGGCTGAACCACTGGTACCGGCGCGCCGCCGAATGGCACACCGAGCCGGTGATCAAGCACATCTACGAAACGCTGGCCCGCGACGAGGCGCGCCACGGCGGTGCCTACCTGCGCTACATGAAGCGCGCGATGCAGCGCTTTGGCGACGAGGCGCGCGCCGCCTTCGCCAAGGTGGGCGTGCTGATGGCCAGCGCCCGGCGCACCGCGCAGGCGCTGCACCCGACCAACCTGCACGTCAACACCAGCCTGTTCCCGCGCGACACCATCCAGAGCCGCCTGCCCGACCCGGCCTGGCTGGAGCACTGGCTGGACAAGCAGATCCAGTTCGACGCCGCCTGGGAGACCAAGGTGGTCGAGCGCATCCTGCACAACCTGAGCCTGCTGATGGACCGCAGCTTCGCCAGCGTGCAGGAGCTGAACCGCTACCGCAAGGAAGTCACGGCGCGGCTGGCGCCGGCCGGCGCGCAGCCGCAGCCGGGCTGATCAGCCCTTCTTCGCTTCGGCCGCCATGCGCTCGGCGTCGGCCTTGCGGTCGGCCGCCACGCGCTGCGCGCTGGGCCGCTCGCCGATCAGCTTGACGTACGCCTTCCAGTCGATGCCGGCGGCGGCGACCATGTCCTCGCCCAGCACCGCCTTGCTGGCGCTGGCCACCAGCGGCAGGTTGACGAAGGCCGAGCAGTCGGCCTGGGTGAACGTGTCGCCGGCCACGTAGGGCCCAAACTTCGCCAGCCGCTTGAAGCCGGCGATGTGCTTGGACAGCAGCTTGCGGGCACGCTCCTTCGTCGCCTCGTCCACGGTGCCGCCGAAGAAGGCCTGCGAATACAGCTCGCGCGCCACCAGCTCCAGGTGCAGGTCGATGAAGGTCGACAGCTCGCGCACCTTGGCCGCCTGGAACGGGTCGGCCGGCACCAGCGCCGGCGTGGGCGCCAGCCCTTCCAGGTAGTCGACGATGACCTGGCTTTCGCACAGCGCGCCCTGCGGCGTGCGGATGAACGGGATCTTGCCCAGCGGCGAGCAGCTCAGCACGGCCTCGTCGCTGGACTTGGTCATCACGCGCTGCTCCTCGAAGGGGATGCCCTTCTCCAGCAGCACCAGCTTGACCTTGTTGTAGTAGTTCGACAGCGAAAAGCCGCACAGCGTGATCATGGTTGTCTCCTGGGTTGGAAGGCCGCGAGTTTAGTGAGCGTCAGGCCGGGAAGGCTGTCGCGTCAGGGTCAGCGCCACGGCCGCGCACAGCAGCGCGGCCAGGGAGCCAGTGGCGTGGGCCAGCGGCGCCACCGCCACGTCCAGCTCGGTGGGCGGATGGATCACCGCGCCCCAGGGCTCCTCGACCAGCAGCTTGATGCTCTGGCCGACCAGCATCATCCAGCCCACCGTGCGCTGCGAGCCCTGGCCGCGCAGCAGCAGCCACAGCGACACCGCGGCCACGCCGCCGTGCAGCACGCCCGACAGGCCGCCGTAGTGCAGCAGCGCCGGCTTGGCTGCCAGCGCCAGGTGCGTCAGCGGCCACGAGGCACACCACGCCCAGGCCATCCCGCGCGGCACCCGGGCGGCCCAGCCGTAGGCCGCCACCAGCGCGGTGGCCAGCAGGTTGGCGCCCAGGTGCAGCGGCGTCCAGTGCACCAGCCCCGCGGTCCACCAGCGCCAGGCCTCGGGCCAGCGCTGGGGCTGCCAGTCGATCAGGCTGCGCTCGACACCGAAGGCGGCGATGGCCGCCATCGCCAGCAGCGCCGACAGCAGCAGCCACAGCACGCCCGGCCGGGCCAGGCGCGCGGCAAGGCCTTCAGCCAAAGACTGCTTGCCAGAGCGCGCGCACCGCCGCGGCCTGCGACGCCAGGGCCTCGGGCTCGAAATGCGTGGGCTGCTCGTCCAGCCGCGCCATGTGCTGGGCGCGGCGCAGCTCGCGGTAGGCGTCGGCCGCGGCCTGGCCGATGCCGGGGCCCAGCAGGCCGGCGGCCTCGGCGCGCTGCAGCAGCGCGATGTTGCCGACGTTGTCCAGCAGCCCGGGGTGGGTGGCCGCATGCGCCAGCACCAGGTACTGCACCGCGAACTCCACGTCCATCATGCCGCCGGCGCTGTGCTTGACGTCGAAGCGGCCGGCGCGCACGGTGTGGGCGGCACGCACCTTCTCGCGCATCGCGCGGATCTCCTCGCGCAGCGCCGCCGCATCGCGCAGCGCGGTCAGCACGCCGCGGCGCACCTGCTCGAAGCGCCCGGCCAGGTCGGCGGCACCGGCGCAGAAGCGCGCCCGCGTAATGGCCTGGTGCTCCCAGGTCCAGGCGGTGTTGCTGCCGCGGCCCAGCTGGTAGCGCTCGAAGGCCTCGATCGAGGTGACCAGCAGGCCCGAGCCGCCGTTGGGCCGCAGCGCAGTGTCGATGTCGAACAGCTCACCGGCCGAGGTGCGCAGCGTCAGCCAGGTGATCAGCTTGCGGACGAAGTAGCCGTAGACCTCCTGCGCGCGGTCCTTGTCGCCCTCGTCGCTGTCGTCGTAGAGGAAGACCACGTCCAGGTCGCTGCCGTAACCGAGCTCCTTGCCGCCCAGCTTGCCGTAGGCAATGACGGCAAAGCGCGGCGCCTCGCGGTGCCGCTGCTTCAGCAGCGCCCAGGCCCAGCGCAGCGTGATCTGCAGCACCGCGTCGGCCAGCGCCGACAGGTCGTCGGCCACCTGCTCGACGCTGAGCTCGCGCTCGACATCGCGCACCAGCGTGCGGAACAGCTCGGCATGGTGGGCATGGCGCAGCGTGTCCAGCAGCCACTCTTCGTTGGCCTGGCCCGAGCGCTCCCAGGCGGCATGGCGCGACTGCAGGTCGGCATCGAACACCGCCGGCTCGAAGCGGCCGTGCTGCAGCCGCTCGTCGGCCAGCTCGTCGATGACGCCGGGGTGGCGCATCAGGTACTGCATCGGCCAGCGCGCCATGCCCAGCAGGCGCAGCAGCCGCGCCTGCACGGCCGGCCGTTCGACCAGCAGCGCCAGGTAGCTCTCGCGGCGCAGCAGCGGCTCCAGCCAGTCGACGAAGCGCAGTACCGCGGCTTCGGTGCAGCGGCCGTCGGCCACGCAATCGGCCGCGCGCATCACCAGCCGGCCCAGCCGCAGCTTGCTTTCGTCGCGCAGCGCGGCCACCCGCGGCTGGCGCGACCACTGGCGCACGCGCGTGCCCAACTCGCCGGGCAGTCGCTCGTGCAGCGTTTCGCTGTCCACCGGCAGCGGGCCGCTGCCGCAGCTGACGCAGCCATGCCGGCCCGGCGGCGGCGCGGCCTGGCCGTCGTGCAGCAGCGCGTCGAACTCGGTGGCGACGAACTCGCGCACCTCGCACAGCTTGTCCAGCAGCCCGCAGGCAGCGCCGCCGTCGCCGGCCAGGCCCATGCTGGCGGCGATCCAGCCCAGGTCGGCATCGGCCGTGGGCAGCAGGTGGGTCTGCTGGTCATCCAGGTACTGGATGCGGTGCTCGACGCGGCGCAGGAAGTCGTAGCCGTCGGCCAGGCGCTCGGCCGTGGCCGGCTTCATCAGGCCGC